>Ga0208244_100472_pt1 | contig 38809 bp, 42 predicted proteins | sample SubbioCR12Aug_5A_FD_184828 | JGI IMG/M metagenome (GOLD analysis project Ga0208244, IMG submission 184828) | Serpentinite rock and fluid subsurface biosphere microbial communities from McLaughlin Reserve, California, USA - CR12Aug_5A (SPAdes) | ecosystem: Environmental > Terrestrial > Deep...
GGTTTTTCGCCTCATGACTCATTGAAGCCGTTCCTGGACATAAGAAATTGACAACTTATCTGAGCCGGCACATTCGTCACGCTGGCTTATCCAAAAAAATCGGCAATTTATAAACAGACTCTAATTAAACTGCTGGCCCAGGTGAGGCCTCCTCCAAAACCGGTGAGGATGACATAGTCTCCTTTCTGAATGGAACCATTTCGAACCGCCTCATCAAGGGCGATAGGAATGGTGGCTGAAGAGATGTTTCCGTATTTCTCAATGGTGAGATAGACCTTTTCAAGAGGAATGTTGAGCCGTTTGGCCATCTGTTGAAGGATACGGATATTGGCCTGATGAGGGATGATCCATTTCGCATCAGAGACCTTGATCCCGTTGGAAGAGGCGGCCTCCTCGGCCGCTTCCGAAAACCGTTTCACCGCCACACGGACCGATTCATTGGCCTTGATCATCTTCAGGGTATGGAGTTTTTTGTCCACGCTCTCATAGGAAATCGGGGCGGTTTTGGATCCCCCGCCCGGCAGCAGAAGGTTCTCTCCATTTGCTCCGTCTGAATGAATGTGAAGGGAAAGGATCTCACCCACTTCCCCCTTCTTGCCGGATGGAAGCGGATCCTTGGCGGGATGATCAAACGCCTGGAGCACAACCGCGCCTGCCCCATCCCCCCAGAGGATGCAATTTTCCCTGTCTGTCCAATCCTGATAGCGGCTCATCACCTCTGAGGCAGCGACCAATACGTTCTTAAACGCGCCTGTTTTAAGATATTGCTCGGCTACAGAGAGAGCGAAGATAAACCCGCAGCAGGCCGCTGTAACATCGAAGGAGACTGCCCTCTGAGCGCCCAATTTCGCCTCCAACCAGTTGGCCCCCGAAGGGCAGCAAGTGTCAGGCGTAATGGTGGCCAGGATGATGAGGTCCAACTCTTTTGCGGATATCCCCGCCATTTCCATCGCCCGCAAGGAAGCTTCCCTTGCAAGGTCTGAGGTATTGATGTCAGGGTCTGCAATCCTTCGCTCCCTGACCCCTGTCCTCTGGTAGATCCATTCGTCGTTCGTGTTTAAGACCTTTTCAAGATCGAAATTGGTCAGAACCCTCTCCGGAAGATAGGAGCCTGTTCCTACGATTCCGATTCTCCTGCTGTTCATCAATCATTCCTCGCTTACCTGGCATAGCCAGAGCCAAAGAAGTTTGGGGGGGTTCATAAATCCGAAATCCAAATGTTCAAATGGCTCAAACAAAAAGGTCTTGATGTTTCGGATTTTGAACATTAGAAATTGTTTCGAATTGGTCCTGCTGGACGCTTCGCCCGGATTTCGCCTGCCTGCGCGAAGCCGCTTCGGCGAAGTCAGGTGCTTCGGATTTAGACCCCGCTCGATCACTAAAATTTTGTTGCCATTTTGTGCACAATTTCATTCATAAGCGACTATCTATAAACTCTCGGAACCCTTTTTCCGATCAGGCATAAAACTTCGTAAGAAATCGAACCAATCTTTCTCGCAATCTCATCCGCTGTAATTCGTTCCCTACCCTGCCTTCCGATCAGGATCACCTCATCCCCTTTTGAAGCGCCGGGGATGTCAGTCACATCCACCATGATCAGATCCATGCAAACCCTACCCACCACAGGAGCCCTCCTTCCCCGGATTAAAACCTCGCCCTGATTGGAGAGAAAGGTGCTGTATCCATCCGCATATCCAACCGGAAGAGTCGCAATCAAGCTCTCCCTCCGGGTGGAAAATGTGCCTCCGTAACTGATCCTTGTCCCCGCTGGAACCGATTTGAGAAAGTGGATCCGGGTCTTCAGCGTGAGAACCGGTTTGAGGTTGATTAACTTCTCGATTTTTGGCGAGGGATAAGAACCGTAAAGCATAATCCCCGGCCGAACCATATTTCCTGAATACTGAGTGAAAAAGGTCAGGTTAGCGCTGTTTGCCATATGGAAATAACGGCTTTTTAGGCCTGCTTCACGGGCAATCGCCAGGACTTCCTGAAATTTTTTCCACTGGGATGAAGAATAAGCTTCTTCCCTATCCGTCATCGAGAAATGAGACAGAATGCCTTCAATTTCGATATTTCGAACTTTTTTCAACTCTTTCAAAAAAACGGGGAATTGATCAAACGGTACTCCCAGTCTTCCCAATCCCGTATCTACCTTGAGGTGAACCTTTATCTTCTTTCTCTTTCTTCCTGCTATCTTTGAAAGCCTTACTAAAGAATCCATCTCAAAGATGACCGGCGTCAAATCATTTCGGATCACCTCTTCCTCTTCTTCCGGGAAAATTCCTCCCAAGATGAGAATAGGAGCCTTCACTCCCCCTCTTCTCAATTCCACTCCCTCTTGAGAGATCGCCACACCCAAATACTCCGCTCCCAATTCCTCCAGTTTGTGTGAAATGGGAAGGGCCCCGTGACCATAGGCATCCGCCTTTACCACGGCCAGAATGCCTGTCCTTTTGGGAACTCTCTTTCGGATCTGCCGGTAATTGAAGGCAAGAGCCTCAAGATCGATCTCCGCAACCGTCGGCCTTCCTGAAAGAATCGGTCTTTTAAACACATTCCGCAATCCGCATTCTCCGTTCCGAACTAAAGTTCTTTGACCACTGCCACTTCGTCGCAGTCGGGGAATTTAACGCATTGGAGGCAGTCCGCCCAGATTTTGTGCGGAAGAACGCTCTTATCCACCACTTTGAATTTTAATCTCTCAAAAAAATCAGGCCGATAGGTGAGGGCAAAAACTCTCTTCATGCCCAAAGCTTTCCCCTCTTTCAAACAGGCTTTTACCAGTTTCAAGCCAATACCTCTCTTTCGCGCTTCCTCCTGAACAGCCAGAGAGCGTATCTCTCCCAGGTCCTCCCAGCAGATATGGAGGGCACAGATTCCAATAATTTTTCGGTTCTGGAGAAATACGTAGAAGTCTCTCAGATGGTCGTAGAGTTCCACCAGTGACCGGGGGAGAATATCCCCACGGGTGGAATACTGTTTGATTAACTGCTGGATCTCCTTCACATCCGCCAGTTTTGCTTTCCGTATCATGTAATAACTCCCTTATTAAATTCGAAATTCGAATATCGGGCAAAGCGTCCCCTTAGGACCAATCCGAAACAAATTCGAAATCCCAATTTTCCAATGACCCAAACTTTAGCGACTGTTTGTTTTGAATTTTCGATTTTGGTCATTCGATACTGTTTCGAATTTCGGATTTCGTGCTTCGAATTTACGATTTCCTGGCATTTTCAATCATCTCTTTCGCATGGGCCCGCGTCTTTTCGGTCACCTTCACTCCTCCAAGCATTCTCGCAATCTCATCCACAATGGCTTCCTTCTCCAACCGGTCCACCACAGTAACCGTTCGCTTTCCTTTAACCTCTTTTCTTACGCTGTGGTGAGTGTCGGCAAAACACGCGATCTGCGGAAGATGAGTCACGCAGATGACCTGATGGTGTTTGGAAAGTTCCTTCAATGTTTTCCCCACCACCTCTGCGATGGCCCCGCCGATTCCGGAATCGACCTCATCGAAGATCAAAACCTGCCTCCCTCCGACTCTGGCTAAAATCTTCTTCATCGCTAACATCATTCGCGAAAGTTCTCCTCCGGAGGCGATTTTGGCAAGGGGCTTGACCCCCTCACCCACATTGGGAGAGATCAGAAACTCCACCTGATCCGTCCCTCTCGGAGAGAAAGCGCCGTCCTCCATTTGGATCTCAAACGTGGTCTTTTTCATCCCCAGGGCTCCCAGCTCCTTTTCCACAGATTTCTTCAATTCAGAAGCAAATTTCTTCCTCTCCCATGAAAGTTTTTTTACCAGGGCGATCATCTCCCCCTGGAGGGAGCCCAGAATACCTTCCAGATGAGAAAGCTTCTCTTCACTGGAGGTAAAGGAACTCAAAGCCTCTTCAACCTTTCCCCTGAAACGGAGTACCTCCTCCACGGTTGGACCATATTTCCTCTTCAACCGGTCTATCTCTTCAAGCCTGTTCTCAACTTCCTCAAGCCTCATCGGGTTGACTTCGATCCTTCTCAAATAATCTCTTAGGCTGATGGCAACTTCCTCCAATTGGATCGACGTTGTTTCCAGACTTCTAATCACCTCGGAAAGGGATGGGTCAATCGCCGCCATCTCACTTCCCTGGCGAAGGATGGTTTGAATCCGCTCAACGGTGGAACCTTCCCCTTCGTAGAGCAATTCATTGGACAGGTTAACAAAGTCCATCAACTTCCTGGCGTGACTCAGAATCCTTCGTTCCTCTCTGAGGGCCTCCTCCTCTCCGGCCTGAATGCCGGAGGTCTCAATTTCCTTCAACTGGAAAGCCATCAGTTCCTTTTCTCTTATCCCTCTTTCCTTCTCTTCCCGGATCCTCTTGATCTCTCCGGAAAGGGATACAAACCGGTTGAAATGTTCTTCATATTCTTTCCGAAGATTGACCAATCCACCGCACTCATCCAGGATGTCAAGATGGGTCTCGGCGCGCTGAAGGGACTGGTGTTCGTGCTGGCCATAAATGCTCAGCAGTTTTTCACCTATCTCCGAAAGGGTCCCGAGGGTCGCCAGATGCTCATTGATAAACGACTTTCCCCTTCCTGAACGGGAGATCACCCGTCTGACCAGATAGGTATTCTCTTCTTCTAAATGATCGACTTGGGCGGATTTCTCCTTGACCTTCTCCATCACTTCCCGATTGCCGGAGATGTCGAAGAGCGCCTCGATACTCGCTTCTTCTTCAGAACTGCGGATCAGCTCTTCACCCCCTCTATCCCCCAAAAGGAGGTGAACCGCATTGAGAATGATCGATTTGCCTGCCCCCGTCTCTCCGGTGACGACATTAAAGCCCTTCGAGAAGGAGAGATTCACCTCGTCAATAATGGCAAAATTTCTAATGCGAAGTTCCAGAAGCATAACCGATGAGTAATGAGTTCGGAGTTCGTAGTTCGGAGTTAAAATGATTTAATCTCCGAACTCCCCGCCTGCCAAAGCCTTGTGCGGCGGGCAGGCGAACTCTCAACTCCGAACTGTTCTTACCGTTCACCCCATTTCAGTTTTTCTCTCAGGACCTCAAAATAGTGTCGGTAGGGCGATTTAATGAGAAGGATTTTCTTCTCTGCCTTTTTCACCTCGACCACATCCCCAAACTCCAATATAAACCCCTGCTGTCCATCCAGGGTCAGGTGGACTTCCTGTTGCCTGGATTTCAGAATCGCCCGGACCTCCACATCATCGGGGACCATGATCGGACGATTCGTCAGGGTATGAGGACAGATGGGAGTGATGATGATGCAGTGAAGGGATGGATGGACAATGGGCCCTCCGGCAGAAAGGTTATAGGCGGTTGAACCAGTTGGAGTCGAAATGATCAGGCCATCCGATTTAAACGTGGTTAAATACTCGCCATTGATCGTTGTCTCAAGGTCAATAATCCTGGCCAGAGCCCCCTTATTGATCACCGCATCGTTCAATACAATAAATTCCGCCAGTCTTTCTTCATGGCGGATCACGGCGGCATTAAAAACCACCCTTTCATCGGTCACAAAATCCCCCTGGATCACCCGTTCGAGCACCCGATACAGCTCCTCGAGCGTGATCTCGGTTAAAAAGCCAAGCCCCCCTAAATTGACCCCGAGGATGGGAACCGAATGGCTTCCTACCAGACGGGCCACGCTCAGAAGCGTTCCATCGCCTCCGAGGACAATAATCATTTCGGCATGGGAAGGAATCTCCTCCTTTTTTACCGCATTCAAGAAGGGACTCATCAGGTCTGAGCGGATAGCTCTTAGAATCCCTTCCTCAATATACACTTCGATCCCTCTGGGTTGTAACCACTCCACCAGACGACCGGTAATGGTCACGGCCTCTAACTTATTCTGTTTGGCAATAATACCGATCCGTTTCATCGTTCGCCTCATTGGACCCATGTGTCGTGTCCGTCATCCGTCTCCGGGCAAAATTAAGCAGGCATGATTCGCTGTCTGCTTTTTACATTTGATGGTACATAAGGGAGGGGTCTTTTGTCAAATGAGGGGTATGAATAAAGGATGGAATTGGGAAATGAGACGGCAATGAATGGGGGTGAAAATATCTTCTCTCACCTTTTCACCCCCACGCTCACCAACATGTTTTAGCCAATAATGGCAATCGTTGCTTCTGCTTCCACCTCCTGACCGGCTGACACGCACACTTCCTTGATCACTCCTGTGACCGGAGCGACAATGGGCATTTCCATCTTCATGGCTTCGAGCACAGCCACCTGGTCATCCTCTTTGACCTGATCCCCTGCCTTGACTGAAACAGAAACAATCTTTCCAACCATTGGTACTGTTACAGATGTTGCCATGCGTACCTCCCTCTCTATTGATCTATATCTATTTGCCGTGCCTCATGTCTCCATAGAGGCGCATAACCCGCCCGACTTCGTCAGTCAGGGAAGCCGGATAAAATTTAAACTTAACCGACCCTCATTTGTCAAGTCTTTTTTCTCTAATCCCATTCAATTTTTTCACACCTTCTGAGGGGTTACCTTTAAAACGATTTGATTTTTTAGGTTGAGGAGCTTATAATGTTGAATCAAATAAGATTCCATGAAAAAGGAGGTGACAGGTAGATGAAGAAGACCCTATCTTTGATGCTCTCATTATTCCTGATCGGCATGCTCGTTTCGGCCCTGGCCGGATGCGGAGCGGACATCAAGGCGGAAAATGAGAAGTTGAAAGCGGAGAACACCAACCTCAAGTCGGACAATGATAAGCTGAAACTTGAGGTTCAGAAGTTGAAGGAGGATATCCAGAAGGGCGCCGAGAAGGAGGCAACCATCACTTCTCTCACCGCAGAGAATGAAGCCTTGAAAAAGCAGGTCGAAGATCTGAAGTTGCAACTTGCAAAGAAGAAGAAATAGCCATTCATCCTTCACAAAAAAGGGGAAATCTGCGATCCGAGGGTTTTCCCTTTTTTGATTCCCTCCTGTCCCCCGTATGGATAAGAAAAAAAGAAGATCAAAACATCCAAGGAAAAGAAAGGCCAAAAAGGGGTTCGCCTTCTATATCATCCTCGCCTTTCTCACCTCTGCCTCTATGCTCCTCCTGGCCGGAGCTTTACTCTTCTTCTATTTCTCCCGCCAGCTTCCTGACTTTGCCTCCCTGAAGGAACGAAACATCAACGCTTTCTCCATCGTCTATTCGGAAGACGATGAGGTTGTGGGAAAATTCTTATTGGACAATCGAATTCCGATCACCTATGAGAAAATTCCTAAGCCTCTGATCCAGGCGTTCCTTGCCGCAGAAGATGCCGAGTTTTTTCAGCACAGGGGGGTCGACTATAAAGGAATCGCCCGTGCGATGCTTAAAAACCTCATCGCCGGAAAGATCGTCCAGGGGGGCAGCACCATCACCCAGCAGGTGACCAAGACCTTCTTCCTTACCCCCAAGAGAAGTTTCCTCCGAAAATTGAAAGAGGTCGCCTATGCCTTCGCTCTCGAACGGAATCTGACCAAAGAGGAGATTCTTTCTCTCTATCTCAATCATATCTACCTGGGAAACGGCGCCTATGGAATAGAAGCTGCCGCGGAGAGCTATTTTAATAAACGGGTGGAACAGCTCAATCTTTCAGAGACAGCCCTGCTCGCAGGCCTGGTCAAGGCCCCCAGCCGCTACTCGCCTGTCAACAACCTGACCCGGGCCAGAGAACGCCAGAATTATGTCCTTACACGGATGACCGATCTGGGCTTCATCTCACAGGAACAGAAAGAGAAAGCCCTCCGGACGCCCCTGAAGATCCAGTCGAGGGAGAGCGCCTTCTTCAGCAAAGCCCCTTACTTTACGGAGGTTATCCGTCATCAGGTTGAAAGAAAATATGGGAAGGAGAAACTCTATAAAGAAGGATTGAGAATCTATACGACTCTCGATCTCAACCTTCAGAAAGCCGCACAGAGATCCATCGAGATGGGATTGAGGGAGCTGGATAAGAGACAAGGGTTCAGAGGCCCCATCCAGACGCTCACTTCAGATGAGCTGAGGAACCTCACCCAAAGGAAGAGAAGGACGCTCCAACCCCTTTCATCCAATGAGATCTTCGAAGGAGTGATCCTCTCCAGGGATGACTCCAAAAAACTCTTTACGGTCTGGGTGGAGGACCGGAAGGGAGCGCTTCCCTATGCTGAGATGGCCTGGGCCCTCCAGATCAAACCCACAGCCCATTTCAAGCCCGGCCAGGTAAAGACGCCTGCAGATCTGCTTAAAACCGGAGATGTCGTCCATGTGAGAGTAAAGGAACCGGCAAAGAAAGATCAGCCTCTCACCCTCGGATTGGAACAGGAACCTATTGTCCAGGGAGCCCTGATCTGCACGGATCCGCAAACAGGATATGTGAAAGCCATGGTGGGCGGGCGTGATTTCAGCGAAAGTCAGTTCAATCGTGCAGTCAATTCCCGCAGGCAGCCGGGTTCTGCCTTTAAACCCTTTATCTATGCGGCCGCGATTGAGAAAGGGTATAACCCTTCCACCCTTCTCATGGACTCGCCTGTGGAATTTTCGGATCATGACGGAGGACATTACTGGGCTCCGAAAAATTACGACAAGAACTTTATGGGCCCCATCACCTTCAGAAACGCCCTCGCCCATTCCAGAAATGTGGTAACGGTCAAAATCCTTGAGGACATCGGCATGGGGTATGCCCTCAAATTCATTAAAAAGATGGGAATCGAATCTCCGGTCAAACGGGACTTCTCCATTGCCCTCGGAACCTCTGGAACCTCCATGTTGGAGCTGACCTCCTCTTTTGCGGTCTTTGCCAACGGAGGAGAGCGCATCAAACCCATCTTCATCAAGAAGATCGTCACCATAAAAGGCGAGGTCCTTGAAGAAAATACCCCTTATGTTGAATTGGAGGAGCCGGAGGAGGAAGAGGAAGGAGAAGAGAGCACTCCTGCCGCTCCATCTCCTCCTCCGATCATGAAGGAACGGGCCATCTCTCCGCAGAATGCTTTTATCATCACCCATCTTCTCGAAGGCGTAGTCCAACACGGAACTGGTCAGAGGGCAAAGGTTCTCGGGAGACCTGTGGCCGGAAAAACCGGAACTTCCAGCGATTATGCGGATGCCTGGTTTATCGGATACACCCCTTCCCTCCTTGCCGGAGTCTGGGTGGGTTTTGACGAGAAAACATCTCTCGGAAAGAATGAGACAGGGTCGAGAGCCGCCCTTCCCATCTGGATCTCTTTTATGGATCAAGCATTGAGAGATACACCCGCGGAACCCTTCAGGGTCCCTGATAAGATCGTCCTGTTGAGAGTGAATCTCGAAACAGGAACCCCTGCCGATGGAAGTTCTCCACAAACCATCCTGGAGGCCTTCATCGAAGGAACCTTACCAAAAGGGAAAGAAGAATCGACCTCAGGAACTCCGATAAGGGGGCTGCCCCTCACAGATCCATCCCGACCCGCCACGTCAAACTACTAATCTCAAAAAGTACACAAGGTTGAGGCTGAGGTTGAGGTTAAGGAAGGATTGCAAAAACTTTAGGAGAAATCAATGAAAGATGAGGAATTGAAGCAGATACTCAAAAGCTCTAAGACAGTGGCGGTGGTGGGCATTTCCCCGAAAGAGGACAGGCCCAGTTACGGAGTGGCCGCCTATCTCCAATCGAATGGCTACCGCATCATACCGGTCCGGCCCGATGGCAATACGATCCTCGGTGAAAAGATCTACCGCACTCTGATGGAGATCCCGAAAGAGATTGAGATCGATGTGGTCGATATCTTCCGGAAATCGGAGGAGGTTCCTCCCACTGTGGAAGAGGCGATCCGGCGGAGAGCAAAGATCGTCTGGATGCAGGAGGGAGTGATCCATCAGAAGGCAGGAGAAGAGGCCGAGAGGGCAGGTCTGAAAGTGGTGATGGACCGGTGCATCAAAAAAGAACACCAGAGACTTCTTTAAAACAAAAATTCGAAATCCGAATATCGAAATTCGAAAAAATACCTAATTTCCAATTTTCAAAATTCTAAATTTTTTGGGTCATTTTAATTTTGAGCATTCGTGCTTGTTTCGAATTTCGGATTTCGTGCTTCGGATTTTGAATTTCTTATTCAATACCCCAGGATCGTTCTCCGTCCATTATATCGCTCGATATCGTATTGGGTATTGACATCGACCACATTCAATTTTCCCACGGCCTCCTCCAGAGAAACAGCCGTGATCCGGCCATTTCTCAGGCTGACCATCTTTCCGAAATCCTCTTTGGCAATCAAATCCACGGCCGCAATCCCGAAATACCTTCCCATCCTGCGGTCATAGGCGCACGGAGCGCCGCCCCTCTGGAGATGGCTCAGGATGATGCTTCGTGTCTCTATCTTTGTGGACTCTGTGATCTGATTTGCCAGAAATTCTCCGATCCCGCCCAGGGCTTTATGGCCGAAACTATCAACGCCGTTCTCTTTGATGATCTCGGAGCCTCCGGCAGGTTTTGCCCCCTCGGCGACGACGATGATCTCATAACGGGTCCCTTTTCGATGGCCTTCCATGAGCAATTCGTTCACCCTGTTCACGTCGAAATTGTATTCGGGGATGAGGATGATATAGGCGCCGCTCGATTCTCCTCCTTCCAGGGCCAGCCAGCCTGCATGCCTTCCCATGGTCTCCACCACGAAGATCCTTCGGTGAGAACCGGCTGTTGTTCGAAGGCGGTCGATCTCCTCGGTGATGACATTGAGGGCGGTCTCAAACCCCAGTGTATAATCGGTCCCGGAGAGGTCCTTATCAATTGTCTTTGGAATGCCGACGACTTTCACCCCTTCGCGATGGAGCTTATTGGCCACTCCGAGGGTATCCTCGCCGCCGATAGCGATCAAATAATCAATTTTGAACCGCTCCAGATTTTCAAGAACGGTTTTTGAGCGATCTTTCTTGGGGTCATAGGGATTCGTTCTTGAAGTGCCGAGATTCGTCCCTCCATAGCGATCCCATGTCCTCACCATCTCTTCGGTCAGTGTAAACATCCTAGAAACGGGAGGATCCCCTTCTGATTCGGGTTCGACCAGACCTTTCCAGCCGTCACGGATTCCAATCGCCTCATGCTGAACTTTCCTCACCCGTTGTAGCCTGTCATCAAGCGCTGTCTTGACCACCCATTTGATCGCCGGATTTAATCCCGCACAGTCCCCTCCGCCTGTCAGCACGCCGATTCTTCTTTTTTCCATCGTCTCCTCCTGTCTTGAAAATAGGCTTGGGGTTAGGTAAAGAAGCCCATTTCATTCAATTGAATTTGACGTTTATCGTTGTCGAAGCTCGTATCGAGACTCGTTATTAGAAACTGGATACTCGAGCTTCTTTTCCGAGTTTCTTGCTTCGATACGAGCATCGTCACCGTAAACCTATTTTCTATCCCTCAAACCTATAACCTCTTACAATACGTGATCCGGTCGTTTCCCTCCCAGTAATAATCGGCAATTCTTGCCGCTTCCTCAAATCCTTTTCTTAAATAAAACATTTGTGCCTTCTCATAAGAGGGTATGGATGAGGTGTCGGCAAGAATCATTCTCCCCTTCAATCCTCTTACCTGCTCCTCCAGATAATCTAAAAGTTTTGATCCGATCTTCCGCCCCTGAAGGCCTGGATCGATGACAATCCAGTAAAGGTCGAAAATCCTCTGGGCCATCGGGACAGGACCATAACAGATATACCCCAGCGGCTGGTCTTGATCGTCCACCGCGCAGACGATCCTGTAATCCTTTTGCTCTTCATCTCCGAGCACGAGGTCGATCAATTCCATGGCGACTCCGACCTCTTCGTCGGTAAAAACACCGGTCTCGATCACCATCCGCCGGAGCCTGTCCCTGTCCTTTGAAATCAGCGGCCGAATCTTCATCGCCCCTTTTCCACCACTTTGATCAAACTGTTTGCTGGGACCATCTGGTCAGGAACTCCGCCGTTCAACAAAACCATCTCCTTCATCTTCTCCTTTGGAACTCCAAAAGAACGAAGGGTATTTTCAAGGGTATCTGAAGCCCTTGCATTTTGGATTTTTATCCGGTCGGGCCTCACATCAATTTTTCTAAGATCCGTCAATTCCTTGAACTGTTCCATCGTTGACTCGAAAGTCCCTCTATAATTTTGAAACCGACTCATGTGGGTCAACCCATGGAATATATATACCTTTCGATCTTTTTCAATAAAATAAGACATGACCCGGTATGCCTCTGATTGGGTGCGAAGATCCGAGACAAGCCGATGGGAAGGAAGCCCATTGACCCGTATTGTTTCAGATCTGATCACGCTGGCATTATTCTTAGAAACAAAGGTTCTTGCCGCCTCTCTGGAGGAAGTTTCAGAAGAGATCAAAAACAGAATCAACGCATCCCCACCTTCATTGATAATTTGAACTTGTGAGGGTTTGTTGTTGACTTTCCATTTGACAGGTACGGGGAATTGAAATCGGAGGACAGGATGATAAAACACATCATCAGCCACATACCCCTGCCTCGGGTCGTCTCCATAAATGAGACCATCGATCGTTTTCAGAAAACCGTCTCTGTTCACCCGTAAGTCTTTTAGGTTCAATTTTTCTTGCCACTCTTTTGCCTTTATCCTGACAGCGGATATCCGGTTTTCCGGATTGGGGTGAGTGGAAAACCAGCCTGGCAGTCCACTCCGATCTGATCCCGGGTTTATCCTTTCCAGTGTTTCAAAAAAACCAGCCAACTGCGCCGCATCATAGCCCGCCTTGTTCGAATACTCCACCCCCAAATCATCCGCTTCCCTCTCATTATCCCTGCTGAACCTTAGAAAAAGCATCCCCACACCTAACTGAGCCAGGCTTGTCACAATGGGCGAATCGATAAAGATCGATCCCACTCCTAATCCCAGTTGGGCAAGCTGGGCTTTACTGTACTGCTGGGCGGAATGGCGCGCCGCTATGTGGCCGATCTCGTGTCCCATCACAGCAGCCAGTTCAGCCTCGCTGTTGAGAACACCTAAAATCCCCCGGGTAAAGTAAACATAGCCTCCGGGCACGGCAAAGGCATTGATGACCGAAACATCGAGGATCTTACAATCGTAGGCCAGTTGCGATCGATGAGAGACCTTGCCAATTCGCTGGGCTATCTCTTTGACATAGGCAGCCAGTTTCGGATCCTCATAGATGCCGTATTGTTTTACAATCTCAACATCTGTTTCCCTGCCCAGACTAATCTCATCTCTCTCGCTTAAAAGCATCAACTCCTGTTTGCCCGTTACAGGATTGACTGCACACGACGGAATGAAGAAGAGGAAGCAAATGAGGCTGAATGGGACCATCATCCATCTTATATTTCCCTTTTTCATGACACCCTCCCGATAGAAATAATTATACACCATATGGGCTCTCTGGTAAACTCCCTTGAGATTGGGTATAATTGCAACGAATATCAGGAATGACATCGAATTTGATGAATATCATTCAATACATTCAGAATCAATATTAGGTTCATTCGCTTCTATTCGTGACATTCGATACCATTCGTTTCATTTGATTTTCTTTATGGATAAAAGAACCAGTGGCATCCTTCTTCACATCACTTCGCTCCCCTCGCCTTTTGGAATCGGCGATCTGGGTCCCTCCGCCTATCAATTTGCCGATTTTTTAACTCAGACAAAACAGGGTTTCTGGCAGGTCTTACCCCTCAACCCTACGGACCAGGCTTGTGGAAATTCTCCTTACAGCAGCCCTTCCGCCTTTGCAGGCAATCCGCTCCTCATCAGCCCGGAGCTTCTCACGGAGTCCGGTTTTCTCAAAAAAGGGGAGCTAGAAGAGATCCCTTCATTCCCGGACGGACGCTGTGACTATGCATCCGTGATTCCCTATAAATCAGGTTTGCTCCGCCGCGCCTTTGACTCTTTTAAAACGAGCGGAAAAGAGAGGGATGCCTTTGCAACATTCTGCAAAGAGAATGAGGGGTGGCTGGAAGATTTTGCCCTGTTCTTTGTGATCAAAAAATATTTTAAAGGAAAAGCATGGGGAGAATGGGAAAAAAATCTGAGAAACAGAAATTCAGAATATCTTGAGAGGATCAAGAAAAACCTTCGGGACGAGGTTGAACAGGAGAAGTTTTATCAGTATCTCTTCTTCAAGCAGTGGCTCTCTCTTAAAGATTATTGTAACAAGAAAGGAATTCTATTGGTCGGTGATGTCCCCATTTATGTTAATCATGACAGCGCCGATGTCTGGACCCATTCCGATATTTTCAATCTAAATGAAGAGAAGAGGCCGTTATCAGTCGCAGGCGTTCCTCCTGACTACTTCAGCAAGACCGGTCAGCTCTGGGGAAATCCAACGTTTCGCTGGGATCGCCTCCAAAAGACGGGTTACCAATGGTGGTTCGATCGTATTTCCCATAATCTCCGTCTTTTTGATGTGTTGCGTCTCGATCATTTCAGGGGTTTTGTCGGCTTCTGGGAGGTTTCATCCACGGAGACAACCGCTGTAAATGGCAAATGGGTGGAAGCTCCAGCGGATGATTTCTTTTCAGCCCTGCTTAAAAAATTTTCGGCCTATTCCTTCATCGCAGAAGATCTTGGAATCATCACGCCTGATGTGAAAGAAGTGATGGACCGATTCGGTTTTCCGGGCATGCGGGTTCTTCAATTTGCCTTTGGAGAAGATTCACCGACTCATCCCTATCTCCCTCATAATTTCATCCCCAATACCATTGTCTATACGGGCACCCATGACAACAATACGGCAAGGGGATGGTTCGAAAATGATATTTCCCCGGAGGAGAAAAAGAGGATATTCCGGTATCTGGGAAAAGAAGTTTCCTCTGCTGAGCTACCGATCGAACTTATCCGCCTTGGCATGGTATCCGTGGCCATTACGGTTATGATCCCTGTGCAGGATATCTTGGGATTGGGTGAAGAGGCGAGGATGAACCATCCATCCACCTTGTCGGGGAATTGGGAGTGGCGGCTTCTGCCGGACCAGTTGACCTCTTCCCATGCGGAAATGCTCCTTGAATTAACCACGATTTATGGAAGATGTGTTTAGGGGGAAAGGAGAATCATTATGAAAAAATGGTGTAAACTCATCATCGCACTGACCCTTCTCTACTTTTTAAGTGCCGGTTGCGCTTCAACCTCACAAGAGACTGGGATTCGATGCCCGAAGTGCGGGGACTTCTTTAAATCAAAACAAGGGGCTGAGACTTTTGAGGAGATGAGACATGGTCGAGGCGAGACAAGAAGGTAGGGCTTTTATTTTGTGCTCTGTTTCTTAAATTCCATCAGGGTCAGTGTTTTATAGCTTCCGGAAGAAATGTATTTAAGGATGATCAGAAATAATTCCGGATTGACATAGCCGGGGATGCTTGTGATCTTCTCTCCACCCGACTCAAGGAACCATGAGGTGGGAAGACTTCTCACATAATAGGTAGAGGCAATCTTCTTTTCCTTATCTACATCGACTCGAATGGGAATAAAATTTGTGGTCAAGAATCTGGAAATTTCAGGTTGAATGAAGGACTCCGCCTCCATTTTCTTACAATAAGTTCACCAATCCGCATGAAAATTGAGGAAAATCTTCTTGTTCTCCGCTTTCGCCTTCTTTAACCCATCCTGATAAGACAGCCACTTGATCGGTTCGGCCTGAGTCAAAACAGGGATGATTAGAAAAAGAATGAGCGTAAGGATGGATTTCTTCATAATCTTCTTGCTCTGGAGCCGGCGCGGGGATTTGAACCCCGGACCTACTGATTACGAATCAGTTGCTCTACCACTGAGCTACGCCGGCATTTAGCCTAAGTTAGAGTGGGACATTTACTCTTATTTATCATTTTTTAGAATGCCCGTCAATCTTCATTAAAAAATGCAAATTTTAAAGTTGACCAGTAATTTAATTCGTGCTAATGTTCCTTTCGTAAGTTAAAGAGGGACAAAATATGGAACCCATTACAAAGAAAGATTTGACCGATGCCCTTATTGAATTTTATGGGGAACTGATTGAACCTCAATTTAATAAAATCGGCCAAAAACTCGAAGAACATGATAAAAAATTTGCTGACCTCTCAGACCACTTTGACCAGATTTATCAAAGGCTGGATCGACTCGAAACAGAATATTATACCATTACGATTGCCCTTCAGAGAATAGAGGAACGACTGGATCGGGTGGAAGGGCAGTTGGGTAGGATGGAAGGGAAATTGGACAAAGAAATCGCTCTCAAAGAACGCCTAGAAAAAGAGATAACCGATTTAAAACAAAGAGTTTTCATCCTTCAGAGTCGTATAGAAGAGTTGGAAAATAATCTTAAAACCATATCGTAAAGAGGAAATGACCAACCATTTTGCTAAAAAGATATCTCCTTCCCCTCTTTATAACCATCGGAATCATCCTCATCCTGTTTACCCAGATCTCGATCAAAGACCTTTATCGCCTTCTTATCAATGTGGATCCGTTCTGGGCTGTTCTGGGATCAATAGCCTATCTCCTCGCCATCTTCCTCCGTGCTTTAAGATTCAGATGGCTGATCCACTCCAGGGAAATTCTCCTTACGGAACTTTTTAAAATCACCGTCTTCTACCATTTAGCCCTGATGGTGCTCCCCTCCAAATTGGGGGAACTCTCTTATCCCTATTTCTTAAACAGACGGAGTGGATTGGGCATGACAGAAGGCCTGGCTTCCTTGATCGCATCCAGGGTCTACGATTTCTTTATCGTCCTGATCATCTTTTTATTTGCCATCATTGGATTCCAGCGATTCCTCCAAATCAACCTGCCCCTGACGATTCTCTTCTCTCTGCTCCTGACCCTCTTCGTCCTCTTCGTCTTCTTCTATATGAGCCACTTTTTGAGATGGGGCTCCTCTCTTATCGGAAAAATGGCGGGGTGGACGGGTTTAAAAAATAGTAAAACCCTCCTTTGGACTCAAAGAAAAATCCATGAGATCGCAGAAGATTTTTATGCGATTAAGGCAAGAAAGACTTATTATTCGGTAAGCCTGGCAAGCCTGGGGTCATGGGTGATGATCTTCTCCGTATTTTATGCTTTTATGAGAGGATTCGGGGTTGAAATCTCATTTTTAAAGGTCGTATTTGGATCAACCATTGCGGTCATCGCCAATGCTTTACCGATCAGCGGGCTTGGAAACTGGGGAACGCTCGAGGCGGGATGGGCGGCCGGGTTTCTAATTGTTGGACTTTCCAAAGAAGAAGCCATCGCCACCGGTTTCGGGGTTCATATTCTGATCTTTTTGGTCTGCGCCCTAATTGCTCTCATCTGCTGGGCCTCAATCAATCTATTCGGACAGGGACAGAAACAATAAAGCCCTCCCCCTTGTTAAAGAACAAGCAATAGGAGGGCTTTCCGAATCATGACTGCAACAGAGGCAAAATCTCAGACCCTCTGGCTGACATTTCGTTTGGAGGCTTTCAAAGGATTCAGCTTGAAGGTGTCTTCCTTCACTTCCTTTTTGATGTGTGTGGCGAAATTACAGGTTCCCTTTGTCCATTTCAGGCTGGGTTCGCAATAGGTCTTGCAATAAGAACCTGCCTCATAGGTCACCACTTGGTCACATCCTTTACAGGACTCCACGATGGGATAACACCTCCCACCGTTGTATGAACAGCCATTCTTCTTCATGAAGATGCATTCTGTTCCTGGCTTGATGGTTTGACAAACCATGTCGATCTACCCCCTTTCATTATGGATTGGTTTTTAAAAGTCATTGAAAATAAAGAACTTTTTCTAATTCCTCGCAAAACCCAAAAAAAAGAGTTACCATTTTGGGGTAACTCGTCTTGGTACAGAACCAACCGAGATGAATTTAATTTAATATAAAGATTGATGTTTGTCAAGTGGATTTTATGAGATTTTATGAGATTTCTAAAAAAATCTGAAATCTCTGATTACACTGATTAGGAACAGATTACACGGATATGAAACCCAATAAGAGACCGTTGGCAATCTCAATTTTTATATTTCTGGTTACAGTTCCTCTTGGAAGTAGCCTTCCGGTTCATGCCTCCTCAAAGAGAATGGAAGATCCCCTTTTCTGGGTCAGGGCAATCAAGCATCCGGACCGCCTTCTTTTAACCCCTTCTGAGATTCATAAGATGAATGAAGCGAACCTGAAAAAACCAGACCTTCTTCTCTGCAGAGTAGAAGATATGAAGGAGGAATGGACCCGGGAAGAGATTCTCGCTTTTTTTAAAGAGGATTGGGAGGGATTTGGAAAGACTGACCAGATTCGCTATGGGAAGCAGGGAATCCCTCTCGATGATCCCTTCTGGAATGGGATAAAGGAAAAGTTGAACCAGGGCCGCTTAAAAGAGCAGAATCAACTCCTGTTTGCTTTGACTACTCAGCGAACCGATATCCGCGTCTTCCCCACTGATGAAGTTTCGATGAAAAATCGAACCAGCCATGAGTTCGACCTGTTCCAGCATTCCGCCATCGCCCCAGGGTCGCTGGTTGGCATTTATCACTTCAGTCAGGATAACCTCTGGGCTTATGTACAAGCTCCCTTCATTCGCGGATGGATTCGGACGAAAGATCTGGCCATGGCAAAAGGCAAAAACGATGTCTTCGGCCAGGGTGAGACCAAAGAGCCGCTGGTCATTACGGGCAACTTTGTCAGGATCTTCGCTGACCCCCTCTTCCGGCAACCGGCCTTTTCCGCTCAGATGGGAACCGCCTTTCGCATCCTCCACTTCCCTGACCAGTCAAAACCCTCCAAACCCCATTATACAATCTCAATCCCTTTCAAAGAGGCAGATGGCCGGCTGACCCTTGGAAATGGATATATCCCTGCAAATGAGGATGTCCATTACGGTTTTCTCCCCTATACTCAGAAAAACCTGGCACAACAAGCTTTTAAGATGCTCCACCAGCCTTATGGCTGGGGAGAGATGTCCGGGGGAAGGGACTGCTCGCGGTTTATTATGGACCTTTTCAACACCTTTGGAATTCTTATGCCCCGAAATTCCAATCTCCAGGCGAAAATGGGAATCCCTCTTGGAGCATTGGAAGGAAAGACGATAGAGGAGAAGAAGAAAATCTTAGACCGGGCCGTTCCACTGGCCACCCTCCTCCGGATGCCCGGCCATATCATGCTCTATCTCGGCAAACATGAGGAGAAACATTATGCCATCCACAGCATCTGGGGAATTCAAAAGAAGGGACCTTCTGGAATCCAGACTCAGAAAATTGGAAAAGTGGTCGTCACCGACTTAGGTCTTGGCAAAGACGGTCCCCACGGATCCTTACTCCACCGCCTCACCGAAATCCAGCTCATCGGCCCCGATTCCGTAATAAAAAATGAGGGAAGATCGGGGGAAAATCCGATTTGACAAACCCTGCAAATCAGCTTAAAATCGGTTAAAAATCGGAGAAACAATAATCAAAGAAGGAAGCAATTTTAAAGGATATAGGTAACACTTTAGCGCTTTGAAAAAGCTTTATAAAATCCCTCCCTACCTCCCTTTTTCAAAGGGAGGAGAGCTACTTCTCCCCCTTTGAAAAAGGGGGATTGAGGGGGATTTAGGGTTTTACGATATCTTATCAGGCCTCTTTTTCAAAAAACTAAAGTGTTACAGATATCGGATGATTATCATTGGGACAGTGAATGTGTTAAAAATGGCGGGAGGTGAAAAAAATGAAAGCAACCGTAAAGCATATCGTTAAAAAGGTTACCCTGGAATTGATCTATGATGTCGTGGATGAAAGGACAAAAGAGTTGAAGGATGAAATGAAGGAAATGCGGGCAGAATATCGTGAGGAGTTTAAAACGGTGAAGGAAGATATTAAATCGGTCAATTCCCGCATCGACCAGATCCATACAAGATTAGACCAGATTATGCTTATGCTTACCGATATTAAGAGACAGGGCTAAAACATGTAAAAGGGAACCGTCTTCTATAAAAAGGGCTGTATACTTTATTGACACACGTTAAAAAAGAAAGGAACTCTCATGAAATTTAAATTGATCCTTATTTTATGTTTATTCTCCCTGCTCGCCTTTCCCTTTTACTCAGTTGCCCAGCCAAAAGACCCCGGCAAAGTCTACAAAGTGGCGATTCTTCCGTTTATCATCCACAGCCAGGAGAATCTCGATTACCTGAGGGAAGGAATCAATGACATCCTGACCTCACGGATCACCGTGGAAGGAAAGATCATTGTCGTCGAGCGAACTCTGGTAGAGAGAATCCTCTGGGAGATGAGGCCCATTCGTCTTGACGAGGCTGTGGCAAAACAGGTCGGAACCAGGGCCGGAGCGGATTATGTGGTTCTTGGAAGCATCACCAAGATCGGCAATTACATCAGCCTCGATGCCCGGCTCATCCCCATCACCGAGGATAAGCCTCCGCTTGGCGCCTATACCCAGCACAAGGGCATTGATGACGTGATGACCAAAATCGGGGACTTTGCGCAGGATATCGGATTCAGAATCATCGGCCGCCGTGCTACGGCGGCTCGCCCATCTGACACAAGGCATTCTTCCATCATTCAACCCGGAAGAGATATCGGAAGGGTCGGCCCTGAAGGGCTGGGCTTCAAAAAAAGCCAGACTTTCGACTTCGAAATCAAGGGCCTTGATATCGGCGATGTGGACGGAGACAAAAAGAATGAAGTGGTCGTAATGGATCACCACAACATCTATGTTTTTAAATACGATGGAGATAAATTGAGCCTCTTTCGGAAGATTGAGGCGGGATATCAGCATAATTTCCTCACCCTCGATGTGGCTGATGTCAATCGAAATGGCTTTGCGGAAATTATTGTCACTTCTGTTATTGAGGATAATTTACAATCCTTCATCCTCGAATATGAACAGGGGGAATTCAGGACGATCACCCGAAAAGCGGGCTGGTTCTTCAGGACGCTGGAGCATCCCAAAGACGGATCTATCCTAATAGGACAGCAGATGGGTTCCGACGGCCTGATAAGCGGGTCTATTTTCAAATTTGCCTGGAAAAAGAATTCGTTTGAAAAGGGGCCTAAGATGCCATTCCCCAAAGAGACCAAAATCTTCGGCCTGGCAATAGGAGAGGTCAGGAAATCAGGGATAACGGATATCCTTCAGCTTGATGATGCCGGCAAGTTGAGGGTGCTCTCTTCTGATGGCATGTTTGTCTGGAAGGGCCGAGGAGATTTTGGCGGAACGAACAATTTTTATGAGACATTCAAGAAACAAGATGACGTTTACAGAGCAGGGTCAGCCCCTGCCTGGCGTGTCTACCTTCCGGGAAAGATCGTTGTAAAAGATCTGGACAGAGATGGTCTCAATGAGGTCATTATCAATAAAAACCAATCATCGGGCCTGGGGGTTTTCGAAAAGGCAAGAAGTTTTGGAAACGGAGAGATTCACAACCTGGTCTGGGAGCAAGAAAGTCTCGTCTCCAACTGGAAAACAAGAGAATTAGAAGGATATATTGCCGATTATCAGGTGAAGGATGCGGATAACGATGGAAATGATGAACTGGTTGCGGCACTCGTGGAATCCCACGCATCAGGCGCCATCGGCGGAAAAGGCACCAGCCAGATTCTGTTCTTTAAGCTGTTTTAATTGATGGTGGTAAGAATCGTGTCCCCCGATCTGTCGGGGCAGGCGTGTCACGTGGCCGGGGGATGTTGGGGCGAACATGGAAAAAGGTAAAATTAGACAATAATTGTGGAGGTATAAATATGTCTATACGAACATTTACAGCCATTCTTCATAAAGAAGACGATCTTTATGTCGCGGAGTGCCCGGAGGTTGGCACTGTAAGTCAGGGATATACAATTGAGGAAGCAATTACAAACTTGAAAGAAGCTACAGAATTATACCTCGAAGAGTTTCCATTGCAAGAAGTCCCAAAACCCCTAATGACAACATTTGAAGCAACTGTATAAATGTATAAATTAAAAAGAATCTCAGGAAAAGAAACAATCCGAAGGTTGGAGAAGCTTGGATTTTCTGCAAGGACAAAAGGTGATCATCACATCTTTTTTAAAGAAGAGATTGAAGAAATAATTAATCTACAACCGCTCGGAGATGGAAAGGCAAAAGCCTATCAAGTAAAACAGGTTAGAACAATCATCTTAAAATACAAACTTCATCAAGAGGTCTACAATGCAAAAGTATAAGTATGAACTTATAATTTTTTGGAGTGACGGGGACAGGCGGTACATCGTTGAGGTTCCAGAACTTCCCGGATGCATGGCCGATGGCTTAACCTATGAAGAAGCAATCGACAATGCTCAAGTGGTTATTTCAGAATGGATGGAGACTGCGCTGGGTTTGGGAAGGGAAATACCGAAACCAAAGGGGAAACTTGCCTATGCTTGATCTCACCCCAATTGAGCCATTTTCTTACAAAATAACCACAATAATAACCCTCTCCCCTGGCGCTTGCCTGCACGAAGCGTTTCGGCGAAGGCAGGGGAGAGGGCGGGGGTGAGGGGGAACATCTGATGATCAAAGAATTAGACACCGTTGTGCTCACTACCGATTTGCCGGAATATGGCCTTGAACGTGGCGACATCGGAACAGTTGTACTGATTCACGATAACAGTAAAGGATATGAGGCTGAGTTTGTGACCCTTGACGGTGAAACAATGGGGGTTGTTTCACTCTTTCCGTCACAAGTTCGCCCAATCGGCCGCCGTGAGATCGCACATGTGAGACCCGTCGAAAGCTTTCAACAACAAAGTTGATGGGATGGGAGAGGTAAAATTGGGGCACATCTTCAGGGCCTGTTGCCCAAACCAACCATTTGCCCTTCGACAGGCCTGTCCTCTCCGAGCCAGCCTCCGGCCCTGTAGGGCCTATGGCCCGGAGGGAGGCTCTTCTGAGCTGGAGACTGAACAAACTTTACGCCCTTCGAGAGCCTCAGGGCGAACGGCTAATTGCGACACAGTCTCCCGGGGGAAGGGATTTACGGTGGGCGGTAAATTTCTAAATCGGGATTTGGGATTTATATGAGACTTGACCAGATCATGCATATGCATGCAGAGATTAAAAGACAGTGATAAGCATGGACCCCATTTAAATCGGAGGGTAAAAATATGAAGATAAAACTTCTAACGCTCAAAAAAAACCATATTGTATTGGTTCTGGCTCTTTGGTTTGCTATCTTTACTGCCCCTGATAATATTTTCGGACAGGAGAAGAGAGAAACTCAGGAAACAAGAGAGAGATTGATCAGAATAGAAGAACGCATGGTAACCAAAGAAGAGCTGAAGGCTGAAATTAAAGATGTCAGGAATGAAATTAAAGATGTCAGGAATGAAATAAAAGAATTTATGCTCTGGGGTTTTGGGATCACCTTTGCGGGGATTTTCGCTTTGATCGGGTTTGTTTTATGGGATCGTAGAACCGCACTTGCGCCGGCTATTCGAAAATCGAGGGAACTTGAAGAAAAGGAGGAGCGCATTGAGAGGGCGTTGAAGGAAATGGCGATGAAGGATTCGAATATTGCCGAAGCCCTAAAGCACGCAGGCATCCTGTAGGATGAAAAATAGCCAAACATATTTGATGGTCTCGTAAAAAGTCGTCTCACCGGTCCTGCGGCAGGAACCGGTGTCCAGTATTTTCATAAGTGCCTGAGATTACCCCGCCCAAAGCGGGGCTGGAGTTTATCCCGATGAAAATCGGGGCCGGAATGACGATCATTAGGATTTTTCGACTTATTACGAGACCATCATAAATGTTAGGGTAAAAATTCTCAGATTTTCTGTTTAAAAATCTGCGCCTCTTCCGGGACTTCGCTTGGAAGATGGGGCCCCTTCGGGCCAGTTGTGAATGAACGTTTTATCCTTTGTAGCGTCCCGATTTAGTCGGGACGTAAAGCTGCGCCCCCGTTCCTGCGGCAGGCGAGGGCGCTACGAACTGACACGATAGCCGTGTCGAGCATATCGACAATCTTTTGTCGATGTTGTCGCGCTGAGCACTTAATTACACTCGATAGGCGGGACATTCTCTCCGAGCCAGAGGCTCTTCTGAGTTGGAGGCGGGGTTAGACTTGCAGCAGGCCCCGCCTATCGACTCCCAGAATGGGCGGCCATCCCGCTACAGCGGGACCCCTACGTTATACCAAAATCTTATGAAAGAATCGCTCAATTTAGGTCTGCGTAATCGTTCTTTAATCGGTGAAATCAGAGATTTCTGGATTTTTTCGGAAATCTCAAAAAAAATGCTTGACATCTTTTTATAGGTTTGTTATAGGATTAGGAAATTTTAATCTGTTTGTAAGTTCTTTTCACAAATCCAGGAGGAAAGGAGGTGAATGCGGGTTTAATGAGGTAAGTGAGGAGTGATAGTAATTGGTTAACACGATTCACCAATCACGATTCACGAATCACGAAATAAGGAGGTTGGTTAAAGTTAGTGGTAGTGAGTTTAGTGTCTCTGATTTTACGAATCACAAGTCACTATTCACGAATCACCAAATCAATTGAGGAGGAAAAGAGATGAAGAAATTTCTTGTATTAAGTTTGGTAGCATTGATGGTTCTCGCTTTCGGAACCATGGCATTTGCCCAGGCTAAGAAAGAAGAGCCAAAACTTGAGTTTAAGGCATCGGGTTTTATTGATATGGTCACCCTTTACTGGAGAAACCAGTCAGCGCAGGCTGGCCCGATTTTTGGTCCTCCGGGAGCCACATTTCTCCCTGGCGGACACCAGTTTGACAAGGAAAATTCGGCATGGTCCACACGTGGGCACCTCAAATTCGATGCCGTTTACGGCAAAGCGATGAGCGGAACCATCTTCTTTGAGATGGATTCTACAAGATGGGGTGATGCTGGATACCCAGTTACAACAACTGGCCACGGTACGGTAGGTAGATGGGGCGGCGATGAATCTGCAATTGAGATCAAGAACCTCTTTTTCACTTTTGCTATCCCTGGCATGCCTGTGCCAATGCAAGCGACGGCAGGGCTTCAGCCTCTCGCCGTGAGACCCCATGTATTTCTTTATACCGATGGAACAGGGGTCAAGCTTGACACAAGAATAGACCCGGCAACCATCTCACTCTTCTACTTCAAGGCCCTTGAAGGAAAAGATGCGTCCGCTGATGATGTGGACGTTTATGGTCTCCAGGCCAGTGCAAAAATCTCCACTTTAACACTTGGAGGCTACGGTTTTTACTACAACATGAATACCTATCCCGTTGACAGCTCCGCTGTCCTTGCTTATGGAGTTTCCCCGGGTTATGAGTCCGATATGTTTTGGTTAGGGGTGTTTGCAGGCGGGAAATTGGGCCCTGTAGTCCTTGATTTCGACTTTGTCTATAACACCGGTGAAATAGAGAGAAGGGGGGCATTCGCTGTTCCTGCGGGCGCCAAAAGAGATGTTGATTTCAGAGGCTGGATGACCCGCGCCAAAGTTGACTACCCTTGGGAGAAGTTTAACTTTGGAGCAATTGGAATGTATGCCACTGGCGCTGATATGAAGAAGACCAGTGCGACTGGCCTGCCTGGAAGTGATGTCGCCAACGGTGCCGGTTTTTCCAGAAAAGTCGGATCCTATGTTGTCCCGCCCTTCTCTGAGCAGTTTGCCTTTGGCGACGGCATGGTGATCCAGACCGGATGGGTGAGAGCCATGACCCGAATGACCGTAGCCAGCGCAACCTCTCTCAATAGAGGCGCCGTAGGTGGAACTGCTTTTGCCCAGGCTTACGCAAGTTTCAAAGCCACTCCGTGGTACAAAGTAACCCTCAAGGGAATGTATATCTGGGATACCACGAAGAATGGAAACACCATTGGTAACGCTGTAAAAGCATCCGGCGTCCCAAGGGATGACAGTGATATCGGATGGGAAATCGACCTGATCAACGAGATCAATATTTACAAGAATCTCAAATGGGATATCGCTCTTGGTTACCTCTGGGCCGGCGATGCTCTGGACTACAGAGTGGGCGCCACCAACACCAACAAGAGCCCCAAAAATCCCTATAACATCCACACAAGATTGATCTATAGCTTCTAACCAAAGCATGTAGCCAAAAAGGGCGGTCATTCTGACCGCCCTTTTTTTATCCCTGAATCCCCCTTTTTATGCTGAAACGCTTGACAAATTCAAACTGGTTTATTAAACTGGTCCAATAAAAGGGGGAGACCACTATGGAAGCAAAAATGCAGAAGGTCAGCGCATTTGAGGCTAAAACCCGACTTTCTGAACTATTGCGTGAGACAGAACAGGGTGCAACCTTTGTCATCTGCAGACGGGGTAAAGAAGTGGCTCAACTGGGTCCTCCTGCCAAAGGGGAACGCAAGATGAGCTTTAAGAAGTTATCATCCTCGTTTCGCGAAGTTCGGAGCCGGATTCACGGGAAAATAGACATTCGTGAATTAATTGAAGAGGGGCGCAGGTACTGATGAACTGGGTGCTCGATTCATCTGTGGCGCTGGCATGGGCTCTTCCCGATGAAAACTCCGGTCAAGCCGACCAATTTTTAAACAGGATTTCAGAAAAAATCAATCTCTGGGTGCCGGCGTTATGGTGGTATGAGATAGCCAATGCATTGGTGATGGCCCAACGCAGAAACAGACTGACAGAGGCGGATCGAATCCGTTTGATGGAGCTTTACCGAATCCTTCCGATCCATACCGATGTGACGCTTGATGCAGATTCGATATTACGCCTGCACACCCTCGCCATGCAATACAACCTTTCCGCTTATGATGCCGCTTATCTCGAATTGGCCCAACGAAAGGGTTTGGGCCTTGCTACATTGGATCAACGTCTTCGGTCGGCTGCGCAACAGACAGGAGTCAAACCGGCTTTTCTTTGATTTTCACGGCGCCTTTTTCATCACCCGGTTAAATCCCCATCCTCTTTTTATGGAGTCTTCTAACCCTCCTTTTCCCCTTGACTTTTAATGTGGAATGCGTCCTTATTTCCGTTAAGGTTGGAGGCGAATGATCCAATGAAGGAAATCCTCAAAAGCCTCGGGTTGCTTTAACAGCAAGAAATGGGGTCAGCCCTTGACATTGGACAAACAAAGGGGAGTGATGTGCGGAAGCTCGTAGCGCAAAAAGGGGCCGTCTTTTCAGTCGGCCCTTTTTTTATCTTGACTTTTGGGGTTCTGTATAGATAATATAGGGTTAAAAGAGGTTGGATATATGCCTAAATCCGGATTGATAATCATCATTTTTATCCTGTTTTCATCAACATTCTCATTTGCCAGGGAAATCCCTTTTACCCAGGAAGACAGAGACAGGCTCATCAGGCTCGAAGTTACATTGAAAGAGTTTAAAGAATCTGTGGATAGGCGCTTTGAAGGGGTAGATAAAAGATTTGAAGGGGTGGATAAAAGATTTGAGGCCATAGAAAAGCGATTTGACCAGATGATTAATCTTTTTATTGGAATAGTAGCCTCTTTTACCGCTATTGTCGCTGCAACCATCGGATTTGCCATCTGGGATCGCCGAACGATGATAAGGCCCTTTGAGTTTAAAGTGAAGGCGATCGAGGATGAGATTGCAGACAACCGATCAAAGCTTCATTCTCTGATTGAGGCATTTCGATCTCTCAGTAAGACAGACTCCAATGTCGCAGAAATTTTAAAGAAGTTTAATCTCTTGTAAGCAATGATTGAAAAAAAAGGGGTCAAATGATTCGAAACAAGCTAATTCTCTTAATTATTTTTGTCTGTATGGGGGTGATCTTATCTTTCAATCCAGTTTTTGCGAAAACCCAACCCCCCCTTCTCCCCCCTTTACTAAAGGGGGGAGAAGGGGGGGTTATATTAGATATCAGGGAACGCCTCATCAGGATTGAGGAAGGGCAAAAAACCCTCAATCAAAGGATAGATGAATTGGATAAGAGACTCAGTAGCAGGATAGATGAATTGGATAAGAGGCTTGGCAGCAGGATAGATAATCTTGAAAAACGGATGGATTACCTCGTAAATCTCATTTATGTAGTTCTCGCCGGAATGTTCACCCTTGTTGGATTTGTCCTCTGGGACCGACGCTCCGCCCTTGCCCCTGCCATCAGAAGAACACGAGATATTGAAGAAAGAGAGGAAAAGCTTGAGAGGGCCATTAAAGAATTTGCCCTTAAGAATCCTGATATGAAGGAAATCCTCAAAAGCCTCGGATTGCTTTAGGATATATTCCCCCTGCCTTGACATCTTCTTCACCACCTTGCCTTGGGGTCACATCTTCACAGGCTGTTGCGCAAATCAATTTAATGCTTCGACAAGCCTGTCCTGAGTCCCGCGCTGCGCGGGATTCACCCTTCGACAGGCTCAGGGTGAACGGTTTTTTCCGAATGTCCTGAGCGAAGTCGAAGGAAGGGCTCAGCATGAGCGGAAAATTCAAATGGTTTTAATATATCACCGTTCGCCCTGAGCCGTGAGCTTGTCGAACGGTCGAAGGGTAAACGGTTGGTTTGGGCAACAGCCCGTTCAATTGTCAATGGATCGATGATTCAGGGTGTAAGACAAAGGTTTTTGTGTTTGACAGTCAAACTGATGTCTGCTATTTTAATGTTATAAAGGCCATCTAATGATAGGAAAAAGTCGCCATGAAAAGGGAAAAACTGACTCATATTTTTAAAAAACATGGGGTAAGGATTGCCTACCTCTTCGGTTCGCAGAAGGAGGCCGGAATCTCTTTTTTAGAGGGAGGTGCCACAAAGATTGACGATGAGGTTGATCTCGATATTGGTGTGGTCTTCAAAATATTTCCTGAAGACGCTTTCGAAGCCTATGGAGAGCTCTATGCTGACCTTTCTCTCTTTTTTGAACCCTTTACTGTTGACCTTGTATTCCTTCAGGAGACGGACGCCCTTTTCCAATATGAGGCGATAATAGGGAAACTTGTATTCAGCGATGATGAACTGTTTCTCGAGGAATACGAAGAACAGGTGATGAAGAGGGCATCGGATCTTTCATTTAAGAAGAATGCATTTGAGAAGGACTTTTTAGAGACGGTGAAAGATGGTTATTTCGAAACTACACATCGATAAGATAGAGAGAAATCTTTCGTTGATACAGGAGTTTCTCTCTGGATTAAATGAACTCTCCGGCATTTCGGAAGTGGATTTCCTTTCAGACAAAAGGAATCCGGCATCAGCGGAGAGTTATCTAAGACGTTCTCTTGAATCGGTCTTTGCTGTTGGAAGACATATCCTTGCAAATAGTTACGGATTTAAAGAACTCGAATATAAAAAGATCGCCCTGGAACTCGGAAAAAAAGGAATTGTGGATAAGGAATACGCAAGTGTTCTTTTAAAGATGGCAGGCTATCGGAACAGGATGGTTCACCTCTATCAGGAAATTACCCCTGAAGAGATTTACGGGATATTGAAAAGCCATCTTTCGGACATTGATCGTTTTGTTTCAGAGATCTTCCGTTTCATAGAAGATTACAAAAAGGTGTCGGCAACAAAGGAACAAGAATTAGATCAATGATCTTTCCCCCCGCCTTGACATCTTCTTCAAAATTGGTAATATAACAGCAAATCTAATATCCCCTCCTCCTGACCTCCTCCCGCCAGGGGAGGAGGGAAAATGGAGAGACCTCTTTCCACCAGGAGAGGAGGGAGAAAAGTGAGACCTTCTCACGCAAGGGAGTAATGCTTTATTAATTACAATTTTGTCATCCTGAATTTATTTCAGGATCAGGATTTAAGAGATGCCGAAACAAGTTCGGCATGACACTGTTCGAATCCGGAATGAAAAAACGAGGAGCATCCATGATAAAAAATAAAAGAAACTTTTTCACTCTGTCCATTTTTTTCTTGTTGATTATTTTTCTCCTCACCTCCTGTTCCAGCCTTCCGCTGATCGGGAAGAAAGAGGAGAAAAAAACCGAAAAACTTCCTGAGGGAAAGACGGTGAGGGTTGAAGGCATGGAGACGGTCAAAGGCGTCAATCCTACAAGACCCGATGGACCTCCAGCAAAAAAACCTGCTTCTGAACCTGCCCCAAAGCGGGAACCGGAAACGAGGGTGACCTCTGCTCCTGCCCGACCATTTGTTGGCGCTCCCCTCGGTTTCGAGTCGCAACGACTTCCCTTCCTCCAGATGGGCTTTAAAAAGAAGGTGGCCATTCTAGACTTTGAAAATAAGACGACTTATCAGGAGGAAAAAATCGGAGAGGCAGTTGCAAAAAGGCTTGCCGACAAATTAGAGGCGACCCAGAGGGTGGTCATCATGGATAAGGCTGTCGTCTCAGAGATGTTAAAAAGAGAAGGAACCAAATTTGACGACCTGACTGAACTGCCGGTGATGAAACAGGCTCACCGGTCCATAGGGATTCAGGCTTTTGCGCTGGGCGCGGTCACGGATGTAAGCATCCTCTCCTCCAAAGCCTCGGAGACATCGGATGAAGAGGTCTCCTTTGCCACAGCAAAAGTGGAGATCCGACTCCTTGATGCCTCCACGGGAAATCTGCTCAAGACCTTCATCGGAAGAAGTCCCATTTTCGGCACGAAAGAGACAGGGGAATATAGCCGGAGCAAAGCGGTGTTAAAGGCCATCGATTTCGGTCTGGAGGACATCCTGGAAGGATTTTTCAGACAGCTCGATTACCTGGACTGGACGACCACGATTGCAAAGATTGAAGGAGAGAACCTTTTTATCAATGCGGGCAGGCTTTCCGGTCTCAGGATCGGGGATACCCTCGAGATTTATGAGCCCGGAAAAGAGATCATTCATCCCGCCACAAAAATCTCTCTCGGATGGACCACAGGCCAGTTGAAAGGGGCCATGAAGATATCAGAACTCTTCGGCGTGGATGCGGCCATAGGGAAAGTGTTTCAAGGGAGTGGCTTCAGCCCCAACGATGTGCTGAAATCAACGATAAGATAAGTTAACAATGTCTCTGTCCTGGAGGAGTATTTCATTGTTGCCTATTCCTCTGGGACGGAAAGGGGTGGAAACGCGAGCCCTCTGGTTAAAAAGTAGGCCGCCTGGAGATAGGAGGTTGGGCAAAGCGGAAAACATTCCTTGCAGTTCCAGCACTCCTGAGAGGCTATCTCCGGAATAAAATCGATCTCCCGCCTGACTCCCCGATCAACAAATGCAATCGCATTCTTCTTCTTGACCTCGGCGCAGTATCTCACGCATAGACCGCAGAGAATGCAAAAGGAGTGCTCTTTTTCAAAACGGGCTTCATCGCCTCCGTACGCTTGAGCCAGATCCCGCAATTCCCGGGAACCTGGCGCATGAGCGAGTAAGAGCTCTAAAATCATTTTCCGGATTTTATCCACACTCTCAGACCGGGTTCTGACGACCAGGTTTTTTTCTACCGGATAAAGACAAGCCGCAACAAGATTCGTCCTGCCGCGATTCTCTATCTCCACGGTGCAAATTCGGCAGGCCCCATAAGCATCCAATTTTTCATGGTGACAGAGCGTAGGGATAAGGATCCCCACCTGTTGGGCTGCCTCCAAGATCGTCATCCCTTCCTTTGCCCCAACTTCTTTTCCATCAATCTGTAACTGGACGTCTCTCATCTTGTTTATCCTGTGGTGCATATTCACAAACTCATAATTGATGGTCTCGTAAAAAGTCTTTTTGATATTCCGTTCATGCTTCGACAAACTCAGCACGAACGGAATATCAATAGGTTGGACCGTTCACCCTGAGCCTGTCGAAGGGTGATGTCGACTATTTACGAGATCATCATCATTGAATTGATATGAACATTGGAAAATCTCCCCTCCCCCTCTTTGCCAAAGAGGGGGAATTCCTCCATTTTTACAATGTTAAGGTTTGCTCTCTCTAACGATGATTCTCTTTGCCTCAGGGATCGGAGGCGGAACAGGCTCGCCAGAAATTTTCTTCACCGCGCCGAAGCGAGGAGGACAAACTTCAAAGCACGTCCCGCACTTTGTACACTTCTCCTGGTCAATGACATGGATCCGTTTCTTCCCGCCGCTGATCGCCTCTGCAGGGCATTTTTTGAGGCACGTCATACAGGCCTGGCACTTCTCCGGATCAATATGGTACGAGAGGAGTTCCTTGCAGGAGTAAGCCGGGCATCTCTTTTCTTTGATGTGCGCCTCGTATTCCTCTCTGAAGTAGCGGATTGTGCTGAGCACCGGGTTGGGAGCGCTCTTACCCAAAGCGCAGAGTGAAGCTTCCCTGGCTGTCTCGGACAGCTCCTCCAGAAGCTCGATGTCGCCCTCTTTTCCCTTCCCTTTGCCGATATTGGATAGAATCTTGAACATCTGCCGGATGCCCTCGCGGCAGGGAACGCATTTGCCGCACGATTCATCACTGAGGAAGTCAAGGAAGTACCTGGCGACATCAACCATGCAGGTATCTTCGTCCATGACAATCATCCCGCCTGAACCCATCATGGAACCGGCCCTGGTGAGTTCATCAAAATCCACTTTCATATCTAACCGTTCTTCAGGGATACATCCTCCGGACGGACCGCCGGTCTGCACTGCCTTGAACCTCTTGCCTCCGGGGATTCCGCCGCCCACCTTATAGATAATATCTCTCAGGGTGATTCCCATGGGCACTTCCACAAGGCCGGTATTGTTGATTTTGCCCACCAGAGAGAAAATCTTCGTGCCCTTGCTCCCTTCGGTTCCAAACTGAGCAAACCAGTCAGCGCCTTTATTGATAATCAGCGGCACATTGGCCCATGTTTCAACATTATTTAAAACGCTGGGTCTTTCCCATAGACCCTTGACGGCTGTGTGGATATATTTGGGCCTCGGCTCCCCTACCCTGCCTTCCAATGCCGTCATCAAAGCGCTCGACTCGCCGGAGACAAAAGCGCCGGCTCCCTGGTGCACTTTAACGGTGAAATCAAAGCCTGAGCCAAGAATATTTTTCCCAAGAAGACCATACTCCTCCGCCTGCTCGATAGCGATCGTCACATTCTCTACGGCAAGGGGATATTCCTGACGAACGTAAATATAGCCCTCGTGGGAGCCGATGGCATAGGCTCCGATGGTCAACCCCTCAAGGATGGAGTGAGGGTTTCCTTCGAGGAGCGCCCTGTCCATGAATGCCCCCGGGTCCCCCTCATCGGCATTGACGATCACATACTTTATTTCGTCAGGTCCATTTCGAGATTCCTCCCACTTTCTCCCCGTGGGAAAACCGCCCCCTCCCCTTCCTCTCAGGTCTGCCTTTTTGACTTCATTCAATACCTGTTCGGAGGTCATCCGGAAGAGAACTTTGGCTAACGCAGAATAACCGCCCAGCGCTAAATAGTCATCGATGTTCTTAGGATCAATCCTGATGTTATTTCCGATGATGTTTCGCACCTGATTCTTATAGAAGGGAATATCGGATTCACGGGATGCCTTCTCGCCTGTGGCCGGGTCAACATAGAGCAGACGATCGACCACCTTCTTCTGGAGGGTCTGAGAGACAATCTCGGGAACATCTTCAGGTTTGACTTCGAGATAGCAGATCTCCTCAGGATAGATCACCACCACCGGCCCTCTCTCGCAAAATCCAGGGCAACCGGTTCCTTTGGCATCCACGGCCGTCTCTAAGCCCTGTTTTTCGATCTCTGCCTGAAAGGCGGTGATCACCTCATTTGCGCCAGAGGCAAGACAACCTGTGCCGGCGCATATTGAAATACAAGTCCTGTTAGGGTCTCTCCGGGACACAATTCCGTTTCTAACTTTCTCTAACTCGTCAGGTGAGTTTATTCTTGGCATCATCTTCCCTTAATCGTACTAATTTAGCTTTTTGAAAAGAAGAGGGTCATGATTCAATGGATCAGAAAAATCATCATAAAATCCCCCTTAATCCCCCTTTGCCTGCCCTTGGCAGGGAAAAGATTACCAAAGGGGGACACCTTTTTTGCCTCCCTTTGGCAAAGGGAGGTTTGGAGGGATTTTATAAAACTTTTTCAAACCGCTAAAGTGTTACCCTTAATCGTACCTTTTCAACACATTTCCTATCTCGGCGGGCGCCACCTTACCGTGATACTTCCCATCGACTTCCATCACGGGCCCTAAAGCACAGCAGCCCAGGCAGTTCACCGTCTCCAGAGTGAATCTTAGATCCGAGTCCGTTTCGCCCGGTTTCACTCCAGTCAGATCCTGAACCGTGTCGAGGACGCGCGGCGCCCCACGAACATGACAGGCCGTCCCCATGCAAATGTGAATTTCATGCCGTCCTCTGGGAACCAAGCTGAAGGCTTTATAAAAGGTGACCATATGCTGGATCCGGCTTAACGGCACCTGCAATTTCGCGCTGATCCTCTCTAATACGTGCTTGGAAAGCCAGCGGTTTTCTTTCTGAATCTCCAACAATATTTGAATCAGCGAACTCGCATTCCCCTGATGTTTATCAATAATCTGGTCGATTCGATCGTTATCCATCATTCCTGTCCCAACCTTTGTCTTTCCCCGAATCCTGCCCTCTCAGTTATTGGGATAATTTCATTTCATTGATTACAGGAATCGATAGGTGGGGCCTGCTGCAGGTCTAACCCCGCCTCCAACATAGGCGGGACAGGAATGTCCCGCCTATCGGGTGTAATTAAAATTTTACTGCATCGTCATGAACCGTTCACCCTTCGAGAGCCTCAGGGCGAACGGTTCATTGATCGATCATATGTCTTATCCCGTTCATGGTGAGGCACTCGAACCATGAACGGGATTGCGATTCAGTCCCTCAGGCGAGGGCAAAGCGCTTCTGGCCTTCATCGAACTTGATGAATCCCTGTTTGACGGAACGATGAAGGTGTCTTCGTATTTCAGATGCATCCAGGCGTAACCTCTCAGAGATTTCTCCGGCGGAAAGGGGTTTTTCTCGCAGGAGCAGCATCATCTGACTGATCGCCAACGGATCCGCAATCAATTCGCGGAATAACCGGTCGCCTTCGTCACTCTTGAAAAATTCGATCACTTTTTCTTCTGTCTCAAAACGCACGATCAGCCTCTCTCTTTCCACCAGCTTAATATAGGGAAGCAAATTCTCAACGGCTTTCAGTCTGAAGGTCAAAGCATTCTGTTCTATTCCTTCCCCTTCCCCGATCGGCCCTAATTCCTGAAGTTTCTTGACGACGTTGTTCATCACTTCGGCAAAACGGATTCCCTCAGCCGCAGAGACCCATTCCAGCCTTAACCTCTGGGGGTTCACCCCTATCTGCTCCAACAATTTCCTGATGAGAAGCACCATGCTTAATGCATAGAGGTTCCCTTCAGTAGGATAATGACATTCGCCGGGCCAACAACCGCCGATAAAGACCCCGTCGGTTCCGTTTGAAAAAGCCCGGAGGATAAACGCCGGGTCGACTCTGCCGGTGCACATGACGCGCACCATCCTGATCTCAGGCGTATATTGCAGTCTGGAAACTCCAGCCAGGTCAGCAGCGCCGTATCCTCACCAATGGCATACAAAACCAAGGATTCTCGGGGTAAACTTGAGTACTTCGCTCATTCTATTTTCAACTCCCTAATTGGAAAATGAAGTCTCGTCTATCGTTGTCGAAGCCTGTATCGAAGCTCGTCTTTCGACGCGTGAAACTCGAGCATCCAGCAACAAGTTTCGGGCTTCCCCGGCCCGTCCTGTCGATCGGCCGGGGCGGGCGATACGAGCATCGTCACCCTTAACCGTTTGACTACGTCTCTCCAACTGCCGCGTCAATTTGGGCGACCAGTTCCTCATCGGTAAAGTGCTTCAACTGGATGGCCCCTGTGGGACACTTTGCGGTACAGAGGCCATCTCCTTCACAGAGGACAGAATTCACCCAGGCCTTCTTGCCTTGCGGTGTGTCACGAAACTCTATCGCGCCGCACGCGCACACTGAAAGGCAAACCCCGCAGGAGACACAGTCGCTCTCCTTCACCTCGCAAACAGCCCCGGAGGCTGTGATGGAATCCTTCGAAAGAATCGTCGCGGCCCGTCCCGCAGCCCCATAAGCCTGGCTGATCGTTTCCGACAGATGCTTGGGATAGTGAGCCATGCCGCACAGGAAGACGCCCTCTGCAGCAAAGTCAACGGGTCTCAGTTTCACATGGGCTTCCTGGAAGAAACCATCCGGGTTCAAGGCGACCTTGAAAAATCGGGAGATTTCAGCATTCGTTGCCAAAGGAACAACAGCGGCAGCCAGAGCGAGCAGGTCCGCATCTATTTCGAGCTTCTGACCGAGAACGGGATCGGCCACGGTAACCCTCAGAATACGATGCCCCCCCTCCTCGACAGCTTCCACCTGGGGTTTATTCTCCGGCTCATAGCGGATGAACTTCACGTCCCTGTTTGCCGCTTCCCGGTAAGAATCCTCAGCCAGGCCATACGTTCTCATATCCCGATAGAGAATGTAGATATCCATCCGGGGGTTTATTTCTTTCAGCTTCAATGCGTTCTTGACCGAATGGCCGCAGCAGACCCGGCTGCAGTAATTTCTTTCTTCATTTCTGCAACCTACGCACTGGATCATCACCAGACACTGGGAGTTGATCAGCCCTTCTTCTCCTCTGGCGATTCGCTCTCCCAACTCCACCTGGGTTAACACCCTGTCCTCTTTCCCGTAAAGATATTCGGCGGGCTTGTATTCCTCGGCGCCGGTGGCGATGATCGCTATGCCGTGACGTATCTCCCTGGCCATCCACCCGGCCTTCAGGGTGGTGGCGAAGTTGCCTACATAACCGGAAACGGTTGTGATGGTCACATCGGTGATGACATGAAGCAGGGGGTGCCGGTAGACCTTGCCTACGAGATCATTCAAATATTCCTGAACATCAAGCCCTTCAAGGGTGAAATGAATCTTCCGGGCCACTCCTCCCAGTTCCGAATCCCTTTCCACCAGGTACACCTCGAATCCCTGGTCGGCCAGGCTTAAGGCGCTGGTCATCCCGGCCACACCCCCGCCGACCACCAGCGCCCTCTTGTCGACCGGCAGCTGAAACTCCTTCAAGGGCTCAAGACGGGTCGCACGGGCCACCGCCATCCTCACGATATCCTTTGCCTTCCGGGTGGCCATCTCTTTTTCTCGAGCGTGAACCCAGGAGCAGTGCTCTCTGATATTGGCCATTTCAAAGTAGTATGGATTGATTCCTCCTTCACGAAGCGTGTCCCGGAACAGGGGCTCATGCGTCCTTGGAGTACAGGCGGCAACGACCACACGATTCAGCCCTTTCTCCCGGATCGTTTCAGCTATTTTTTTTGCCGTGTCAGTGGCGCACGCAAAGAGGGCTTCCTCCGCATAGACCACATTCTTCAAGCCCGAAGCATATTCGGCTACGGAAGGGACGTTCACCACCCTTCCGATATTCGCTCCGCAATGACAGACGAAAACCCCGACCCTTGGCTTCTCTCCCGAGACATTCCTTTCCTGTGGATATTCCCTTTCCGTTGACAGCTCCCCCCGGCGATAGGCAAGCAGCTGACTGCAAAGGGCGTCCGCCCCGCTGGCAGTAACGATCGACTCCGGAATGTCTATGGGGCCCTGAAACGCCCCGCTCACAAAAATTCCCCGGCGGGAGGTCTCAATGGGATTGATGGGATTGGTTTTACAGAATCCCTGTGGAGTGAGATCGATGCTGAACTTCTTGGCCAGGTCCTTCACATCATCGGGAGGGTTTAGTCCAACGGATAATACCACAAGGTCGAACTCCTCCTCCTTGACCCCGTCCTCATAGGTGGAGTAGCGTATGGTCACATTCTTGGTTTCGGGTATCTCTTTTCCGATTGAGACATAGCTTCTTATGAATCGAATCCCGGGAAGCTTTTCCGCCCTCTGATAGAATCGTTCGAAATCTTTTCCAAAAGACCGAACATCGTTATGGAATATGGTGCACTCTGCCTGAGCGTCATGGTCTTTTGTCAGGATCACCTGCTTCTGGGTATAGGCGCAGCATACGGCTGAACAGTAGCTGTTGCCCCCCGGGATCACCTGTCTCGAACCGACGCACTGTATCCACGCTATCTTATGGGGATGCTTCCTGTCGGAAGGCCGCCTGATCTCGCCTTCGTATGGCCCGGTGGAGCATAATATCCGTTCAAAATCAAGACTGGTGACCACGTTCTGCATCGTTCCATAGCCATAGTTGCCCTGAAGCTTCGGATCGAATATCTCATAGCCCGGAGACAGCACGATCGCCCCCACCTCCACTTCTATCTTTTCCGGCTTCTGGCAAAGATCGATAGCGTTATTCTTGCAGATCCCCTCACAGATGGCACATTTCTCATTTTTGAGGAAAGAGCATTTTTTAGCGTCGATGTAGGTGACCAGAGGAACGGCCTGAGAAAAATAGATGTGAATGGCCTTATTCAAAGACAGGTTTTGATTATATTCATCCTCGACCTTGATTGGGCAGTACTCAACGCAGGCGCCGCAACCGGTACATTTTTCCTCTTCGATGTATCTGGGCTTCTTGATCAGGGTGACGTTGAATTCACCTGCTTCTCCTTCCACCCTGTCCACTTCCGTATAGGTGAGGACCTCTATGTTGGGATGCCGGCCGACCTCGACCAGTTTGGGCGCAAGTATTCAGATGGAGCAGTCGTTGGTGGGAAAGGTTTTGTCCAGCTGGGCCATCTTGCCGCCAATGGCAGGCGCCCTATCGACCAGGTAAACCTTAAAACCCGAGGCGGCAAGGTCAAGAGAGGCTTGAACACCGCTGACCCCTCCGCCGACCACCATCACATCACCAGCATGACTGTCTGCGGAACTCTTGCGAATACTGTCTGCGAGATTCTTATAAAGTTGATCCATCTGTTCTTTTTCCACTTCCTATGACCTCATAAAGAGAGATTACACAGATTTTTCTAATCGGAGTAATCGTTTCATAATCGGTGTAATCAGAGATTTCTGGACTTTTTCAGAAATCTCCTAAATCACTTCCTGGAGAATCTCCGTGATGTCCTTAATCTGGATGGCCTCGCTATCCTTCACGGTTAACCTGCTATCCTCAAATTGGCTGATGCAATATGGGCAGGACGTGAC
>Ga0208244_100473_pt1 | contig 38798 bp, 27 predicted proteins | sample SubbioCR12Aug_5A_FD_184828 | JGI IMG/M metagenome (GOLD analysis project Ga0208244, IMG submission 184828) | Serpentinite rock and fluid subsurface biosphere microbial communities from McLaughlin Reserve, California, USA - CR12Aug_5A (SPAdes) | ecosystem: Environmental > Terrestrial > Deep...
ATAAAGATAAACTATATGGAACGAAGTCAACCATTAAACAATGGTTCTACGCAATTCTTGCTACGCCATACGCATATGAGCTGTTTTTGCAATTTAAAGATAATGCTGTTAATATTAGAACTTAGCCGTTAGAAACAAAAATACACTATCATAAAGATGGAAAAACTCAATATAATTTTAAACGGAAAGATTGCAGAAGGCTTTAAAGGAGAAACTATTTTGCAAACAGCAAACCGTTATGGAATTGAAATCCCAACCCTATGCAATGATGAGAGGCTTCAGCCTTTTTCATCTTGCTTTGTATGTGTTGTTGAAGTTGAAGGCATGAGAGGCCTACAACCAGCATGTTCGACTAAGGTTACAGAAGGCATGAACATAAACACTAACAATGAAAGAGTTGTTAATTCAAGAAAATTTTCTTTAGAACTTATAGCTAGTAATCATTATGCTGATTGTGCGGCTCCCTGCAAAGAAAGATGCCCTGCCGGCGTTGATGTTCAAGGCTACATAGCACTTATAAACCAAGGACTCTATAGTGAGGCAGTAGAGCTCATTAAGAAGGTAAACCCATTGCCAGCGATTTGCGGAAGGGTTTGTGTTAGACCTTGTGAAGTAGCCTGCAGAAGAAATCTTATAGAAGGCGAAGGAGTTGGCATAGATTATCTTAAAAGATATGCTTCAGACAAAGACATTCAATCTAAAAATCCATTCCGCCCTGAGATAAAGAAATCGACCGGCAAAAAAGTTGCTGTTATTGGCGCAGGTCCTGGCGGCCTAACTGCTGCATACTATCTTCAAATTGAAGGTCATGCGGTTGAGTTATTTGAAGCTAGCCCTAACCCCGGAGGAATGCTTAGATACGGAATTCCGCCATACAGGCTGCCAAACGACATTATTGATGCTGAGGTAAAGGCAATTACCGACATTGGAGTAAAAATTCATTATAATCAAAAACTTGGAGATAACGTTTCATATAAAGAGTTGAAAACTAAATTCGACAGTGTTGTTCTGGCAATTGGATCTCAGAGTGGAACAAGTATAGGTTGCGAAAATGATGATGCAGGAAATATATTTTCCGGAATTGATTTTCTGAGAAACATGGAAATGACAGGCCAAAAATATGATTTTACAGGCAAAAAAGTTGGAGTTATCGGAGGTGGAAATACAGCAATGGATTGTTGCCGAACTGCCATGAGATGCGGAGCTTCAGAAATATATGTTCTTTACAGAAGAACAGAAAAAGAAATGCCGGCAAACCCCATTGAAATACACGAATCAAAACTCGAAGGTATAAAGTATATGTTTCTGACAGCTCCTGCAAAAGTTGTGAAAGATAAAAAGGGAGATCTTAAGTCATTGCTTTGCTACAAAATGGAACTTGGAGAACCGGATGCTTCGGGCAGAAGACGTCCGGTTAAAGTGGAAGGAAGCGACTTTGAGGTTCAGCTTGACTATATTTTAGCTGCAATAGGTCAAAAAACAGTTGTTAACTTCATAGATGACATCAACAAAAGTTCAGAGCAGGAATTAATAATCAATAAATGGGGCGATATAGATGCAAATCCAAAAACTCTACAAACATCAGTAAATAGCATCTTCGCTTGTGGCGATGGAGTAACCGGCCCTGCAACTTTAATTGAAGCAATTGCTCAAGGGCGCCTTGCAGCTCAAAGCTGCAACAAATTCCTACAGGGCAAGGAAGTAACCCCTCCTGAAAAAGAATTTTTGAGTAAAAGAGATAACTTTATTAAACAAGAAAAACACGACTACCAAGGCCACTATGGTTCTCAGTTAAGAGAAGAAATGCCAACGCTTGACCCTAAGAAAAGGAAGAATTTTGAGGAAGTAGAACTTGGATACACAGACAAACAAGCTAATAATGAAACTTTAAGATGTTTGGAATGTGGATGTGTAGAATACTATACTTGCGATTTGAAAAAATATTCTACTGAATACAATGTTGAACAAACTCATTTTGGAGGTGATTTCAATAAACATAATATTGATTTCTCACATCCGTTTATAGAAATCGACAACAACAAATGCATATTGTGTGGACGATGCGTAAGAATATGCAAAGAAGTCGTTGGAGCAAATGCGCTTGGTTTTATAAACAGAGGATTTGAAACATTTGTTGCTCCCAGCTTAAACTCTAAACTATCAGAAACAAATTGCGAATCGTGTGGGATGTGTATTTCAACATGCCCAACTGCTGCATTAACAGAAAATGTTCCTTTCAAACCCGGTCCTTTAAAAACAGAAGAAATTACTTCTACCTGCAATTATTGCTCAATTGGCTGTGAAATAAGCCTACATCACAAATCAGGATTTTTTACAAAAGCCACTGGCTCAAAGGGTTTAATTAATAAGGACGGAAATATCTGCAAATATGGGCGCTTTGGATACAGTCATCTAAATGATAAAACTAGAATTTTAAAACCTCTCATTAAGAAAGACGGAAAATTTGAGGAAATTTCATTTAATGAAGCTTTTAAAATAATCTCAGATAGAATTGCGAAAGCAAACCCAAATGAAAATGCATTTTTTGCCGGGGCAAGACTAAGTAACGAAGAGATTTACATGATTCAAAAAATGGCCAGGGCAGGTGCAAAAACCAATAATATATACTCATTCCATTACATGGGAAGAGAAAAAGCTTATTTAGAAAATAGCGATTTCAATGTTGCACCTGAAAACTTAAAACACGTTTCTCAATATTTTATTTTGGGTTCAGAATTGAATTACGAAAATGGAGTTGTTGGTTTTGTTATTGCAAACGAAAAATATAATGGCAACAAGCCTGTACATCTTATCACCGAAAAAGCAGACAGCTTCATGAAGCACAAAGCTGATTCTGAACTAATTATTAAATCATACTATCATTTTGTAAAAGCCGTAAATCATTATATAATTTCAAACAAATTAGAAAACGGCATTTTCATTAAAGACCAATCAATTGGATTTGATAAATATAAGAAGGCATTATTAGAAGAGAACTTTGAAGATATTGTTAAGAAAGCCGGCTGTAATAAAAATGACATAAAAACATTTGTTGAAAAGTATAATAAGGAACATAAATCAGTTGTGGTTTTTGCAGAGAAAAACGTTTCTCCGGAAACATGTTTTGAATTGCAGAATTTATCGATGCTAACGGGCAAAAAAGGGAAAATTGGTGCCGGCATATTAGGGTTAAAAGAAAAGAATAACTCACAAGGACTAATTGATATGGGCGCATTATCAAACCTTACTCCGGGGGGCAAAACACTTGACAAAAAAGCATCTGAAACTTTGTCTCAAATTTGGAATATTAAAGAGTTAGCAACAAATACAGAAGCAAATAGTTATGAATATTTCTCTAATGGACATATAAAAAACTTGTTTATTTTTGGAGAAGATCCAGTTGGGTGTAGCTTGAGTAAGAAAAAAATTACAGATGTATTAAAAAAATCTGACTTTATTGTTGTTCAGGATTTTTATATGACAGAAACAGCAGAGCATGCAACAATAATTTTACCTGCAACGATGAATTTCGAAACAGGAGGTAGCTACACAAATACATGGAAGTACATTCAGCAATTCGACAAATCAATCAACAAAAAAATTGAATTATCAAGCTTTGAGCAGTTAGTTGAACTTCATAAGAGTATTGGAATAAAAAACAATATAAACACTCCGGCAGAAGCATTAATTGAAGCAATGAGCATTATTGAAAAACTTAATGGGAATAGCGAAAAACCTGTAGAATTTCATATTACTAATGATAATGCTTTCATGAAATTATTTGAATATGGATGTGATATTTTAGTAAAACGATTTGATGAAGAATTTGAAAGTTCATTTAAAAATTAGTTCAATAAGACAATACTCAATTGATTATAAATAAAACCGATATAAACCATGAAAGCATTTGAAAATATTGACGAAGTTTTGGATTTTGCTATGAATGCAGAACAAGAAGCAGTTGATTTTTATACTCAGCTGGCATCAGTAATGAGTAATCAACAAATGAAGGAAACCTTTTTAGAATTTGCAAAAGAAGAGATAAAGCATAAAGCCAGATTGGAAAAAATCAAAGAAGAAAAGATATTCGAACAAAATCCCGAGAAAGTTGCTGATCTTAAAATTGCTGATTATACTGTTAATGTGACTCCAAGTCCAAATATGAATTACGCTGATGCACTTGTTTTAGCAATGAAAAAAGAAAAAGCAGCGTTCCGGCTTTATTATGCTTTAGCAGAAAGAACAACAAACCCGGAACTAAAAAAGGTGTTTGAAGAACTAGCAATAGAGGAGTCTAAGCATAAGCTTAAGTTTGAAATTGAATATGACGAACATGTCTTGAGAGATAATTAAAAAATACTTTGAAATCACCGGATATCTCGCTTACGCTCGATATGACAGCAGTTTCATGCAGAATTATCTAAATGACAAAGCCATTCCGGCAGTAGCCACAGAATAATGTGCGTATGTGTAATCAAAATACAAGTGAAATAATCCCATTTTGAATTTTAAACCCAGATTATACTTTGGCTCATATTTATTTGCATCTCCAACAACAACAAAATCGATTGGATCTTTCCGGACAACGCTTTCATCAGTAACTATTCTAGAACCATCAGTCATATCTAGAGTAGGAATTGGGTAATAACCCAACATCCTTAAATTAGCAGTATTTGTAGCAAATCCAACAGCTCCATAAACAACAAAGAATGGAATATCAACAGATGCAACCAAATTAGCTGTTATACTACTTACATCAAAAAGAAACTTTTGATCACTAAAATTAACAGCATCTGTTGTACGATCAGAAGCATCAATATCGACTGGCTTAATATCTATTCCCGAACTAGTATGAAATTTCGTATATCCACCTTGAATTGAAAGATTTATTAAAGGTAATTTTTCAAAAACAGGAATCCACTGTTTAATGCTATGTTTAATACCAAACCCATATAGCCCTATTTTACCTGTATTACCCAAATTAAATTCAGGAGTATATCGAAATATTAAGTCTGTATCGAAAGGCATACCTATTCCAGCTTGTATCATTGGTGCGGGAATATAAGCCAGGCCAACGCCATTAGGCACTCTGTATTTAGTTAGCTCAACCGGATTGCCATTATATTCCATATAGTATGCGAGGTGAGATCTATCACTATCAGGCACACCTGAAAAAGTTGGCACTACATCATCACCAATAACTGTCGCATCAAGATTCAAATCAGATAGATTATATGACCTGGCTACTGAAGGAACAATTGAAGTGTTAAGAGATACAGTAAGATCGAAACCAAACAAACTATGAGGTTTAGCTGTATTATACCAACCAGCATTCAGATTGGCTCCAAAGCCATCAATAAATGGGTTGAGGTATGCTTGAGAGATCTTCTCTGCATCATCAATACCACCCGTTAATAATCTACCCATTATATCAATTTGGGCATTAGATTTACTTGCAATTAGACTTAATAGTCCAAAGCATAGAACAAAACTAAACTTAACTAACAATTTTTTCATAACGTAATTTTTAGTTAACAATTTACTATTTAGCAAATGACACGGCCCTTATTTCGCGTATAACGGTTATTTTAATCTGACCCGGGTATGTCATTTCAGTTTGAATTTTCTTTGAAAGATCATAAGCAATTTGTTCGGCTTCTTTATCAGAAACTTTATCGCTCCCAACAATAACTCTAAGTTCTCTACCTGCTTGAATAGCATATGTTTTAACAACACCCGGATATGACAGTGCTAATTCTTCCAAATCGTTTAATCTTTTTATATAAGATTCAACAACTTCTCTCCTAGCTCCCGGTCTTGAACCAGATATTGCATCACATACCTGAATTATTGGTGAAATAAGACTTGTCATTTCGACCTCATCATGGTGAGCTCCAATCGCATTAATAACTTCAGGTCTTTCCTTGTACTTTTCGGCCAACTTCATACCTAGCAATGCATGTGGAAGATCCGGCTCGTTATCAGGAACTTTTCCAATATCATGCAACAACCCGGCTCTTTTCGCAAGCTTAGTGTTTAAACCTAACTCAGCAGCCATGGTAGCAGCAAGGTTTGCAACTTCTCTTGAGTGTTGAAGCAAATTCTGACCGTATGAAGATCTGTATTTCATTCTTCCAACAAGCCTGATAAGCTCATGATGAAGATTATGAATACCTAAATCAATAGCAGTTCTTTTCCCGATTTCTATAATTTCCTGCTCTATTTGTTTTTGCGTTTTTGCAACTACTTCTTCAATTCTAGCAGGATGAATACGCCCATCAGTAACTAATTTATGCAAAGACAACCTTGCAATTTCCCTTCTAACCGGATCAAAACCAGAAAGAATAATAGCTTCCGGAGTATCGTCAACAATAATTTCAACACCAGTAGCAGCTTCTAAAGCTCTAATATTTCTACCTTCACGACCAATTACACGACCCTTAATTTCATCATTCTCAATTGGGAAAACAGAAATAGAATTCTCAATTGCAACTTCAGTAGCAGTTCTTTGAACAGATTGTAAAACAAGTTTTTTAGCTTCCATATTTGAAGTAATTTTTGCTTCATCCATTACTTCTTTAATGTAGGCTTGAGCATCTTGTTGAGCTTCATTTTTAAGAGCTTCAACAAGCTGTACTTTCGCTTCTTGAGACGACATTCCGCTAATAGCTTCAAGCTTTTCTATTTGAGATTTATAAGACTTGTCTAGTTCAGCTTGCTTTTTAGTAACGATTTCCAGTTGATTATTTAAATTTTCCTTTACAATATCAACCTCTTTCTGTTTCTTTTGGATTTCTTCGAACTTTTGATTTATCGAAGCTTCTTTTTGTTTTAATCTGTTTTCCTGAGCAAGTAAAGTCTGATTTTTCTCAGCAACATACTCTTCGTGTTCTGCTTTCAGTTGAATAAATTTCTCCTTAGCTTGGAGCATTTTTTCTTTTTTCATCACTTCGGCTTCAGCTATTGCATCTTTCAACACTCGCTGGCTTTTGCTCAGAAGAGATTTCCGCATTATTGTTACGGAAATTAATAAGCCTAAACCTAAGCCTGATATTCCGATAATTATAATAGTTAATATGTCCATTTTTAGATATTTAAAAGTTAGTAATCAGATTTTAATATTAAACGTATATCTATGTTATATTGTTCGAGATTGAGTTTCAGTTAATTAAATAAAAAAACCCGCATAATTCAATGAGGTTATATGAAACCCCAAATATACATGGTTAGGGCAACCGGGGCTTTTCGAACTTCCTGTGATGCGTTAGCAAAATTTCGGCAAGCCGATATTCAGGCCTGTTCTTGAAATCCCGAGTTGTGACCGTTTAGTTTATAGCGTTGAGTTTCAAAACGTATCTTGAATTGATGCGGGTATATTGATATATTTTTCAAAGAACGATTATTACTTTTCCAGATAACTGTTAAGCAGTTTATCGATGTTCACCAGCTTTTCTTTAAGAGGCTGCTGATATTCAACTTTTTTTTCACTACTCAATAATTCCACACTAATTTGCAATCCCACCATCGCCAACAAATCTTGCTTGTCTCTGAAAGCATAATTTGCTGCAAATTCCTGCAACTTCTCATTGATCCGCTTACCGGCTTCCCTCAGGGATATTTCTTCTTCTTCGCTTGTTACGCTAAGCCTGTATGGCCTGTCAGCGATTATTACTGAAATAAATTGTTCCTTCATCAGTGTGAAAATTTGCGGCTATCTGTTTAAAAGTGAATAGCACTTTTCAATTTCCCGCAAAAGATCATTAATTTTTTGTTTCGCTTGAAAAGAGTCGCCTCTCTCAAGCACTTTGGCTACTTTTAATGTTTGAATTTCATACCTCAATGCAGTAATGATATCAGTCTTTTCGTCTATTTCTGATTTCAATTCAGACACCTCCACTTTTAAACTGCCATTCTCTGTTTTTAGCTGGTCAATCTGAAATACTAATCTCTTAATTTTAGTCTCAAATCCTTCAACTATCAGAGGCAAATCATCCATAAAAAGAAACCTTTATATAATATTAACAAAGGTATTACTTTTCGCATAAATTTAGTTATTTTTTTTTAATAAAAGAAGTAATTTGAAGAATTAGTAATCATTTTTTATCATTGACTGATTATTCGCAAAAAGATGTAATTTTTTCGGTAGTGTGTTTTTTATTTCTTTTTATCTATTATTTTTGCACTTTAATATATTAATTATGAAAGAAGAATTCTTATCCTATTTATGGGAATACAAACTTATTCAAAAGGAGTTATTGCATACAACACAAGGCCAGGAATTAGAAATAATTTCGCCGGGAACAAAAAACAAGAATTCAGGACCGGATTTTAGTGCAGCTAAAATAAGAATTGGGAATACAATATGGGCCGGCAATGTTGAATTACATATTAATACATCTGATTGGAAGAATCACAATCATCATAATGACCCTGCTTATTCAAATATAATATTACATGTAGTTTTCAATAACGACATTCCAGAAACTAATGGTTCCAATTCTTTTCCACAGCCCTGCCTTGAATTAAAAAACTACTACGACAGCAGATTATTTTCAAACTTTCAGCATCTGATAAATAGCAAAAACTGGGTGCCATGTCAGAATTTTATCGAATCAGTGAATAATGTAATTATTTCAAGTTGGCTTAACAGAATGCTAATAGAAAGATTGGAGCGCAAATCTGAAGAAATACTGCATTTTTTGAAGTATAATAACAACAACTGGGATGAAGTATTTTATCAATTTCTTGCCAGAAACTTCGGATTTAAAATTAACAAAACACCATTTGGTTTGCTGGCTCAAAAAACTCCTCTTAACATCATCACTAAACACAACGATCAACTCATTCAAATTGAAGCTATATTATTTGGACAGTCAGGATTGCTAAATAATTCGCAAACTGACATTTACCCAAGAACGCTTATAAAGGAATATGAATTCATAAAGAATAAATACAATCTTGCTCCTATAGATAAGAAACTTTGGAAACAATCGAAACTAAGACCTGCAAATTTTCCGTGCATAAGATTATCTCAGTTTGCAATGCTTTTATACAATAGAGGTAAACTATTCAGAGATTTAATTAACTCAGAAACAGCAGATGAAATCATAAACATATTAAAAACACATAGCTCGCCATATTGGGCAGAGCATTACAATTTCGACAAACAATCTGCTCAAAAAAACAAAACTTTGGGGCTAGACTCAATTCAAAATATAATTATTAATACTATAGTTCCTTTTATGTTTGTGTACGGCAAAGAAAGAATGGATAATAGACTTGTTGAAAAGGCGATAGAAATAATCACAAAGCTTGCGCCTGAGAAAAACCAAATAACAAACAATTGGATAAGACTTGGCTTAGCACCAATAAACGCCGCCGACTCTCAAGCACTTATTGAACTGAAAAAAAATTATTGTGTTTCAAAGAAATGCCTACATTGCGCAATAGGACATTGCGTTATTAAAGGCAATTAATCATTCTTTGTCTGCAAAAGAAATCTTAAAAGTAGTCTCCCCTGGTTTAGAAACAATATCAAAAGTTCCATTAATTTGTTCATTTACCAATACCTTAATTAATTGCAATCCAATGGTTTGCTTCGTTGAAAGCTCCTCAGTATTTTTAAAACCAGCGCCGTTGTCAGAAATTTCAATATCATAAAAGCCATCCTGATATCTATAAATGACAGAGAGCACAGGGATGATACTTTCATCGTTATCTAATAGCTCCTTAGAAAATCCGTGTATTAAGGCATTTGATACTATTTCATTCATTACAATTCCAAGAGGAATAGCAAAGTCAATATCAAGGTAAACTTCCGAAACATTTAAATCAAGGTGTACTTTACCCTTTCTTTTATAAAACGCCATTAAGTCATTAATTAATGTATTAATGAAAGAGGCAAAATCAACATATGAGTAACTGATTGACAAATATAAATTATCATGGACTAGAAGTATGCTTTTAACCCTATTGGATAGCTCCATAAACTTTTTGTGGGTTTTTTCGTGCAGACCTTTTTTCGTAAGTGTTTCAATTAATAAAACAATAATCTGCATGTTGCTCTTTACCCTGTTAATAATTTCGCTAATCAGAATTTCTTTTTCAGTAATATCAGCCTTAATTTGTTCTTCAACCTGCATTCTTTCAGCAATTTTGAGCTGAAGTTGCTTATACGACTCAATCAATTCATTAGTACGTTCCTTTACCCTTACATCAAGAAGTTCTTTAATTTTATTCATTTTAACCTCAATATCTTGCCTAAAAAGTATCTCATCTTTTAGTGCGATTGCTTCCCTATTGTCGCTTCCAAAAACTACAATACCAAGGGTGTCACCAAATGAGTCATTAATCAATGAAAATGACAATAATAGAGGAATGGTATTTCCATTACTTCCGATAATATTAAACTCTATATTTTCAAGTGAAGCACCTTTAAGGACTTTATTCAGGCTAATTTCAATAAATTCCCTTTCAACAAAGGTATCCGGTAAATATGTCTGAATAAGATCAAATTTATTGTGATCAAGCAACTTCAATGAATACGAATTAATATTACTTATATAAAACTGAGGATTAATAAAAACCAAGAATTTCTGCATTTCTTTTAGAACAACTTCTGTGGCAATGTTTTTAGTATCAAAAGCATTTTTATTTCTGGCAACCACATGTCCAGATGCAAAAATCCATGCAATAGCTGACAGATAGGACAAGTTAAAACTTACAGAATCAAGAAAATAAAAGAAAATAACATCATAGATTATGTAAAATGCAAGAAGAAATATTAAAGAATAGCTTTGTAGTCTTTGCTGCATTCTTAAATTCTCTTCTTCTTTAGGGGCTTTATAATAATTCAACAGAAAAATTGCTATCAAAATACTAACACCAAAAAATACAAAACAAAAGTTATTAATGTCAGTCACATTAGCTACTAGGGGAAATTGATTGAATTCATTAACAAAAGTAAATTTGGCATCTTCACTGCTAAAAGCTAATAAATACAAAACTAAAAAGCATAATAAAAAAACCAAACTCAGGGTAATGTACTTTACTTTATTAAGAAATTCATTTTCAATATATTCAAATACAATAGCTAAAATAACAAATGGAATAAAAGAATATCCAAAGGTTGAAATTTTAAAAGCTAAATCAACATAAAATGCATCTGTGGCAACATAAGCCATAGCGTACCCCAATGACCATAATGCAAGCATAATAGCATTAAACAAGAAAATTGCATTCAGCTTCAGCTTGGGATTTTTAGCAAAAACCATTATCCCAACCTGCAGATAAACAATACATGTAATAATAGAAATAATTGCAAAAAACAGCATAAACTATTTATTAATATTACTTTAAAAATTCTAACGTAACCTTTGTTCCATCAGCTGACAGAATATTCAAATTCCCTTTTAAGTGCTTTCTCACTATGATATCAACAAGATGTAGCCCGATTGCTTCCGGCTTATCAATATTCTTTTCCCAATTTATCCCCACCCCATTATCGCTAATTATAAGGCAATAATTGTTATCTTTTTTGAAAAATTCTATCTCTATGATATGCGGGTGGTGGAGTTTCTTTGCCAAATAACCTTTAGTTGGAAAAGCAAATTTTAGAGCATTTGTCAATAATTCGACAAACACAATTCCACATGAAATGGCCCTATCTATATCAAGATCTTCGTCAGAAATATTTAGTCTGAAAAGAATATTTTTATTCCCTTTATGTAAGGAATACAATTCTCCTGTGGTTTTTTTCAAAAATGAACCAAAGTTTATTCTAGACAATCTAGGCAATGAATAGAAAACTTCATGCACATTAGAAATACTTCTAACTTTATCTCCAAGCTCTTTTAATTTTATTGCAGATTCTTTATCAATATCCTCGTGCGTAGCCAACATATTAATCAGAGAAATAATTATCTGGATATTATTTTTAACTCTATGATGAATTTCTTGAATTAAAGCAACCTTTTTGTTAAGATCACTTTTTATCTGCAGCTCAACTCTTTTTCTTTCAAGAATCTCATTTTTCAACTTTTCATTGGCTCGAAATATTTCCAGGGTTTTCTTTTCAACTAATGATTCAAGGTCTTTTTTAATTTTCTGCAATTCTTTTTCCCTTGAAATTCTATCAATAACTTCTTGTTTCAATGCAAGTTTTTGTCTGTAATCATTGCATATCAATACAAAACCTAAAGGGTTTCCATAATTATCTTTATTTAGTAGACAAGATAAAACAACGGGGATTTGCTCATTTCTATTATTAATTAAATTCACATTGTAAACATTTGACAAGCCGGTCTGATAAGATTTCTTCAACATCCCACTTATAAAGTCAGATTTGTCAAACAACTTATCAAACGACAATTTCTGTAGTTCATATTTTTCTATTCCAATACTTTTTAATAAATGCCTGTTTGAAGAGACAATTTTCCCATCAATATCAAGGAACAAAATAAAATCCTTCATTTGATCAAGGATTAGAAAATCAAGTATTTCAGGACTACTTAATGTAGGTTTAAACTTCACAAGCAAGTAATAGAACATCCCAACAGTAAAAACTACAAATAATGGAGTTGTTGAAGCAGCAAAATCTAAATGAATAGCTGAGGCAACATAATATGTAAACATAATAATGGGTGTTAGCACCCCAACAATTAATAAAAAGCCAAATGCCAGTTTTCTCTCCCTATTTGTTTTTGCTTTTTTCTTCCATTCTTTAATAATGAAGAGAGAAAAAACACCACAAAAAATAAAATTAATTATAGACAGTAAAAACCAGGGAGATTGATACACAGGATTTACATGCCATACACCATTAGTATAAATAAATTCTTTAACGCTATTCAAATCTAATATTATGTACTTATACATTAAAAATACATAAACAGGGATTAGAACATATCTGATAACATTAATAAAAACAATGTTTTGAGACTTTGAGATTCTAAAAAAGAAGAAAACTAGCAGACCAGGGATTCCTGCTCTGGCAACAGATGATATTCTATAATAAATGCTAAACTCCTCATAATCCTTTGTGATTTGCATTAAAAAAATAAATACAGCATAAATGAAAATATTGAAACAGACTAATGCAAATTCTTTGGCTGCAATAGCTCTCTTTTCAAAGAAAAAAAGATAAACTACCGCCTGAATGAATAAGACAGAGGCAATTAATGAAAATAACGCATAGCTATTCATTAAGACGGTTTTTAAAAAATTATTCTATAAAACAGTTCTAAGTATAGCACTACACTGAATAGAGAGTGCAATAGCTAAGATACTCAATAAATCGTTATTATGAGCGTATAGAAGAAACTATTCCTGATCGCTTAAAAATCTTTCAGCTTCAATTGCAGCCATGCATCCTGTTCCGGCAGCAGTAACAGCCTGTCTGAACACATGGTCTTGAACATCACCAGCGGCAAAAACTCCTTCGATATTAGTTTGGGTTGTTCCTGGTTTTGTTAATATGTATCCGTTTTCATCGAGATTTAACTGACCTTTAAATATGTCTGAATTAGGCTTGTGACCGATTGCGATAAAAACTCCCTGAACATCGATTTTGACATCTTTGTTGCCTTTTATATCATGAACAATAAACCCATCAACATTCTTATCTCCAACAATTTCTTTAGGGATATGACTCCAAAGCACCTCAATGTTTTTTGTTTTCAAAATCCTATTTTGCATTGCTTTAGAAGCCCTAAGTTCGTCTCTACGGTGAACAAGATATACTTTTTTGCATAATTTCGACAAATAAGAAGCCTCTTCACAAGCTGTGTCTCCACCACCAACAACTGCAACATCCAGTCCTCTATAAAAGAACCCATCGCAAGTTGCACATGCTGAAACACCAAATCCATTAAACCTCTTCTCTGATTCTATGCCAAGCCATCTCGCAGAAGCTCCGGTAGCAATAATAAGTGTTTCTGCCAAAAAGGTCTTATCTCCGTCTATTATAACTTTGAAAGGCCTTTTGCTCAAATCAACCTCTGTTGCAATTCCCCATCTGACATCTGTGCCAAATCTTTCAGCTTGTTTTTTTAACAATTCCATCATTTCAGGCCCTGTAATTCCATCTGCAAATCCCGGGAAATTTTCTACTTCCGAAGTAATTGTAAGTTGACCGCCGGGCTGTAGTCCTTGAAAAACAACCGGTTTTAAATCGGCTCTAGCGGCATAAATAGCTGCAGTATATCCGGCAGGCCCCGATCCTAAAATCAAACATTTAATTTTTTCTTCCATAATTTATAGTTTTTTCAAAAGTATATAATTATCGCGATATGTTAAAAAAAAACCGAATATTGAAAAGCAATATTCGGTTGTAATTCAATAATAAAAACTTTAAAAACCCACACTTAACTTTAATGCATTAGAAAAATATTTATCATATTTAGTTGAAACATCTTGCACTCCATCAAAAAGATTGAAGAAAGTATATCTGTAACCTAATTCATACCCTAATCTTACTTTATCGTTCAGTTTAAATCCAAAACCAATACCTACTGGTATAGTTGGCTGAATCTGACTATATTCAATTTCAACACGGTATCTTCTATTAAATTCATCATAAACTCTTAAGTCGTTAAAAAACACTCCAATCCCTGTAAATAAATAAGCATCAGCAATGGTATTTTTCAAGAAAGGCGCATGTAGTTCAGTTTTTCCAAAAAACTCAAAAACATCGTTTTCAAATCTGTAACCTGAATAATTATTAGCAACAACACTTTGAACACCTTTATAGCTTCCGTAATCCATTCCAAAGCTAGCAGCAAAATAGCTTGTAAATTTGTATTTTGTATAAATGCCAAAATTCAACCCAAGGTTACTAAACTGATAGCTAACAAAATCACCAAATGCCATTTCTTTAGAGTCTCCAATATCTGCAACAGCATGTGAAGAACCTATAGACAAACCAAGCTCCCATTTATTAGGAACATTGACCACTCTATCTCTTCTTGATGTTGCTAGTGGTTCTTTGGGTGTATTCTGAACTCCTTGGTTTTCTGTAGATGATGGACTGCCATTTTCTGTATATCCACCCGGAATACTACTATTGCTTTTTGCTTTAGGATTTTTGAAAGCACTTTGCTTTGTAGAAGCATGGGTTGGGGATTTAGAGTTTTGCTCAGCAACGGTCTTTTTCCTAAACAGTCTCTTAAAAAATCCGTCATTTCCATTGTTATAATTTGGATAATTACTGAATGCTAAAAACTCAGATAATTTAAGTTCACTATTCAATGAGAAAGAAACTTCATTTTGATCGTTCACTACATTGTGAAAATTACTTTCGGCATTAACTATTCCTGAAAGCACTAAAATCAGTGAAACACTTAAAAAGCACTTAAGATTTAATAACATCATTTTTAAGATTTAGGTTTATATATATTGTTATTTGAATATCAATGAAAAACCGACAACTTATTACAGCGACAAGGAATGTAAAAAATACAAACACAACATTCCTCGCATAATGGCAACAAATGTATAAAAAAAAATCAGTGTATAATCAGATTTTTGTTTAAAAAATATTAACAATATAAATTAACATTTATTAACGGTGGGTAAAGAAAAGAGGTTTAAGATTTTTAGTGGAATTTTATTATAATCTTAAACCTCAATCATTGATATTTAAAAAGAATCAGAATTTCCTTTTTTTCTTTTTCATATCAAGGAAATATGTAAATTTTGCAGCAGTAAAATAATAACTATTATATCCTTCACTCCATGGTCTGGTGAATCCATTTAAGTAACTTGTAAATGTCTTTCTCCAGCCAATATCAATACCAACACGGTATTTTTTCATAAAAGTATAGTTAGCTCCCAACCCAATAGGGAAAACAACCTGATACTTAGAAAATTCATCATACACGAAAGTGTCAGGGTTAGGCACAGTAAGTTTAGGATTGTGATAGAATCCACCTACACCTAAATAGCCATATATGTCTAAGGGGACGCTATAATAAATTCTTGGAGCGTAAACTTCAGTAATAAAGGCCAGTTCATAAATATTATTCTGGAATGAAAATCCTCTGTTATATCTTGAAGAATTTGGAGGAGACAAAGAGTCAGCACCATGAATGTGTCCGTAGTTAAAAGTCAAGCCTGATACGAAAGTATAATTAAATCTATACTTAGCAAATGCGCCCAAATTAATACTTGTAGTTTCGAACTGAGTATCCATTATAAAACCTCTGGCATCTGATCTACTACCACCAATTTCAGTTAATGAATTGGATGTGCCAATATTTGGACCAAATTCCCACCCTTTTGGAGTAAGTGCTTTACTTCTTCTTGACTGCTTGATGGGTTTTCGAGACTGAGAGGGAGGACGTGAGCCACTAAACACTCTTCTAATTATTCTTTTGTAAATTGGAGGCTTTGAATTACTTGGTGGCGCTGATGCCATAGCTATATCGGTCCCTATGCCATTATCAAAAATGCCAACCAGAAATATGACTAAAATAATTGCTAGCTTTTTCACAACAATATGTTTTTAGGTTAATAAAAAATTATTGTTTAGTGCTGTATTGAAAAAATATTCCAACTGTTATTGTTGTAAAATAATTTGTAAATGTAATAAATTTTTGAAAATAAACTTCATCATTTTTTTTTGTACATAAACTAACAAAATCAAAAAACAAACAATTAAAGCTTTACCACAAAAAACAAAACCATTTTATTATTACCTTTAGACTATATTTTGTATTATGAGGATAATTTTGCAAATACAAAGTATACAATAGTAACATTTACTAAACAAATTTTATTATCTTGTGTTCAAAATTAACCTGCTTAAATAATGAAAACATCAGAAAAATATCAGACAAGGCCTTTTAAGGTAATGCTTATAGATGATGATGAAAGTATAGTTAAGACAATTCAGAAGATACTAGTTGATAAAAATTACATAATATACTCTTCTTTATCAGGCCAAGACGCTCTTACTAACATCGGTAATATTATGCCTGACATAATATTATTAGACATTTTGATGCCTAAAATGGATGGATATGAAGTTTGCAAAGCAATAAAACAAGATATTAGATTTGAGAGTGTTCCGGTTATTTTCATCACAGAAAGTAATGACCCTGACAATATTATAAAAGCATTTGAATCCGGAGGAGTTGATTACATTTTAAAACCCTTAAATCATAAAGCATTGCTAGCTAGGCTAGATACACATCTGCAGCTTAAATTATCTCAAGAAACATTAAAAGAATTAAACAAAGTTAAGATGAAGTTTTTTTCTATAATGACTCGAGATATAAAAGACCATTTGATAGGTGTAAAGGGTATTGCAGACTTTTTAGTTCAAGACTTGGAGCAAGATTGTGAATCTAACACTGAAGGAATTAAAATGGCAAAAATACTTCAGGATGATTCTAAAAGACTATATGAATTATTGGAGAACTTAATAGAATGGGCTTCAGTTGAAATAGGCCAAATAACCTTTATTCCTAAAGACATTAGAATTAAAGAATTCATTACCGAAAAAATACAATTATTGCAATTTTATTCAACAAGCAAAAAATTAGTAATTAATCTTGATTGTGATGATGATATTATTTTAAAAACAGACCCAAATGCATTAAAAACGATATTTCTAAAAATATTTTCCAACGCAATAAAATATAGTAACCCAGGGGGGACTATAGATATTAAAATTTCCAGAAAAAAGAATAAGTGTATCTTTTCAATTACTGACAATGGAATTGGGATGGATGCAGATGTAATTAACAATATTTTCAGATTAGACACTCCCCATCCTAAAACTATAGGTACCGCAGAGGAAAAAGGTGCAGGGCTCGGACTTATAATATGCAAATCTATAATTGACAAACTTAATGGGAAGATAATAATTGAAAGCAAAAAATTCAGAGGTGCGAATGTGACATTTGAAATCCCTGATTTCGTAAAATAAAAAAATAAAATATCAGTTAAAAAAATAAATATTAAACCAATTACCCATGAAAAACACAAAAAACCTCGGCATAATAATTACAATTTTTGCAATGCTTATAAATATTTCATGCAAACAAAAGAGCATTTCAAGCACAAATTCAACAAATGACAACAACATTGAAGTAAATTCAGATATGAAGCAAACTGTAATAGATGGTAACAATAAATTTGCAATAGCGATAATGCAAAATTTGAAATTTGCAGAAGAGAATAGTATTATTTCGCCATACAGCATAAGCACTGCATTGGCTATGACTTATGGGGGCGCAAGAGGGAAGACAATGAATGAAATGGCAAATGTCATGAGATATTCATTAGATCAAAATAGTTTTCACCCAACATTTAGTGCTTTCATGAAAGACATTACATCAATATCTTCTGAAAAAGCCGGATTTGAGTCAGCAAATGCTATTTATGCACAAAAAGAATATGATTTTTTGCAAGAATTTTTTGATTTGATAAATAGAAACTATGGGTCGGCTTTGAAATTTGTTGATTTTCACAAAGGCAATAGAGAAGCTATAAGGCAAGAGATCAACAAATGGGTTGAAGGAAAAACCAAGTCTAAAATTACAGATCTAATTGCACCAAATATTTTAAGTGAAGATACAAGGATGGTATTGGTTAATTCGATATACTTCTTAGCTGAATGGGAGAAGGAATTTAACAAGGAACTTACTTACAACGATTCATTTTACCCAAACAATGGAGATCCACAAAAAGTTAAATACATGAAAACGACAGATGATTTTATGTATTTAAAAAGTAAAGGTTACGAAGCCATAGAATTACCATATAGTGGAAATAAATTCTCTATGATGATAGTATTACCTGAGAGCAAAACTGATTTTAGCTCATTTATCAAGAGCTTCAGTTATGAAGATTTCAATACTATTAAATCAAATTTTGTAAAAAAACAAGTAGAAGTTAATATCCCAAAATATAAAATTGAAACAGCAACAGAATTGCAAAAAGTTTTGATTCAGATGGGAATGCCTTTAGCATTTTCAAACAAAGCAGATTTTTCAGGGATGACCGGCAAGCAAGACCTTAAAATCGACAAAGTAATTCATAAAGCATTTGTGGAGGTTGATGAGAAGGGTACTGAAGCTGCAGCTGCAACTGCTGTAGTTATGATTAGAAAAACTGCAGCTGTTGAGGATATGTCTCAAAAAATAATATTCAAAGCAGACAGGCCATTTTTATTTTTTATTAAGGAGAATGACAACAACACTATAATTTTCATGGGAAGTGTTATTAATCCTTAACTACCCTTAAAAACCTTCATTGTCAAAATATTGACTTAGTTGTTTGAGATTACTGTCAAAAAGGGTATATAATTCTTCTTTATAAGTGAAGTTTTCTTGTTTATGACAAGCATCTATAAATGAAAGAAGCTGGTAAAACCTTGATGCACCTATTGTGCCTGACAAACCCTTAAGTGTATGAACTGACCTGGAAAGCATTTCTTCATTATTGGTTGCAATATATGATTTCATTTCTTCAACAATTTCGTAGCTTTCTTCAATAAATGAATCAATAATTTCTTTTAGTAGTTCTGGCTTGTTTCTGGTTTGAAATCTTAACTTCTCCATATTTGTCGGGTTAAAAACCGGGAAATTGGAAAAGTCTGGAATCTCATTTTGAGGTTTATCCGTCATAATATAATGGTTATTATTCTGATGATTTATTTGTCCATTTTATAATTTTCGCATACAGGTCTTCCGCCTTTACAGGTTTTGAAATATAGTCATCCATACCTGCATTAATATATTTTTCAGCATCACCTTCCAGAGCATTAGCGCTCAAAGCAATTACTGGAGGGAGTTCTTTATATCTTGTTTTCATATGCTTATTAGCAGTAACCCCATCCATTACGGGCATTTGAATATCCATAATAATAAGATCGAATTTTTCACCTTTTTCGAGAATATCTAAGGCTTGTTGGCCATTATACGCAATTTTGACTCTGCACCCTGCATTTTCGAGCATCATCCGGATAATTTTCTGATTAATAATTTTATCCTCAACAAGCAAAATATCAATATCCAGATTGAGATTTTCCTTAACAATTGGCTTTTCCTCTTTAGGAGCAATAAACAGGTGATCTAACTTTTGGACCTTCACGGTGAAGAAGAAAGTAGTTCCATGCCCTTCTTCATTATTTTTTACGCCTATCTCTCCGCCCATTAACTTAACAATACTTCGGCAAATTGAAAGGCCAAGTCCGGTTCCTTCATGCACTCTCTTTAGTGAAGTATCTATTTGTGTAAAAGGTTGGAAAAGTTTATCCATAGATTCTTCACTAATACCAATTCCTGAATCAGTCACTTCAACATATAATTCAACCTCATCAATAACTTTCTTGTTTAAAGAAATTAGTATTTTGACACCACCTTCAGGTGTAAATTTTACAGCATTAGAAATTAGATTTGTAAATACCTGCATTAATCTATTTTCATCTGCCGAAATAAACTCAGGAACTTCAGGTTTTATCTCAATTGAAAATGAAAGAACTTTTTGCTTTGTTAGAGCAGCAAATAATCCTTTGATTCTTTCAAGGCTTTCATAAAGATTAAACTCAACAGGCTTCAGCTGCAATTTACCTGCTTCAATTTTTGATAAATCAAGAACATCATTAATAATATTTAAAAGGCTTTCTGATGAATGCTTAATTGTGTTGGCATAATCTAGTTGTTCTTCTGAAAGAGTTGTTTTTAAAAGAAAATCAATCATGCCAAGTATGCCATTCATTGGTGTTCTCATTTCATGGCTCATATTAGCCAAGAATTGTTGCTTCATTTCAGAAATTTTCACGGCAATTTCAACATTATTTTTGAGCTCTTGATTAGCAACTTGTTCTGTCACATCCTGAACAGTCCCAATTAACAAAATGGGTTTTAGTTTATCATCAAAATTTATCTGAGAAGTAGCCCTAATATGCTTAATAGTACCTGCAAAATCAACAATTCTATAATTAGAGTTTATATCAGACACATTGCCACTATATATTTTATGCATCTGACTAACAATATGTTTCCTATCTTCAGGGTGAACCAGAGCTCTGAAGTCATCATCATTAAATGATTTACGTTTCTCAGGAGAAACGCACATTATATCGAAATAAGATTCTGAAAAAACTTTCCTGCCTGATTTTAAATCCCATTCCCAATTACCAATCTTTGCAATTTTTTGAGCTTGGTATAGCTTCTCATGGCTTTCATTTAAAGCTTGCTCCATGTTTTTAGAGTCTATTATTTGGGCTAACTTTTCGGCAATACTTTTGATTAAGATTTTCTCACTAAACTGGAATGGATCTTTATTAACATTTGGCTTTTCTTCCAGATATCCGATTTTTATATGACCTAATTTTTTCTTTTGAATTTTGATAGGAGTTATAAAAACCCAAGGAGTTTCAATATAGTTTTCACTTCGAAATACTTCACTACCGTATAAAACCTCAACATAAACATCATGCGAATATTTTATGCCATTTGGTATTATATCGATTGCTTTTTTAAGCAATTCTTCAAATGTAATACCGGGCACACTTGTAAGATCAGACACATCAAACAAACAGTTTAGCTGCTTAATCTTTTGATTTAGGTTAGCCGTGGCTTCCTGAAGCTGATAGTTGGATTTTTTATTTTCGGTTACATCAAGCAATACGATAACTGAACCATAAAACTTTTGATTTTCGTCTAGCAATGGCGATACGCTAAAATGCCCCCAAAAGTCATCATCATCAAGGCTACTTAATTGAATTTCAAACTGATCGGCAACTCCTATCTTCCTAAGCTCAAAGCCTTCTAGATAAGCCTTTCGCTGCTCATCGTTTCCAATAAAGCTTTTTAATGGCTTCATTTTTATTTGCTCAAAAGTTGCGCTAAGCATTTGGCAAGCTTTACTATTGGCAAATTGAATATTGTCATTTTCATCGGCCATTATTAGGCCTTCATTCATAGTCTTAATCAACTTACTATATCTGTCTTCGCTTTTGCGCAGAGCAGATGTTATTTCATCTCTTTCTGCAATTGATTGTTGCAGTTTTGCTATAAATGATTTTTTATCTCTGTTGCTTCTATAAAAAACAATTAAAAGTCCTGACAGCAATAACAGAATGAATATTGCAAAAAAGTATATAATAGAGTTCCTTTGTTTAAGGCTTTGATAAAGCTTATTAATTTCATATGCTTCATCTTTTCTTGCTTCGAGAAGATTTGCCTGCCCATGGAGATTTTTAAAATTCAGTTCCTTACTAATAGACACATACGTGAGCATATCTTCGTAAGCTTCTTTTTGCTTACCCATTTCAAAATTGAGCCTTGCCCTGTCGGAGTAGAAATTAATAAGCATAGACCTAAGTCCAATTTGCTTCATAATAAGGAGACCTTCATTTATATGAGATTCAGCTTTGTCATATTGCTTTAGCTCCAGATAAGTAACCCCCTGATTCCTAGTAACAAGCCCATACAGAGGTATATTATAAAATATTTTCAAAACACTGTCGGACCTTAAATAATAACTAAGGGCAAGGTCTAACTCTTTCATTTCTCTGTAAACATTGCCAATATTATTGTATATTATTGCTTGACTGTGAATATCTTCAATTCCTGTGGCCATAATAAACGCCTGGTCATAGAAGAAGAATGCCATTTCAAAATTCTTATCAACAATATTAAGAGTTCCAATGTTATTAAATACCCTAATTGTTACTTTATGAAAATCGTTGGGCAATGATATTTTAAGGGCAGCATCATAATATTCTCTTGCTTTATCAATTTTCTCAAGATTTCTATAAACCATTCCCATATAATTCAAGGAGCTGGCTTCCCCATAAAGATAATTGTATGTTTCAGAAATTCGAAGAGCTTCATGGTGATTTTCAACGGCCAAATAATAAATACCTCTTTGTCTTAAAAGGTTTCCAAGTTGATTTTTAATATTGACGGCTAATTCAGGAAATTTATCAGGGTCTAATAATTCATTTGCCTCATTATAGATTTGTTCGGCATCATAATATTTACCCATAAGCATATATAATTGGGCAATATTATCGATTGATACAATTATTACGGGTAAATTATTTGTCTGCTTTGCCTTTTCAAGAGCTTCTATAGCAAAACTCTCCCTTTGTTCAATGTTGAAGTTTTTATAGTCATTAGATTTAGCAACTAAATCAGAGATACTGTCGGGCAATATAACTATGTTGTTTTCAATCCCATACCCAAAAATGGTTGAAATAGAGAGAAGTATAAAAACAACAAAATTTGTATAGATTCTTGAATTCATAAAGCCAACATATAGGTCTGAAAAACTTCATAAAAATACAAAAAACAGATTATAAATTAAGACTTTTTAAAAAAGCCTTGCTCTTTTTATTAAAAAAGAAAACAAAACCTTTTCAAAACCCTCATTTATATCGGCATCCACGAAATCTATATGATATTGAAGGCACTTCATTTTTAGTGTTTTAAAGTAATCAGAAAGAGCATTTTGATACTTTTCTTTAATTCCACCGGGATTTAATTTAATTTCTTTGCCGGTTTCCATATCAATAAATCTTAAAGGCCTGTTTGTGAAGTCAAACTTGAGTTCTTTTTGTTTATCATAAACATGGAATAAAATAACTTCGTGTTTGTTGTGTTTTAGATGTTTTAGTGCAGAAAAAACCTCAGCAGGATCTTCAGCATTTACCAGCATGTCGCTGAACACAATTACCAATGATCTCTTATGAAGACTTTCAGCCAGCAAATGAAGACTTTCAGCAGTTGCAGACAATTTGTTGAGAGGTTGGTTTTCTCTTTTAATTATGCTATTAAGATGTGCAAACAACATTTTTTGGTGAGTACTGTTTGACCGAGCCTTATAATGAGAATCCACTTTGTTTGAAAAAATACTTAATCCTACTGCATCTCTTTGCTTATTCATAAGATACATTAGGGAGGCTGCAGACATTACAGAAAATTCAAGCTTATTAAATTGTTCGGGACTTTTATTTTCCAATGGGAAATACATTGATGAAGAATTATCTATGATAATATGGCATCTTAGATTAGTTTCTTCTTCAAAGCATTTCACAAAAAGTTTTTCTGATCTGGCAAACAATTTCCAATCTATGTGCCTTGTAGATTCTCCTTGGTTATAAATTTTATGTTCGGCAAACTCGACCGAAAAACCGTGAAAAGGGCTCTTGTGGAGCCCTGTAATAAATCCCTCAACTACTTGTTTGGCAAGCAGTTCAAGGTTTCCAAATTTTTTAAAAATGGCCTGGTTAAAACCGGGATTATTCATTATATGATATTAAACGAAGTAGTATTTCAAAAAAACTACAATAATGCGTCAATTTTAGCCGATAATACATTTTTAGGCACGGCACCAACCTGTTTGTCGACTACTTCACCATTCTTAATAAACAATATAGTAGGAATGTTTCTAATTCCAAATCTTGCTGAAATTTCAGGATTACTGTCAACATCAACTTTACCAATTAAAGCTTTACCTTCATAATCATTAGCAAGCTCGTTTACAATAGGAGCTATCATTCTGCAAGGTCCACACCACTCTGCCCAAAAATCAACAAGAACAGGTTTATCAGATTTAATAACCAATTCTTCAAAGTTCGCGTCTGTAAATTCTAATGCCATTTTATTACGTTTTTAGTTAGTGAATAATTATATATAAATTTTACAACAAACATACTATCCAAAATGTTCTTTTCCAATTTTTTTAAATATAAAAATCTTTAATTTAGCTTATAATCAATTTCCATTCTATTGAGTAAGTTGTTTAAAAAATCATACGGTTCAACTCTGAATGATTTTGATTCCAGCGTAACTGCGCTTCTTTCTTCTGAGTCGATAAGATTAATTTTCAATTTTGCATTTCCTTGATATTTTTCAATATACATTCTCAAAATCTCTATAGTTCTTTCCGACAATGTTTCCAGTGGCAGGTTCAATAAAAGGTTGTTTGACACATTGCCTCCCAGCTCGCTTAGAAGTCCCATTTGTGTAATTCTTACTTCCAATTCATTAGACCGAACATTCTTTCTTACCGCTGCCCTAATAAATACAGAATTATCCTTAACTAGCAAATGTTTATATTTCAGATAATCTTCAGAGAAGAGAAAAAACTGATGACTGTCTTTATAGTCTTCCAAAGAGAAAGCACCATATTGATTACCACTCTTTTGAGATACTTTATGTCGAACATCAGTAACTATTCCTGCTAAAACTATATCAATTTTATTTAGACTTGAAAGGTCTTTCAGTTGGTCAACAGACGTATTGCTGAAAGATTTAATCCTAACCCTGTAATTGTCGAGAGGATGACCAGAAAGATACATACCTGTAACTTCTTTTTCATTTTTGAGCATATCCAGTTTTGACCAATGCGGGCAATCGGGGAGCTCCGGATCAGGAATTGTAATTTCTTCTGAGTCGCCAAATAAATTCATTTGAGAAGAATTTTCCTGATTGCTGATCATATTAGCGTGTCTGATAATTTTGTCAACGAAGTTTGATTCCCCATTATTATCGCTAAAGAAAAACTGCGCCCTATGAGTATTTAGGCAGTCGAATGCACCACTCAGGGCTAAAGCTTCAAAGGTTTTTTTATTAACGATTCTAAGATTAACTCTAGCAGCAAAGTCAAAAATGCTTTTATATGGGCCATTATTCTGTCTTTCTTCAACAATATTTTCAACTGCACCTTCGCCAACCCCTTTTACAGCACCAAGTCCAAATCTAATCTCCCCTTTTTCATTTACATTGAAGCTGAAGATACTCTCGTTGATATCAGGGCCGAGAACAGGAATATTTTGCCTGTTACATTCATCCATAAAGAAACCTATTTTCTTTATGTCGCTGAAATTGTGAGTAAGCACTGCGGCCATGTATTCGGGCATATAATGAGCTTTCAAGTATGCCGTTCTAAAAGCCAAAACCGAATAAGCAGCTGAATGAGAGCGATTAAATCCATATTCAGCAAAATTTGCCATAATATCAAAAATCTCTTGAGCTTTCTTTTTATCTACTCCTTTTTCAACAGCCCCATTAACAAAAACATCTTTTTGCTTTGCCATTTCAGCAACATCTTTTTTACCCATTGCACGTCTCAAAATATCGGCAGCAGCTAAAGAGTAGCCAGCCATAATTTGAGCAGCCTGCATAATTTGCTCCTGATAGACCATAATTCCGAAAGTTGGTTTCAGTATATCTTCAAGCCAGGGGTGTAAGTATTTCGGCTTATCGTAACCATGTTTACATTTAATGTATGTAGGAATAAAATCCATTGGTCCCGGCCTGTACAATGCGTTCATTGCAATAAGATCCTCAATATTTGTTGGCTTTAACTCCATTAAGCATCCACGCATGCCTTTTGATTCAAACTGAAATGTACCAACGGTATCACCAGCTTGATAAAGTTGATAAGTTTTCTCATCATCAAGCGGGCAATTATCAATATCAACTTCAATATTATGTCGGGCTTTAATGTTCTTTAAAGCCTCTTTAATGATAGACAGAGTTTTTAAACCGAGAAAATCCATTTTTAGCATACCTACAGACTCGGCGTCTTTGCCATCATATTGAGTAACCGGTAAGTCAGAATCCTTTTGTTTACAAAGAGGAATACAGTCTATAAGATCTTTAGGTCCAATAATTACACCGCAAGCATGAACACCGGGGTGGCTATTTGTACCCTCAAGATGTTTAGCATAAATTAAAGTGTCCTTAACAAGTTGCTCTCCATCATTTAAAGCACTCTTAAGATCCGGGATTTCTTTGTAAGCTGCATCAAGGTTTGAAGCTTTGTCGGGCACAAGTTTAGCAAGTTTATCAGCCTCGCTCAAGGGCAATTTCAAAACTCTGGCAACATTCCTAATTGATGAACGAGCAGCCATTGTTCCGAAAGTTACAATTTGGGCAACCTTTTCCCTTCCATATTTATTAATAACATAATCTAGAACTTTATCCCTACCTTCATCATCAAAATCAACATCAATATCAGGCATTGAAATCCTTTCAGGATTAAGAAATCTCTCAAAAAGCAAATTATATTTGATAGGGTCAATTTCAGTGATGCCTGTACAATAAGCAATAATAGACCCAGCGGCACTACCTCTTCCCGGCCCTACAGAAACTCCCATTTTTCTAGCTTCATTAATAAAATCCTGAACAATAAGAAAATAGCCTGCAAATCCCATATTTTTAACAACATCTAATTCAAGGTCTATTCTTTCCTGCACCTCGTTGGTTATTTCAGAATAGAGCTTTTTTGCGCCGTTATTGGTAAGATATGTAAGATAATCATTTTCAGTTTCAAACCCCTCAGGAAGAGGAAACACTGGAAGAAGAATATTTTTTGTAATAATATCAAATTCCTCAACTTTGGATGCAACCTCCATTGTATTTTCGATTGCTTCAGGAACGTCTTTAAACAATTCCCACATTTCCTTGGGGCTTTTTAAAAATTCATTACCTGAATATTTCATTCTGTTAGGATCATCATAATCCTTGTTTGTTTGCATACAAACAAGAATATCATGAGCTTTTGCATCATCATTTTTGATATAATGCACATCGTTTGTAGCAATAAGCTTAACATTATATTTTTCTGAAAGCTTAATAAGGCCTTCATTTACCCTATCCTGCTCCGGCCATCCATGCCTCATCATTTCAAGATAAAAGTCATCTCCAAAAATATCGAGATATTCTTTTAAAATTTCCTCCGCTTTTTCGAAGCCTAAAGATTCGAGAGCATAAGGAATTTCCCCTCCAAGGCAAGCCGATGATGCAATAAGCCCCGAACTATGTTCGCGAAGTAATTCCTTGTCTATTCTGGGAGTATAATAAAAGCCTTCTAAAAACCCTTTTGAACAAAGCTTTGATAAATTTTTGTATCCCTCAAAATTTTTCGCCAACAGAATAAGATGAAAGCCCGACCTATCTTCTCTTCCTTTTTTCTCAAATCTACTGCCGTCAGCCACATACATTTCGCAGCCAATAATTGGTTTTATTCCAAGTTTTTTGGCCATTTTAGTAAACCGCAACACTCCATACATATTTCCATGGTCGGTAATTGCAAGAGATTTCATACCTAACTCTGAGGTTCTCTTCAATAATTTTTCAATTTCTGCAGCTCCATCAAGCAGACTAAATTCAGTATGTACGTGTAAATGAGTAAACTCTGTCATTATTAATATTTCCTTTTATTTGCTCTCAAAAATATACAAAAATTCCCCACAAAAAATGATTAGTTTTTCACAAATCATATTTAATTATCAACTCAAAAAAAAATTATTAACACATAATCATAAAAAGGCAAACCAAATAAAATTAAAAGTGTTTAATATCTGAATTAAAGCAGTACTTTTGCAAGCTTAAAAATTAAAAAATGCAACAAAATATTAGAAATATTGCAATCATCGCACACGTTGACCATGGCAAGACCACTTTAGTTGACAGAATTTTACATCAATCAAAGCTCTTCAGAGACAATCAGGAAACTGGAGATTTAATAATGGACAGTAATGAGTTGGAGAGAGAAAGAGGGATAACTATTTTATCAAAAAACTGTTCGGTAAGATATAACGATGTTAAAATAAACATCATAGATACACCGGGTCACTCTGATTTTGGAGGTGAAGTTGAGCGTGTATTGAACATGGCTGACGGAGTGTTGCTGATTGTAGATGCATTTGAAGGTCCAATGCCGCAAACCAGATTCGTATTGGAGAAAGGAATACTTTTAGATAAAAAGCCTATTGTAGTAATAAACAAGGTTGACAAGCCTAATTGTGATCCGGAATTGACTCAGGAGAAAGTTTTTGATTTAATGTTAAGTTTAAATGCGACTGAAGACCAGTTAAATTTCCCAACTGTTTATGGTTCAGCCAAGGTTGGATGGATGGGAGAAGATTGGAAAAATCCTACTGAAGATGTTAGTTATTTGTTAGATGTTATAATTGAGCATATTCCACCTGCACATTTTGCAGAAGGCACAAGCCAGCTTCAAATTACTTCTTTAGATTACAGCTCATATGTTGGTCGTATAGCTGTAGGAAAAATAAATCGCGGAAGCTTGATTCAAAATCAACAAGTTTCATTAGTAAAAAGAGATGGCAAAATTCTTAAGTCGAAGATCAAAGAATTATACGTTTTTGAAGGTTTAGGTAAAGAAAAAATAAAGCATGCTATTCACGCAGGCGAGATTTGTGCGGTTTTAGGAGTTGATGATTTTGAAATTGGCGACACTATTGCTGATTTCGAAAACCCAGAAGCAATCAAACCTATTTCCATAGATGAGCCAACAATGAGTATGTTATTTACAATTAACAACTCTCCATTTTTTGGAAGAGACGGCAAGTTTGTAACAAGTCGTCAGCTTCGCGAGCGTCTTTTTAAAGAGACTGAAAAAAACCTAGCATTAAGAGTAGAAGAAACAGGCTCATCTGATTCATACATGGTATTTGGACGTGGTGTGTTGCATTTATCAATCTTAATTGAGACAATGAGAAGAGAAGGATATGAACTTCAAGTTGGTCAGCCACAGGTTGTTATAAAGACTGTTGATGGAGTTAAAAACGAGCCGATTGAGTTCTTAACTGTTAAGGTACCAGATGAATTTGCCGGCAAAGTTATTGAGATGGTTTCCCAGAGGAAGGGGGAAATGCTTAGCATGGAGCAAAAAGGAGGCAGAACATCTCTCGAGTTTGAAATTCCTGCCAGGGGATTAATTGGATTGCGCAGTAATCTACTTACAGCGACTGAAGGTGAAGGGATAATGGCGCATAGATTTAAGGGTTATGAACCATGGAAAGGCGATTTTGCTGCAAAACAAAATGGTGCTTTAATAGCAATGGAAACAGGAACAGCGATTGCTTATTCAATAGATAAACTTCAAGACAGAGGCAAATTCTTTATTTACCCTGGAGAAGAAGTATATGCCGGCCAAATAATTGGTGAAAATTCAAGGCAAGATGATTTACTTATCAACGTAATCAAAACAAAGAAACTCACAAACGTAAGAGCATCAGGATCTGACGACAAAGCGATGTTAGCACCTCCTATTAGATTTTCTATGGAAGAAGCACTTGAGTACATTAAATCTGATGAAATTGTGGAATTTACACCAAAGCACATTAGAATGAGGAAAATTATTCTTGATGAGCATGAGAGAAAAAGGGCTTCTAAGAAGTAATGCTTATTAGATTATTTGTCAGACTGTTGCTTTAACTGAAATAACTCATTTTCTAATTCTTCTACCAAACGAGTAAGGTCGTCTATTTTTTCACTGTTGACCCTCTCCTGTTCCTCCATTTGCTCTTGAACCTCAATAAGTTCTTCCATGTTTCTTTTCATGTCTTCTTCCTGCGCTCTCATTTCATCTGCCTGCTTTTGTGACATTTTAAGCAACATGTTTGTTTTTATATTATTCTTAACATATTGCAATGTAGAAGCTATATTTTCAGCAATCTTCTCAACAAATTGAATCTGATACTGTTCAAGTTTATTAAATGAAGCTATTTCCATTACACCATAAACTTTATTATCCTTCAAGAGAGGCACAATAAGAAGACAATCAGGATTAGCGCTACCAAGACCGGATTCAATCTTTATATATGTTTGTGGTATATCAGTGATATATATAGTTTTCTTTTCTACTGCACAAGACCCAATAAGACCTTCACCACGTTCAAATCTATTCTCAAGATACTTTCTTCTATCGTAGGCGAAGGCAGCTTTCAATTCAAAAAATACATTATCAGAATCGTCATTTATTATAAAAATACCACCTTGATTTGCATCCAGATATTTTACAAGATTATGAATAATCTCAAAGGATAGTTTTTCAATATCATCATTATTTTGTCTTAATATTTCGGCAAACATATTAAGGCCTTCATTAACCCAATTGGTTTTCCCAACAGCCTGCATTTGCTTTTCCATTTCCTCCTGCTTGGCTGTTTTAAGGTTTTCTCGCATTTGAAGCAGAGATTTTGCAAGATGGTCGTCTTGAACTATATCATCAAGCTGAGCCTCAAGGTTTCCTTCCCCAATTTTTCTTGCAAACTCAGATTTGCTAATGTATCCATCAATATAAATGTTTAATGCATTTGCCATCTCTTGCATTTCATCACCGGTAGAAATATCTAATTTCAGCGTTTTATCAACCTTACCTGCTGAAATCATTTTTATGGCATGAGTGAGTTTTTGAATCGGTCTTGATATGTTATCAGCCAGCAACCATATAATAAACGCCACTATTAAAAGGCCAATTACACCTGCTAATAAAGCAATTCTATATGTATGTGATGCTGCAGCTAGAATAGATTTTCTGGGGAATGCCACACCCAAAAACCATGGAGTACCAGAATCGCCAATTTGAACAACTGCAACTGAAACATAATAGTTCTCATCTTTGAACTTTGTATCAAAACTAAACGGACGACCATCTTCAACAGCTTCACGGAACAAACCAGCTTTTTCATCAACAAGCCCAATACTAAAGATATCTCTTCCTATATTTACCCTTTCAGGAAAGGTAACAATCTTGCCAGACTGCGTAAATAAAAAAGCATAGCTACCATCTAATGGCTGATAACCATCAATTATAAACTGCAATGATGCCAAAGATACATCTACTCCGACAACTCCTATAAACTCCCCATCTTTAACAACAGGAGCAACCATATTCGTTTGCAGGATATCGTCTTGAGCAGCACCTGTGTATGAGTAATAGTAAGGATCTATAACCGTTTCCTTTCCTCGTCTTTTAACAAGATTGAAAATTGTACCACTTAATACTTCTGAAGGATTTTGCTCAATATACTCACTTAGCTTAATATCTCCATTGTCACGATAATAGATGTAGCGAAAATTACCAAGAATTGTACTTCCCAATCTATTTATATACAAACTATCCCTATTGTCAATTGTAGCCGGAGCTAGAATACTCCAAGCTGATAACATATCCTTGTTTTCAGTCAAAATATGCTTAAGCAATTTACTATAAAAATCCCTTCTATTGTCTTCAGGAATCATCTCATGTGCGTCAAATGTTTGCTTTAAATATCTTGTAATCTGCATATATTCATTAAGGTCAGACTTTGCAAGATTTGCATACTGTCCGGCATATGAATCTGCGAGGTCAGTGCTAAACTCATCAAGAAGCTTGCGAGAATTTGAGCCAACATAAGAAGATACTGCAATTATAACTATTGCAGTCGCAGTTAATAAATAAACTAAAATTCTGGATTTTACTTTAAGCTTCTTTGCCACTTTTTTGCATTTATATATTGGGACTCTTGATTTTTCAATAGACTAAACAAACCTTTAGTGTAATAAGCAAACAAAACCTAGTTATAAGTTCGCTTTACAAATATAACGAAATATTTATTGAGCAATGAATTTTATTAAAAAATCAAAAAATAAATATTCGTATAATTTTTATGTTTTACTTTGCCTACAAATATGCGAAAAATGTTTTTATTCAATTTACATCTTCATCATTTTCATACTTGCACTCAGGCGAGGTGAGAATGATATTTTGTAATTTATAATATAATTATAAAACCCGTCTGAGTAAACAGGCGGGTTTTTTGTTTCTTACCTATACTAGTTTACTCAGACGATAAAAAATCTTAAACAATGAGTAAACTAAAAATTGCAATTCAGAAAAGCGGCAGGTTGAGCGAAAAATCGCTTGATCTTTTAAAAGAGTGTGGGATAAAACTCCCTAATGGAGACAGGAAACTTAAAACAGAAGCGAAAAACTTTCCTATTGAGATTTTGTATCTGAGAGATGATGACATCCCTCAATATGTTGAACAAGGTGTTGCCGATGTTGGGATACTTGGCGAAAACGAAGTTCATGAAAAAGGAAAAAATGTTTTACAAATAAAGAAACTAGGGTTTGCAAACTGCAAACTTGCTCTTGCTATTCCAAAGGACGAAGAATACAATGGCATAAATTGGTTTGAGAACAAAAAAATTGCAACATCATATCCAAAGATTCTTGAAAAATTCTTTAAAGAAAAGGCCATTGCTGTTGAAGTAGAGGAGATAAGTGGCAGTGTGGAAATTGCGACAGGCATAGGATTGGCAAATGCTATTTTCGACATTGTAAGTACCGGTAGCACATTGATAATGAATGGACTTAAGGAGGTTGAAGTTGTTATGAAAAGTGAAGCCGTTCTTATTGCAAACCCAAATCTAAATAATCTCAAGAAAGAAATCCTTAACCAACTTATCTTCCGAATTACTGCTGTAAGAAATGCATCTGAAAATAAATACATACTTCTGAATGCACCAAATAGTGCTATTGATCAAATATCCAAGGTTTTACCAGGGATGAAATCGCCAACAATCTTGCCTCTTGCAGACAAAAGTTGGAGCAGTCTGCACTCTGTTGTTAAGGAAGATGAATTCTGGGATATAATTGGGCAGCTCAAAGAACTGGGCGCCCAAGGCATTCTGGTTGTACCAATTGAAAAAATGATAATCTAACTTTAAAAAATATAAAACTATGCAAAAAGTAATTAACCCGCCAAAAAACGAATGGGAAAAATTGAGCAAACGACCTCTAAAAGATTTTAACTCTCTTTCGAAAATCGTGAATGAGATATTTGATGATATAAAAAGGAACAAAGATGAAGCAGTGTTGAGATATACGAGGTTATTCGACAAGGCTGAAATTACCACTCTGCAGCTTAGCGAAGAAGAATACAACAGGGCATCAGATGAAATTCCTGAAGAATTAAAAAATGCGATTAAGCTGGCAAGCAGAAATATTGAAAAGTTTCACCTTTCACAAAAGGAAGATTCAAAAATCTGCGAAACATCCAAAGGAGTTTATTGCTGGAGAGAAAGTAGGCCAATAGAAAAAGTTGGTATTTATATTCCCGGAGGCAGTGCGCCATTATTCTCCACCATAATGATGCTAGGAATACCAGCAAAAATAGCCGGTTGTAAAGAAATTATCATGTGTACTCCTCCGGACAAAAACGGAGAAATAAACCCAATAATGGTTTATACAGCAAAAACTATTGGCATTAAATCAATATTCAAAGTTGGAGGAATACAAGCAATTGGTGCTTTAGCTTTAGGAACGGAAGCAATACCAAAAGTGGACAAAATTTTCGGACCCGGGAATCAATTTGTTACAGCAGCAAAATTAATTGCTCAAAACTACGGAATTGCAATCGACATGCCTGCCGGACCAAGCGAAGTGTTGGTTATTGCAGACAGTTCCTCAAATCCTGAATTTATTGCAGCTGATTTGCTTTCTCAGGCTGAACACGGTGAAGATAGTCAAGTAATACTGCTATCAGACGATGAGAGAATAATTGACGAAGTGATTGAAAGCATCAAAAACCAACTTTCTGATTTACCAAGAAAAGACACTGCAATTGCAGCTCTAAAAGAGAGCAAGGCAATAATGCTCAATAGCATTGAAGAATGCTTTGAGTTTAGCAACATTTATGCACCCGAGCACTTAATTATTGCATCTGATAATGCAAAATCGTATTTGTCAATAATTGAAAATGCGGGATCTGTATTCATTGGAAACTACAGTTGCGAAAGTGCAGGCGATTATGCCAGCGGCACGAATCATACTTTACCGACTAACGGATTTGCCAAAAACTACAGCGGAGTTTCTCTGGATAGCTTCGTCAAGAAAATAACATTCCAGGAAGTTACTAAAGAAGGTATTATGAATATTGGGCCTTCAATTGAGTTTATGGCTGAAGCCGAGCAACTTGCTGCTCACAAAAAAGCAGTAAGTGTAAGATTGAAAAAAATTAATGAAAAATAAACAGAATAATCATGGACTCAATAAATATTTGCGACCTTGCAAGGCAGAATATTCTAAAACTCAAACCCTATTCATCTGCCAGAAGCGAGTTTACAGGAAGTTCCGGAATATTTCTGGATGCAAATGAAAATCCTTACGGAAAACTAAACAGATATCCCGACCCTTTGCAAATGGAGCTTAAAAAAATAATTAGTTCACAGCAAGACATTGGCATTGAAAACATTTTCATAGGCAATGGCAGTGACGAAATAATTGATTTAGCAATACGGGTTTTTTGTGAGCCAGGCAGAGATCAAATCTTAATTTTCACACCAACATATGGTATGTATAAGTTTTTGGCTGACGTTAACAATGTTGGCATAATTCAAAATCAACTAGATGAAAACTTTCAGATAAATATTCCTGAGTTTGAAAAAACTATATCAGAAAATAATGTGAAGCTTATTTTTATTTGCTCCCCGAATAATCCAACTGCAAACATCATAAATGGAATTGACAAGATATTTAGCAGATTTAATGGTATTGTTTTTATTGATGAAGCATATATCGAATTTTCAGACACACCTTCATTTGCCAAAGAAGTAACTTCTGTGCCAAATATTATCGTTTCACGAACATTAAGCAAAGCCTATGGCATTGCAGGAGCCAGAGTAGGAGCTGGTTTTGCGAATAAGCAAGTAATCTCACTTTTTACCAAAACTAAATATCCTTACAATGTCAGCAAATTAAACCTGAAAGCAGCCATAGACATTTTAAGAGACAAGGATGAGTTTGAGCGCATAAGGTTAGCTATAATAATCCAAAGGGAATTCCTTGAAAAAGAGCTGTCAAGCTTAGGATTTGTAAAAAAAGTATTTCCAACTGACGCCAACTTTATACTAATTGAAGTTGAAAATGCTCAGAAAGTTTATTCTGGTCTGGCAGAAATTGGAATAATAGTTAGAACCCGTGATTCTGAGTTAAAGAACTGTATTAGAATAACTGTTGGGAGCCCTTATGAGAATAAGCAACTTATAGAAGCATTGAAAACACTTGACAAAAAAGACATACTTGGAACTAGAGAAAGTGCCATTAAAAGACAGACAAATGAGACTAACGTTGATGTTGTAATAAACATTGACGGAAGCGGGAAAAGTTTCATCTCAACAGGACTGAATTTTTTCGACCACATGCTTGAGCAAATTGCAAAACATGGCAACATCGACATCAATATAACTGCGGTTGGAGATATAATGACTGATGAGCACCACACAGTAGAAGATGTTGGAATTATTCTAGGAGAAGCTTTTAATAATGCTATTGGTAATAAAAATGGCATCGAAAGATATGGGTTCCTGCTTCCGATGGACGATAGTCTGGCGCAGGTTGCTATTGACTTTGGAGGAAGGCCATATTTGGTTTGGGATGTAAGTTTCAGAAGAGAAATGATTGGAGATATGCCAACAGAATTATTTGAACATTTCTTCAAATCATTTAGCGATAATGCCAAATGCAATATCAACATAAAAGCGGAAGGCGAAAATGATCACCATAAAATTGAAGCTATTTTTAAAGCATTCGCAAAATCAGTAAGACAAGCTGTTAGCAAAACAAACGATAATTCAATACCAAGTACAAAAGGGATATTATGATAGCAATTGTAAAATATAACGCAGGAAATATTACCTCAGTAAAAAATGCTGTTGAAAGATTAGGTTATCAGTGTATAGTAACTGATGATTCTGAAACATTGAAAAATGCTTCAAAAGTTATTTTTCCCGGAGTTGGTGAGGCAGGTTTTGCAATGAAATATTTAAAAAGCAAAAATCTTGATATAGTTATAAAATCTCTAAAGCAGCCGGTTTTAGGCATTTGCCTCGGGCTTCAGCTTCTATGCAGTAGCTCTGAAGAAAGCAACACAGAGTGTCTTGGTGTTTTTGATGCGGATGTAAAGCTTTTTCCCAAAAATGAAATTATTCCGCATATGGGTTGGAATAGCATTGAAAGTTTAGATTCGGAAGTTTTCAATAACATTAGTGAAAATTCCAATGTGTATTTCGTGCATAGCTACTACGCAGAATTGTGCGCAAACACCATTGCAATATGCAACTACATTCTACCTTTCAGTGCTTCAATGCAGAAGGATAATTTTTACGCAACTCAATTTCACCCTAAAAAATCAGCAGAAATTGGAGAGAAAATATTGAAAAACTTTTTAAAATTATAATTATGAAAATAATACCGGCAATAGACATAATAGACGGCAAATGTGTAAGGCTTACAAAAGGGAATTATAATGAGAAGATAATATACAACGAAGACCCTCTGGAAGTTGCCAGAGAATTTGAGGATAGTGGTATAACACATTTACACCTTGTAGATCTTGATGGAGCAAGGTCATACAGGATTATTAATTACAAGACCCTTTTTAAAATTGTTACCAAAACAAAGCTGAAAGTAGATTTCGGAGGTGGTATAAAAAGCTGGAATGACCTGGAAATTGCTTTTGACAGCGGCGCGGCGCAAATTACAATCGGAAGTTTAGCTGTAAAGCAACCTGAATTGTGTAAAGAATGGATAACCCATTATGGCAACGAGAAAATAATTTTGGGAGCAGACTGTTCAAACAGAAAAATTGCGCATGGCGGTTGGATTGAAATATCCGATTATGATGTAATTGATTTCATCGATGATTATGCAAGTTCAGGAATTAAATATGTGATATGCACTGATATTTCTAAGGATGGTATGATGAAGGGGCCGTCAATCAATCTCTACAAAGACATTCTAAAAGAAACAAATATAGATTTGATTGCAAGCGGTGGCGTTTCAGAAATCAAAGATATTTACGACTTGAAAGAAATTGGCTGTATGTCGGCAATAATAGGCAAGGCCATATATGAAGGAAAAATCACTCTAAAACAAATTCAAGAATATAATGCTAAAGAAAAGGATAATACCCTGTCTTGACATCAAAGACGGAACAACTGTAAAGGGAGTCAATTTTATTAATATCATAAATGCCGGTGATCCTGTTGAATTGGCAAAACGGTATGTTGATGAAGGTGCCGATGAATTAGTATTTTTAGACATTACAGCTACAGTTGAAAAGCGCAAAACTCTTGCGATGCTTGTAAGTAAGATTGCAAAAGAAATAAACATCCCTTTTACTGTGGGAGGAGGAATACAATCCTGGGAAGACGCTGCAATTCTAATCAAAGCAGGTGCTGATAAAATCAGCATTAATTCGGCAGCTGTAAGAAACCTGGAGTTAATCAATGAAATTGCTTCGGTATTCGGAAGGCAATGTGTGGTTGTTGCTATAGATGCTAAATTTAAACATGGAAATTACATTGTCTATTTGAATGGCGGCCGAACAGAAACAGATATTGATGCAATAGATTGGGCAATTAAAGCTGAGAAAGCCGGCGCCGGAGAAATATTGCTGACATCTATGGATGCTGATGGCACAAAAAATGGCTTTGAACTTGAACTTACCAGGAGAGTTTGTGAATCAGTTAACATACCCGTAATTGCCTCAGGCGGTGCTGGGAAGGATGAACACTTTAAAGACGTTTTTTTGAAAACGACAGCATCAGGAGCTCTTGCTGCAAGCATTTTTCACTTTAATGAAATCCCAATACCTGAGTTAAAAAATTATTTAAAACAAAAAAAAATCCCTGTAAGATGAAACATCCATGACAAAATCTTTGACAAACAGAATGATGATTATAACTGGATGTTCTCCCGCATGGGTAGCGATTTTTAAGAGTATTGCTGTTTTATAAAATAGAGATATATATGTTTGTATATGAATGATATACAGAAATATTTACTCATTTGAAAAATGGCGGAGTCAGGTTAATTTTTTTATTTGCTTGTATATTGATGATAAATAAGGTAATAAGTCCCTCAGTATACCCAATATTGCCCCTAAACGAATAACTGGAGAAAAATTATTAAATTTAGGCATTGCCCATGCATTTTATGTCGTAAGAACCATGATGTAAAACATCACTAATAAGTCT
>Ga0208244_100474_pt1 | contig 38706 bp, 38 predicted proteins | sample SubbioCR12Aug_5A_FD_184828 | JGI IMG/M metagenome (GOLD analysis project Ga0208244, IMG submission 184828) | Serpentinite rock and fluid subsurface biosphere microbial communities from McLaughlin Reserve, California, USA - CR12Aug_5A (SPAdes) | ecosystem: Environmental > Terrestrial > Deep...
AAAGCTTTGTCAGTGGGGCTGCTACGACCGTCTATCTCTATTCAGTTTTCAAAGAACGTTTTATATCGTGATTAGATCAAGTTTGACTTAATCAACCCTCATGCCCTCCCCATTGTGACACAGTCTCGTTGGGGAGAGGGATGGGTGAGGGGGGAAAATAGGTAAGTAAAATATGCCAGAAACGATCGGATTAGATATTGGTTCTCATTCCATTAAACTGGTGGGGCTGAAAAAGACCTCAAAAGGGGCTTTTCTGACCTGTTTCGGGATGAAGAAGATTCCCCAGGGGATTGACAAAGAGGATATCAGCTCTATTTCCATCCTTCTCAAAGATCTGATCGAGGAAGTTGGCATTAAAACGAAGGAAGTTAGGCTTACAGTTTCCGGTTCGGGAATCCATATTCGACGGATGACCATGCCCTCCATTCCCAAAAAGGAATTGATCCAGGCACTGCCCTGGGAGATTAAAGAACATCTCCCCTTCCCTGTCGAAACAGCCCGGATTCAATATCACATTCTTGGGGAATTCGTCGAAGATGAAGCTAAAAAACTGGATTTGCTCGCAGTGGCCTGTCCGAATAATCTCATTGACCGGACCCTTTCCATCGCCAATGGCGCCGGGCTTCAGGTCACTCACCTCGATGTGAACGCCTTTGCTCTCTGGAACATGCTTTTTTCCATGGACCGATTGAAAATCGGTGAAACTACCGCCTTGATCGATCTTGGATCGGAAAAGATGAGCCTCTATCTTTTCAAGGATGAAATCCTCCAATTCAGCCGGGAGATGACTCCAGCCGGAGCAGACCTCACCCGGGCGGTCACCGATGGAATCCCTTTTGAAAGAGACCTTGGTTTTCTCTATGATAAGGCAGAGAGAATCAAAGAAGAGATAGGAATTCTTTCCGACATCCAGGAAGGTAGAGTGGGAGATGAGAAACTTGATCTCTCAAAGCTCTCTTTTCTAATGAGACCCATTCTTGAAAGATGGGTGGCGGAAATCGGACGCTCTCTCGACTATTACCGAAATCAGTTCTACGGAGAAAGAATCGACCGTATCTTCCTCACCGGAGGAGGCGCCCATTTGAAGAATGTCGCCTCCTACCTCGAAAGCGAACTCCGGATTCCCATTCAGCCTTTTAACCCGCTGAAAGAGATGCCCTTTGATGCGAAGACAATCGATGTTGGGGGGCTGGATCAGATGGGTTCCATGTTCACCTCAGCCGCAGGGGTTGCCCTCTCGGAGCCTAAACAGATCGAACTCCTTCCGGCTAAGGAGCCTTTCTGGTCAAAGATACCCGTTGAAAAATCGATTTTCATCCTTGTTCCCCTCCTCACCCTTCTTATCTTTCTGGGAATCGTCTGGTATAAATCAGGGCAAGTGACCGCACTTCAGAGAGAACGGGATGAAAAGGTTGCACGAGTCGTAAAACTTGAAGACCTCAGAACGAGGCTGGCGGTTTTGAAGGAGAAAGAAGCCAAGATCAAACAGGATCTCTCTCTTTTTCCATCTTCAGTCGCCCCGCCTGTTCCGTACCGAAAAGCGCTGAAGGAGGTTAACGGAATCATCCCGGGAAATGTCACCCTGACACACCTCGAAATTCAAACCGGGGCAACGCCTTTGAAGAAAACTCCCCAGGCTTCAAAACCCCAGGAGGGAGAACCTCGAAAGAGCCTTCTCCATATCGGCGCTCTTGCCTTCGGAAATGATATCCACTGCCTTACGGCCATTGCCCAGATCATCGAAGGGCTCGAGAGGTCGCCGCTGTTTAGCCAGGTAAAATTAATTTCAACGGATGAGATCAAATTGTATAATCAACTGGCCACAGAATTTGATATTCTTTGTGATATTGATATTCCCAATAAGGGAAAGGATTAGAAGAGGAGACAGCTTAAGCCATGGCGCTGAAAAAAAGAGAAAAGATTTTATTGATTTTTGTATTGATTGCTGTTGCCATCTTTCTATTTGACCGTTTTTTTGACACCCCCACGAATCGGAAGATATTAACTCTTAAAGGGGAAGTGAAGGCGGCGGACTCCAAACTGAGCGAACTTGCTCTATTGTCAAAAGGACTCGAAACAGCAGAGACAGAGATCATCAGGCTCGAGGAGGAATTGAAGGGCCTTTCTGAGCGCACGCTCAGGGGTGAGGAGTTCAGGGCTTTCTTAAGGCATCTTGCCCGGGAGAGCGACCCTCTTCAGATGAAGGTGATCTCCATCATCCCTTCTGAAGAAAAATTCTCTCCGTCCGAGGAGAAAAAAGTAACTGCCCATCCGGATTCACGAAAGGTGACGGTGCAATTGGTTCTTCATTCCACCTTCGCCAAGCTTGAGTCTTATTTGAAAGGGATTGAAGAACTTCCTTTTCTGGCCCAGATTGAGGGACTTCAGATCGAGAGGAATGCTGAAGTTCAACCCCTCTTAAAAGTGACCCTGGGCCTGAAGATGTATATTATTTCGTTGTGATTGGAGTGGTTGGACAGGAGACGAAATGAAAATAATATTTGATGGAATCGTAAAAAGTCGTCATTCCCGTGAAAACGGGAATCCAGAGAATTTTAACTGCTCTAAAATACTGGATTCCTGCTTCCGCAGGAATGACAAAAAACCTCATTCGCGCACTTTTTGCGAGACTAACAAAATTAATATAATTTTAACCTTATTTTTTATGTGGACCTTCACCACTGGCGTTATTGTCTTGATGGAACCAGAGTTGAGTTTTGGACAACCTAAAAAGAGAACGGTTGTCTTCCAGGAGACCCGAAAAGACCCTTTTTCTCTCCCTTCAGGAGTCCGTCTCCTCTCCAAGGAGGCGCCTGTACATGAGGATAAAAAAGTGACGGCTACGGTCACACCGGACATAAAACCAGTGGAAACTCCCTTTAAACTGAAAGCCATTTTGATTACGGACCATGTCCGTCTGGCGTCAATTGACCGGTCCATCGTCACCGTCGGAGATTTTGTTAATGGCGATAAAGTGTTAGAAATCCGTTCCGATAGGGTTATTCTCGAAAAGGAAAGCAAAAAGAGGACGCTCGTTCTGGATCAGAGCCCGGTGAAAATAACGGTGGAAGGGAGGTAACCCCCCTTTCCGCCTGAGGCGGATCCGCTTTGAGCGGACATCCCCCTTCATAACTCCCCCTCCCCCCTCTTAATATAAGAGGGGGAAAAAGAAAGGGGGCGTTAGATTGGGGAAAGAGGAGAATTAAGGGGGCAGATAAATAAAGGATCAACACTAAAACTGAAAGGACCATAAAAAGGAGATAGAAATGAAAACAAAAATATTATTGATAGGTCTCATATGTCTTATAGGTCTTATATTAGCTGTAGGCTGCGCTTCTCCTCCTAAAAAGGAGCGAACCCAATTGCCCTCTCAGAAGGTGGAGCCTTCGAAACCCCAGCCGCCTCCTGAAGATAAATTGAAGGAACTCATCATTCCCCAGAGAGAAGAGGCAAAGAAAGTGCCGGAGAAACTCTATTCATTCTTCGCAAGGGACTCAAACATCCAGGACATCCTCTTGGCCTTCTCAAAGGAGAGCGATTACAATATCGTCATCGATCCGGAGATAAGCGGCAAGGTGACCATTGATCTCAAAAGGGTAACCCTGAAGGAAGCGCTCGATGCCATTCTCTTTCCTCTGGGATGGACCTTTCGGATTGAAGGAAAATTTGTCAAGATCATGAGACCCCAGATGGAAAGCCGCTTCTTCACGCTCAATTATCTTGCCACCAAACGGAGCGGAAAAAGAGAGATCTACGCCAGCACAGGAGGCGGGCTGCAAACCGGCGCCCTTCCGGGAACACAGTCTTCTACCGGTTCATCCGGCGCCAGAACGGGGTTCAGCGACCTCGTGAGTGTGGATGAAATGGACCTCTGGAGAGATATCCAGAAAGGTTTGGAAGCTATTGTTTTCGGTTCGGTTGAGGAGAAAACCGCATCAGATGCCGAGAAAGCAGCCTGGACGCGGGTAGATGGAAAAGGGCGAAAATTGATCATCAATAAGTCGGCCAGTGTCATATTAGTGACGGATTACCCGATGAACCTGAACAAGATCGCCTCCTATTTGGAGACGGTCGAAGGAAGTGCACAGAGACAGGTCACCATCCAGGCCAAGATTTTCGAAGTCATCCTCTCCGATGAAAATAAGGAGGGCATCAACTGGAAGGTCATCGAAAGCCTCCCACGAATCGCCAACCTGTCCTGGGGACTGACAAACAAGGCGGGAACAACCGGATTTCCCGGAGTATCAGGAGGTTTTGCTCTTACAGATACTACCACCGGAACCACCATCACGACTCCGGGGGGATTTAAAATAAGACCCTTTGGAGGAACGCTTGCCGTCGGGACGGAAGTTGCCCTCTCGGATATCATGCAGGCCATTGGCGAGCAGGGAGATATCAAGGTTTTATCCAGCCCAACGATCTCCACTCTCAACAATCAGAAGGCGATCATACGGGTGGGAAACCAGGACGTTTTCTTCATCACCGGCGCCGTTGCAACCCAGACAACGGTGACTCAGATCATCCAGCCAATGACGATCGATGTGGGAATCATTCTCGATGTGACTCCCCAGATTGCCGAGGATGGAACGATTATTATGAACATCCACCCCAGCATCACGGAAAAGACAGGAGAGAAGATGACTCCGGATGGAAAAACCACTTTTCCGCTACTGAGCGTAAGAGAGACCGATACTACGGTGAGGGTGAAGGATGGCCAGACGATCATCATCGCAGGCCTGATGCAGGAGAAGAACGAGGAGACTTATATCGGCGTTCCTGTTCTTCATTCCATCCCGTTGCTGGGAGGGTTATTCCGCTACAGGACCGAAAAGAAAAGGATCGCAGAGCTGGTGATCATGATCACCCCCACCCTTCAAGTGGGAAAGAAGGTGGAGGACTTTACAAAAAAATAAAATTCTAAATTCGAAGCACAAAATTCGAAACAAGCACGAATTTCCAAAATGCAAATGACCGAAACGTAGAATTTAATGTTTGGAAAATTTAAATTTTGAATTTGTTTCGTATTGGTCCTAAGAGGACGCTTCGCCCGAAATTCGGATTTCGGATTTGAGGCAAAAGAGATGTATCTCGACTTTTACGGCTTAAAAGAAAAACCCTTTTCGCTGACGCCGGACCCTCAGTTTCTCTATATGAGTGAGAGCCACCGGACAGCGATCGATTCCCTCCTCTATGGAATTCAGCAAAGGGAAGGGTTCATGGTCGTCACCGGTGATATTGGAACTGGAAAAACGACCATTTGCCGAACCCTTCTCGAAAAATTGGACAGAAATGTGAAAACAGCGGTCATCTTCAACTCCTTTCTCACAGAAGGAGAACTGCTGAGGGCGATCCTTCAGGACCTTGGATTTGCTTCCATTGGAAGATCAAAAACAGAACGGATTGATGCCCTGAATCGATTTCTCGTTGAACAACTGTCCCAGGGAGAACATGTGCTCCTCATCATTGACGAAGCGCAAAACCTTTCCATCCCGGTCCTGGAACAGATCCGGATGCTCTCCAATCTGGAGACGGCCAAAGAGAAAATGCTTCAGATCATCCTGCTCGGTCAATTGGAATTGAACCAGAAACTTCGGTCCGCTAAATTGAAACAATTGAACCAGCGGATTGCCATCCGCCACCATATCCTTCCACTCAGCCGGGAGGAAACGGAGTCATACATTTACCAGCGCCTCACCGTGGCGGGGTCGCATGGGAGCGTCACCTTCTCAAAATCTGCCCTGAATGAAATCTACCGCTTTTCGCAGGGGATTCCCAGGCTGATTAATCTTCTCTGTGATCGCACCCTCATCGGGGGCTTCGTTGATGAAACCTACCATATCGACAAGGGAGTGGTGAGAAAGGCGATAAAAGACCTTGGTGGGAAGGAAGTGATGACTCCGACCTATCCATCATTCACCTGGTCAAGATATCTCCCTCCGCTTCGCATCTTTCTCCTCATCACCCTGTGTCTTGTATTAGCAGGCATGATACTGCTGAAGTATGATCTCTTCCCTTCACTTCAGGGGACCCGAAATCTGATTCATAATCAGTTTGAAAAGATTTACCTCAAAATGGCAGGTGAACCCGCCCCTTCCCCCACCACAAATCCAACGGACCATAGAATAGACCCTCCAAAAGAAACGGTGAGGACCTCCCTGGAGGAAACAAGATGAGTCTGATCATGGATGCCCTTAAGAAGGCCCAGCAGCTCCGATCGAAAGAATCTAAAGGAGGACCATTCTTTAAGCAAGGCCGGGGCAATAGAGGGAATGACAAAAGGCGCTGGATCATCATGGGTGGTTCAGTTGCATGTTTTATCATACTCCTGCTGGTTATCTGGCGGGTTTTATTAGTCCCTTCGACACCCCCACCCCAGCAAACGGTCAGGCTTGTGGAAAGGAAGCCTGCGCTACCGGAGGCCCCCAAAATTACTCCGGAGACCAGCATAGAAGCAGAGAAACCGGCGCCAATGGAAGAACCGAAACCATCTCTTCCTGAAGTCCAAAAAGAGGTGGAGAAACGGGATGTCACCAAAGAATCCAAGCCATCCCCTCCGAAAATCCTAAGAGAAGAAGGGCCCGCCGTTGAAAAGAGAAAAAAAGAAATAATAGTGGTCAAACCGATTCCTGAAAAGGGAATAACCAGTTTGGCTAAAAAGGAAGAAAAGGTCGTCATTGAAGAAAAATCGCCTTTTCCACCTCCCCCTCCCCCTTCTCCCCCGAAGGAAGAAATGATGTCTAAACCTGTCGCGGTGGTACAGGAAGTGGGAAAGGAGCGTCCTCTAACCCTGGAAGTCATCCGGCATTTCAATTCAGGAGTTACGTTCTATCATCAGAAGGAGATGGCCAAAGCGATCCATGCCTACGAGAAAGTGATTGAACTCGACCCCAATTATATCGAGGCCTATAATAATCTTGGAATTATCTATCAGGAGATGGGCGATCTTGAAAGCGCCCTGAAAACCTATCGGAGGGCCACCGAAATCAATCCTAAATATGAGAAGGGGCTCAATAACATCGGGATACTTCTCCATCTCAAGGGAGAGGATGAAAAAGCGCTGGAGACGTTCAACAAAGTCCTTGCTATCAACCCGAATCATATGGAAAGCCACATCAATCTCGGGACGCTCTATAAGAAGAAGGGACAATCGGAGAAGGGAATCGAATCATACCAGAAAGCCCTTGTCATCAACCCCCATCATGGGGAGACGCATTACAACCTGGGGCTTCTCTATGAACAGGTGGGGAAGGTTGAATTGGCCATCCATCACTATCAGCAATTTGTCCTCTTGTCCTCAGGCGCCTACCCGGAACTGGTTTCGAGAGTCCGGAGGCATATTAATCAATTGATGAAAAAATAAGATATGTGGAGAGAATAACCAATAACCAAAGAGATCTTATGTTTTAAGGTGAATAGAAAGATTTTTTCAAAATAACCCACCGTTCACCCTGAGGCTCTCGAAGGGTGAACGGTAACAGATCGAGCTTCTGAGGGCTGACGGAAGCAAGGGGTAACAGGGATATGAGTTTTTGGGTATACATTCTACGATGTGCTGATAACTCCTATTACACCGGTCATACAGATAATCTTGAGGAGCGGATAGCAAAACATCAATTGGGTGAAATTGAAGGTTATACTTCAACCCGACTTCCGGTAAAACTGCTCTTTTCAGAAGAATTTCCCACTCGGGATGAAGCATTGGCCTGTGAGCAACAGGTTAAAGGTTGGAGTCGGAGAAAAAAAGAAGCAATGATGCAGGGAGATTGGGTGGAGGTATCCCGATTGGCTCGCCGATATCACCCTTCGAGAGCCTCAGGGTGAACGGTGTAGCGCTTTTAGCGCTAAGACCAGAAGAATCACTAAATATAATTTTGTTTTTTTAGGTGATTGGTTATTATTTGGTGTTTGATTATTGGTGATTGGTTATTTCCCCCGGAGGATTTATGGCTCAAAAAAAGAGTTTTGGCGAATTTCTGGTTGACCTTGGAGTACTTACCCCTGAACAGTTAAAAAAGGCCGTTCAGGAGCAAAGGCAGGGAGGCGAACGGCTGGAGCAGACACTCGCCCGAAGGGGATATGCTAAGGAGGAGGTCATTTATCAGTGCCTGGCTGATTATTTTAATCTTCCCTATGTGGACCTCGATACCTATCTGATCGATGATAAGATCGTAAAGACGATTTCCGATGATCTGGCCCGGCGCCATACATTGATTCCTCTTTTTAAGATCGGCACGACTTTGACGGTTGCAATGGACAATCCCCTCAATATTGTTGCTGTTGATGAAGTCCGAAACAGGATGAAGACCGACGTGGAGATAGCCATCAGCACAGAGAAGAAGATCAAAAAGGCAATTGAACAGTATTACGGGGTTGGAGCGGCCGCAATGGAGAGCGCCCTCCGGCAGAGCGCTGCTCTAAATTCGACCGAACCTTCAAAAGAGCCTGCCGAATACCGGAAGACCTATGACCTGCAGGGAAAGGAACCCTTGGTGGGGCCTTTGGAAAGCGCTCCGGCCGCTCGGATGTTCGACCTGGTCACGATGCAGGCCATTCGTGACCGTGCCAGCGACATCCACTTCGAACCCGATGAGAAGGCCTTGCGTGTTCGATTCCGGATCGATGGCTTTCTCTTCGAAACCCTGACCCTACCCAAAGCCGCACATCCTGCTATTACCGCACGTATCAAAATACTGGCAGAAATGGACATCACAGAAACCAGGCTTCCCCAGGATGGAAACTTCAACATCAGGATGGAGAATCGTGGCTTTGAGATCAGGGTCTCTACCTTTCCCACAATTTACGGAGAAAATGTCGTCCTTCGTATTCTGGATCAGACGAGCCCTCTTCTCACACTCGAGGATCTTGGGTTTTCAGATGAAATGTTAACCCAATTTAAGCAGCTTCTTCGGAAGACAACGGGGATGATCCTGGTCACGGGCCCCACGGGAAGCGGAAAGACGACCACCCTGTACGGCTCCCTTAATATGATCAATTCCGTGGATAAGAATATCATCACCATTGAAGATCCGGTTGAATACCGGCTCTCCTTAATCCGTCAGACTCAGATCAACCCCAAGGCAGGGATCACTTTCGCAGCCGGTCTGAGATCGATTCTCCGGCAGGACCCGGATGTGATTATGGTGGGCGAAATCAGAGATCTTGATACCTCTGAAATCGCCATCCAGGCCGCCCTCACCGGCCACCTCGTGCTCAGCACCCTTCATACAAATGATGCGCCGGAAGCGATCACCCGGCTTCTCGATATTGGCGTCGCACCTTATCTCATCTCATCTTCTGTCATCGGCGTGCTTGCACAACGACTTGTCAGGGCCATTTGTCCTCACTGTAAAACTCCGGCTTCGCCTGATGAACAGATATTGAAAGAAATGGCAGATCATATTTCATCATTGAAAGAGCCGCTCGCTTTTTCCCGTGGAAAAGGATGTAAACAGTGCAAACAGTCAGGCTATTTGGGCAGAATTGGGATTTATGAACTTCTCACTGTGAATGAACAGATCAAACGGCTGATCGCAGAAAAGGCCTCTTCTCAAGAGATACGTCAAGTCGCGCGTGAGACCACAGGATTGAAATCTCTCAGAGAGGATGGATTGTTAAAGGTGTTGAAAGGAGTCACCACGCGGGACGAAGTGGACCGAGTTGCTTATGAAATGACTTTTCAGGCATGACTCCTAATTTGAAATTTTTCCATTTAATCTCCTCCCCCTTTGGTGGAATAGGCTTCCAGCCTGTCAACACACCGTAAGAACCTTTTCACTTGCGGAAAATATTGAACTTGATGATCCAGTAAAGGGCGGCTAATCCGTCCTTCCAGTTGATCTTCTTTCCCTCCGAATAGTCCCTTCCCCAGTAGGAAATGGGAACCTCATAGATCCGGCAACCCATTTTGGCGATCTTGGCCGTAATCTCCGGTTCAAAACCGAAACGACTGCTTTCAATCTTTATTTTCTTCAGAACTTCGGAGCGAAAGACCTTATAGCCTGTTTCCATATCCGACAGGTTGAGATCGGTGAATATATTGGATAGATTGGTTACGACCTTATTTCCAACGGAATGCCAGAAATAGAGCACTCGATGCGTTCCTCCCTGAAATCGGGAGCCATAGACCACATCCGCCACTCCATTTAGAATCGGGCTGATCAAACGGGGATATTCAGAGGGATGATATTCCAGATCAGCATCCTGAATGATAACTATGTCTCCAGTAATGTGAGGAAGAGCTGTCCTGATGGCGGCTCCTTTGCCCTGGTTCTTTTCATGATAAAGAACTGTGATCCCCCCACCATTTTCCTTGAGAAGGCGAGCGGTCCCATCGGTAGAGCTGTCGTCCACCACAATAATCTCCTTCTCAAAAGGAGCCTCCTTCACCCTCCGGATGATTTCGAGAATGGTCCCCGCCTCATTATAAACAGGGATGATGACAGAGAGTTTCATGACTTCTCTCCTTTCGTCTTCAAAGAGTCTTTTCGTCGAAGAATCCACCTGATAGAAAAAAAACCGGCAATTCCCATAAAGGTAATGGCTGCGCCAAGTTTGAAACTGATGGGATCGTATGCGAATTCCACCTGATGTGTTCCTCTCCCGAGAGGCACTGCCCGGAAATTATAATTGGCTCGAAGAATCCTCTCTTCTTTCCCGTTTACGAATGCCTTCCAGCCAGGATAGAAGGTGTCGCTCAATACCAGAATGCTCTCGGTTTTCGCCTCCACCTTGAGGGACAGTCTGTTATTGGTTTCGGAAATAAATTCAACTTCCCCATTTCCCCTCACCCTATCCCTCTCCCCCCGTCCTCGCTCCACGAAGCGGGGGAGAGGGTCAGGGTGAGGGGGCTCCTCTTCAAGAAGCACTTCTCTATCCGGTCGAAAATCTTCGCCTGTCATCGTCGAAAGGATCGCCTTTGAATCCATGACCTTGAAATTCCTTACAAGCCATGCCCTTTTAAATGAACTCTTATTCCGATAAAGTTTGATGGTATTCTGCTTAAGGAGGTCCTCTTTGTTTCCCTCAAGACCTTCCAGCCTCGCGTAGACCAGCTCAAAACGGGGATCTTTAATCGGAGTGACAGAGACAACATACTTTATTCCATAGAGGTTTGGAAGAGCGCTTGAAGAGATGGAAGGAAGACCTGTAAACGCCTTATATAGATCATCCCCCCTTTTTAATCGAACGACATCAATTCCCCAGATGTCGCGTATCTGATAGATTATATTGAATGACGGCAGGTTCTTCTCTTTTATGATATCGAAGGGTGTGTTACTTACAAATATAATGGGAGTTTCCATCGAGGTGGTTTTTGCCGTTGAAAAAACTCGGAAGAGTGATTTATCAGAGGTGATGATTTCTAATATCTTCGTCTTCTTAAAATAGTCCGTTGACTTTTCCTGCCCGTAAAAACCCATATTCCCAAAGAGGTCTGCGATCAGAAAAAAAACGATTAAAATCCTTGTCCAGCCTTTCCATCCTACCTCATAACCAACCCTGATAAGAAGAAAGAATAGGGTGAGATAAAAGAAGAATCTCTTAGCGTGATAAAGGTTGACGGAAAGGTGATTGAACTGAGGGAAGTCGATCTCCCCCAATTTGAGGAACTGTTCAATCTCCCGATGACCCAGGACTAAAAATAGAAGGAGAGAGCCTGAGATGAGTGAGAAGAGGATGAGGAGATGCTTTAACCCCTTTTTCTCTCTTTCTTTAGAAAATTGGACCAGTCTCTCAAAACCCAGGCCTGCTGTGATGGCGAGGCAAAGAATAAAAATGTAGAGAAACTTGACAGGGTACCTTATCCCATTGAAAAAGGGGATGTATTTATAAACGAACGGATAGAGGGGATTATACTGCCCGAGGGATAAAAAGAGGGAGAAAAGCATTAGGGCGAGGAAGAGCATTCGGCCTCTCCCGATCCCCCTCCCCCTCCCCTCTCCCTCTGGGAGAGGGGAGGGGTGAGGGAAGAGAAAGAATATCAAGCTCAATATAAAAGGCAGTCCACCCGTATACATTGTTTTGAGCCAGCACTGTGTGACCCAATACTTCTTCATATCCAAAAAATACCCGTAGGCATCGGGTAAAAAGAAGAGAAGGAAATCCTTCGGGGCGAGACTCCATATTGTTGCCTCATGATAGGTGATTCCCTGTCCCCGGATGGAATGCATCCAGAGTTCGAGAAAAGGAATCAACTGGACTGCCGAGAGAATGATGAAAAGGATGGAGATGATGAGAAAACTTTTGAATCGGATGAGTATAACTCCAAATCCCCCCCACCTCCCCTTGGGAGACTGGGGCGCAATCCCTTTTTTGTCATTGCGAGCGACCGAAGGGAGCGTGGCAATCTCTGGATTATCAATGCCTTGCGAGATTGCTTCGGTCGTTTCACTCCCTCGCAATGACATTGCGAGGGAGTCTCTTGACAAAAGGGGGACACAACGTGGATTTCCAGAAAGTGGCGCAGAAAGAGAAAAAATCATCATGATCAAAAGCACAAAGAAATTACCATAGACAATTTCAATCCCTCCTCCCAGGAATGATAAGGTTATGAAGAGGGCAGTCAATATTTCATTCCCGATTCCCGTGTTGATCATTGCTCGTCTGAAAAACATCATAATCAGTGGTGTCCAGATGACAGAGAGAAGGATGTTAAGAAGACTGTGAACAGAGAGGAGGTAACCGCTGAGCATGAATATCAGACCGGAGATGAGGGATCCTGCTGAGCTGACCTTCAGGTCCCTAAGAAAAAGATAGGTAAATAATCCTGCCAGAAAGAAATGGAGGATGATGACGGCGTTAAAAGCAATGTCGAAGGGAAAAAGAAAGAAGAAACCATTGGGGGGATAGAGGAGACCGTTTTGAGGATTGGCCAGGAATGGATGTCCTGAAAACTGATAGGGATTCCATAGAGGGAAATCCCACCCCTTCAGGCTTTCCACCCAGAAGAATCTTGGGGGAAGAAAATAAGGTGCAAGATCCCTCTCGGTGAGAAGGTACCTTGCACCCAAAAGGTCGTAAAAGAAGAGAAACGAAGAAACGAAAAAGATCAGACCAGCCATAAAATCGGCTTTCCTGACCCTTCTAAAAAGCTTAAAAAGAAGTAAAAAGCGGTCGGCTACTTTTTCCATCCCCTCCTCTGTTACCATGTAGTGAAAGTGCCGGCGCCAGCTGTTATTGTTCCAAATGTGGTAGGTGGTCTTGGGGTTGGGGTCAACGTGAAAGTATAAGTGTTCCCTCTCACTGTCATCGTAAAACGGGTTGCTACTGCGGTCCAGCTTATTCCCTTCAATCCTGCCACATTATTGGCGATATTGCGCATTGTGTATGTAGCGGTAGTCCCTCTGAGAACCCGTTCACTAAAGATTAAACTGTTTTGTGTTCTGAGAGCGCCCAGTACCGATTTGGCTGTTCCATTGGTGGCATTCCTTACCAGATTGACATACCGGGGAATAGCAATTCCCGCCAGAACTCCGACAATGACAATGAGAATGATCAACTCGATCAATGTGAAACCTTTTCTGTCCCCTAGCATTTTTACTCTTCTAAAGTAAAGTGAGCTTCACTTGAGTGAAAGGTTAAATTTACCAAACCCCATCATCAACCTGAACCCATGACCGTACAAATGATTTTGAAGTGAGTTAAAAATTCAATATTAGAAGACTGCTGAAAAAGTCCTCGAGCAACACTTCTTGTCATTCCTTCGAAAGCAGGAGTCCAGTATTTTTAATCGGATCTGGACTCCCGGTTTCACGGGAGCGACAGACAATTGGGTTTTTCAGCGCCCAGTTAGGAACAAAAAAAAGACAGGCACCTTTTCGAATTTAAAAAAGTAGCCTGTCCCCTCTTACTATGGTTTTTTACCATGTGGTGTTTAAGGCAGTAAATGTTCCAAAAGTTGTTGGCGCCTGGAGCGTTATCGGTGAAAGAGTAAAGGTGTAAACATAGCCTCCTGCTGTCATCGTGAAATTGGTGTCATTATAGGTGAAGACGACTCCCTGTATGCCTGCATTGTTAGCAACTACTGTCATTGTATAGGTTGCGGTCGTCCCTTTTACCAGACGGTCAGCAAAAACAATAGAATTGGCGCTCCTCAAAGACCCCAAAATACCTCTTGCCGTGCCATCGGCAGCATCACGGGTCAGGTCGAGGTATCTTGGAATGGCAATTGCTGCGAGAATACCGATGATGACGATAATGACAATCAGCTCAACCAATGTAAAACCTTTTTGATTTTTAGCCATATTCCCCCTCCTCCTTTTTGAGATGTGAATCTTTTACCATGTGGTGTTTAAGGCAGTGAATGTTCCATAAGTTGTTGGCGCTTGGAGCGTTACCGGTGAAAGAGTAAAGGTGTAAACATTGCCTCCTGCTGTCATCGTGAAATTGGTGTCATTATAGGTGAAGGAGACTCCCTGTATGCCTGCATTGTTAACGACTACTGTCATTGTATATGCTGCAACCGTCCCTTTTATCAGACGGTCAGCAAAAACAATCGAATTGGCGCTCCTCAAACTGCCCAAAACCCCTCTTGCAGTGGCATTGGCTGCATCCTGGGTTAAATCGAGGTATCTCGGAATGGCCACAGCTGCCAGGATACCAATGATGACAATGATGATGACCAGCTCAATCAATGTAAAACCTTTCTGATTTCTTTGCATTATTGCACCTCCATTTTCAACCCATTGATTTTTGAAGTATTTTTACAGAAACAGAGCATCTTTGTCAAGACTTTTATTAGAGATTTCTGAAAAAGTCCTGAAATCTCTGATTACATTGATTAAGGACCGATTACACAGATAAGAAATTTATGGGGAATCAATAAAATCTGTGTAATCTTTTTTGAAATCCCTGCCTGCGGTAGGCAGGTGTGCAATCAAGAGAGCGTATAGTCGTTTTTCAGAGCTCTCTATTAAAGCAATATTTATGCCAATCTTTCCCTTCTTTTCATAATAAGTTGTGCTGCAATGCTTACAGCAATCTCTTCAGGTGTTTCAGAGTGAATGTCGAGCCCGATAGGGGCATGAACCCTATCCAGGCCCCCCCTTGAAATCCCTTTCTTTAACAAATTTTGGTAAAGGGTCTGAATCTTTTTCTTAGAGCCGATCATCCCTATGTATCGGGCATCCGTTTTGACCGCCATCTCCAGAATTAGCCCATCGTAGAGGTGGCCCCGTGTGACAATGACAATATAGCTGGAGTTATCGATTGTGATTCGTTCGAAAGATTTCTTAAAATCTGAAACAATGATCTCATCCGCCTCAGGAAATCGATCCCGATTGGCAAACATCTCCCGGTCATCAATGACCACCGTTTTGAAATGAACCTTTTTTACAAGGGGAACCAACTGCTGAGAAATATGGCCTGCCCCAAAGATATAGACCGTCGGTTCTGAAATGATGGGCTCCAGCAGGATCTCTATTTTCTTCCAGGGACGACCTGCCTCCTCAGAACTTATGACCAATACCTCTAACTTCCTCTCTCTCAACACCCTCTCTGCCTCTCCCAAAATCCTTTCTCCCAGGTCCTTTCCCCAAAAAAGTGAGCCGGTCTTTTCTCCGGATGCCTTTATGAATTCCTTCACACCCTCCATCTTTGGGAAAACGCCATCCACAGAGATAACTGTTGCCAGAATTCCTGATCCCCCTTGTTGTCTGACCTTTAACACCTCCCGATAGATATTTAAGGAGTCCTCCATGATGGGTTCTAAAAAAATATCGATATTCCCCCCGCAGATGAGCCCCCCTTCTGCAAGTTGCTCAGAGGTTAAGTTAAAATGAAGAACATTCCCTTCTCCCTTCTCCATCGTCTTTCTGGCTTCCTGCCATACATCGGCCTCAACACATCCCCCTCCGATTGAACCGATTGTAGTCCCATCTTTCTTGACCAGGTATTTCGCACCCGCTTCCCTCGGAGCGGAACCCACACGGTTGATAATGGTGGCCAGCGCCAGCTTCTCCTTTCTTTCAAGACCTTTGACTATTTCAATAAAGATGTTTTTCATAGCCTTCTTCATTATTTTAAATTATGACATTGATTTTGTAAACCCTCCATCACATTTAGGGATAATCTGGGCATCAGGACGCTTGCGGTAAAGATGTATTCTGTATGGATGCGTAGGGAGTTGCAAGGTCAAATCGATCTCGTAGTATTCCTTAACAAATGTTTCTAACTCAGGAAAGTTTTCAAGGTACATTATTTCGATAATGTATGCTGGGGGGGACAGGCTTATCTCCTGCATTACCATAGGGGCGTAAGCTCGGAGCGCCTCAAATGCGTCATTGGTAACGACTGAACTCAGGTTGAAATTGTTGCGATATCGGGTGGCTGCTTTCCGCTGTGCCAGAAAATAAACCTGTGGAGCGATCCCCCAGACATAGATAGTATTCGTAGGATCGGTGTTTTCACGAATGTAAGAGGCAATCTGATATTGAACGATATTATAAACCCCATATCCATATCCATCGTAAACCCCATCAACTCCTTTAAACTGAAACGCTGTCTGTTGGACAGGCGTGTAGGTAAAGAAATATTTATAGTCCGTTTTGACAGAGAGGGCGACTGTAATCACCAGAATGATCGCCCATAACCCTTGTACGACAAACCTCGGCAAATGGGAAAGGTTTTTGGCCAGTTTCCAGGCCAATCTTATTCCATAGGCGGCCATTATTGAAAAAGGGGCGATCAATTGAAGGAAGTAATGGGCGTAGAAGATTCCAGAAATCCATAGGACTGAAAAAGACCAGAAAGCCCACCAGAGAAATATCCTATAAATACTCTCTCCTCTGCCATGCAATCTCTGCCAGCCCATATAAGCCGACGAAAAAAGAACGCCGAACCAGAGGAGACTATTCTCCTGAAGGATCAACTTCATGCTAAGGAAAAAAAACTTGAATATACTCGTGTACTCGTATCCTCTCTGAAGATATTGAAAATTGCTTCCCAGCATGGAATCATATAATTCATTTAAAGTATAACCATGAAAGGAATAAAAAAGGATGACGCCGATGACAGGCACCAGACCCCCTGCTCCCAGGATGCTGTAACGGAAAAACCATTCCTTTTTTCTCCATCCTCTATGAATCTCACTACAGAGAAAAGCAAAGAAGAGCACCCCTCCCACCTGTTTGATGAGTGCAGCCATGGCCCCACAAAGTCCGGCAAGGAAGTACCATTTTAACCGGCCCGTTGTTGAGGCGTTGAGAAAAAAGCCAATTGCAAGGATAGAAGGAAAATGCAAAAGTGTCTCGAGATTTACTGTTCCGCCTTCAACCATGGGTCCGGAGGAAAAAACTCCGAAAAGCAAAGCCGATAGGAGTCCTACCCCTTTCCCGTATGCTTTATCTCCCAACCAATAGATCGCAACGACAGCCATGAGGACAAAGAGTGCTCCAAACATCTTGAGTCCAAGGACAGAGGGACCAAAGAACCAGACGAAAAGACCATAAAGCATGTAATAGAGCGGGGGTTTCCCAGGACCTTCCAGATCGATCAGAACCTCTCCCTCGGCCATCCGCCAGCCCATGTAAGCTATGTTACCCACATCTGGATCAATATACTGTCCAAAGAAAAGGAGTCTGAGGTAGAATGTGAGGGCCAGAATGGCGACCAGGGCGGCGGATGTCATCGTCGTAGGCCGGAAGGTCTTGAAGAGATTTAGGTGGATATTCCCCATAAAAGTCTTTTCTTCAAGGTTTCTTAACTGTTGGGGTTGGTTTCTTCTCCTTAGGGGGAGGTCCTTTTTCTACATCCTTTAAACGGGCGAGCGGTAAAAGGTAAAGTTGGTAAAAAACCGGATCGGCCCATAACTCCAGCTCCGGAGCTAAATCGCCTACAAAGGCGGAGAAAGAAGGCATATTATTGTAAGCGTTAAAATTGACAGAGAGGTCTTTCAGGGATTTATAGAGTTTGATTGATCCCACAAGGTGTCCGGGCTTTTCTTTCAATAATTTTACTTGCTCCATTCCGGCTTCGATTGATTTCCAATCCTCTTTCAGTTTCGATATCCAGAAATCACCCTCCTGATACCGGATGTCAATCTCTCCCGTCTGCAGGTCGCGGGTGATTTGACCGTGAACTTGCAGCGATTTCTCCAGCAGCCTCTCAATCTGGTCTAACAATTCGACTTTCTCCTTTTTCGTGAGGGCGTCAGGCTTCGAGGTAGCTTTGGTTAAAAAGTGCTGAAGAGAATAATCCTCTGCGAAGGCAAAAGAACATAGGATGAGGATCGATAGAATCAATATTAAAAACCTCTTTCCATATCCCACGGTCGTCTCTCCTCTTTATAAATTTTTGTTACGGGAAAAACACTTCAGCGATGGGTGGCTCACTTTTTAACTGCCCTGAGATTACCCTTTCGATTCTCGAATGGCTTTTTTCAAAGATAAGATGGGCTATCCTTCTCCCTTTGTTTAACCCATCCGAGATATCTGCCTTGTTGAGAAAGGTGACCAATCTTGACGAATTCGGTGCACCCTTAAAAAGACCTTCGGCATGTGTCATCAGGAGAGCCATCCCCTCCTCTGTCATTTTCTCATTTTCGGGAATCCCTGTCAATTTTGAAACCAGGCTTGGCTGAAAGACATTTTGATGATCCAGTTCTTTTCCCACCCCGTCCAGGCCGAGAACGGCCACGACCAGTGTCGTGTTGGAAGGGATGACAGGTTCTCTTTCCCTCGGGGCTTTGATAGGGCGGCCAGCGGCTCCATCTGCCTCTATGATCAACACATCGATATCATATAGACGCCAGAGGTTGCCTGCCAATTCTGGGGAGATTCCCTTCAACTTTCCCCTCTCGGCCTCCGCTTCCGCAAGAGTGATGTGTCGGTATTGTTCGAGACATCGGTCAACAAATTCCATAATCTTCCCTTCATTTTCGGACATAAAAAGATGGGGACTTTCCTGATCGCTGGGCTTCAATATCTTCGTCGTCGTGGTGGTGATTACCTTCTTCCCCTCAATGGATAACTCTCTTGCAAGCCGAAACATCAGGGTCGTCTTTCCACCTGCGCCGGTCAGGCTGATCATCTCCCTTGCCTTAAGCCCTAAAGCCTCTGATAAAGAGTTTTTCATAATTCCTTTTAGGCTTGGTTTTGTCATTCCGGCGCCGTATCAAGTACGGGGTAAACTCCAGCCGGGCGACCGAAGGGAGGCGGAGTGAGCGAAGCGAGCGAGCACATCCAGTGTTTTCAATTTTTTACAAATTCGCTGGACTCCGGTTCCTGCCGCAGGACCGGAGTGACGACTTTTTACGAGTTTTTCATTTATTAAACCAATAAAGAATCGCCTCCAGCACTCCTCCGCCGATGGCCCTCGCCTTCTCTGAAATGGAAAAACATAGTTCTCTTTTACCCTTCGGATCGATGTCACCAACCTTCATTCCCTTTTTCACCTCAACTCCTTCACGGAGAAGTCCTCTCAGGACACCGCTGATCTGAGCCATGACAGGATAATCATCGACCACGGCAACTACCGAACCCTTTGTCACCTTGTCGCCAATCATTTTTTGAGGAAGGAAGATTCCTTTCTTCATCGTTCGAAGGAGCCGTTCGATCGTATATCCCCCCACCTCGCCCGGAATACCCGTGTCAGGCTCCGCCTCACCCTTCAGGATCATCTTTCCCAGATGATGACCCCGGTTTGTTTCGATCACGATGTGGACATCCTTGCCCGCGCTAAATCCGGGCCCAAGACCAATGACCAGAGGCGCATCTTCCAGATGGGTCCCCAGATTTTTCTTTGCCATAATGGCATCGATGAGGACATCGGGCTTTAAAAATTCTCTTGTCTTATTCGCCTCCGGATCAATAAGAATGGGGATGTGCCCCTTCTTCCATTCTGATTCGATCCCATCTGGCACGGAGATAAGTTTTGCCCGTACCCCCTCCACCTCCTTCTCTCCCTCATAAACAGCCTCACAGAAGGAAACCTCTCTTCTGACGGCGAGAGGATGCGAAACTTCAGTCATGCAAATCCTGAAATGGGACTGGCGAAGCCGATGGGCCACGCCGCTGGCCATCTCTCCCGCCCCCCTGATTAATATAATCAGCTCAGATAGTTTTTTGCTCGATCCCATTCTTGCCCCTCTTATCTTTTGTATTAAGATTCTCAAAATTGAATTGCCATAGGCATTAGAAAATCTCCCCTCGCCCCTCTTTGCCAAAGAGGGGTAATTCCTCCCTTTGGTATCTTTTCCCTGCCGAAAGCAGGCAAAGGGAGGGTAGGAGGGATTTTACGAATCGATGTCGTTACTATTTTGAGAACATTAATAATTCTCAACTCTAAACTCTTAACTCCTCATTCTTAACTCTTTCTTATAGTCTCCCCACGTATCAATATCCCTAATGACCCCTTCTGATTTGACTGGAATCATACGAACATCCTCGGGATGTTTCATGATGATGGTTTTCCCTCCTTCATCTCCTCTCAATCTTAACAGTTCTTCTTCGCATTTTCGATGAAAGATGACCGGATGTCCCTTCCTCCCTCTGAATGAAGGGACAATGATCTTCTCCTCCGCCTTCCTAAAAGCTCCGATCAAAGCATTGATCGTCCGTGTCTTAATAAAAGGCTGGTCTCCGAGTGAAATGAGGATGCCGTCGCTCTTAGGGTCTAAAACTTTGAGTCCACACCGGATGGAACTGCTCATCCCTTTTCTGTAATTTGGATTGACCACTACTTTAACTCTATTTTTACTCCAATGACGGACGATCATTTCGTTCCGGTCATTGACGACCAGGATCACCTCTTTCACGTTGGAGCGAAGAAGGGTTTGAAGACAATGTTCAAGGATTGTCCTCTTTCCCCACAGGAGGGAAAGTTTTTCCCTCCCCATCCTCTTGGACTCGCCTGCCCCTAAAAGAATCGCAGAAATATTTAACATCTTCCATTTTCGATTAAACTTTGTTAAATTTAATCTGGATTTTCAATCCATGTCAAGGAGGCACGCATGTCTCACAGCACTCTAACATCCGGTTCGACCTACTGGCCCTTTAAGAAATACTTTGAAGTCTATAACCGTTCCATCAAAGACCCTGAAGGTTTCTGGACGGAGGAGGCCCGGAAACTCGATTGGTTTAAAACATGGGACAAAGTCCTGGACTGGCAACCCCCTTATGCCAAATGGTTTGTGGGGGGAGAACTCAACGCCTCTTTTCTCTGTGTGGACCGCCATGTCAAAACCTGGCGAAGAAGCAAGGTCGCCATCTACTGGGAAGGAGAACCCGGAGACACACGTGTTCTCAGTTACTCCACCCTCTACCGGGAGGTCAATAAATTTTCCTCTGTTCTTCTCAATCTCGGGATCAAAAAAGGGGATCGGATCGCCCTCTACCTTCCGATGATCCCAGAACTGCCCATTGCAATGTTAGCCTGCGCCAGAATCGGCGCCACCCATACGGTCATCTTCTCCGGCTTCAGCGCCCAGGCGCTGGCAGACAGGGTCAATGATACGGGAGCAAAGCTCCTGATCACGGCTGACGCAGGCTTCAGAAGGGGAAAACCCGTGGCATTAAAGCGGATTGCCGATGAAGCGCTTGAGATGACTCCTTCGGTCGAGAAGATGCTCGTTGTGAGAAGGGCGAACATCCCCGTGGTGATGAAACACGGAAGGGATGTCTGGCTTCACGACCAGATGGAGGAAGCCAGCCTCTTTGTCAATCCTGATCCGATGGATTCCTCCCACCCTCTCTACATCCTCTATACGTCGGGGACGACTGGAAAACCGAAGGGCATTGTTCATGGAACAGGAGGCTACCTTACCTATAACCATTCGGCCTATAAGTGGGTTTTCGATATCAAAGAGGAGTCGGTCTACTGGTGCACCGCAGATGTGGGATGGGTGACCGGCCATAGTTCGATCGTCTATGCACCGTTGATGCACGGAGCCGCCATCGTCCTCTATGAAGGAGCTCCTGATTATCCAGCCATTGATCGATGGTGGGATATTATTGAAAAGTATGGCGTCACCATCTTCTACACCTCTCCCACAGCCATCCGGATGCTGATGAGACACGGAGAAAAGGAGATTGATCAGCATGATTTAAGCAGTCTCGAACTTCTTGGAAGCGTAGGGGAACCCATCAATCCAGAGGCATGGACCTGGTATTATAAGCATATCGGGAAAGAAAAGTGTCCTATTGTGGATACCTGGTGGCAGACCGAGACAGGCGGGATCATGATCTCTCCGGCTCCGGCCATCGAATGTCCTCCACTCAAACCCGGCTCAGCCACCTTTCCCCTTCCTGGAATTCTGGCCGATGTTGTGGATGAGAAGGGCCAGAGCATGCCCCCTGAAGAGAGAGGCCTTCTGGTGATCAAAGCTCCCTGGCCCGGAATGTTGCTGGGAGTTTTTGGAGATCCTAAACGGTATGAGCAAAGTTACTGGTCAAAATTCCCAGGAATCTATTATACCGGGGATTATGCCATCCGGGATAAGGATGGATACTACTGGATTCTGGGCAGGGCTGATGAAGTGCTCAAGATTGCCGGCCACAGAATCGGAACAGTGGAGATTGAAGATGCCGTAGTCTCTCACCCTGCCGTTGCTGAGGCAGGAGTGGCAAGCATTCCGGACCCGATCAAAGGAGAGGCCATTGTGGTCTTTGCCATCTTAAAAGAAGGTTTCTCCCCTTCCCCTGAAATTAAGGCCGAACTCAAGGATTTGATTCGAAAGTCGATTGGTCCGGTTGCCTCTCCTGAACAGATCTATTTTGTTTCCAAACTTCCAAAAACACGAAGTGGAAAGATCATGAGACGAATTTTGAAGGCGGTTGCCACCAACACCAGTATCGGCGATCTCACCACCCTTGAAGACGAATCCTCCGTGGAAGAGGTGAAGAAGGTCTATGAAGAGCTGAAGAAGGAGGTATAGAAAAGAACGATGAAGAACCTGACCATTTTCATCCTTTTAGTGAGCGTATTGGTCCCGGTCCTTCTTTTCGCACAGGGAAGCGCTAAAAAAGAGATAGCCCCTCTAATCAGCCAGGAGACCAAGGCCTGTCTCGATTGCCACAAGGTTTACACTCCCGGAATCGTTGAAGACTGGTTAAAGAGCCGCCATTCAAAGACCCTGCCCTCTTCCGCTTTGAAGAAGGCGGAGAGGGTCAGAAGGATATCTGCCAAGAAGGTGCCCGCTTCTCTGGAAAAGGTTGTGGTGGGTTGTTACGAATGCCACAGTTTGAATGCGGAGAAGCATAAAGATAACTTTGAACATATGGGATTTAAGATCAATGTGATCGTATCACCTCGTGACTGTGCCACATGTCATCCTGTTGAAGTGAAACAGTTCTCGGATAGCAAGAAAGCCCATGCAGTGGGAAACCTTATAAAAAACCCTGTTTACCATACATTGGTTGAAACCGTAATCAGCAAAAAGGCCGTTGAGGATGGGAAGGTGGTTCAGAAAAATGTGTCCGACCTGACCCGGAAGGAGACCTGCTTCAGTTGCCATGGCACAGAGGTTAAAGTGTCGGGCATGGAAACGGTTAAGACAGCAATGGGAGAGATTGAGGTGCCCAAGCTGACCAACTGGCCCAATCAGGGGGTGGGAAGGATCAACCCCGACGGAAGTATGGGCGCCTGTACCTCGTGTCACCCCAGGCACCAATTCTCTATTGAAGTGGCCCGGAAACCTTATACCTGCTCCCAGTGCCATCTCGAACCCGATGTCCCCGCCTGGAATGTCTACAAAGAGAGCAAGCACGGAAATATTTATTTTTCTAATTACTCAAAATGGAATTTCAATGAAGTCCCATGGAAGCTCGGTAAAGACTTTCAAACCCCGACCTGTGCAACCTGCCATAACAGTCTAATCACCACTCCGGATGGAAAAGTGGTGGCTGAAAGAACTCATGACTTTGGCTCAAGGCTATGGGTGAGACTCTTCGGGCTTATCTATTCCCACCCCCAGCCAATGCATGGAGACACATCCGTGCTGAAGAATAAGGACGGTCTCCCCCTTCCTACCGCCTTCACAGGAGAGATGGCAAAGGATGGGCTGATCGATGAAAAAGAACAGATCAAAAGGAAAAAGTTGATGTCAGAGATCTGCAATCAATGTCACGGAACATCATGGACAAATAGCCACTTCACAAAACTTGAAAACACCATTCGAGAGGTAGATGGCATGGTCCTCGCGTCCACATTGTTGCTTGTCGAGGCATGGAAACACGGCCTGGCCGAAGGACTTCCTCAGGGGAAGAACCCATTTGATGAGGCGATCGAACAGATGTGGATCAGGCAGTGGCTCTTTTATGCGAACTCCGTCAAATACGCCTCTGCCATGACCGGAGCTCCTGATTACGCCACCTTTAAAAATGGCTGGTGGAACCTGACAGAAAATCTCCAGCAGATGAAAGACTGGATTGAACTAAAGAAAAAGGCAAAATCAAAAAATTAAAAAATCCCCTCTCCCCTGTGAGACTGTGTCGTGATAGGGGAAATGGTAAAATTTTTAAGCATGATCCTGGCGTCCGCAATCACACACCGGCTTGAATTACAGATGACAGGATTTAAATCGATCGATTCAAAATCATGCTCAAGGCTCATCACCAGGTCTGATAACGTCAAAAGAAGTTTATTCAATTTCTCCGAATCGACAGGCTCGGCTCCCCTGTACCCTTCAAGAAGGGGACGCGCCCTGAGACATCTCTTCATCGAATCGATATCCTTCTGCATGAGAGGGGCCATTCTCAAAACGACATCCTGATAAATCTCAGCCCATGTTCCTCCCAATCCCAAAAGAATCACCGGACCAAACTGAAAATCATTTTTGGCGCCAATGATTAACTCTACACCGGAAACCATTTCCTCGATTAATACTCCTGCAAACCCTTCGATCTTGCTGAGCCGGTCAAAAGTCCCCATCAGTTGCCTCTCGTTGCCAATGCCTACTTCAACCCCATTCTTTTCCGACTTATGAATCACTTTCGGAGAAACAACCTTGGCCACAACTGGGTAACCGATGCTTTTGGCAAAACGGACGGCCTCTTCAATCTGGCCCGCCAAGAAATATCGAGGGACTTCCAATCCGGCTAAAGAAAAGAAACGCTTTGCCTGAGGTTCCAAAACCCAGCCTGTTTCTTTTGAAGTCAGGAGAATCTCTCTCATCTCTCGGGTTAACATGGCTGGTGCCTCCTCAATGCCTCAGCCATATGGACGGCCTCCTCAATGGAATGGGAAACTGGAATCTGATTCAACTGGAATCCCTCGACGAACATCATGAATTTATCCACATGGGGCACGTAAGCAATGATGGGTTTGCCCGTTTGTCGGTAGATCTGACTTAACCTCGCTCCCAGATCGGAAGAAATCCCCGGCAGATAGGGAAGAAGCAGGATCAGGAGGCAGTCGATCTCCTCCCTTTCGCTTAAAAATTTGGCGGTGTTTACAAAGTCCTCATCCACCGCGCTCCCGGTTAGGTCAACGGGATTTCTCAGGGAGGATATCGCCTGAATCCGGGGAGAGATTCTCTGTCTGATTTCAATTTGATCCGAATCGGCCAGAGCCGGCACGGAGAGTCCATGGGATAAACAGGTATCCACAGCCAAGGCTCCATGCCCGCCACTTCCGGTGATGATGCCAATGTTTCCTCCGATGGAGCCCCGGTAACAGCAAAAGACTTCACAGAAAGGGATCAATTCATACTCATCTTTGGCTTCCACCACTCCATATTGGGCGAGCACGGAAGAAAACACCTCATAATCTCCTGCCATTGCCGCAGTATGGCTTGCCACCGCCCGGATTCCCATCGGCGTCTTCCCGGCCTTTAGCGCCACAACTGGTTTTCCGCATCCTTCAGCCTTCAGAATAAACTCTCTCCCTTCTCTTTTTCCAAATCCCTCAATGTAAAAAGCAATGACATTTGTTTCAGGATCTTGAGCAAAATACTCCAAAAGCTCAATTTCTCCGATCAGGGCTTTGTTGCCAATGCTAATAGCCTTTGACAGGCCCACACCCTCTCCGGCTAATTTCACCATATGATCCACCAGGATTCCCCCGCTTTGGCTGATGAGCGCAACCCCGCCCTTCTCCGGCCTGATCATCCTTTCGCTTGGGATGAAAAAAGTGTCATAAAAAGGATGGGAGTAGATTCCCAGACAGTTGGGTCCGATAAATGGAAAATCAGCTTCTTTGGCAATAGACACGAGACGGTCCTGTAAATCCTTATTCCCGCTTTCGGCAAACCCACCTGAAATGACCACTGCGCCTTTCACTCCTGCCCGAATAGAATCGGTCACCATCTTTGGAACCATTTCGGATCGGGTGGCGATGACTGCAAGATCAATCTTCCCGGGAATATCCAGGATGCTGGCATAGACTTTTTCCCCCTGATAGAGCCCCCCGCGGTCGTTGACCGGAAACACTTCTGCCCGTAATCGAAACTTGTTCTTATTGTAAATGACATTGGCCGGATGCCTCTCGTTGGTGAGGGAAATCCCAATCACAGCAAAATTCTTAGGCTTAAAAAGGCCATGAAGGTCCACGACAGCCCCCTTTCAAAAATGATTTTGATTATACATCAATCCTCGGACAATGGAAATGATTAAAGTTGGTTCAATCCCCGTAACCTCGGTTATGGGGGGTATTTGACCCTTTTCTATTTCTTTAACTGAGGGGTTACTAACCCCCCCCCTTTTTTTTTACGTTGACTATTTCCATGAGGTTGAATAGAATTCATTTATCAGCCCTTTATCCTGGCAGCATAAATATTATCTCAACCTACAGACATTAAGATTCAGGCCTTAAACCTTAACTGCCTGCCGCAGGCAGGATCAATACAATCCTAAAGGGAGGTTCATATGTTGATCCAATCGTTCTTTGTTAACGGTCTGGCACACAATTCGTACATTTTGGGAGGTTCAAAGACCTGTGCGGTAATTGACCCCCGCCGGGATGTCCAGATCTATCTCGATTCAGCCAAGGGGATGGGCTGGAAGATCACCCACATCCTTGAAACCCATCTCCATGCGGACTTCACCTCAGGGCATATGGATTTGGCTCAAAAAACAGGGGCAAAAATCTATGCCCCCAAGGCTGGAAACTGCCAGTTTGAACATGTGGGACTTGTCGAAGGCGACCCCTTCAGGGTCGAGGACATGGAGTTTAAGGTTCTTGAAACACCTGGACATACTCCAGAACACATCTCTTTCGTGGTGGTGGACCACTCACGGGGTGAAGACCCTACTGCATTATTTTGTGGAGATACCCTTTTTGTGGGAGATGTGGGAAGGCCCGACCTATTTCCAAATATTGCAAAAGAGTTAGCCTCTAAGCTTTTCGACAGTCTCCAAAAACTGTTGAAGCTTCCTGATTTCTGTGAAGTCTATCCAGCTCATGGAGCAGGCTCCCTCTGCGGAAGGGCCATGTCTGCCAAAAGGACAAGCACCATCGGCTATGAAAGGAAGTATAACTACGCCCTTCAAATAAAGGACCGGGAAAAATTTATTGAGTCTTTAACAACCGATATGCCTGAAGCGCCTGACCATTTTAGCCGATGTAGCGATATTAACCGAAAAGGGCCCACCCTGGTGAAGGATCTCCCTTCTTTAAACCCTTTTGACCCATCCTCTTTTTCAAGCAGGATGAACGAAAAACAGACTACCGTTCTTGACATTCGGAGTTACGATGCCTTTGGAGGACAGCATGTCCTTGGAGCTTATCATATCGACTTAGGAGGAAACTTTGCTACCTTTGCAGGTTGGGTTCTTCCTCCGGATAAGGACATTCTACTTGTTTCAGAAACAAGGACACAGGCAGAAGAGGCTGTGGTTTGGCTCAGAAGGGTGGGACTTGACCGCACGATCGGTTTTCTTGACGGAGGCATGTTTGAATGGGGGAAGGCCGGCCTCCAAACAGAACACATTCGACAACTCTCAGCCGTAGAACTGAATCATAGACTGACCACAGGACCGGTCTTTACCCTAATTGATGCAAGGGGAAAAGGGGAATACCAAAATGGCCATATTGAAGGGGCCATTCCTATTCCTTTCCCTGATCTCAGAAAACGCTACAATGAGCTGGATCCAAAAACGCATGTGGTCGTCATCTGCAATACCGGCCACAGGTCAAGCCTTGGGGGCAGTATTTTAAAACAGCATGGATTCAAAGATGTTTCAAATGTGGCAGGAGGGATGACGGGGTACAATGCCGCTGGTTTCGGCCCCGAATGTCCTGCCTGTGTGGCGCCCCATGGCCCCGGATTAAAACATATCAGTGAAAAATATCCAATTAGCAATTAGCATTTATCAATGAATGTAAAAAATTCAATTGAAAATGGAGCCCATTACACAAATGCTAAAAACACCCTTCGACAGGCTCAGGGTGAGCGGAGTTTATATTGAAATCATTGACTTTTTCCGTTCGTGCTGAGCTTGTCGAAGCATGGGAGGTGCCTTTGTGGAACAGGCTCGCTCTATGATCATGAATAATTTAGCAGTGCTAATTCTGAACTTTGCATTGAGATGGAGTTAGCTATGGAATATCTGAGCATGGTACAATGGTCACCCTATGCGGTGGGGATTGGGATAGGAATTCTAAGTGGTATTGCTTTTCTCTTATCCGATAAACCCATTGGCTGTTCGACGGCTTTTACAAGGACAAGCGGGATGATAGAAAAACTGCTTCGTGGAGGCTTCGTCGCAGAAAAAGCCTACTATAAAAAATTTGCTCCCTCCATTGACTGGGAATGGATGCTTGTCCTGGGCATCTTCATCGGCGCCTTTATCTCGTCAATCCTTTCCGGAGAGTTCAAGGCAATATGGGTGCCGATGAAATGGTCGGACACTTTCGGTCACACACCCATCTTACGATGGATGGTTGCACTTCTTGGTGGCGTCATCATAGGTTTCGGGTCGCGCTGGGCAGGGGGTTGCACCAGTGGCCATGGAATCAGCGGAACCCTTCAACTCGCTGTCAGCAGTTGGTTGGCGGCAATCTGTTTTTTCATCGGTGGGATTGTGACGGCCATGATGATTTTTTAAAAGATGGTGATTTCCTAACCTTGTCATCCTGAATTTATTTCAGGATCATGCTCTATGTTCTTAGAGTCTGGGTTGGAGATTCTGGACCAAGTTCAGAATGACAGTAAAATATGGAGCGTAAAATGCTTAAAATACTTTATCAAAATACCAACCTCCAGTTATTCATCGGATTGCTCACAGGCGTTCTTTTCGGTTTTCTCCTCCAAAAAGGCGGCGTCACAAAATACGATGTGATCATAGGCCAACTCCTTCTGACCGACTTTACCGTTGTCAAAATTATGCTTTCTGCGGTGATAACAGGAATGCTCTGAGTCCATCTGCTCCGGAGCCTGGGCCTGGCTCAATTGCATCCTAAACCCGGATCTTTGGGTTCTTCCGTCATAGGAGGGCTGATTTTTGGAGTGGGATTTGGAATCCTGGGTTATTGCCCCGGCACGCTGGCCGGAGCAGTTGGGCAGGGATTTCTGGATGCTCTTTTCGGAGGGATCATAGGCATTCTGATCGGCGCAGGCATCTTCGCAGAACTCTATCCAAAGCTGGAAAGGACTATTTTGAATAGAGGTCATTTCGGCGAGTTGACCTTCCCCCGAATGTTGAAGGTCAACCCCTGGTGGGTCGTTATCCCTGTATCGTTCGGACTGATAGCTCTCCTTTTCTTGATTGAAAGATCCGGATTTTAAAACCTATGCTCCAGAGCATTATACCTGCTATCGGGTGGCTTAAAGATTATAAGCTCCCCGATTTGAAAAGCGACCTAACAGCAGGAACCATCGTAGCCATCATGCTCATCCCCCAGGGCATGGCTTATGCCATGTTAGCGGGGTTGCCTCCGGTGATGGGACTTTATGCCTCCACATTTCCCCTTATCCTATACGCCCTTTTCGGTTCTTCGAGACATCTCGCTGTCGGGCCGGTGGCCATGATTTCCCTGCTGGTTTTTACAGGTGTCTCTCTTCATGCAGAGCCGGGTTCAAACCAATACATCCAATTGGTCTTGCTTCTATCATTAATGGTCGGTGTGTTCCAATTTCTGATGGGTCTTCTGGGGGCCGGTTTTTTTATCAACTTCGTTTCTCATGCCGTGATCAGCGGATTTTCATCGGCGGCAGCCATCATCATAGGTCTCAGCCAATTAGGCCATCTCCTCGGGATCAAACTGTCGGTTCACCATTCGGTATTTCAATTACTCTGGGAAGCCATTGAACGAATTGGAGGGTTCCATCCCATCACGCTGGGGATCGGCCTGGCCGGTATTTTCCTCCAGGTCTTATTAAAAAAATGGGCTCCCCGGCTTCCTGCCCCTCTCCTATTGGTGGCAGGAAGCATCATGCTGACCTACCTTCTCCGTCTGGATCAATCTGGCGTCAAAATTTTGGGGGACATTCCACAGGGACTCCCTGGTTTCATCTTCCCCGCAATGAACCTTGACTCTATCAGCCTGTTGCTCCCAGCCGCCATGACGATCCTGTTTGTCGGATTTATGGAATCCATCTCTATCGCTAAATTAATTGCTGTAAAAGAAAGATATAAAATCAATTCAAACCACGAACTCAGAGGGTTGGGACTCGCCAATATGGCTGCCGCCCTTTTCTCCGCTTATCCGGTGACGGGTGGATTCTCTCGCACCGCAGTAAACCATCAGGCAGGAGCCAAGACAGGGCTTGCCTCAATGATTTCAGCAGGGTTGATCATATTGATCCTGCTTTTTCTTACACCTCTCTTCTATTACCTTCCCAATGCGGTTCTGGCAAGCATTGTGGTGGTTGCCGTCTCAGGCTTGATTGACTTCAAAGGGGTAAGACATTTTTTCAAAATAAGACCGGTGGACGGTTGGACCTGGATGCTCACCTTTATCACTGCCTTGATCCTTGGAGGCGAGAAGGGAATCCTCGCTGGGGTAGCCTTCTCTTTGCTCCTCTTTATCTGGCGGAGCTCTCATCCTCACGCCGCAGAATTGGGATACATCGAAAAAGAGAAGGTTTTCAGGAATGTGAAGCGATTTCCGGAAGCCAGGGCCTTTCCGGAAGTTTTGATCCTACGGGTGGATGCCTCTCTCTATTTTGCCAATACGGGGTTTCTCGAAGACCTTCTCCACAAGAACCTTGTCGAAAAACCTGAAGTGAAGCGGGTTATTCTCGATTTCTCGGGAGTAAACGATATGGATGCGATCGCCATCGATGCCCTGGAAGAGATGATGGATGCTTATCGAGAAAAGAAGGTTCTCTTTCTCTTCGCTGAAATGAAAGGTCCCGTGCGGGATCTGATCATGAAAGCAGGTTGGGAAGAGAAGTATGGAAAACAGTTTCGATATCCATCAATCGAACACGCCTTAAGGGAGATTGAATTGGGGTAAGGGTTGAAGTATAATGTCCAAAATATTTAAACGACAAGGAGGAGGACATGCCGAAAAAACCCAGCGAACTGGAAGAGGAATATTTTGCGAGGATGGAGTTTGAAAAGAGAAAAAAGATTGAAGATGAAAGGCACAGACAACTCGCCGAACAGGAGAAAAAGAGGCTGAAGGAACTCCACTACATGAGATGTCCCAAATGCGGAATGCAACTCATCGAAATTGGTTACAAAAACATCAAGATTGACAAATGTTCCGAATGTGACGGAATCTGGCTCGATGCCGGAGAACTCGAAACCGTATCCAAACTTGAAAAGACCGGTCTGGATAAATTGTTCGGTGTGTTTAAGAAATGACCTTATGGTACCAGTTTAATTTTATGACACCCATTTGAAGCAAATGGGTGTCATTCCCGCTGTTGGGTGCCAGAGCGCTTCAGAGCGCAGGCGTGGAAACGGGAATCCAGGGTTTCCTGTGGAAACAGGAATCCAGTTTCGTATGTTTATGGTTCCCTGCTTTTGCAGTGACAATTTCTGGATTCCTGCCGAAGTTTACCCCGTACTTTGTTACGGGGCAGGAATGACGGATTGAATTCCCATCCAGTAATTGGATTTTTTCGTAAAGCCAAATGGGACGAGCACATTAATGCCAAATCAAATGAGGACAGGCGTCTTGCCTATTAACGGAGGCGATAAAGAATGAAAAATATGGTATTCGTCATTTCCACATTTTTCTTTCTGACGTCCCTGGGCCATGCCCAGACGAGGGGAAGTCCGCCCACCATCACTTTCTCTTATGCCCAGGAGAAAATCCGTTCAGGAGATATCTGGCGAATCTATCTCTCTGCCGATGATCCGGATGGCGATATGACAAGGATCGTTTCTGCCATTGAGCAGACCGGAAGGGGACGTTATCCCGCTGACATCATCCGCCTGAAAAAGGGGATGGAAGGAAGATTTTCAGGCTATATCTATCTCCTCACCACTTCATTCCGGGATTTCTGGGGAGTTACCCTCACGCTCACTTTGACCATTGAAGACCGTGTTGGAAATTCAAGCGGGCCCATCGTCTTTCCATTGGAATTTAACAGCGAACCCATAAAACCTCTCCCTCCGGATACGGAGAAGGATTTGAACCGGCCCATCGGAGCCATTGGCATTGAACTGACCCGGCCTCCATACGGACTTTAGAAGATTAGGACCATAAAGGAGGTGTCATAATGAAATTCATTTTCAGGAATTGGTTAAAGTTCTTATGGGCGATCATTCTTACTATCTTGATACCATCTTTGTCCATCTCCTCAGAACTGACTCCCATTCAAACTCCCTCCACCGGATACCAGCCACAGTTTCAGGTCTCAGGAAATAAGATTTATTTTGTATGGCACGAATATGATGGACCTTTTCGCCAGATCTTCACGGCGGAGATGAGTCTGGATGGAACAGGATGGAAGGCAGAAAAGAGGACATCCGGTCAATATGACAAAGTATTCCCTCAACTTCACGTGGTAGATAACAAGATTTATTATGTTCGTCAACAGCCCGATGCAACTAAAAATCGTCAGATCTGGACCATGGAGATGAACAAAGATGGAACGGGATGGAAAGAAGTTCAGAGAACGAACCCCCCTTTTGACAAACAATTCCCTCAATTACAGGTGATGGATAAAAAGATTTATTACACCTGGAATGAATTAGATGGGAAAAACCGGCAAATCTGGACCGCTGAGATAAATGTGGATGGAACAGGCTGGAATATGGTCAAACGGACTACAAGCCCTTTTAATAAATATGAACCCCAACTTCAGGTCGTGGGAGATAAAATTTATCTTGTCTGGAGGGAGTTTAATGGATCCCATTTCCAAGTCTGGACGGGCGTGATGAACCGGGACGGAACAGGATGGGAGGCTGTAAAACGGACAGCCACCCCCCAGGACAAGCACAATCCCACGTTTAAGGTAGATGAAGGGAAAATCTATTTCACCTGGCATGAAGCGGATGGGCCGGATTGGCGAAAAGCCAGATACCAGATATGGACAGCCCAAATGAGCATAGACGGAACGGGATGGCAGGCGATTCAAAGGACCAACACTCCTTTCGATAAATACACCCCCCAGTTACAGGTTTACGGCGAAAAAGTCTACTATGTCTGGGAGGAGTCGGATGGTAAATATCGTCAGATATGGACCGCTGTAGTAAATAAAGATGGTACAGGATGGGGGGCTGAAAAACGGACGAGATCACCCTACGGGAAATATGATCCCCAGTTCCAGATCCTTGGAAATAAGGTTTATTATGTCTGGCATGAGGATCATGGACCCACAGAGCCCATCTTTGTGTCCATAGAGAACCTGACTTTTTAACCCTCTCTCTTATAAAGAGAGAGGCAAAAATAAGGGTGAGAAAGGAGGCGCTTCATATGAACATTTTCAAGAAGTCTCAGTGGTCGCCCTATGTTGCAGGGGCGCTGATCGGAATGGTGAGCTGGTTTGCGGTTCTCACTGCCGGGAAGTATCTCGGCGTCTCCACTACCTTTGTTCGGACGATCGGGATGATCGAAAGCCTCTTTGTCCCGGAGCGGGTTGCCTCCATGCCCTATTTCGTCAAAGAGAAACCGATGATCGACTGGCAGTGGATGGAGGTTCTGGGAATCCTCATCGGCGCTTTTATAGCGGCAAGGCTCCCGGGAAAGTTTAAGGGTAAATTTGTTCCGCCGATGTGGGAGAAACGGTTCGGGCCTGACCGTTTTAAACGATGGTTTGTCGCCTTTCTTGGCGGAATCATTCTAATGTTTGGGGCCCGAATGGCCGATGGCTGACCGAGCGGCCACGGAATCAGCGGTTCGCTGCAATTAGCCCTAAGTGGTTGGATCTCTCTTATCTGTTTCTTTATCGGGGGCGTCGTAATGGCTCGCCTCCTCTACGGGAAAGTTTATCCTGAGCATGTCGAAGGAGGTGAGTAGGATGGGAACTCTTATTCTGGGACTCATCACCGGTATCTTCTTTGGTTTCTTTCTCCAGAAAGGCCAGGCATTAAGATATGATAGACAGCTTGGCATGCTACGATTAAAAGACTTCACCATCCTTAAATTGATGGTCACTGCGATTCTTGTGGGAATGGTAGGAATCTACTTCTTTGTGGATATGGGGTGGGGGAAACTGAGTCTGAAACCCACCATCCTGGGGGCCAATATAATCGGAGGACTGATCTTCGGCCTGGGTTGGGGTATGCTTGGATACTGCCCGGGAACAGCGATTGGCGCAACCGGTGAAGGAAGATGGGATGCTTTCTGGGGTGGGGTCCTTGGAATGCTGGTTGGAGCAGGAATCTTTGCCGAGGTCTATCCCTCCCTTAAAGATAGTTTTCTAAAGTGGGGAGATTATGGGAAGCTCAGTATTCCTGCGCTACTTGGGGTCAATCACTGGATTGTAATCGCTCTTGTCTGGGCTGTGATGATTACAGTGTTGTTTGTCTTAGACAAGAAAAAATCTTTGATAAAGAATTAATCTCAATGAATATTCTCCTCCCCTTTGATAAAGGGGAGGAGAATATTCTTAACTTTAGCTTGTAAGGGTAGCTAAGTAAGCGGCTCCGAGTTTATCGATATGATCTTTCACATTCTCAAAGTAGTTGAAATGCTCTTCCTCATCCTTGAGAAGTTCTTCGAATATCTCTTTTGAAATCTGATCCTTCTCCGCGGCACAGACGACAGAGGCATCGTTATACATCTTCATGGCCCCTGCCTCAAGACCCATATTTGTCTTCAGCATTTCTCCGATTGCCTGCCCTTTTTTGGCAACGCCATCGGGTTTGGAGGTGGGTTCGCCTTTCAGGAAGAGAATTCTCTCCGCCAATTTCTCCGCATGTTTCATTTCTGCAATCGCAATCTCCTTAAACTTGGAGGCCAGTTTTCCAAAATCCTGGTCTTCGAGTTCATAGTGCTGGGCCATATACTGGGTAATCGCAGTTAATTCCCTCGACCGTGCCGCATTCAACAGATCAATCACCTTCTTGCTCATATGCCCTCCTTTCTCTTTTTAATGTTATTTAATCTTATAACATTGAATTCACTCTAAGACAAGTTAAATTTGGAATAGCACTTAAAAGAGAGCTCTGAAAAACTATCTTTTGCTATCTGATTTCACAGATTATCAGAGATTTCTGGACTTTTTCAGAAATCTCTAAAAACACTCTTGACAAAGGAATATTTCAGCATATAATGGTATCATATAAAGGAGGTGCGACTTATGCGTGCAACATTAAACATACCTGATGATCTCCTTTCCGAGGTGCAAAAAATATCAGGTGAAAAATCAAAGACAAAAGCCATTACTACAGCCATGGAGGAATTCATCAAACAGAAAAAGATCAAAGAACTAATTGCCCTTAAAGGCAAGGTTCGAATCGACTACGATTGGGAAAAAGAAGAAGAACTTGAAATGAAAGCCCAAAAAAAGAGGGAGAAGCTCCTTGAAAAATAGAATATTGGCTGACACAACCGCCTGGATTGAGTTTTTCAGGGGAAAATCAAAAGTTGCAGACCGTTTTGAAATGCTCCTCATAGAAAATGCCGTCTGCACATGCGGAGTTGTAATGTTCGAGGTTCTCCAAGGGATAAAGTCAGAAGGTGAAAAAAATAAAATTTTAAGCATCTTGGCAACCCTGCCATATTTTGAGATGATGAAAAAACTCTGGCAAAGCGCTGCGGAGCTTTCCCTATCGTTGAAAAAGAATGGCGTCAATCTGCCTTTGTCCGATATTTTGATTGCCGCCATTGCCGTTGAAAATGACCTCTCTATCTACACCCTCGACAACCACTTTACCCTAATCCCCAATTTAAAACTCTATTCTTTTTAAAAAATTAGCCTGCGTGGGAGCTTCATATTGTAAATTAAATTTTAGAATGTTAATAAAAACAATATGTAAGGAGTAAAAAATGATCCTCAAAACCTACTGCGCCAGGATGGACCATGGTGGGTGCGGGATTCTGGCCCATGTGGAAGATGGGAGAATTAAAAAGATTGAGGGCGATCCCGACTGTCCCTTAAACAGGGGAACCATCTGCGCCAAAGGCGTTGCACAGATCGAAAGGCTGAACCATCCCGACCGACTCACGTATCCTATGAAGAGGATGGGCAACAGGGGAGAGGGGAAATGGGCCCGCATCTCCTGGGACGAGGCGCTTGAGACGATCGTCAATAAGATCAATGAGAGCATCGAACGCTCAGGCCCGGAAGCCATTGCTTTTGCACAGGGAACGCCCAAGGGCCTGGAGCTCTTCCTGCTGATTCGGCTGGCAAACCTTCTCCGCATCCCGAATATCTCTACGCCTGGCAACATCTGCCATATGCCAAGGGAAACCGCCTCCACGCTTACCTGTGGCTTCTTTCCGGTTCCTGACTTTGCTCACCCTCCGGCCTGCGTTTTGGTCTGGGGAAGCAACCTCTTTCAGACGAACGAGGAGGGGATTATAGGCTCGCAGTTGAAAAGGGCTCTGGATCGCGGAGCAAAACTGATCGTCATCGATCCAAGAAAGACAGGGGTCGCCTCCAAGGCGGATCTCTGGATACAACCCAGGCCTGGCACAGACCTATTTTTAGCGCTGGGAATGCTCAGGGCCATCGTTGATGAAGAACTCTATGATAAAGCTTTTGTAGAAAACTGGACAAAAGGCTTTCCGGAACTGAAAGACCTTCTCCGGCATTATCCTCTTGATAAAGTTTCTGAAATCACATGGGTCTCAAAGGAGCGGATCATTGAGGCGGCCCGGCTTTACTCCCAGACCAAACCCGCATCTCTCCAGTGGGGAAATGCGATCGAACATAATATCAACAGCTTCCAGTGCGCGAGGGCTCTGCTCATCCTCATGGCGATCACTGGAAATCTCGATATCCCTGGTGGAAATGTAAACCGTGTTGGTCCGACTATTATGAGGCCTGGCGAATTGGTCCAGATCAAGAAATTTCCCGAAAAGAAAGATAAGATCCTCAGCCCGGAATTCCGGCTGGCCACGATGATGGGCTTTGTACCCTCTCAGTTAATCGTCAAAGCCATCCTCAGCGGAAAGCCTCATCCCATTCGAATGCTCTATGTTCAGGGTGGAAATCCCCTTCTCAGCTACGCCAATGCACAAGAGACCTTCGAAGCTTTGAAAAAATTGGACTTCTTAGCCGTCTCAGAGATATTTTTAACTCCCACAGCACAAATGGCTGATATTGTTCTGCCTGCGGCCACCAATTTTGAGTTTGATGACATCGGCCATTTCGGTCTTCCCCATGGGTTTATCCTGGCCCGACCCAGGATCGTTGAACCGGTTGGAGAGTCCTGGCCTGATTCGAAAATCTTAAATGAATTGGGCAAAAAACTCGGCCTCGGTCATTATTTCTGGAATGACCTCGTGGAATGCCTTGACGAGATTCTCAAACCAGCGGGCATGACTTATGACGATTTCAAGACCATCGGGATATTAAAGGGGAAGTGGGAGTATCGGTCCTATGAAAAGAAGGGATTTTCAACGCCTTCGGGAAAGATCGAAATCTACTCCGAACAATTGAAAGGATGGGGATACGAACCTCTTCCCAGCCCTCTGGCTATTCCGCGAGCTCCCGGAGAATCGCTTAAAGAGTATCCGCTCATCTTCACCTCTGCCAAAGACCCTTTCTTCTTCCATTCGGCTTACCGGAATATCCCATCCCTCCGAAAACTCTCACCGGATCCTGTTCTTCTCCTTCATCCTGACACTGCATCACAATCGGGCATTGAAGAGGGAGACTGGGTCGCTGTCGAAACGGAGAGGGGATCAATCCGTCAGAAGGCAAAACTGGATAGTGAGATCGACCCTCGCGTCATTATCGTCAGTTTCGGCTGGTGGTTTCCCGAGCGAAAAGACCTCGAACTAAATGGGTGGAAAGAATCAAACCTCAATATCCTGACGGACAACAATCCTCCCTATGAACCGGCGATTGGTTCCACTCCCTTGCGGGCGATCCCCTGCCGCATCTCCAAATCGGATCCATTTTAAGGGTAACTGCAATTCCTCAGTTATTAGGGAACATATAATTCCTGATGAAATTTAATAACACCCGATAGGTGGGACATTCTTGTCCCGCCTATATCGGAGGCGGGGTTAGACCTGCAGCAGGCCCCGCCTATCGACTTCTCCTATCAATAAAATTACCAAAATAACCGAGTGGTTACGTGTAACTTTTCAATTTCCTTGACAATTCCTTCAAAATGGATAGAATTCAAAGAATTGTATCACTTTAGCTCTTTGAAAAAAGAATAAGCTGGCAATTTAAGATCTCGTCCGTTGACCGAGCTTTCAATGCCTCTTTTGCGGTAGAGAGGATGATTTCTACCGGGTTGTGACCTTGGAGTTGGG
>Ga0208244_100475_pt1 | contig 38668 bp, 34 predicted proteins | sample SubbioCR12Aug_5A_FD_184828 | JGI IMG/M metagenome (GOLD analysis project Ga0208244, IMG submission 184828) | Serpentinite rock and fluid subsurface biosphere microbial communities from McLaughlin Reserve, California, USA - CR12Aug_5A (SPAdes) | ecosystem: Environmental > Terrestrial > Deep...
GATGAAGGTGCAGATTCCACCTCGCAAGAACAGGAAGGAGCAAAGGCGCTATGACAAAGAACTCTACAAACTGCGGCACCTGGTGGAAAATGCCTTTTTACACCTCAAGCGATGGAGAGGGATTGCGACTCGCTATGCGAAATGCGCTTCGTCATTCCTTGCCTCCGTTCACATTCGCTGCATCGCCTTGTGGGCAAATATCTCGTGACGACACTATCTAGATAAATCGTAAAATTAGTTAAATCATGCAGTAATCGCTCAATATGCGCTTGATAACTCGGCGCTTTTAGGGTTAGAATGCGCGGTTACTGCAGGCAAAGAATATCCAGGAGAAAACATGTCAATTACGACAGCAGAAAAAGCCCAGATTGTTGGCGAATATCAACAGGCAGCAAATGACACCGGTTCACCGGAAGTTCAGGTTGCTCTGCTCACCAAGCGTATCACTACGCTGACCGAGCACTTTAAAGTGAATGCCAAGGACCACCACTCACGTCGCGGTCTGCTGGCCATGGTGAGTCAGCGTCGCAAACTGCTTGACTACCTGAAGCGCAAGAATGCTGACCGTTATCGTGCATTGATTGAGCGTCTGGGTCTGCGTAAGTAATTCGATATTCACAAGACCGTCGTTATTTTTGTGAATTGATATCAAGCCGAAAGCATCGCATCAACATACGTTGAGCGGTGCTTTCGGCTTTTTTGTTGGACGGTATTTGAAAATACCTGCTTACTGAGAGCACTCTAGAACAGTAAGAGTGCATTGTGTAGATAGTAGAGAAGAGGATAGAAAATGTTTAATAAAGTGACGAAGACCATACAGTACGGTGCGCATGAGCTCACCTTGGAAACCGGCGAGATTGCCCGTCAGGCCGATGGCGCTGTGATGGTAAGCTATGGTGATACCGTAGTGCTGGTGACGGTGGTTGGCAGACGCGACGTCAAGGCAGGCCAGGACTTTTTCCCGATGACGGTTGATTATCAGGAAAAAACCTATGCTGCCGGCAAGATTCCTGGTGGCTTCTTCAAGCGTGAAGGTCGTCCGTCAGAAAAAGAGATTCTGACCTCCCGTCTGATCGATCGCCCTTTGCGTCCGCTGTTTCCAGAAGCCTTCTACAATGAAGTGCAGATCGTAGCGACGGTCATGTCTTCCGATAGCGAAATCGATTCCGACATTCCCGCCATTATTGGCGCTTCCGCAGCAATGGCTATTTCCGGTATTCCATTCTATGGTCCGCTGGGTGCAGCCCGTGTCGGTTATCTGAACGGCGAATATGTGCTGAATCCAACTGCCAGCCAGATGAAGGATTCCGAACTGGACTTGGTTATCGCTGCAACAGACAAGGCTGTCATGATGGTGGAATCCGAAGCTAAGGAATTGCCGGAAGATGTGATGTTGGGTTCCGTCGTGTTCGGCCATGAGCAAATGCAGGTCGTGATCAATGCCATTAACGAACTGGCTGCAGAAGCTGGTAAGGAGGCATGGGACTGGACCCCTCCTGAGCAGGATACTGCACTGATTGAAAAGATGACGGCAATGGCAGCTGCTGACATCAATGAAGCCTTTAAAATCAAGGCAAAAAGCCAGCGCGCAGCCAAGTTGGAAGAGATCCAGAATCGCGTTTTTGCTGAGTTGATCACGGAAGAAACTTCGACCGAAGAAGCCAACAAGATCAAGACCGAGTTCTTCAATCTGGAAGCCAAGACAGTACGCAGTCAGATCCTGAATGGTGAGCCACGGATTGATGGCCGCGATACGCGTACCGTACGTCCTATCAGCATCCGTACCGGTGTTCTGCCACGTACTCACGGCTCTGCCTTGTTTACTCGCGGTGAAACGCAGGCGCTGGTGGTTGCTACACTGGGTACTGGCCGTGATGAGCAGATCATCGATGCACTGCAAGGCGAATATAAAGACCGCTTCATGCTGCACTACAACTTCCCGCCATACTGTACCGGTGAAACCGGTCGTGTCGGTACGCCGAAGCGTCGTGAAATCGGTCATGGTCGTCTGGCCAAGCGTGCGCTGGTCGCTGTGCTGCCAAGCCAGGAAGATTTTGGCTATACCTTCCGTCTGGTATCGGAAATCACGGAATCCAACGGCTCCAGTTCCATGGCTTCCGTTTGCGGCGGCACCTTGGCTCTGATCGATGCTGGTGTGCCAATCAAGGCGCCGGTCGCTGGTGTGGCCATGGGCCTGATCAAGGAAGGCAATCGCGTTGCCGTGCTGACCGACATTCTGGGTGATGAAGATCACCTCGGCGATATGGACTTCAAGGTGGCGGGTACTGAAGAAGGTGTGACTGCGCTGCAGATGGATATCAAGATTACCGGCATCACCAAGGAAATCATGCAGGTTGCGCTGGCACAGGCCAAGGAAGGCCGCATGCACATCCTCGGTCTGATGAAGGAAGCCGTTGGTGATGGCAGCAAGGAACTGTCCGCTTTCGCCCCACGCATCATTACCATGAAGATCAATCCGGAAAAAATCCGTGACGTGATTGGTAAGGGTGGTGCTGTGATTCGTGCGCTGACCGAAGAAACCGGTGCGACTATCGACATCGAAGATGATGGTACCATCAAGATCGGCTGCGTCAGCGCCGAGGCTGGCGAGGAAGCGAAGAAGCGCATCGAAGCCATCACTGCTGAAGTTGAGATCGGCCAGAGCTATGAAGGCACAGTCATCAAGTTGCTGGATTTTGGCGCGATTGTTTCATTGCTGCCAGGCAAGGATGGTTTGCTGCACATCTCCCAGATCGCTCACCAGCGCGTGAACGCTGTTTCTGACTTCCTGAAGGAAGGCCAGGTAGTGAAGGTCAAGGTCGTGGAAGCTGACGAAAAGGGCCGTGTACGCCTGAGCATGAAAGCACTGATCGATCCGCCTGTGGTTGAAGATAAGGCGGAAGCCGAACAGCCAGCAGAGTAAACGCTGGATGCAATAAAAAGCCCGCAGATGCGGGCTTTTTATTGGTGTTGTGACTACGTGAAATAAAACTAAAGGCTAAATCAGTCAGGCCGTTTCAGCGTTAAGAATTACTTGGCTACCTGTCTCTCTCTGATCTCGTCCAGCGTCTTGCAGTCGATGCATTGGGTGGCGGTAGGGCGGGCTTCCAAGCGTCTGAGGCCAATCTCGACGCCGCAGCTGTTGCAGTAACCGTATTCGCCTGCATCAATCTTGTTCAGCGTATCGTCGATTTTTTTGATCAGTTTGCGTTCGCGGTCGCGATTGCGCAGTTCCAGCGCCATGTCGGATTCCTGGCTTGCACGATCATTAGGGTCGGCAAACATGGTGACCTCGTCCTGCATTGTATGCACGGTGCGGTCGATATCGTCACTCAGCTCTGCTTTCCAGTCATTCAGAATCTGACGGAAGTGGTTGAGTTGCTTTTCATTCATGTACTCCTCACCGGCTTTCGGTTCGTAAGGAGTAAAGTGTTTAGTGATTACGTCAGCCATTATGGTCTCGCGAGGCCGGAGCCTCGTTTTCGATAAAATCAGCGTTAACAGAAAAATAAAGCAGGCGCAAGTTTACTACGATTGGGAATAATGTCCAGCCTGTATTTTGCCGGGGCGTTTTCCTAAGATACCGAAGATTCGCGTAAAGTCTGGGCCAGCAGGGTATTCTCCATCAAGGTGGCTACGGTCATGGGGCCGACGCCGCCAGGCACAGGGGTGATCCAGCCGGCACGCTCCCTGGCTACGGCAAACTCCACATCACCGCATATGCTGCCATCGGCCAGCCGGTTGATACCGATATCAATGACGATAGCACCCGGTTTGATCCATTCACCCTTGACCAGTCCCGGTTTTCCAGCCGCAGCTACGACGATATCGGCGCGGGAAACGTTCGCCGCCAAATCCTTGGTGTGACGGTGGCAGCAGGTGACTGTGCAGCCGGCCAGCAGGAGTTCCAGCACCATGGGTCGCCCCACATGGTTCGATACACCGACAACAACAGCGTCCATGCCCAATACTTTCAGCCCTTCGCTCTCCAGCATTTTGATGACACCGAAGGGCGTGCAGGAGCGCAATGTAGGCTGCCGTACGGCAAGCCTACCGATGTTATAGGGGTGGAAGCCATCAACATCCTTTTCGGCGCTGATGGCTTCGATAATGCGCTTCTCGTCGATCTGCGGTGGTAGCGGTGCCTGTACCAGGATGCCGTCTACTGATGCATCCGCATTCAGCTCATCGATCAGCGCGAAAAGCTCAGTTTCCGTGGTGCTGGCAGGCAAGTCATAAGAGATGGAGCGTATGCCCACTTTTTCACAGGCCAGCCGCTTGTTGCGCACGTAGATTGCAGAGGCCGGGTCTGCTCCAACCAATATGACGGCAAGCGATGGTGCGCGTTTTCCTTGAGAAGCGCGTGCATCGACCCGTAACTTCAATTGGGCGAGCATTTGTTCTGCGATGGCCTTGCCGTTGATGATTTGAGCTGACATATATTGAGCGTGTGCAAAAACCATTATTTTAGCAGGGTATGATAATTAAACCGACTATCTTGTAGATTGGAATTGACCTGAGGCTCGGATTCAGATATATTTCTCGCCCTCGGGGTGTAGCGTAGTCTGGTAGCGCGCCTGCTTTGGGAGCAGGATGTCGGGAGTTCGAATCTCTCCACCCCGACCAGATTTTTTTGAAGTAAGTCTAGATTGCCCGACAATCTGCCCGTAGCTCAATCGGATAGAGCACCAGCCTTCTAAGCTGGGGGTTACAGGTTCGATTCCTGTCGGGCAGGCCAAGTTTCTGATATTCATCAGTTTCAATGGTGGCTGTAGCTCAGTTGGTAGAGCCCTGGATTGTGATTCCAGTTGTCGTGGGTTCGAGCCCCATCAGCCACCCCATCTTTCCTTCTCTTGTTGTATGAATATAGCTGGCAGAATTGTCTGCAGCTATGTTTCCAACGCTCTCCAATCCGGCAGTTAATAAGCTAAGATTAGACCTGTCCAGTCAATCTTGGTCGGTCTTCATGAGCCAGCATCACCTCAAACCTCTTTTTGCGCCCAAATCGGTAGCTGTTTTTGGTGCCAGCGATCGCGTGGATTCGGTCGGGCAGATCGTGTTTCACAATATGTTGCAGAGCGGCTATCAAGGCGCGCTTTATCCTATAAACCCCAAGCACAAGAAAATTCAGGGCGTTAAAGCCTTTGCCTCGCTGGCGCAGATCGAGGAGCCGGTTGAGTTGGCGGTGATCGCAACACCAGCCAGCACGGTGCCGGACATCATTGAACAGTGCGGCAAGCACCAGGTCAGGGCAGCCGTCATCATCACCGCCGGCTTCGGCGAAACCGGCGAGGCCGGAAAGGTGCTTGAGCGACAGGTGCTGGAAACCGCGCAGCATTACGGTGTGCGGCTGATCGGGCCGAATTGTCTGGGGGTCATGCGGCCGGATATCGGCCTTAATGCGACTTTCAACAAAGGCAGTGCCAATGTCGGCAATCTGGCTTTTGTTTCCCAGTCCGGGGCCTTGTGCACCGCGATTCTCGACTGGGCGCAGACCAACGACGTCGGTTTTTCCAGTGTGGTGTCGCTAGGATCTTCACTCGATGTCGATTTCGGCGAGATTCTTGATTACCTGATCTCGGACACAAAGACGCAGAGCATCCTGCTTTATATCGAAGGCATACGCGATGCGCGCAGCTTCATGAGCGGTATCCGCGCGGCGGCGCGCATCAAGCCGGTGATCCTGGTCAAGGTCGGCCGCCATGCGGTTGCATCCCGGGCGGCGATGTCGCACACGGCTTCGTTGGTCGGCTCGGATGATGCCTTTGATGCCGCAGTCAGACGTGCCGGTGTCGTACGCGTGCAGACTATTACGCAACTATTTTCTGCCGCCAAGGCCTTGTCCTGCGGTTTTCACCCGACCGGTAACCGGCTCGCCATAGTCACCAACGGCGGTGGACCCGGTGTCATGGCCACCGACTGTGCGGCCGATCTCGGGCTGGAAATGGCAGAACTGTCCAGCGAGACACTGGAAAAACTCAATCAGGCTTTGCCACCCACCTGGTCGCATGGCAATCCGGTCGACATCATCGGCGATGCGCAGGCCGACCGCTATCAACACGCGGTGCAGGCCTGTCTCGAGGATCCGGGCGTGGATGGTGTGCTGACCATACTGACGCCGCAGGCGATGACCAAGCCGCTGGAAGCGGCCAATGCGGTCATTGAGCTTTCCAACCGGTACAGCAAGCCTTTTCTGGCCTGCTGGATGGGTGGAGCGCAGGTCGATGCGTCGCGCGAAGCGTTCAGCCGCGCAAGAAAACCATGTTTCAGGACGCCGGAACCGGCGGTCGAAGTCTTTTCCTATTTAAGTGCTTATTATCAGAATCAGAAGCTCTTGATGCAGATGCCGGGACCGCTTTCGCATCATCTGGAACCGGACGTGGAAGGTGCGCGCATGATCATCGAAGGCGCCCTGCAGGAGCGGCGCAAGGTCTTGAGCGAGATGGAATCCAAGGCATTGCTCTCCGTTTTTCATATCCCGGTGGCGCAGACACTGGTGGCGCATTCGCCCAATGAAGCGCTGCTGATTGCACAGCAGCTGGGCTTCCCGGTGGCGATGAAGGTCAATTCGCCGGACATTACGCACAAGACCGATGCCGGAGGCGTCATGCTCAATCTGGCTAATGCACAGGCGGTGCGCGCGGCTTATCACGAGATCATCGAGAATCTGCAGCGCAATCGCCCGGAGGCCAGGCTGGACGGTATTTCAATCGAGCCCATGGTCGTCAAGCCGAACGGCCGTGAGCTCATGGTCGGCGTGACCAGCGACCCGATCTTCGGTCCGCTGATTACGTTCGGTGCCGGCGGCACGACCGTGGAGGTGATGGGTGACCGTTCGGTGACTTTGCCGCCGCTGAACGCATTTCTGGTCAAGGACCTGATTCAGGGGACACATGTGGCGAAAATGCTGGGGGCATTCCGTCACATGCCGCCGGCTGACATGCAGGCATTGGAGAGTGTATTGCTGCGTGTCTCGGAAATGGTCTGTGAACTGCCGATGCTGATGGAGATGGATATCAATCCGCTGATATTGGACGAATCAGGTGTGCTGGCAGCCGATGCGCGAGTGGTGGTGGAGTTGCGTCAGCCCAGTGCCGACCGTTATGCGCATATGGCGATCTATCCCTATCCGACGCATTTGGTCAGCAGCTGGCAACTGGCGGACGGTACGGATCTGGTGATCCGGCCGATTCGCCCGGAGGACGCCGGGATCGAGCAGGCGTTCGTACGCAATCTGTCGGAGGAGGCGCGCTATTTCCGTTTCATGAACAGCGTGCAGGAACTGAGCGAGGCGATGCTGGTGCGTTTCACGCAGATCGATTACAGCCGCGAGATGGCGCTGGTGGCAGTTGCCGAGGAAAACGGTCAGGAAGTCGAGCTCGGCGTCACTCGATTTGCCATCAATCCGGACGGCGAGAGCTGTGATTTTGCGCTGGTGATCGCCGACCGCATGCGCGGCAAGGGGCTGGGCAACAAATTGATGACGGCGCTGATGGATGCAGCGCGCTCCAAGGGGCTGAAAGTGATGGAGGGCGAGGTGCTGAAAAGCAATACCAGCATGCTGAAGCTGATGCAGCGTCTGAATTTCAGCATTGAAAACAGCCCCGACGATGACAGCGTCAAAAAAGTGCGCAAGGTGCTGTAGGCATGCATACCGCCTATATCACGCATCCGGCCTGTCTGGGACACGACATGGGCGAGATCTTTCCCGAGGGAGCTGCCCGCATTCATGCCATTCACGACCAGCTGATAGCCTCTGGCCTGCTGGATCTGCTGGTGCCCGTTGAGGCGGCGCCGGCGAGCAAGGAGCAGTTGATGCTGGTGCATGCGTCCGAGTATGTCGAGCGGGTGTTCGCGTTGTCGCCAGAATCAGGTTTTGTCGAGATTGATGGCGATACGCGCATGAATCCGCGCAGCCTGCAGGCGGCGCTGCATGCTGCCGGCGCAGTCATCACGGCGGTCGATCTGGTTATGTCGGGTCAGGTGCAGAATGCTTTCTGCAATATTCGTCCCCCCGGCCACCACGCCGGCCGCGCCAGCGCTTCCGGTTTCTGCCTGTTCAATAATGTCGCGATCGGTGCCGTACATGCCTTGCGGCACCATGGTTTGCAGCGGGTGGCAATCGCCGATTTCGATGTGCACCACGGCAACGGTACCGAGGAGATTTTCCATGATGACGCGCGTGTGATGCTGTGCTCCACCTTTCGCCATCCGTATTATCCATACAGCGGCACCGGTAGCGGTAATGACCACATCATCAATGTGCCGCTGGCCGCGGGCTGCAATGGTACCGGGTTCCGTGCCGCCGTTAGTGAGCACTGGCTGCCGGCGCTTGAACATTTTCAGCCGCAACTTATCCTGATATCCGCCGGCTTTGATGCGCATAGGGAGGATGATATGGGCGGGCTCGCCTTGCAGGAAGCGGATTACCGCTGGGTGACCGAGGCGCTGAAGGATGTCGCCAAGCGTCATGCCAGCGGCCGTATCGTCTCCGCGCTGGAAGGTGGCTATGCCTTGAGTGCCCTCGGACGCAGCGTCATGGCGCATATCAAAAGCCTGGCCGATCTCTAATTTGACTGGTAGCAGATTTCGTTCCACGTCGCTTGAGAAGCCTTATCTGATTGATGCTTCAGGCCGTTGCGGTTATATTAGGAATAAATGCCTTACTTTCTGTTTTTAAAAATAAATCAATAATTGTTGCGGGAAGATCCTCAGATGGCTGAACAAAATCCCACCCTGATCATCATTGATGATGATCCCCTGATTACCGATACTCTGCATTACGTACTGAGTAAGCATTTCGATGTCTATGTCGCAGAATCCAGAGCGCAAGCCAAAAGTCTGTTGCGGCAGCTGGAAGTGCCTCCGTCGCTGGCGCTGGTGGATCTTGGTCTGCCACCTGTGCCGCATAAGCCGGATGAGGGCTTCAAGGTGATCGGCGAGTTGCTGGCGCATTCGCCGACCATGAAGATCCATGTGCTTTCCGGCCAGAATGAAGAGATCAACGTCAAGCACGCTATGGCGCTGGGTGCTGTTGACTTCATTCCCAAGCCCTGCGATGTGGAGCGGCTGAAGGAGATTCTGCAGAATGCGTTGAAACTGCAGGAAGCGGAAAAGACCGAAGGCAGCAAGGAGCAGGAAAGTTGCGGGCTGCTGGGTGAAAGTCTGCCGATGCAGACTTTGCGTACGCAGATCACGCAATTCGCCGATGCGCCTTTCCCGGTGCTGATCGAAGGCGAATCCGGTAGCGGCAAGGAACTGGTGGCGAACTGTTTGCACCGTTTGAGCAGTCGTGCGCGTCAGCCTTATCTTTCCGTCAATTGCGCGGCCATCTCGCCGACCCTGGCGGAATCCATCCTGTTCGGTCACGGCAAAGGCGCTTTTACCGGCGCCCAGACCTCGCACACCGGCTATTTCGAGGATGCTGGTGAAGGCACGCTGTTTCTTGATGAGATCGGCGAACTGCCGCTGGAAATGCAATCCAAGCTGCTGCGCGTGCTGGAGAACGGCGAGTATCAGCGTATCGGCGAGACGCAGACGCGCAAGAGCAAAGCGCGCATCATTGCCGCTACCAACCGTGACTTGCGTGAAGAAGTGCGCGCCTCGAATTTTCGTATCGACCTCTATCACCGGCTGAGTGTCTTCACCGTGCGTGTACCGCCGTTGCGCGATTTGGGGGACGATCGCTATGAGTTGCTGAACTATTACAGTGATTTTTATGCGCGTGAGACTGGCAGAAAGCCTTTCAAATTCGATAACAAGGCCAGTCAGCGCTGGCTGGACTACCACTTCCCCGGCAATGTGCGCGAGTTGCGCAACATCATTATCCGCCTGATGGCGAAGTATGCCGGACAGTCGGTAAGCGATGTGCAACTGGCGGCCGAGCTGGATCTGATGCAACTGACTTCGCCCAATGATGTACCGGCGCTGAATGATGAGGCTGCACTTTCCAATCAGGCCATGCGCCATTTGCAGACGCAGGCTAACGTCAATCTGGATCAGGTGCTGAAAACCTGGGAAAAAGCCTATGTCGATGCCGCGCTGAAGATCACTCACGGTAATCTCAGTCAGGCCGCCAAACTACTGGGCATCAACCGCACCACTTTGTACAGCCGTATGCAGATGCAAGAGCAATAATGTATTACGCCCATTTCGGCCTGAAAGAGCCGCCATACAAAATCACGCCGAACACGGAATTTTTTTTCTCCGGCGGCAATCGCGGCGCCATTCTTGATGCGCTGACCTATGCCATCACCAGCGGAGAGGGTATCGTCAAGGTGGTGGGCGAAGTCGGCAGCGGCAAGACCATGTTGTGCCGCATGCTGCAAACCCTGCTGCCGGAAAAGGTGGAGAGCGTCTATCTGGCCAACCCCAGCGTGGCGCCGGAAGATGTGCTGCATGCCATCGCTTTCGAGTTGCAGCTGGATTTGCCGCCTGATGCCGATCGCTTGCGCGTCATGCAGGTGCTGCATACCTTTCTGCTTGATCGCTATGCTGAAGGACGGCAGGTGGTGATCTTCGTCGAAGAGGCGCAGGGCATGCCGCTGGCGACGCTGGAGGAAATCCGCCTGCTGTCCAATCTGGAAACCAGGCATGACAAGTTGCTGCAGATTGTGCTGTTCGGGCAGCCGGAGCTGGATGAAAACCTTAACGAAACACAGATCCGCCAGCTGCGCGAACGCATCACGCACAGTTTCAACCTCGGCCCGTTGACCGAGCAGGATGTGGCCGATTACCTGATATTCCGCCTGCGCGCCGCCGGTTATTTCGGCCCGCACCTGTTTTCCAAACCAGCCATCCGTATGATTGCAAAATCGTCCGAAGGCCTGGTCAGGCGTATCAATATTCTGGCGGACAAGGCTTTACTGGCGGCGTTTTCAGAGAACGTCTATCAGGTCGTGCCCAAGCATGTGAAAGCCGCCATCCGCGATAGCGAGTTCGGCACCGAACAACTGAAAAAGGGTGATGCGCGAAGATTGTATCTGGCTGCTATTGCAATTCTGTTGCTGGGTCTGGTGCTGGGCTATCTGATCAATCTCTGGCAAAGCCGGGTTGAAGAGCCTGTTGCGGTGGCTGCTGAGACGGTGGTAAACGAGTCGGAGGTTTTGTCCGAATCCTCAGCCGGGCCGGAAGCCTTGCCAACAGAAGCCGGGTCTGGCACCGATGCGCTTTCAGCAAAAGGGCCGAACGCTGTCGAGCAGGCAGTAGCCGAGAATCTGTCGCACGGCATGAGCAGTGATATCCTCGAGCGCAGGTTGAGCGTTACGCGGCAATGGCTAAGTCGGCAGCCGGTGACGACGGTTAGCATTCAACTCATGGGTAGCGCCAATGACACACAGTTACGTAGGCAGTTGGAATCACTTGCTGGCCAACTGGAGCTTGATAACCTCTATGTTTACCGAACGCAGGTCAACAATGCCCCTTTCCTGACGGTGCTTTACGGCAGTTACGAGGATCGTCTGGCTGCGCAGGAGGCGATGCGGCAGTTGCCGGCAGCTTTGCGTTCCTATCGTCCGCAATTGCGAACTATTGGTGGAATATTGCAGGAAACAAAGCAGTTTCAATAGCTTGGTGTTGCATTTTAATGCGGGTTATAGGGTAAACTAGTATTTAAGCTCAATGTAGATGGTGCGTGTGCGTATGCGTATGAAAAGAACATGGTTAACATGGTTTGCGATTTCAATGTCACTGACTTTGGCTAGCTGTGCGCATCAGAGCAAGGTCGTGCCATCAAGCGGTCATATCGATGGCGAGGCGTCGCCGCAAACCCGGCAGGGTGCGCAAGCGACTGCCAGCGATATCCCCAGGCCGGTCAGAAGTGCCACCTATCTGCCACCGCCCACCCCTAAAGCCAAAGAACAGACCTACAGCGTGGTAGTCAACGAAGTGCCGGTCAAGGAAATCCTCTTCGCGCTGGCACGCGAAAGCAATCTAAATATTGATATCCATCCCGCCATTCAGGGCCGCGTCACACTCAATGCGGTGGACCAGCCCCTGCCAGCGATACTCGAGCGCCTTTCCAAACAGGTGGATCTGACCTATAAAGTCGAAAACAATGTACTGAGTATTGCGCCGGATTATCCGGTCCTACGCACCTACAAGATCGATTATGTGAATATGTCACGCGACACCAAGGGATTTATCGGGGCGGCGGCAGAGATATCCAGCACGGGCCAAAGTGCGACGACAGGCGCAGGCGGTAGCAGCGTCACGACCAGTGCATCCGGCGGGGCTAACAACAGCTCCCGCACTTCGGTCACCAGCGAGTCGCAGAACCGCTTCTGGGAAAACCTGGAAAAGAATATCAAGGAACTGCTTGCCGAGACAGACAAGGAAGTCATCATCACGCGTGAAGGCAGTCCGCAGTCTGCTCAGGCCAGCGTTGATGGCGTGACCGGCGCGCTGACCGCTGCTCTCGCGCCTGCCAATACAACCGCCTCCCAGGATCGGGAACAGGCGAGAGCAGAATATAAAACCCTGTTCGCAGCTACTGTGATATCAAATCGTGAATCCGGCATTATTACCGTACGTGGTACTAACAAACAGCATGAAAAAGTACGGGAGTTCATCGATAAGGTCATGAGCAGTGCCAAACGTCAGGTGTTGATCGAGGCAACCATTGTTGAAGTGCAACTGAACGACGGCTATCAGGCAGGGATAGATTGGAGTCGATTGGGCAATGCAGGTGCCAGCAGCGGTTTCACGTTAAGTCAGAGATTGCAGCTGCCGGAAGGTTTTTCGCGTGGCGATTTGCAGACGCGTGGCACAGGTACCGGCCTGATCGCCGGTTATTTCAATCCGGCCAGTTCCCTGGGGAATATCGCCGCGTCCATCAGGCTACTCAAGGAATTCGGAGAAACCAAGGTGCTCTCCAGTCCCAAGTTGATGGTATTGAACAATCAGACGGCTGTCCTCAAGGTGGTCGATAACTTGGTGTATTTTACTATTCAGGCCCAACAATCGACGATTGGAGGTTCGGTAGGGGGGACTCTGGCGACAGTAACGACAACTCCTAATACTGTGCCGGTCGGTATTGTCATGAGCGTTACGCCGCAGATCAATGACACCGGCAATGTGAATATCAACGTCCGGCCGACCATCTCCAGCCTGATTCGCTATGTACCTGACCCCAACCCTCAACTCAAATTGGCTAATGTGGAACAACAGGGCATCCCGGAAATCCAGGTGCGGGAGATGGAATCGATGCTACAGATCAGCAGTGGCAATACTGCCGTGCTTGGCGGGCTCATGCAGGACGTGATCAAGAGTAATACCGACAAGGTGCCGGGTCTATCCAATATCCCGGGGATTGGACGTGCCTTTACCGGCAGAAATGATTCGAACAGAAAAACCGAACTCGTCATCTTCCTTCGTCCGACAGTGATTACCAACGCCAGCCTGGAAAGCGACGAGTTAATGTCCTACAGGCAATATCTGCCAATGCAACAACTTCAACAAAGTCTCGATGAGTCTGCTTATTAAGGCACTGCACAAGGCAGAACAGGAAAAGACATCCGAGGAAAAAGCTGGCGCCTCGGCAGAATCCCCATCTCTGGAACTGGCGCCTATCGAGCCTGGCCTTGAAGCGGAGGCGGGGTTTGCAGATGCACAAGCAGATCGGTCGGCGCGCAATTCAGTGGGTAGCGCAAATCAGAAAGCCGCCGGAGTTGTATTCGCTGCAAAATCACGGACGGATAATGCAGCACTCAAACCCCTGTTGCTAACTGCCGCCGTTTTGCTTCTGCTGATAGCCGGTGCTTTTTACTATTACCTTGAGTCTTTGAAACAGCCGGATGTAGTGGTGCCTGCACGTGTTTTGGAAGTGACGCCAATACCGGCATCGACCTTGGCCGAAACCTTTTCTGACGAGGAGGTAACAGAAGTTGAAATGACGGCTACCGGTGAATTCGGCCGGGAAGTCGTGGCGGAAGAAATGAGTCCTCCGGCAGAACAGGTGCCGGTCGACCAGGGCTTTTCACTGGATGCGCCAGTCAGGCCAAGTTCTCCTCCTGCTACAGCTCAACCAAAGGAAGCCGGCGTCAAGGTGACGCGCAATATGCCGCCACCCGCTATCAATCCCAATCTGGTGGTGGCTTATGATGCTTTTAATGCGGGTGATGATACGACCGCTCAAGCTGCATATCGCAGGGTGTTGCAGACAGATATGCGCAATACCGATGCCTTGCTTGGCATGGCGGCAATCGCCATGCGGCAGAGGCGCGGTAATGATGCGCTGGGCTGGTATGGCAAGGTGCTGGAGATAGAACCGAGAAACAGTTTTGCACAGTCGGCGATGGCGACTTTGCTTGGGCAGGCGGATCCGGTCAGTAGCGAATCGCGTATCAGGAATCTGATTGCCCTGCAGCCGGATGCCGCCCATCTGCATGCGTCGCTGGGCAGTCTGTATGCGGAACACAATCAATGGTCGCAGGCGCAACAGGCGTATTTCGAGGCCCATCGACTGGATGCCGCCAATCCTGAACATGCATTTAACCTGGCGGTAAGTCTGGATCAATTGGGCAAGTCAGCGCTTGCTCTGCAGTATTACCAGCAGACATTGAGTCTGTTGGGAAGTCATAAAGCGGCAGTCATAGACCGCGCAGCACTGGAGTCACGCATCGCGCAACTTCAGTGAACAAGGCGGTTAATGTAGTCATAAATCACGAAAAGTTAATAAAAGACACTCAGAGGATGGTTGGATAAACATGGCCGAGCAGCGACGCAAGCTACGCTTAGGCGAACTCATGGTGCAGCAGGGGCTGATCAGTCAGGATCAGCTGCGTATTGCGCTCATGGAGCAGGAGCAGAACAATATTCCGCTCGGTCGCCAGCTGGTACGCCTTGGTTTCGTGACGGAAGCCATGGTGCGGGATCTGGTCGCGCACACCATCGGTCAGGAGAGTATCGATCTTTCCACCGTGATTGCCGATTCGGATGCGCTGAACATGGTGCCGGAAGAATTCGCGCGGCGTTATCACCTGCTGCCTATCGCCTATGAGGACGATATCAAGTTGCTGACGGTGGCGATGGCCGACATGTTCAACGTGGTGGCGCTTGATCAATTGCGTGCCATGCTGGGCGGCCAGGTTCAGCTCAAGCCGACGCTGGCGGCGGAAGCGCAGCTGGAAGAATATATCGACCAGTTCTACGGATATGAGTTGTCGGTTGACGGCATTCTGCGTGAGATCGAAACCGGTGAAATCGATTACCAGAGCCTGGTCGCCGAGGGCGATCAATATACGCAGCCGGTGGTGCGCCTGGTTGGCGCCTTGTTGATGGACGCAGTCAAGCGCGGTGCATCGGATATTCACTTCGAGCCTGAATATGCTTTCCTGCGCATTCGCTATCGTATCGATGGCGTACTGCAGCAGATCCGCAGCCTGCACAAAACCTACTGGCCGGGCATTGCCGTGCGCCTCAAGGTCATCAGCGGCATGGACATCGCCGAGACGCGCTCGCCGCAGGATGGGCGTTTGAACATCAATCTTGGTGGCCGCCCGATCGATTTCCGTGTCGCCAGCCATCCGACCATTCATGGCGAGAACATCGTGCTGCGCGTGCTGGATCGCGAAAAATCCATCATCCCGATGGATAGAATGGGTTTGCGCAGCGAAACGCTGGAGGAACTGAAGCTGATGATGACGCGGCCGGAAGGCATCGTCATCGTCACCGGTCCGACCGGTAGCGGCAAGACGACCACACTCTATTCACTGCTTTCGCATCTGAACACCGAAAGCGTCAACATCATGACGCTGGAAGACCCGGTGGAATATCCGGTTACCATGATGCGCCAGACATCGGTGGCGGAAGTGAACAAGGTAGATTTTGCCAACGGTATCCGTTCCATCATGCGGCAGGACCCGGACATCATTCTGGTCGGTGAAATCCGTGATGAGGATACTGCTACCATGGCGTTCCGTGCCGCGATGACCGGTCACCAGGTATTCAGCACACTGCACACAAATTCTGCGCTTGGCACTTTCCCGCGCCTGCTCGATATCGGTGTTTCGCCGGATATCATGGCCGGCAACATTATCGGTGTCGTCGCCCAGCGTCTGGTCCGCGTGCTCTGCCCGCATTGCAAGGAAGCCTATAGCCCGGAAGCGGATGAACGCCGCCTGCTCGGCCTAACGCCCAAGGCGGTTACCCGGGTTTATCGGCAGGTCGGCTGCAAGCGCTGTAACTACACCGGTTATCGCGGCCGCATGGCGATCATCGAATTGTTGCGTATCGATAACGACATCGACGCGCTGGTAGCCCGCCGTTCGCCGCTGGATGAAATCCGTGCGGTGGCGATGGAGAAGGGTTTTGTGACACTGGCGGAAGACGGGATACGCCGAATCCTCGAGGGATACACCAGTTTTGCCGAAGTGACGCGCGTCATCGATTTAACGAGCTTGATCAGGCATTAAGTCTTGCCGACCTATAACTACAAAGCGGTGGATCAGACGGGCCGTTCGGCGCAGGGTGAGATCGACGCGCTCAACGAGATCGATCTGGAACTGCGGTTGGAAAAGATCGGGCTGGACCTGATCACTTTCCGTCAGATCAAGAAGACGGCCTCGCTGTTCAGCCGCAAGACCGTCAGCCATAAAGACCTGATGATGTTCTGTTTTCAGCTGGAGCAATTGACCAGTTCCGGCGTGCCTTTGCTGGATGGTCTGATCGATCTGCGGGACAGCACATCGAATCCGCATTTTCAGAAGGTCATCGGCGGTCTGGTTTCCGGGGTCGAAGGCGGCAGGATGCTGTCGCAGGCGATGGCGGAATATCCCAATGTCTTCAGCCATGTCTTTGTCAGCCTGGTGCAGGCCGGTGAGCAGACCGGCCGCCTGCCAGAAGTGTTCGATAATCTGGCGGCTACTCTCAAGTGGCAGGATGAACTGGTATCGCAGACAAAGCGCCTGCTGGCCTATCCCAGTTTTGTGCTGGTGGTGGTGCTAGGTGCCGTAGCGTTTCTGATGAGTTATCTGGTGCCGCAGATGGTGTCATTTCTGCAGAACATGGGACAGGAGCTACCGCTGGAGACGCGCGTGCTGATTTTCATGTCGAACATTTTCGTCAGTTACTGGTGGATTATCATATCCGTGCCCTTTCTGCTTGCCATTGTGATTGCCATCATGGTGCGCAGAAGCGCTGAGGCACGTTACAAGTTCGATTATGTAAAGCTGCATATTCCGGTGGTGGGGGACATTCTGCAAAAGATTATTTTGGCGCGGTTTGCGCGCTATTTCGCGCTGATGTACCAGACCGGCATCCCGATTCTGGATGCCATCAAGACCTGCGAGGAGATTGTAGCCAACCGTGTGGTGGCGGATGCCTTGAGCCGGGCGCAGCAACAGATAAATGCCGGCGACAGCATGAGCGAGAGTTTCCGCAATGCAGGCCTGTTTCCACCGCTGGTCGTGCGCATGATACGCGTAGGCGAGGGCACCGGCGGTCTGGATAAATCGCTGCTCAAGATCAGTTATTTTTATGACCGGGATGTCAACGAGTCGATCGAGAAGATGATGAAGTTGATCGAACCGGCCCTGACGGTGCTGCTCGGCGGCATACTGGCGTTTATCATGTTCTCGGTGCTGGGCCCGGTGTACGATTCATTCGGCAAGCTGAATATTTAGTGTGAACACGTCCTAGGATCATTATGTTTTCAAAAATTGTCCTCTGCGCAACGAACAACAGGCTGCTCGCCGGTAAATGGCAGTTCGGCAAACTGTTGTCGCATCAGGTGTTCAGAAACGACCCGCAAGGGCATGAGGATTTCGGCCGCTATCTGCAAAAGCATGAAGGTACCAAGGTTTACCTGCTGGTGGATGCGGTGGAGGAAGACTATCGCCTCGAAACCCTGCCGCACACGATAGGCAACGCCCGTCGCGAGTTGATCAATCGCAAGCTGAGTCAGATTTACCGTGGCACGCCTTACCGCACGGCGCATTTCATCAACCGCGAGCCGCTGAAGCGCAAGGATGACCGTTTCCTGTTCGCCGCGTTGACTTACGGCGAACTGCTGCAGCCCTGGATCGAACGCCTGCAGGCGCATCAGATGCCGCTGGTCGGAATTTATCTGCTGTCCATGGTCAGCCAGCATTTCGTGCGCCGCCTGAAGATCGCCGCCCCGCACCTGCTGTTGACCGAGCGGCTGTCCTGCGGTTTGCGTCAAACTTATCTGCACAACGGCCGGTTGCGTATCAGCCGTCTGGTGCCCTACACCGAGGAAGCAAGGAATTCTCTAGGATATTTTTATGTAACGGAAACCGAGAAGGCAAGGCTTTACCTGATCAGTCAGCGTTACATCGGTCGCGAAACACCGCTGACCGTGTTGATCCCTTCCTACCAGGAAAGCAGCCAGACGCTATGTCGCGATATCGAGCACGAACATGGATTGAGTTGTAACACCATTGACCTGGCCAAACTGGCGCGCGGCTACAAGCTGGATCCAGTGCTGCTGCGCGACAATCCTGAATTGCTGCACATGCAACTGGTCGCCAGCGGCACCGTGCCGGACAATCTGGCACCCAGTGCGCTGGGCAAGCATCACCAGCTCAACGTCATCCGTCAGTCGATCAATGCGGCATCGACAATTGTCCTGTTGGCAGGTCTGGCCATCTCGGTGATCTTCTTCAAACAGGCGTATGAAAACCGAACGTACACCCAGCAGGCGGCACTGGCCACCGCGCATCAACAGCAACTTTATGAAGAAGTCGCCAAGGACTTCCCGGCTACGCCTATCCCTGCCAGCGACTTGCAGATTGTCGCGGATATGGAAACGGCCATCATACAGAACGCCAGCCTACCGGGGCGGGCAATGCAGGTGATCAGCAAGGCCGTGAGCGCCTCGCCTGAGATCGACATCAATCGACTTGCCTGGGTGCTGAGCAATGAGGCAGAACCCAAGGATGGCGACAAATCCGGCGGGCCGGTGGTGACCAACGTTGCCAGCCCGATCCCGGCCACATTCGTCCCGGATCCAAATTATCTTCATGAAGTCGCTTTTGTGAACGGGGAAATCCGCCGCTTTACCGGCGATTACCGTGCCGCGCTCGAAAGCGTCAATCGTCTGATGGAAAGACTCAAGGCAGATGAGGCGGTGGCGCAGGTCGTCGTGCTACAGGCACCGGTCAATGTCAGCTCCTATTCCAACCTGCAGGGCAGCACCACCGATGAACGCACGGCACAGGTGACACCGGCGCTGTTTAAATTGCGGGTGATCTTCAAGCGTGAGGAGCCGGTCACATGAAGCTGACTCCGCAAGAATGGCGCATCCTGCAGATTCCTCTCGTCGCATTGGTTTTGGTCGCGGTCTGTATGGCGGGGCTGGTGTATTTCGCTCACCAGCAGAAAGTCGGTACCGAGGCCGTGCTGCAGGCACAGGAAATGCAGCTCAATCAGGCCAGACAGCGCTATCAGTCCTCCGGCCAGGAGAAAGAAACCATCGCGCGCTATCTGCCGGTCTATCGGCGCTTGATCAGTGAAGGTTTTATCGGCGAGGAAAAACGCATCGAGTGGGTTGATAACCTGCGCACCATCCATCAGGAAAACAAGTTGTTCGGCATCAATTACAGCATTGGCGTGCAGGAAGCCTACAAACCGGCCTTTAATCTGAACCCGGGGCCTATGTCTTTGCATCGCTCAATCATGAAGCTGGAACTCGCCATGCTGCATGAAGGCGACCTGCTACTACTGGTCGATGAGCTGCGGGCGCGCAGAATCACGCCATTTATCGTGCGCCAGTGTGAAGTCACCAGAAGACCTGGCACCAGCTTCGACAAATTCTCAGCCAACCTGCAGGCCGATTGCGAGCTGGATTGGCTGACTGTACGAGAACCGGCAGTATTGGGGGCGCAACCATGAAGCTGAAGCTCATCATCCTGTTGGCTACTACTGTGCAGTTGCTTGGTATCAATAGCGTCAGTGCTGCTCCGCTTGAGGGTCGCCTGTTTACCACGCCGGTAGAACGCGCACGCCTTGACCAGTTAAGGCTCACCAGCAAACCGCCGAGCCAGCAGGAAATGCTGGACGAACAAACCGAAGAGGTTGTCATTGTGCCGGTTGCACCGCGCAGCGTTTCGGTGCAGGGTTATATCACCCGTAGCGACGGCAAGAAGGGCACGGTCTGGATCAACAACACACCGGTGCAGGAAAACGATGAAGCAGGCGATGTACGTGTAAGAAAACTGCCGCAGAACGGTAATCAGGTGCAGATCAGCATCCCCTCCATCGGCCGCAATCTCAAACTCAAGGCGGGGCAGGTATATGTGCCGGAAACGGACAGCATTTCCGAAGACAAGGCGAGGGTGAGCGAAAGGCCGCAGGTGGAAGCTGAAGATGCCGGAACAATCGGAGCAAGTCTGAATGCAAGGCAATAAATTTCACTATATTGCATCTAGTCAGAATCAGCGCGGTGCAGTGCTTATATTCATCATGTTCTTGATTGGGCTGGCGCTTACCGCACTAGTCATCAAGGGCTTTAATGCTGCTTCGATGAAAGTTCAACAGGACATAAAAACAGTTAGCGCTTTGGTTGAAGCAAAGGAAGCCTTAATTGCGTGGTCGGTTAATCATAAAAGCACACCAGGCCAAATGCCTTGGCCAGACAGGAATACCGATACGGTTTATGAGGAGGATAGTCCGTATGATGGCCATAGTGATTGTGCGACAAGTTCATTTGCATCGCACCTATTTTTAGGTCAATTGCCTTCTAGATCAGGTGCACCTTGTCTTGATTATCCGGGGGTGGGACAAAAATTTGTTGATTCACAGGGTAATGTACTTTGGTATGCAGTTTCCCGAAATTTAGTAAGAAACTATCAAGCGACATTAGACCCCAAAATAAATCCTGGAATAGTTCATGATCATGATTATCCTTGGTTGGTGGTTAGAGATTCTAACGGTCAGCTTTTATCCGACAAAGTTGCAGTGGTGATAATCGCACCCGGGCCCGCCTTGAGCGGGCAGAATCGTAGTTCAGCAGCTCCTCCTGCATCGGCTTATTTGGATAGCATTACAGTCGGCGGGAATACTTACTCAAATTTCGATGATGATGAAGTTTTTATTATCAGGGATTCTGCAGACGATACGTTTAATGACAAATTGATTTACATCACTATCGATGAATTGATTTACGCATTGGAAAAGCGGGTGCTGATGGAAACTAAAAAGGCATTGAACACTTATTACTTGGCAACCGATCCTGACTTTCATTATCCATTTGCCGCTGGAATGGGTGCAGGTAATTCGAATGTTTGTGTTCAAGGCAATCTGCGTGGATTGTTGCCGACGAATACCCCTACATCACATGCTTGTTCATGTACTGCAATTGATGAAGTTGGAGGTATACCAAGTACTTGTGATTGTCATTTCAGTATAGTCAGTTCGGTAGCGTTCAATAGAAATGTAGATGTTTTCGTTGCAACCGGCGCAGCAGAGAACGCACCTTTTGGCAGTTGTTCGGTTGACGATTCAGATCCAGATACTTGTTCCTGTAATGGTGCAGGTGGATGTAAATCAACGAGTGGAGAAACGGTGTTTTCGTGTGATGCTTGTGGGATTTGTACATCGAAAGTCGAAGGCGAATATACATATACTACTAGTGGTAGCTTCGAGATGGATTCAGGCTCTTGTACTTTGATTAACCAAAATACAGTAACTTGTATTAATGATGCAGTTGGAGAGTTTCATCTTGAAAAATGTGAGGATGTTGAGCAGCTATTAGATTTGCCTGCATGGTTCCAAGCAAATCAATGGCAGGATTATATCTTTTACGAACTGTCTGCGAGCTGTAGTTCATTCGGAGACAAATGCTCAACACCTCAGCTGACAGTAGGTGAAAAAGAGGGGGTACATGCATTATTGGCATCTCCCGGGCCAGAATTTCCTACTGCCCCATTTGCCACGTCCAAAGGGATGGCTCAATCTGTGCGTCCATCTTGCGATCTCAAGGACTTTTTGGATTCTGTAGAGAATACGAACCAACTGATGGTTAATGGCGCGCAGGATGCCGTTTACCAGCCAACTCCAAGAAGAACCAACTCCTATAATGACCAAGTGGTGATTGTTGCGCCATGACCAAGCTAGCGTACAAAAGTAATTTAAGAATGCAGCAGGGCTTTTCTCTTGTTGAGCTGGCAGTTGTCCTGGTCATTCTTGGTTTTGTCATCGGTGCTTTGATGATGCCATTACAGGCACAACGTGAAAACACATTTAGACAGCAAACTGAAAATCAGCTTGAAATTGCGAAAAGGGCCTTAATCGGATTCGCGCAAACAAACGGTCGGTTACCTTGCCCTGCAACAGCTAACGATACGGGTGTATTTCCTGATGATTCTGGAGTTTCAAACGAAGATGCGAATGAAGTCTGTGCTCAGCAATGGGGTTTTTTGCCGGCAGCCACTTTAGGGATACAGCCAACTGATTCTGCGGGGTTTTATATAGATGGGTGGGGTAATCGAATTTATTATGCGGTGACACAAACGGACGTTGACGCTGATGCTAAGTCTGACTTTACGACAAAAGGAGGCATGGCTAAAGTCGGGATTTCTGAACTTAAGCCGGATTTGCGCGTTTGCCGGAGCGGATTGCCGGCCACAGGTATAACGACAACGACATGCTCTCCATTACCTGAAAATAACTATCTGATAAATAATGCTGCGGCGGTCATATATTCGCTTGGTGCGACTGCGGGATTAGGCATCGGCGGTGACGATGAAAATGAAAATTTAAATGCAGCTGCTGGCGTGGATACTGTATTTGTAAGTCGCGGAATTTCTGGCTCAAACCATCCCGGTGGAGAGTTCGATCATATGGTCGTCTGGATTTCGCCTTACGTTTTGTACAATGCAATGATACAAGCAGGTCAGCTGCATTAGCCCTTATGAACGACAACCAACTTCTGCGCTACAGCAGACACATTCTCCTTCCGCAAATCGGTTACGAAGGTCAGGAAAAGCTGGTCAACAGCCATGCGCTCATCATTGGTGCCGGTGGACTGGGTTCGCCGGTAGCGCTGTATCTGGCGGCCGGCGGCGTCGGCAAGCTGACGGTCTGTGATTTCGATGTGGTGGACCTCACCAATCTGCAGCGGCAGATCATTCATACCACGCAATCGGTCGGCATCAACAAGGCGGTTTCGGCGCAACAGGCCATCTACGAGATCAATCCGGATGTGGAAGTGCGCACGGTGTGCGAGCGGTCGACCGAAGAAAGTCTTGAAGCATTGGCGGCCGAGGCCGATGTAGTCATCGACTGCACTGACAATTTCGCCACTCGCTACGCGCTCAACCGCATATGCGTGAAACTGCGCAAGCCTTTGGTGTCAGGCGCTGCAATCAATTTTGAGGGGCAAGTGACGGTGTTCGATATGCGCGCCGATGACAGCCCCTGTTATCACTGCCTGTTCCCCGAAATCGGCAACGAGGAAGGTTTGCGTTGCGCGGAGAGCGGTGTGTTCTCGCCGCTGGTGGGTATCATCGGCACGATGCAGGCCGCGGAGGCACTGAAATTGCTGATGGGAATCGGTCAGAGTTTGCAAGGGCGTTTGCTACTGCTGGATGCGCTGCACATGGAGTGGCGCTCGCTTAAGCTGGCCAAGGACCCAGCCTGCAAGATTTGCGGCGGGTAGTATCCAATTTGAATTGGCGTTGAATAAGTCTGGGGTGGCGACTGAAAGGTTGTAGTCGGTAACCTCACACCCCCATCCTAACCTTCCCCCTGTCAGGGGGAAGGAGTGTTGAGGTTTAACGACACCGTAATGGTGCGATGAATTTGCTCAAGTACATCTTCAGTATTTTGCAGAACCTCATTGTTCCAGAAACGCAGAATTTTCCAGCCTTGCTGCTCCAGCCATTCGGTACGTGTCCTGTCTGAAGTCAGTAATTCGCCGTGTTGACCACCATCCACCTCGATAGCCAATTTCAGCTCAATACAGGCAAAATCCAGAATAAATTTACCAACCGGATGTTGGCGCCTGAATTTCAGACCGACCATCTGTCGACCGCGTAATCTTCTCCATAAGTGAGATTCTGCATCAGTCATCTTGCTGCGCAATAGACGAGAGAAGTTTCTGGATTGCGGTGAAATTCTTTGCATGGTTTGATAATTCAATAAACTCAACAATTTGTTTCCTTCCCCCGGCCAGGGGGAAGGTTAGGATGGGGGTGTGAGGTTGTTCGGCGCAACTTGCCGCCGACCAGGTTTCTGACGGCACCGCGCGACGCCGCAGTAGTTTTTCAACGGCCTGTTAAACCCTTAACTTTTCTCCCGGATGTAGCGGTTGTTGATGCGCACCGCTACGGCGCCGACCCCGATGAGCATGAAGCCGGCCAGAATCAGGCCAATGGGCCCCGCGAGGTCGTGGGCGAAGTGCTCGGCCATAAAATCCCCGATATAGAAAATGAGTGCCAGCGTGCCGACGAACAGCAGCGTGCGCGAGCGTGCGACGGTGCTGAGGAAGATGGTGCCGCAAGCCAGCGCCAGGAAAAGAATGTGAAGAGGTCCGCCATCCAGCCAATCGTAGGCTACGGCCAGGAACAGGATGGAGCCGAAGAAATACATCAGCCCTGCCACCGGTTTGTGGCGTGAATGGTCCAGCGCCCAGGCGACACATAGCAGGGACAGGCCGATGGTCGAGCCGATCAGGTGATGATCGACTTCCAGCAGGTCGAATGCGATGATGAAAAAGCCGGTCAGAAAATAGATCGTGGTGACCGCGAGTACGCTGCGTTGTCTGGCAATGAATGCGCAGCCTTGCTGCAGGGCCATGACGAAATGCAGGAACAGCAGGCCGTGGGCCGGGTCGCCGCCGTGCGAGAATTCCTTGAGCGTGACCAGGATGCCGGTGGCTTGCAACAGCGCCGCCACGAGAAACAGCGGCGTAGCCGCTCTTTCGAGCCGGTCGTTGGTGGTGCAGGCCAGTGCCATGACAAAGACGCAGAAGCCGCTGCCCAGGGTCAGCAGGATGCGCTGCGCCGTGCCCAACACATCCCATTGCATGCCGATAAAAATGGCCAGCCCGGCAAACACGAAAATGCCGCCGATGTAGCCGAACACGCGCGACAGTATTCCGCTTGATCGCTGCTCCTTGATTTCAGGCCCGTCACGCAATGCTTCGGCAATTTCCTCCAGGCTGAGCTTGTGGCGCCGGATGGTGTCGACCACCTCGACCAGGGCGTCCTGTCGTGCGGTCATTTGCCGACGACCCAGCCGATGAACTCGATATTGCCGTAGTAGAAATAGGAGCGCTCACTACCGGAAACCAGCCGTACCGAACTGCTGCCTTTCCTCAGGCGCGGTTCGCTGTTGTAGCGGTTGCCCATGAACAGTCCGCCGACCAGGCCGCTATGGCTGTAGCCGGCATAGGAAAGCGTATAGCCGTCCGGCGATTCCGATGTGGTGTCGAGCTGCATGCCCTTGGTCGCTTCCACGGAAAATTCCTTGACCTCTGCGATCTTGTCCATGTCTGCAGGATAAGGGAATGGAAGTTCGCGCACTTTCTGCGTTCGGGCTTCGTACAGGTAGAGTTTTTTCCAGTTGCCGTAGCCGTAGTTTTCCTTGCGCACGGGGGTGACTTGCGCTTTCAGCGAACCGTCCTTGTCGACGGTCAGCTTCAGCGATACCGGCAGGTTGGGGCTGGTGTTGTCCGGAATGGCGAAAACGAGATCGTATTCCGGCGGGTCGGACACGACATTGGGCAGACTGGCTGCGAGCATGAAGCCGATCATGAGCAGGGCGGGCAGTGCCAGCCCGACTACCAGTACGAAATTGTCCTTGAGAAAATTCTTCACAGCCATACGTTATCCTTACTCGTGTAAAAATAATCGCCAGCCTGCAGTGTGGTGCCCGCCATTTCGATCCGGTCAGGTTTTTCATCGATGTGACCGGATCGTGCTGCAGCAACATCAACTTGCCGATATCGGAATCTGACGATTTCTGTAGTAGTGATTGCTCAAGCTGGCGCGTCCCGGCTTATTTTCTGCCGCCAGGCCCCAGTAATAACCAGACAATAAAACCCAGCACCGGAAAAAGCAGCACACCAACGATCCACAAGGTTTTGGACAAGGCAGTGGCGGAGCTTTGCACGATTTTTATGATTGCGTAGATGTCTGCAATGAGGATGATGATGCCGATAAGTGATTTATCCATAACTGGCTCCTTGGTTAAAAATTGAAATAGTTATCTGCTACCACCTACCAGGGTTTTTACTGCGCCAATGACGTCACCCGGCATGACGACAATCTTGCTATTTTCGGATACTGACATCTTTTGCAGGGTTTGAATGTAGCGGTCACCCAGCAGGAACATTGCGGAACTGTTGTTTTCCTTCACCGCCTCGGTGATCAGGCGGATGGCTTCGGCCGAGGCCTTGGCGGCGACTTCCTGTGCTTCTGCATCGCGGCGAGCGGCTTCCAGCCGGGCTTCCGCATCCAGAATCAAAGCCTGCTTCTGGCCTTCGGCCTGCGTCACAACGGCCACACGTTCACGTTCAGCGGCAGCTTGTCTTTCCATGGCCTGTTGCATGTTGGGCGAGGGCTTGATGTCCTGAATCTCCACCGATTTCACGGTCAGGCCCCAGTCTGCTGCTTCATCCGCTACGGCAATCTTCAATTCGGCCTTGATGCGGTCGCGCGATGACAGTGCGTGATTGAGGTCCATGCCGCCGATAATGGAACGCAGGCTGGTCTGCACCATGTTGCGCATGGCTTCGGCGAAGTTGTCGATGCCATAAACGGCGCGCTCGATGTTGGTGACCTTGATGAAGGCGACGGCGTTGGCGAGGATGACGGCGTTATCCTTGGTGATGACTTCCTGTTCCGGGATGTCGAGGATGATGTCTTTTGTGGTGACCTTGTAAGACACCTTGCTGAAGATTGGGTTGATCACTGTCAGGCCGGGGCGCAGCACGGCGCTGAATTTCCCCAGGCGTTCGACCACCCATTCCTCGCCCTGCGGCACGATGCGGATGCCTTTCCAGATCAGGATGAAGGCCGGAATAATGAGAATAAACATGAATTCGGTCATGATGAATGGTTTCCTTTTATTGTTTAGTGACTGGATACGTGCCGTTTTACCGTCAGCGCGTTGCCGACGATGGCGGTGATTTCCGCTTCGCTGCCGATTTCGAGTTCCTCTTCCGAAATCGCGGTCCATTCCCTGCTGCCCATGACGCCCTGGGCGAACTGGATGCGTCCGTTCTGTTTGCGGTTTGCGGCTTCGATAATGGTGCCGACACGGCCCACTTCATCGCCTTGCGACTGGCCAACCTTGAGGTCGTCGGCCGGTGCCTTCCGATAGTAGAATTTCCAGATGGCCAGGGAGCCGAGGGAGAAGCTGGCGAAAATTAGAAATTGCCAGCCTGCGTGCAGTCCCGGGAAAAAGTAGAGGCAGGCGCTGACGATCAGAGCGGCGATGCCGAACCAGAGGATGAAAAACGTTTCGTTCATCATCTCCATCGCCACCAGAATCAGCCCCAGGATACCCCAAAGCCAGATCGGTTCAATCATGCTCGCGTCCTCTTGTTTTTAGTCGCTCTATGCTAGCAGAAAAACATCGTGCCGGAGGTGTGTGCCTGGCATCAATTGCAAGCAGATGGTTGCGCAGGATGATATCGATATTGACTGCCATGGCAGTGGCAATCAGGGAGAAGTTGGTAAAGGCTGGTATGGTGACAAAATCCGTCAGCCCAGCCGGTCCAATCATTACGGATAGCCGGGCCATTGGCAGTAGAATTGCCTATTGCATAAAACAATCGGCAACCCGGGGCGCAGCATGGCGGCCATCGTCCAGCTATCAAGAACAATAACCCGGGTGTCATGGAGCGCACACAACAAGAGGAAATCCGGATACCATGTCCAAGCCGCGCAAATTGATGATTCCGCAAGACCGTCAGGAGCGCCTGCATTACATGCGGCGCATGTTTCCGCAAAACCCGGGGTCTGACCTGACGGACGACTGGGTCGGCGGAAGGGCTGCAGCAATCAAGCATTTGCATGAGATTGATGCGTTGACCTATGGCCGCAACCGCAATTTTCTCAATGGTGCGGTAACCCGGCTTTCGCCTTATCTGCGTCATGGCTGTATCACATTGACCGAGACGATTGACCACGTCAAATCGCAATTCGGCGATCATGGTGGCAAGCTGATCATGCAATTGGCCTGGCGCGAATACTGGCGTCAGGTGTGGTACCTGAAAGGCGACGAGATTCTTTCAGATATGGAGACGCCGAAGGTGGCGATAGGACGCCATCCGCTGGCCGACGATATCCGCAAGGGCAAGACCGGTTTGCCGTGCATGGACGGTTTCATCAAGGACTTGCTGCAGGAAGGCTATGTGCACAATCACGCGCGCCTGTGGTTTGCCGCCTATGTGCTGCACTGGCGCAAGACCAACTGGCGCGAGGCAGCAGATTGGTATGAGGCCAACCTGCTGGACGGTGACAAGGCTTCCAACCATCTTTCCTGGCAATGGGTGGCGTCCCTGTTCAGTTCAAAACTCTATTATTTCGACAAGGAAAATCTGGCGCGCCACACCGGTGAGAAATATTGTGCCGGTTGCAAGGTGCGGTGCCCTTTCGACGTCAGTTACGAGAACCTGCACGATCGTTTGTTCAGCGATACGATCCCTGTGCAGCCTGTACAATATCCGCTTGTACGGCCGGTGATGCCTGTAGTCCAGGGGATGAATGCTTTCGCCCTGCTGGTGCACGATGAGATGCTGTCACCGGCACATCCGCTCATGCGCCGGCCGTTTACCAAGATTTTTATTTTTGATGACAACCTGTATGGCCGGTGGACGATTCATCGCCTGCAGTTCATGGCCGATTGCCTCAGTGAAATGCCGGATGTGGAAGTCTGGGTCGGTGATACGCGCGAGGTGCTGATGCAGCGTGAAGTTGGCCGTATCGAGACACAGGATACGCCCAACCGCGAACTGAAGAACATGCTCATGCCGTTCTCCCCTACCTGGCATCCCGAACCAAAGCTGGTGGATATCGAGGTCAACCCCAAGCGGCTCAAGCGTTTTTCGCGCTACTGGGATAAGGTCGGGCCTTACGTACTGGGCGTTGCCGGGGAGCAGCCGGCCTCAAGCGTGCCGCATGCATTGCACAAGCGGGAAGTGAGCGCGTAGACTCTCGAAAAATAATTTGCAAATAAAGGGGGCGTTATGGGTTTCGTGGGACTGGTCATTCTGGCCATCGTCGTCATTTACTTCATCATGATTTACAACAGTCTGGTGAACATCAAAAACAACGTGGCCAAGGCTTGGTCGAATATCGATATCCTGCTCAAGCAGCGCCATGAAGAATTGCCCAAACTGGTGGACACCTGCAAACATTACATGAAGCACGAGCAAGAGACGCTGGAAAAAGTCACACAGGCGCGGGCACGCGTATCCGAAGCGCGCGAGGCGCATGATGTGGCGGCACTGGGTATGGCGGAAGGCGCCTTGCGCGTGGGGCTGGGCAATCTGTTCGCCGTCGCCGAAGCCTATCCCGAGCTCAAGGCCAACGAGCATTTTCTGCATCTGCAGGCGCGTATCAGCAGCCTGGAGAACGCCATCGCCGACCGTCGCGAGTTCTATAACGACAGCGTCAACATCAACAATGTGCGCATTGCCCAATTCCCCGACCTCATTGTGGCCAGATTGCTCGGTTTCCCGGCTTTTGATTTGCTGCGCTTCGCCAGCTCCGAGTTGAAGGACGTCGATATCAGCAAACGATTCGCCAGTTAGGCTGCAATGTTGCGCGGCTTTAAAAGCCACTATGCCGGGCTGATCACCTCGTTCAGCCATCTGGCATTGCTGGCGATCGCCATTCAGCTTGGCAGGCAGCCGCAAACTGCGTTGATTGTGGGGTTGATTGGCGTCATCAGTTTCTTTGCCTGGGCTTCCAGTTTTCATCGCAAGCGGTTGATTGCCGATACGCCGACCTCACGCATCGGCTCGGCGGCACAGGGCTATGTCGAACTGCATGGCCGAGCCTTGCTGGATGACGATAACCTGATTCGCAGCCCGGTTAGCGGCATTTCTTGTGTCTGGTACCGCTACCGTGTCTATCTGCGTCAAGAGAACAACAAATGGCAGAAGGTTGGTCATGGCGTCAGTGACAGCATCTTCCAGATTACCGATGGCAGTGGTCAATGTTTCATCGACCCCAATCATGCCGAGGTCATCGGTGCAGAGCGGCGCGTGACAATAGAAGGGCAATACCGGCGTGTCGAGGAGTTGCTGTACGGCCATTCGGTCTACGCGCTGGGCGAGTTCAGCACGCTGGGCGGCGCCGGTTCGCAGCTCAACCTGAAAGAGGACATGGCTTTGCTGTTGGCGGAATGGAAGCGCGACAGGGCTGCCTTGCATGAACGTTTCGATCTGGATGGCAATGGTGAAATTGACCAGCAGGAATGGGAACTGGCGCGGCGCACGGCGGTGCGGGAAGTGGAAAAACAGCATCGCGATATCCGCGCGCAGAACGGCACCCACATCATGCGCGCTCCGCGCGACGGCCGTCTGTTCATTCTTTCCAATCATTCGCCGCACCGGCTGCGCAATCAGTACCTGTGCTGGAGCGTCTGGCATCTGTTGATTGTGCTGGCGTCGGTGGTGGCCGTGATCTGGCTGCTGAGTTAGTTGCATTTGGCAGGGTGGTTGAAAAGCCGCAGTCGTGCGGGCGCTGTGGTAAAATCGCGCGCTTATGACTACCGAAAACATCACCGAAAAAACGCCGGCACCGGAGCTGGCAAAATCGTTCGACCCCAAGGATATCGAGGGTCGCTGGTACCAGTTCTGGGAGAGCCGCGGCTATTATGCTGCGGGCGCCGACGCGAGCAAGCAAGACAATTTCTGCATCCTGCTGCCACCGCCCAACGTCACCGGCACCTTGCACATGGGGCATGGCTTCAACCAGACCATCATGGACAGCCTGACGCGCTATCACCGCATGCGCGGCGACAACACGCTATGGCAACCGGGCACCGACCATGCCGGTATCGCCACACAAATCGTTGTTGAGCGTCAGCTCGATGCACAGGGTGTCTCACGCCATGATCTCGGCCGCGAGAAATTCCTGGAAAAAGTCTGGGAATGGAAGGAATACTCCGGCAACAGCATTACCAGACAGATGCGCCGCCTCGGCACTTCACCCGATTGGAGCCGCGAGCGCTTCACGATGGATGAAGGCTTGTCGACAACCGTCACCGAAACCTTTGTCCGCCTCTATAACGAAGGCTTGATCTATCGCGGCAAGCGTCTGGTCAATTGGGATGTCAAACTCGGTACCGCCGTTTCCGATCTCGAAGTGGTGCAGGAAGAGGAAGATGGCCGCCTCTGGCATATCCGTTATCCCATTGTTGGAAATGATGGCGCTGATGGCTCCGGTCATCTGACCGTCGCCACCACGCGTCCGGAAACCATGCTGGGCGACGTCGCCGTCATGGTGCACCCGGAGGACGAGCGTTACAGCAAGTTGATCGGCAAGACCGTCAAGTTGCCGTTGTGCGACCGCGAGATCCCCATCATCGCTGACGATTACGTCGACCGCGAGTTCGGTACCGGCGTGGTCAAGGTGACGCCGGCGCACGATTTCAACGACTACGCCGTCGGCCATCGTCACCAGCTGGACAAGATCATTGTCATCGATCTTGGCGGTAATATCCCGGCAAGTGCGGAAGTCATCGCTGCCGATGGCGCGGTCAAGGCTCCCGTCGCCATGCCGGCCAATCTTGCCGGTCTCGAGCGTTTTGCCGCCCGCAAACAGGTGGTCGCCGACCTCGAAGCGCAGGGCTATCTGGAAAAGGTCGAGAAGCACAAACTGAAAGTGCCGCGCGGCGACCGTACCAATGTCGTCATCGAGCCCATGCTGACCGACCAGTGGTTTGTCGCCATGGGCAAGCCGACCGCCGACGGCAAGAGCATCACGCAAAAGGCACTGGATGTGGTTGCCAGCGGCGAGATCAAGTTCGTGCCGGAAAACTGGGTCAACACCTATAACCAGTGGCTCAATAACATTCAGGACTGGTGTATTTCTCGTCAGCTGTGGTGGGGTCATCAGATTCCGGCATGGTATGTTGATGGAGGCGAACTTGGTTTAGGTAAAGTTTATGTCGCACATGACGAGACAGAGGCTAAAGCACTGGCTGCCAAGGATGGTTACACCGGCAAGCTCAAGCGCGACGAAGACGTGCTCGACACCTGGTACTCCTCGGCACTGTGGCCATTCTCTACGCTGGGCTGGACTGGCGACCCTGAAAAGGATGCGCAAAACCAGATGCTGCAGCAATATCTGCCGTCCTCGGTGCTGGTGACCGGCTTCGACATCATTTTCTTCTGGGTGGCGCGTATGGTCATGATGACTAAGCACATTACCGGCAAGATCCCGTTCAAGCATGTTTATGTGCACGGCCTCATCCGTGATGCCGAAGGTCAGAAGATGTCCAAGTCCAAGGGCAACGTGCTGGACCCGATCGACCTGATCGACGGCATCGGCCTTGAAGATTTGGTGAAAAAGCGCACTACGGGGCTGATGAACCCGAAAGATGCGGAAAAAATCGAGAAGCGCACACGCAAGGAATTCCCGGAAGGCATTCCAGCTTTCGGCACCGATGCCTTGCGCTTTACCTTCGCCAGCCTCGCCAGCCCGGGTCGCGATATCAAGTTCGACCTCAATCGCTGTGAGGGCTACCGCAATTTCTGCAACAAGCTGTGGAACGCCACCCGCTTCGTGCTGATGAATTGTGAGGGGCAGGATTGTGGTTTGGAGCCTTGCCAGCACGATTGCGGACCTGATGGTTATTTAGACTTCTCGCAGGCCGACCGCTGGATCGTCAGCCAGCTGCAGCGTACCGAGGCCGACGTTGAACGCGCGTTCGGCGAATACCGTTTCGACCTCGCTGCCAAGGCCATTTACGAATTTGTCTGGGACGAATACTGCGACTGGTATCTGGAGCTGGCGAAGGTGCAACTGCAGAACGGTAGCGACGCGCAAAAGCGCGCCAGCCGCCGCACGCTGCTGCGTGTGCTGGAAACCATCCTGCGGCTGGCGCATCCGATTATTCCGTTCATCACGGAAGAACTGTGGCAGACTGTCGGCCCGCTTGGTGGCAGGGTCGGCCCCAGCATCATGCTGGAAGCTTATCCCAAGAGCCAGCCGGAGAAGATCGACGAACAGGCGGAAGCCTGGGTGGCGACACTGAAACAGGCGGTAGATGCCTGCCGTAGTTTGCGTAGCGAAATGAACATTTCGCCAGCATTGCGTGTGCCATTGATCGCAGCCGGTAATGCCGAAAGCCTCAATGCTTATGCGCCGTATCTAAAGGCACTGGGCAAGTTGTCGGAAGTTGAAGTGATGGCCGAACTGCCGGAAGCGGATGCCCCTGTGGCACTCTCTGGCGACTTCAAGTTGATGCTGAAGATCGAGATTGATGTAGCTGCGGAGAAAGAACGCCTCGGCAAGGAGATTGCACGCTTGAGCGGCGAGATCTCCAAGGCCGAGGGCAAGCTGGGTAATGCCAGTTTTGTTGAGCGTGCACCGGTTGCGGTCGTGGTTCAGGAGAAAGAGCGGTTAGCTGGTTTCAAGGCTACCCTGGAAAAGCTGGAAGCGCAGCTGGCAAGATTAAAATAGCGTTTCTTGGCTGTCGATGTAAATAACAAAAGGGCCTGAAATCAGGCCCTTTTGTTATTTTTGATGCACTCAGTATTGAGCGAGCATGGATGATTGTTCTACCAGGTCATCACGGTAGGGGTGAGAAGGATGACGATAGAGCGATTTGATTTTTTTCACGTAATCCTGTGTTTCCGGGTAGGGGGGTATTCCCTTATGCCGCTCTACCGCTCTTTCCCCGGCGTTGTAAGCGGCTGCCACCAGCTCAATGTCTCCCTTGAAATAAGCCAGTAGCCATTGCAGGTAAGCCAATCCGCCCTTGATATTATCTTCGGGGTTATAGGCATCTTTCACGCGAAAGCGCTTGGCTGTGTCTGGGATAAGCTGCATGAGGCCTTGCGCATTTTTCGGGGAGGTGGCTTGCGGATTAAAGCCGGACTCGATGGCGATAAAGGTCATGGCAAGGTTTTTATCGATATCATATTTCGCCGCGAGCTTTTCCACTAATTCGTAGATACGCTTTTGCCTGTTAAAAAGTGCTTCGGTCTTGTCCGTGATGGCATTTTCTACCTGAACCACCACCGGTGGATCGGGCTGCAGGCAAGTGGGCATCTCGGAGATCGCGGTGTTTGCATTGATTGTAGCGAGTAGTTCTTGAGCCTGGACATGCTGTTGTGCCGCCGCCTGTTTGAGAAGCTCAGAGGCTACATAGTGGTCTTGATTGACCCCGCGACCATTGAAATAAAGCCAACCAAGTGCGTAGAGCGCATTGGTATTGCCATCTCGCGCAGCACGGCAGTAGAACTGTGCTGCTTCGACATAATTGTTGGGCCCGCCGTCAGCGCTCTTTACCTTGAATGCCAGTCTGACGAGGATGGAATAAGGGTTCTCCAGTGCACTTTTCCCACTATTTGCAGAAGCAACACTGCCGTTGCCATTAGCTGCCGGATTGTGTCCGGCAGCCATTCCAGTGTTCGCAAAAAGTAAAGCGGCAGCGAACAGTAATGCCTTGAGATACGGTGTAGTGCAATCAATTTGCATGTCTGGAAGTTCCCCTTGATCAATGTTTTTGCCTTAGGCAAAAACATTCTTCCTTTATACGAATTGCATTGTTGATGATTGAGTACAGGCTGACAATAGCCTGAATGGGTCACATGGATGGCGCTATGGGGAGATGCAGTGCGGGCGCGTCTTGCTGCGTTAATTAGATGAAGAGGTTGACATCTGATTCGCCGGCGAACTCGAAGAAAGTCGCTGCGCCACCAAATTCAATGCCGTCTACAAAATCATCCGGTTTGAAATCGAATAAATCCACCGTCATCTGGCAGGCGATCAGTTTGACGCCCGATTCAATACAGGCAGCGCGCAGGTCTTCAATTGAGGCAACGCCCTTGCTGGCGATTTTTTGTTTCATCATCATGGTTGCCATCGACTCCATACCCGGAATCATCTGCACCAGGTTAGGCATAGGCACCGGCATCGGCATGCCCGGATTGCCGAGCGGTGAAACCTTGAGATCGCTGACATCCTTTTTCAGCAGGGTCAGGCCGTAGAAGGTGAAGAAAATCTGCACTTCATAATCCAGCGCAGCCGCGGTCGAAGCCAGGATGAAAGGCGGATAGGCCCAGTCCAGCGTGCCTTTGGAAGCGATCAGTGCTAGTTTTTTGGCCATGATGTCCTATCCGGTGCCGTTCAGGCGGCGCGTTTCTTGATGTGAAATACGGTTTCGCTGTCGGATTGTTCCATTGAAAGCAGTTCGTGACCGGTCTGCTTGCAGAAAGCCTGGAAATCCTTGACCGCACCCGGGTCGGTGGTCATGACCTTCAACACCTGTCCGTTCTCGATCTCAGCCAAGCTCTTCTTGCAGCGCAGGATGGGCAGTGGGCAGTTGAGGCCGCGTGCATCTAGTTCTTTATCGAATTCCATAGGGAGCGCCTGTATTTAATAACGTGAATGACTGAAATTTTAGCAGTAAACGAAATGGCAGGTTTACTTTTGCCCGAACGGCAGACTTGCCTTGCCCCAGGCCAGTACCCCGCCGCGCAGATTGTATACATTCTTGCGGCCCTTGTTGACGATAAAGGCTGCTGCCTGCGCCGAACGCATGCCGCTGTGACAATAGAACACCAGCGCATCGTCGCCATTCAGCGATTCGTATTTGAGCGGCAGCAGCGCGAGCGGGATGTGCGATGCACCGGGGATGATGCCTCTGGCAACCTCGTCATCGTTGCGAACATCTACCAACTGGATATTGCTGCTGTTTAGCATGCTTTGTAAATCGCTGGCTTCGATTTCTTTATAACCTGACATCAGGGACTACCTATTGAAAAGACGATAATTTGTAATTTTATACGAATGTGCCAGGCAGTAAGTGAGAGTGAGCGGAATATTCCAACTTTTAACTGGTACGACTAGATGTCGCAGGTCACTCCATCAAGGCTGTCAAAATGTTTTTACTTTAATCGCTTTATTATCTTTGAGCGTCAAACACACGCCACTCTGGAGAGATGCCATCTGCGGTTTATGTTTAAACATATTTTCCAAGACCTTTGTGCTGTCTGCATTTGTCTTGAAACATACAGGTAACCCAATATTTTCAAGATAATCGTCAGCCTCTCCTTCGTAGTCGTCAGGGCTTTGGGATGCCAACATAACAACCAACCCTTTCGAGCGATGTAACCGGATAATGTCACTCAATGCCTTATGCTTAGAGGCTAGTATATGACGAGCCTCATCGACAGCAAGGATACAACGTAAAGCTCTATGCCCCTGAGCGTCTTGGGGTGCCGCATCTAGGCGCTTCATCCAAGTATTCAGTGCATCTAACAGCAAATATGCAGACAAATTCTTAACAGTATCCTGAGCATGTGCGAAAGTGATAATCCAGCTCTGAGAGAAAAATTCCGATGGAGAGAAATTGGCACTAAAAATATCCCATTCGGTTAGATCATTGATAGTTGAAATGACCGAGTCGGTTTTGAGCTCATTTTCTTCGTAGTAACTCTTCAGCCAAGACTTGACGTTTTCAAGAGTAATGCGCCCTTTGGATGCAAAATGCGGCCTTAACGCTTCCTTGATATTATCCTTCTGAACTGCTCCTACATTACCTGAAATAACCTTTATAAAAGAATCTCTGAAACCCATCACGGTATCAGCAACATCAGAGTCATTACCAAGGTTAGACCCATAGAACATATCTAAGGGGATGGAATTTGCGGGCACTCTCAGTACCTTTGCATTAAGTGCCTGCGCCAATTTTTCATCATCAGCCAGTTCGCCCTTGCCCAAGTCCAGCAAAATAACAGGTACATTCATCTGATCATGAACCTGCTTTAAGGCTTCAAGCATTGCGCGCGTCTTACCTGAGCCAGCTTGACCCATGATGGCAACGTGTGGTGAATAACCTACACCATTGACCAGCCACTCATACGGTTCGTTACTATCCAGCTCATTTCCCAAACGAATATGAACTGGCTTTGCTTGACTAGTGAAGCCAGTGCCCTCTTGCCTCCAGCTATTTGTGGTCGAAGTTGCGGACATTACAACTGTATCTGGCAGTTGCGCCCTTCTAGTAATAAGGATTTCAATAAACTTGTTGTAGTCTCCTTCAGCTGCTGCCCAATCGTCTTGAAGGAGTGACACGCCACGATGCCAATGGCGCTTAACTGCATTTTGTAATGTAGCAATATTTAACTCGCCATTAGGAAAATGCTTTTTGATATTGGTGGTGAGCAACGCAACCCAAAGGGGTAACTCATCCATGCCAAAGAGCAATTCACCTTTTAGCGGGCGACCCGAGCTATCGATATTTTGGGTCGGAAAAGTAGGTTCGCCCAGTGAGCGGCCAATTGCTAAGCGGGCAACTCGGTAACGAACAGTAAAACCTAGTTTTGATTTAAGCTCATCACTGATTTTGTCAGCGTCACCGCTTGTTTGAAAGTTAGAAACCAGCACATTCTCTAGAGTGATACTGCTCATGCCTCACCTCCAAAATAGGCATTGTCTTCAGCCCATGTCTTGCCAACGCCGTTGCCAATTTGTTGGTGATGTAATACATAGGTTTTTGCGATATTAGGTTCAATATGCTGATACATCTCCCTATCGATTTCCTTATCTTGCGAAAGCAAAATTACTTGACGTGTACTATCACTGACCCAGAAGTTAAGAATATTCTTTCGGTGCTTGCTATCTAAACGACCCAATGGTGTATCAACAACCAGTGGCGCATCCATGCCAGAAACCTTCGCCAGCCCCGCGATCAATGCAGTGGCAAACAACTGATTTTCACCAGCAGACCTATCGAAAATAATTTCATCTCCCTCTTTTGAGAGCACTTTGGTCTGACCTACCTCATCAATATCAATTCTTGCTACTTGATCTTTATGTGCAAGTGAGTGGTAAACCTCTGTCATAGCATCTGCCAATTTTTGTGTCTTTAAGGTGTAAAGTGAAGGAATAAGCTCGTCGATGAGATTGCAAACTCGTTGGGCCTTTGCAACGACTGACTTCACGGGGTTTGCTTGAATAAACTTCTCATGCTCACGTTCGTAGGTGGCGCGCTCATTTAGAATGTCCTGCTCAAGTGATTTGATTGCTCTGTTTAAATCAGCCCATTCACGGTCTTTCTGGCTAATTAAGGCATTCACGGTATTCAATTCAGCATTAAGCTTGGCAAGTGTGCCGTCTCGATCTACCCCTTCGATGCGGGTGTAACGATTAATCAGCTTTTTGATTCTACGTTGAAGAGACTCTTTGCGATCCAATAGGCCTAGGATATCTTTTACCCCCACCTTCAAATTACCCATGAGATCTATGACTTGTTCGCGCTTACTGCCATATAGGTAGTCATGAACGATTTCATCAGCACACCCGTCAGGCGGGGGGTAGAAAAGGCTTTCCCAAGCTGCTTCTAGGCGGACATTAATTGCATTGCGTTGATCATTAGTTAGGGATGGGCTAGATAGTGTCGTCACAAGATTGTAAAAATCGTTCATAATTGAAGCGTCTTTACAAAACTGCTCGAACCAATGACCAAATCAGCCCTGAGAAGACACGACATTACCGATCGCACATGGGAATTGCTG
>Ga0208244_100476_pt1 | contig 38584 bp, 32 predicted proteins | sample SubbioCR12Aug_5A_FD_184828 | JGI IMG/M metagenome (GOLD analysis project Ga0208244, IMG submission 184828) | Serpentinite rock and fluid subsurface biosphere microbial communities from McLaughlin Reserve, California, USA - CR12Aug_5A (SPAdes) | ecosystem: Environmental > Terrestrial > Deep...
TATGTAAGCGGCATCGTCTTGATCCTGATGGGTGACTTACGCGCATCAGTTCGATGAGCGAATCACACGAGCGAGAAGACGGGCGCGTAGACAGCGAACTGAACTGGGTAACGAAAATGAAAAACAAGCAAAGCGGCATGAGAATTGACTGTCAGAGCAACCATTAGAGGAATAACCGGCGGACTTGTGGACGCGTCCTGCGGACCGGTCCGAGCAGAGCCGTGTGGATAAGTCATGGACAGCCTCCCTGCTGACCACAACTTATCCACACTCTCGGACCTCGCGACCACAAAGTCCGCCGGTTCAATAACAGGTTAAAGTGATTGATCTTAAAGACAGTTAATTCAAAAAAGCCAAAAAATGCTTGAGGAATTGCTTTGGCTTATTGACTACGGCAGGCTAATGGGTGACCCCACAAGACGCACTCTCAAAGCCATGGCGGATTGCCTTTCGGCGAATCCGCCTTACCGGGTTACTCTTTACTTTCAACTTTATTTATAGATTGAGTTTTAGTATTAACATTTCCTAAATCGACAGAACCTTTGAAAACTATGTTTGGTGGGCCAGATGGCTTAGCACTTGCCGGAGCAGCTATAGGTGCACTTGCTGGTGCTGCTTGTTGTGAGGTAGAGTTCCCGCTATTTCCAGTTTCATTACTCATATTAAATTTCTCTTTTACTGTTAAGGGTTTTACTATTTCTACTTGATGAACTATGGCCTCGCTAGCTATTTTTTGATAGATATATAATGGTGTTGCTAAAACCAAGAAGGCTAGAGCAATAGCTACATATAATGTTGCATCATGCAAAAAATTCCCTCTTTTTAAATTATTTGTACTATTGTTTTCTGTAGCTTCCGATAGCCGACTATTCAAATACTCATCAAAATCTATTTTTGCTAACTTAATTGAATCTTGATCACTTTCACCATTTTCTGTATGCCATATCTTCAAAGCTTTATGGTGTTCAACTAATGCCAAAGCTGTAGGAATTTTTTGGTAGGAATAACCTAAAAATGATCTGAAAACCAATACCAAAGAAACTACCATCGCAATTAATGCTAGTGCAGAAATTAGTGTAAATATGTATGTAGGCAAATTCCATAAATATTTAAAATCCACGATCATAGTAGAGAGTGCTCCACCGAGTACGGTTAATGCTACTATCGGAACATTTGCAGCTGAAGCAATATTATTTCTTTGCTCCAACTCAAAATCATACTGCTTTTGATAAATTTCTTGTTCCATCAGCGATTCACTAAGCGTCTAACAAGGAATTAAATAGATAGCTGTATATCGACCGAAAGATACCCGTTAGCGCGATAATCTATTGATCAGCATACAATTTTTTCTTCTGTGTATCATTGGCGAGAAGTGTTAATGGTCGGTAATGATGAGTTTGCTGTAATAGAATCACATGAAGCGATTGGCCGCAAAGTGTCGAATTCTCTTTGACAGAGCAAGTTGGGCCAACTAAACACAAACCTATTTAAAAATCGATAACCGGTAGGGCGTTTTCGCGTTAGCAAAACGCCCACACTCATTAAAGCCATGGCGGATTGCCTGTTGGCGAACCCACCTACCAGGTTGCTCACAAAATCTAACCTTATTCGTTGGGTAACTACCTATAACCTTGCCATATCTAAGATAGATTTCTCCAGCGTCCCTTTGGCACGGCATGTCACCGAATCACCGCTTCCTCCGGTGCCCCAGTTCTTCGATCCAGACTCGCCGGTTGTGAAGGACACATCACTTGAGGACGAAGGAACCGTAAATTGTTGCACCGGGGTGCCAAATGCATTGAAAGCGACACCAGTTCCAGTAGTTGTGACACGTAGAATGTACTTGACGTTTGCCGAAACCTTTGTCTCGTTGGATGATTGAGGCGCTACATAGACGTTAATTCGTCCTTCCAACGACGCATCTCGGGATACTTCCGCGATATTAGGCAAATTGTTGTTTGGTCCCCATGTGCTAGCAACCTTATAAGCTGAATCTTGAGCAACGTTGTAAACGTATGTTTTTTCTTCCTTCTGATAGCTGAATTTACGAGTCGATTCCCCACAATCTACGTAGTTTTCCGGCGAGTCGCTTGAAAAAGAAACATTGATAAGCCTAGACGCTTTGTCAATGTTATTGATTACAAAGAATCCAGTTGCCAAGCGCCCAACTAAACGATCCCAAACAACATCGAATGACTCATCAATGCTGACCTCGTTATTGTGTACATCTGGAACTTTGGGAGGTGAATAATCCAGCTTACTCGCTCCCGGTGTTGCACAACCAGATAACGCAAGCAACAAAAGAAAACCTTCATACCTATTTCTACTGATCATATTTTCCCTTTATTCAATCACTGTTTTATTTTGTCCAACGTTTGAGCTCAGGCCGCGGCCCGTCACGGCCGTCGCGCCTGCAGCGAATGGTTTGACGAAGCCGCTAACGCGGAGAAAAGCCGTGCTGCTTGATTGACGATAAAATATAACCTCACGACCTCTTTATACGAAGGAATATTCCAGGACGAATCATGAGGTTACACGACTATGACAGCATCATCGGCGTTCGATTTCAAGCAAAACTATCAAACACATCGTCAAAAAAACTAAGGGTCAAGTCTTGCAATCAATCATTTCATTCGCTTACGTATCGTTGACCGCTCTAATGACTGTCGAATAATTTACGTCGAAAGTGCTTAAATTTGTTACAGGTTTTAATTACCACTCTCATATTTTAACCGTTTCCCAAACGGACGGTAATCCAATGCCCGTGCTTACAAATCTTGATACCGAACAGTCGCTTCCGATCGATTCGAGCCAAACCGGCTTAACAACCCGTCAACGTGCAAGCATCTTATCGGCAACGCTTGATAACTGCTCCAAGGACACTCCGCTGCATCTTTGACCCTCTGCGCCCTGACCAGATTCAACACCACTAGCGAGAAAGCTCAAGCAAATAATTGTCCTTTCCACCAAAATGGCTTTATACCGACCTTGAAATACATGACCGGCTCTATTAAGTCGCTGATTGAATGTTTACATGTAAACCCATTCAACTGCCGCTTTTGCTATATTGCAAGACTTGACCTCGTTGCACATTCTAGCCGCAGATCAGGCCAGGTCGGCATGCAGACGAATGCCTAGTGCCTTCGTTACCTTAAGGATCGTATCGAAACTGGGAATGTGCTCGCCGTCCAGAGATCGATATAGGCTTTCACGAGAGAGCCCTGTATCTCTGGCAATCTGCGACATGCCGCGCGCACGAGCAATATCGCCAAGTGCCTTGGCTATGAAGGCCGCATCACCGTCGGCTTCCTCGATGCAGGCGTCCAAATAGGCCGCCATTTCTTCGGTGGTTCTCAAGTGCTCCGCCACATCGTAGCGGCTGGTGATGGTTTTTGTCATTACATTATCCTACAGGTTACGGGCAAGACTTTGAGCGGTTTTAATATCGGCATCCTGTGTGCTTTTATCGCCACCGGCCAACAAAATGACAATTTCGTTGCCGAGTCGCGTGAAATACACTCGATAACCGGGACCATAGTCGATTCGCATTTCTGATACACCTTCGCCAACCGGCTTCACATCACCCGGATTACCGGCAGCCAAACGTTCGACTCTTGCCAAAACACGGGCGCGAGCACGAATGTCACGTAGATCGTCCAGCCATCGAACATAAACATCGGTTTTCTTTATATCGACCATGATTTAAGTGTAGCCTAAAGGCTACATTTGTCAATAGACTTATAGGTGTTTGCGTATTCGTAAGGGGGCCTCCTGAAATGAATACAGTATCTACATTGTGAATGGCTGCTTATTTGGCATTTCCTGTCACCGCAAATTAAATCTTATCTGTCAGCTTTGGGTCATGATCTGACTGCGATCTTCTCGAGAAATTGTCGGTTCAAATGTAAGGTAGACCGTATATTTCAAAGTTCATTAAACCCAGGATTACAGGTGGCATTTCATTGGTTTCACCAAACGGTGAATTCTTTCCATTCTGTCAAACTTTAACTTTTCAAGATACAATTCCGAATACTCTATAAAACCAGTCAACTGATATGCCAGCGGCATGATGGAGAACCGGTGAAGCGACCTATTTATGCGGCCATGCCGTTTTGGCTCCAGTCAAAAAACTAACGAAACCAACCATGACCAGCATCAAAGTCGACATTGAAAGTTCGGTCGAAAGCCTGCCTGGCGTTAAAAAATCCGAAAACGGCTGGAGTCCCCGGCAAGTATTGTTATTCAGCGGGCATATGATTGACGCGCCTGAACGGCCAACGCCCCGTTTTCCTGCCGACAAGGAAGGCATTGCCGCCCAAAAAATTGCCGAAATTTTGGGACGCCTGTCCGCAGGTCCGGAAGATTTGGCTTTAACCCAGGGTGCCAACGGCGGTGATATCCTGTTTGCCGAGGCTTGTTTGACACGGGGCGTCAAGCTCATCCTGCTGCAACCGTTCGATGAACCGGCGTTCATTCAAAAATCGGTTATTACCCGGGGCACACGCTGGAATGAGCGCTATTTGGACATTAAACCGCATGTTCATATCAAATCCGCACCTGTCGAATTAGGTGCACTTCCTGAAAATGTGGATCCTTACGAACGCTGCAATCTCTGGTTGTTGGATACTGCGCTGGCTTACGGCGTCGATAAAGTCCGGTTTATCTGTTTGTGGAATGGTGCAGGCAGCAATGATCCGGGAGGGACAGCGCATATGGTGAATGAGGTAAAATCGAGCAAGGGGCAGGTCTATTGGTTGGATACCCGCAAATTGTGGTGAAGCAGGTTAAAGATGCATTTGTATTCTGATGCCGCTTTAATTTGACAACCTGAATAGCATCAAAATGCTTTCATTACCCCAAAAATGAAAGTACTCTCTTATTATTGATCGCGCACTTTCATAGCAACCCTTGAGGGGGCCATTGTGGCGGAAAATTTAAATCATCTTGACGATCGCTTTTGGAATCGCTTGTTGAAAGCCATCGAAGAAGGCCAGGTGGTGCCGGTTATCGGTTCTCAGTTATTGATCTGGCAAGATCAAGACCAGGTTCAGACGCTACAGCAGCGTATCGCCAAACACCTGTTGACTCTTTATGGCATAAATGCGCCTGCCAAGCTGACGCCGCATAGAGAACTGCACGAAGTCGTTACGCTGCTCAAACCGACTGTCAATCTTCAGGATCTTTATGGCGATATAGCCGACGCACTGGAAGCGGTGCGCAATGCCCCCGGTTTTAAATTACCGGCTGCAATCGAAAAGATTGCGGCCATCACCTCGTTTCGATTACTGGTGGCCTTGACGCCGGACACATTACTGGCTCAGGCTTTGCGTAAAAGAAGCGCCGTCAATGAAATAGTGCATTCGCCGAATTTGCCCACCAGTGAAGCAGGCGATCTGACGATTGACTGGCTAAAGAAACCGGGTGAAGTCAATTTGCTGTATCTGTTCGGAAAGATGCAATCGACGCCGGTATTTGCGATTCATGATGAAGATACACTGGAATACACGCATAACCTGCTGTCACGGGGCAGCAATGTGCCGCTTCGCTTTTTGGGTGAGTTGCAGCAACGCGGCCTGCTGTTTCTGGGCACTAACTTTCCGGATTGGTTCAGCCGGTTCTTGTTGCGCTTAACCAATCAAACCCGGCTTTCAGATAAGAAAACCCGGGCCTGGCTGGTGGATGACGGGCAAAATCAGCCGGAATTGACATTGTTTTTGCAAGGTTTCAGCCGGGAAACTGAAATCATTACCGAACTCTCCCCGCAAGCCTTTGTTGATGAATTGTATACCCGGTGGTCGGCCAGAAATACGCCATCGTCCCCTTCATCCGGTAGTGATAATCGCGCTCAATTTCCCGATCCAGCGAGTGTGGCGTTTTTTATCAGTTACTCGCGTGCCACGGATTTACCCGCAGCGGAAAAACTTTATCAAACCTTGCGTGAACAAGGCTTGTCCGAAAATGAAATCTGGTTTGACCGGACGGCAATAGAGCCCGGCGGCGACTTTCAAAAACTGATCTATGACGGCATTCGCACCTGCCGTTACTTTTTGCCGCTGATTTCATCGGCTGCCGACCGCTTTGACGAAAAATTCTTTTACCGTGAATGGAATGCCGCCATCGACAGGAGTAAAGGTATCAGCGGCCGTGAATTTATAGTCCCCGTTATTCTCGATGAAGAGTACAACCCGCAAGGATATCAACGCGTGCCCCAAGCGTGGTCGGGCTCTATTGATTTCGGCCACGCACCGGGAGGGTTGGCCGATGCCCGCACGCGTCAACATTTGACCAAGTTGATACGCGAGTTGCGCCGCGGAGAAAAGCCATGACGCCTCAACAGAATTTACAGTTGAATGCGCAAAATCCCTGGCCTGGATTGGCCACCTATGATGAAACCGCCCGTCATTTTTTTTATGGCCGGGAAGAAGAGACGCAGGAATTGTTGCGTTTAATCCGTTTGTCACCGTTGACCGTGCTGTACGGAAAGTCCGGGTTAGGTAAAAGCTCATTACTGCAAGCGGGTTTGTTTCCCAAATTACGTCAGGAACATTTTTTACCGGTTTATATCCGGCTGAACAAGGCCAATGTGGAAGCGATGCCTTTCCTTGATCAGGCCGCCTATTGGTTTCAGGAAGCCTTGAAGGCCGCAAGAGCCGACTGTCCCGATTTTACCGCCGGGGAAAATCTTTGGTGTTATCTGCACAGGCGCGATTTGGAAATCTGGAGTACGGATAATCAATTATTGACACCGGTTTTTGTTTTTGATCAGTTTGAAGAAGTCTTTGCCGGAGCCAATCCGGATTTATCACAGCCGCTGGTTTTATGTCATGGCTTGGCCGATTTGATAGAAAATAAATTACCGGCTCATTTCGCCGGGCAGAATCTCGATAAGCCGTTGATCGAAAAACTGGATTTACTCACGCAACATTACCGGGTCGTGCTTTCTTTTCGTGAGGATTTTTTGCCGACACTGAAAAACTGGGAGCGTGATGTTCCTTCGTTACTCAAAAGCTGGTGCCAGTTAAAACCCTTATCCAGAGCACGCGCTATTCGCGCCGTGTCTCAGTCGGGAGCAGCCATTCTGGCGGAGGGTGCGGCTGAAGAAATCGTAGATTTTGTCGGCAACCTTGATAAATCGCAGGTCGATGGAGACTCGACAATTGAGCCGGTTTTACTGAGTTTGTGTTGTTATCAGTTAAATGTGCGCCGGCAAGTAAAAAAATCACCGCGTATCGATGCGGAGTTGCTGCGTAACGAAGGTCAGGAAATTCTGGAGAGCTATTACGCCAATGCGCTTGCCTCAATGCACCGTTCCGTTGCTGAATTTATTGAAACCCGGTTAATTCAAGGTGACCGTTATCGCAGTAGTTATCCGGTTCAGCTGGCTTTGGACGAAGGTTTGCTGAACCAAAAACAATTGACCGAGTTGACCGACCGGCACCGGTTGCTGCGAATCGATCAGCAACTGGGTACACCGCGAGTGGAATTGATTCATGATCGTCTGGTTTCTGTGGTGCGTAAGGCCAAAGAACGGCGCCGTGTTAAAAAGGAAATAAAGCGCGCTTGGCTGTTGGCAGTAGCCGCCATATTTGTGGTTGTGTCGTTTAGTGGCTGGCAACACTGGGAAGGCTCAACCAAGACCGAGTTAATCATCCAGACGGCCGAAGCCATTGCAAAACGTTCACGCGATCAGCTCCTGATGCCATTAAATCAGACGATTGCTCCGCCTGACCGGCCTGTCAGCATAAAAAAAGGGGCCCTTATTTATGTGCAGATTCGAAATGACAACCAGCGTCAAGCCGCCAGTCAAATTCAGAAATTATTGATGGACCGGTATTACAAGGTGCCGGGCATAGAAACACTGGCTACGGGGCCCTCAACGACGGAGGTGAGGTATTTCAGAAATAATGAAGCCGGGGAGGCTCAGGCTATTGCCGATGTGTTGCTGCAACAAAAAATTCCGAACGTGACCACCAAGTACATTGCCGGTTTTGAAAATTCAAAAGCGATACCTCCGGGGCAATATGAAATCTGGTTCGCTACGGATGCGTTTAAATAATCAGAAAACGTAACGCTTCAGAGCGAAGCACAACAGTCCGTCGTGCTGAAAAGTTACCAGGTAACATAATAATAAATGAGGGGGAATGTAATGGCTAATTCAAATGAAATACCCGATCTTCAAGAAATAAAAACAAAGGTCAAAGACTATAAAGGCAAACAAAATTTCGGTGATGCGCGTGATTTGCTTGAAAAAGCGCTCAAGGAATACCCGGATGAAGTCTGGGTCACACAGCAACTGGCGCTATGTACCTATAAAGATGAAGAACTCTATCCAAAAACCCGGCTTAAAACGGCGCTGAAATTGCTGGATTCTATTGGACTACGCAGAGCGGACAATAAAAATTCCGAAACGCTGGCATTAGGCGGTGCCATTTACAAGAGAATGTGGGAGTTTGACGGTCAACTTGAATTTCTCTACGAGAGTCTGGCTTTTTATCGAGCGGCTTTCGAACGAAATCCCGAGCAAGACATGGGTTACGGCGGTATCAATGCGGCGTATTTACTGGATTTATTGGCTGCGCGTGCGGAAGGCCTGGAAACCAGAAGCGGCTTAAAATCCAAAGAAGCGCCAAAGTTTCGCAAAGAAGCTAAAGATCTGCGTAACAAGGTTCGTGAGCATCTATTATCCAGTCTGCAAAAAAATCCTGAACTGGCCGGGCACTACTGGTTTTTAGTGACGGTGGGCGAAGCCTGCTTTGGCATGGGGCTATACGCCGAAGCTGCACAATGGCTGGATAAGACTCAGTCAGTCAGTATTGAAGAGTGGGAATTGCAAACCACCTTCCGGCAATGGGTGGGGATTGCCCGGCAACAACACATCGATGCGCCTGATGAAACACAAAAGCCTGAGGAATTGCATGAGGCGTGGCAAACGCTGCAGCATTTACTGGGCGATGAAACGGCTGAAGCTTTGGTGTGTCATCGCGGAAAAGTGGGGCTGGCGTTATCGGGAGGTGGATTCCGTGCCTCGTTTTTCCATTTGGGGGTCATGGCCAGGCTCGCAGAGGCCGATGCTTTGCGCGGAGTCGATGTCTTGTCTACCGTATCGGGCGGCAGTATTTTGGGGGTGCAGTATTATCTGGAAGTGCAGAAACTTTTCGAAAATTCGGCAAAAAAATTGAGCCGGAACGATTATCTGGATATCGTTGAAAAACTGCAAAATGATTTTCTCAAAGGAGTCGAAACCAACATCAGGATGCGCGCCTTTGGCAATTTTGCCGACAATTTCAGGATGCTATTTTCCAAGACCTATTCGCGCAGTCATAAATTGGGCGAATTATACGAAACCAATCTTTATTCCAAGGTGGCTGACGGAAAAGGTGACCAGCCGCGGACCATGCCTGACTTGCTGGTAAAGCCGGTGCAAGGCCGATTCCAGGGCGACAGTTTTAAGCCCAACGCCCATAACTGGAGGCGAGTAGCCAAAGTGCCGGTGTTGTTGTTAAATACGACGTCGCTTAATTCCGGGCACAACTGGTTCTTTACTGCCGCCTGGATGGGCGAACCGCCCGGTTTGATCGATGTAGACAGCAACGAGCGGTTCCGGCGGCTTTATTATTATCAGGCGCCCGAGCATTTGAAAAAATTCCGGGTGGGTTCTGCGGCGGCCGCGTCTTCTTGTGTTCCCGGTTTGTTCGAACCCTTGGTTTTAGATAAGCTTTATGAAGACCGTACCGTCAAGCTGGTCGATGGCGGCGTTTATGATAATCAGGGTGTACAAGGCTTACTCGCGGAAGGCTGTACGCTGATTTTATGCAGCGACGCCAGCGGTCAAATGGCCGACTCTTATGATCCTGCGGAAGATCCTGGCGGCGTTTTACTGCGCACGGTTTCCGTTTTGCAGGACAGGGTGCGCGAATCCCAGTATCAGGATTTACAAGGTCGCCTGGATAGCCAATCGCTGCATGGCGTGTTTTTTATCCATACCCAAAAAGAACTGGATCCCAAACCTTTGGATTGGATAGGATGCCAGGACCGCAAGCCTGATATCCCCTCATCTAAAGTAACCTCATACGGCATTGCAAAGGACTTGCAAAAGAAAATTGCAGGCCTGCGCACTGATCTGGATTCATTTACCGAAGTGGAAGCCTATGCGCTGATGGCCAGCGGTTATTTGATGACTGACAAGCAGTTAAAAGACCTGGATCAGCAGCATAAAAAAGAGGGTAAACCGGGGACTTGGGGGGATTTTAAGATTTATGCCGAACAGCAAAGAGACTGGGATTTCCTGAAACTGAAAGATGTTCTGGCTGAGGAAGCCGGTGAGCAAGCGTCAGAAAAAAGAAAAGATCTGGAACTGCAATTAAACGTAGGCAGCGAATTATTCTTTAAAGCCTGGCAATTGATACCCTGGCTTAAAATAGTATCGGTTGCTGCCGCCGTTTTGATCCTAGTGTTATCGATTAACATGGTTGTTTCTCAATGGAATAACACGCTCTTTTCTATCTCGGTAGGCACGGCCATGATTGCTTTGCTGGGTTTTGTCGCTGCTTTGTTTTTTCCGGCTTTAAAGTGGTTAAACCCGAAGGAAGAGGCGAGAAGCTGGGTCATCAAGTTTGCCATTGCTCTTACAGGCTATGCCATGGCCAAGCTGCATCTGGCTATTTTTGATCCGTTGTTTTTAGCCAGAGGACGTTTGGCTCGCTTGCTTGATTTGGGCAAAAAATAGCAAGGTTTGTTGGTTGAGCTTTGAAACGGATCGCTGACTCATAATCTTCTGTCTTAAAACTATTAACGGCATACCGGCTATCCATGCCGCCGGTATGCCGCTGCCGAATTTTGATCTACGATGGATATAGTTTTAAAGGGTTACCCTCTAATTACGGATTTCCTGAATTGCCGGCCTGAAGAGGCCAGTAAAATGATAACGAAGTTGTCTTGCTGCCGGCTATTTTGGCTTTTTGGCGAATCTCATTGCCGTCTTTCACTGCGCTGATGAGGTAGTTGCCCGGTTTTAGATTGGCAAATAAATAAGGGCCTTCAACAAAGGTTTCGACCAATACATTGCCTTTTGCATCAGCTATACGGACATTGACGTCAGACATGAATTCACCTGAACCTTTATAAGCAAACAACAGGTTCAAATTGTAATCACCTTTCAGGGTTTGCAGGGCTTCACGTTCGGCTTCGCCAATACCGCCGCTGACAAAAGTAACATCACCCTGAATTTGTGGTTTGAGCGGCGATTCTTCTGCAAACGCAGCTAGACAAAAAAGAAAGCAGGGAATAATCAGTGCGCAGTTTAATATTTTCATAAATAACACTCCTCGATTGATGGAAGAATCAGTCTGTATCTGCCGTGAGGTTTTGCATTTAGCAGGACAGTTTTGCACAGCGTAGTGGGTATTTTTATTACCTGTCTGTTCGCTGCCATACATAGGCTTATCTTGTTTAATGGTATTTTTAGGCATATAAAATAAGTGTATGACATAACTGTTCAGCAAGTTGGGTCAGTGCATGATGGGTTAATTTTTTTACGTGGAGGTGTGGCTATGAATACCGTCTCATATAAAGCAGGAACTGATTGCCGACGGGCGGCACAATACCTGATTACCATCCTGATCGTGTTGCCGGTTGGGTTGTTAATCAGCCTTTTACCCGTCATGACTGAAATAAAACTGGCCCATAAACTGATGGCGGCTGATTGCGTTGTGTTTGCAACCAAAATGACGGCCTTGATTCTGTTTTATCGTTTTGCTGAACATGCGCTCGCTGCGATTACTGAGGACGGCAGAGCCCGTTCGTTTGTTCGCAGCATTGGCAAACCGCTAACCATTTTAGTGATTGTCATCATCGCTCAGGGATTGCTCTGGCAAATGACAGAACCGTTTGTAGCGGTGACCGGCAAAAAGATCTTTTTTGGCGCGGCCATCTTGCTGATTTTAGCCGCCAGCGCGTGGCTGATCTTCAAAGCTTACCAATCCGCTCCCTATTTACTGGTGGCAGTGCAAAGGTTTCGTAATCCGTTGGCGAAAGTTATGGCCGTTATTACCCGTCCATGCCCTTCGTGCGGTCACCGGCTGTCTAAATCAGCAAAGTTTTGCAGCCAATGCGGAGAAAAAACAGTTGAACCACTGACGTGTATTCAATGTGGCGCATCGCTGGCACCGGATCAAAAGTATTGCTGGCAGTGCGGCGCAACGACCAATCCCAGTGACAGCAAGGACACTGAGGTGTTTTTTGACGGTGAGTGAGTTACGTGGGCCGGTTAAGCGAACTTTTAGTCTTGCATTTTAGTAACTAAATGCAAATGATGGGCTACTTGGTTTTTTTAAAGGGTGAGAGAAAGCCTTTCAATCGATCCTGAGGCTGGTTTTTTTTGACCGTGGATTTCAATTGCTCGGTTTTAAGGCGGATGGCGTCCAGTTTCGCTTTGTCTTCAGCCGATAGGGTATGAACCAGATCCTCGCTGGACAGTTCCATGACATGCTCTTCATCGGTACTCAGGTGTTGCGATGAATAAAAGGAAAAATCATTGCTGCCGCTTTTTTTGACGGAATACATGGCGGCATTGGCTTTATTCAATAATTGCTGAGCTGTTTTACCGTCGTCGGGGAACAAGCTGATACCGATGCTGGGCGTTACAGTAAACGTTTCTCGAAGATAAGGGTAAGGCTGACAAAGCGTAGACAGGATTTTTTTTGTGAGTGTCGCAATCATGTCTCTGTTGGGGACTCTATCGAAAAAGATTACGAACACATCACCGCCCCAGAGGGCTACGGTATCGCCGTTGCGAGTGTTGATTTTAAGGCGCTTGGCAACCTCTTTCAGCAAAAAGTCGCCGGCGGTATGGCCTAACGCATTATTGACGGACTTGAATCCATCAAGATCGATGAAGCAAATGGCGAAATGTGAATTGACCTGTTTGCCTTTAACCAGGCTTTGCTCAAGCAGATCTTCCATCATGGCGCGATTAGGAAGTCCCGTTAATTTGTCGTGCGTAGCCAGGTATTGCCAACTGCGGCCAATTTTTAGCGTTTCCGTGATGTCGCTTAGCACGATCATGATTTGTTCAGGTTCGTTCTCTGTCATCTGAATCCTGTTACTGGAAAGCCGGATAGTGTATTCGTCATTAGGGGTGGTCAGAATGCAGAGGCCAAACGATTTGCTGCCGGTATCCAGCAGTTGCGACGGATTCCGGATATTCAATTGATCCATGTCCAGACATGCCAAGACCACATCGATGCTTTTGTCTCTGGCTTCCTGCAGGCTGAACCCGGTCAATAGTTCGGCGTTTGGATTCAGATATTCCAAGCAGCCTAATCTATCAGTGATGATGATCGCATCACTCATGGCATCCAGTGTTGCTGCGCTGCGCCGTTGCTCCGACAACAGGGTGCGGCCGATATGTTCCAGTTGCCGCCAGTTCTGCAGAGGGTAACTCAGGGCCATTACAAACACTACCGGAGAAGGGCTATACCAGATTTCCGAAATGAACAGCAGGATAAGGCTGATAGCACCGGACAGGCATATACCGGAAAATGACATAAAGAATGGCCTGTTCGGAGACAAAAACCGGCCTATCATCAACGAAGTGAACACTAAGATTAGCGTCAGGAATTTTTCAACGGCGCTGTTAATTCGGGTGAGATGGAAGCCTTGAAGACCGGCATTGAGTATCTGGGCATGAAACTCCAAGCCGCTCATCGGTTTGGATTCACCTGATAACGGCGAAGGGAAGCGAGGCGCAAGACCCGCCGCTGAAGCGCCTACCAGCACCAATTTACCGTGCAGGTCCACGTTACCTGTTTTGCCTTGCAAGACATCGACGTAAGACAGTCTTTGAAACGCTAATGCTGTAGCAAAGGGAACCGGAATGCGTTGATTGCGCCACCAGATGCCCGGTTCCGGATATTTTGATAGCGGGCGGCTTTCTCCATCCGATAGCGGTGTAATGTCTTTACGCCCTGTGCTCAACACCACGGACGCAAATGATCGCCATTTTTGCTTGCCGTAGCCTGCTTCCAGATAGGCGCTACGCACCAGGCCGTCCTTGTCGAGTTCGACATCGACATGCCCCAGTCCGGCAGCGGCAATGGCAAGTTGAGCAAGTGGCAGGGTTACTGTCATGCTTCCTGAGTCAAGACCGGTTGCCTCGGGTAATACCGGCAGAATGACGTGTCCATTGTTGTCGATTGCCTGCGCTAAAAGCGAGTCGGATTCCGGATCATTAGCGTCTGGTTCCGCAAAAATGATATCCAGGCCTATCGCAGCGGCACCCTGCTGCCCCAGCGCATTGATCAAGTTGGCATGGATCCGCCTTGACCAAGGCCAGCGTCCCAGTTGATGCAGGCTGTGTTCGTCAATTTCGATGAGTACGATCTCCGAACTTGCGGGCCGCGGCCAGATTCTGAGCAAGCTGTCGTAGATCAGATTGTCGATACGGCTCAATGCCCCGGTATTCAGGAGAAGGGCAGCTAACAGGGAGAGACTGAGAGCCAGTCCTAAACCCGGAAAGCGGAAGAAACGTGCCAGTTGTTCCACTAGGTCACCCTAAATTGCGATCAGTGCTAATAAGGGCAACATTAACAGCCACCAATAAAGCGACCTTGGCACTTCTATTTTTTGCGGGCTACCGAATGGGCCTTCAAAACCGTCCGGATCGATAGTTCTGATCCGAATGAAATAGGTGCCTGCTGATGGCGTCGGGATAAGCAGTTTGGGCTCATCGGTAACGGTATCAACAGTGGGCTTGGTAAATTCCTTATCTTCGGCCATTTGCAGTTGATATTTTTGTCCGGACGCTCCCGCGCGCCAGCGGATTTCCATAGAATCGCCGTCTATCTCGGGTTCCTCGGCCTCGGGAGCGGGAGGGACGCGTCTAAATTCTTGCGGATCGCTGAACGGGCCTCGTCCTTCCTTGGCATCAATCGAGGCTACCCGCCAATAATAAGTACCCAAGGGTAGTTTCATCGCGATTGCCAGTTCAAATGTTTCAAGGTCCGGCTTGTCCAGCAGAAGCTCCGTAAATTCAGCATCCCGGGCAATTTGGAAGTGGTAACGCGAGATTGTTTCTATCTGAGACCATGCAAAGCCGGGTGCTTCTTCGGCGATACCCGCACCAGCTTTGGGCTGGATAGGGAAGGGCGTTTCCGGACGGGCGTTGAGTATAAAATGCTTTTCGGCATTCTTGCCTTCCAAACCGTACTCATCTATGCCGCGAACGCGGAGTGTATATTCGCCGTCGGGTAAATCCGGGCCGCGAAGGGGGGCTGTCGTCGTGTAATGCCGGTCAAATAAAAGTTGCGAGAAGGAGACGGAAGGCGCGATTTGCAGTCGGTAGCCTCGTGTATCAGGCTGCTCAGGAAGCTTGAGCATCATGGGAACGCGGTCGAACTCATCCGGCAGTGCCGAAACATCGGGCGCCTCCAGCAATTTGACCGGCGGCAGCGGTGTTCCGTTCGCGGCTGACACGGTGCCAAAACCCGCGGCAACGGTTTGACTGACGTTTGCATTGTTGACCTCGACGCTGCCTTTCAACACTTCGGTACGTGATTCTGCTTGTGCTTCTTCGGCGCTGACGCGATAGTCCGTTCCTCTCACCGAGGTTACTGCAGCCGGTGTCGAGATCTCAAATCGTGTTGCCGCCCCCTTTTTTGGCGCAACCAATGTTTCCAATCGGCCTTTTTCCAGGTGTAATCGTGTGTCGGTCATTCCCGTAGAGCCGAATAGACCGACGGATTTTATATTCAACAGACTGTCGGCTTGAAGCAGCACCCGCGAGCCATCGACGAATTCCAGTGTGACGTTGGTGCCAGACTGGGTTCGAACTGTGTCACCAATCATCAGCCAGTCGCCCTCAGATAATAGCCGTCCGGGTTCTTTGCCTTCCTCCAAAACTTCGACTTCGCCTTGCAGACTCTGAACTCTCGCCAGAAAAGGTTCTTTTCTTAGCCAGGCTACCGGAATACGTAATTGCCCTCCCGGCGGAAGATGAAAAGGGTCGGAGACTTGGTTAAGGGCTTGTAATTTTGACCAGAGGCTTAGCGATGTCAAGTGCCGTTCAGTGATGTTCCAGATAGTGTCCCCCGGTTCCACTTCATAAAGCCAGTCTTGTGCATAAGCGGGGCGAAAAAAAAGGAGTCCGAAGCCAAGGGTAAAAACCATAAGCAGATGAACAAAAGGATGTGTGTAGCGATTAAACTGCGTCATGTGTATAACGACCCCCCGATCGCTGATGTTTTGCCTTTTATTTATTTTATTGAGTTCGGTACTTCCGGATACACCAGAGCCTTCCTCGCGAAGATGTTTGAAAATGCATTATAGGGGGATGGTAGGGGCTGGTATAGGAAAAACAATAGCCCTTTAGGGCAAAGTAGACGGTGTTTGTCTCCCGTAAAACAGGATTGATTCGTAATTGACTGCTATTCATTTCAAGCAGTTGAATGATTAACAGCGAAACAAGGGCCTATTCAGCAAAGCTGTCGCTAGATTTTAAGTCTGAAGTTTCCCAATAATTTCAAAAATGGACAGCCATTCTGCTTGGGCTGCAGGAATTATCGATAGAGTCTGTGTAACCGGTGGCAAACCTATAAATAAATCTTCGTTCGCGTAAGGCTGAGGCGTCATCCCGGCAGGGATCGCCGGGATCCAGGACACAAGGACGTGCTACAGCCCTCGCCATCCATGGCTTCTGGTTTCCGGCAATCCCTGCCGGAATGACGGTAACTATTAATGCAAACAACGCTCTCTAACAAGCGTGGACAACCCTAAAAAACTGGGAAACTTCAGTTTAAGTCTTAGCACCAGAATGAAGAGACTCATGAAATTTGACGTTTTAAAATAAATCAAATCACACCGCCATCGATTACCGGTATAACCCGATAGCCGATGCCGGCTCCTTTGAATTCGGCTTTGAGCCGGGCGATGAGCGCCGTGAGCCCGGCCTGATCCAGGTACATCTGAAAACGGATCTTGCGTTGCCGACCGGTGACCTGTTCGGCAGTTGATAGACCTTCATTCCTGTGATCGTGAGCGCTGACCGGAAAGCTGATAAAACCCAGCTCGGATTCAATCTCCAAAAGGCAGTCGACAATCGCTTCCTCAATACTGGGGGGTACGCTTAGCGTCACCATAAATTCATTTTTGCTCACGATCAGGCTTCCTTGGGTTGACCAAATAGTTTGAATAAAATAGGTAATAGAAACAAGGTCAGAAAGGTCGATGAAACCAGTCCGCCTATCACGACGATTGCCAATGGCCGTTGAATTTCCGAACCCGGACCTGTTGCAAAGAGCAAAGGAATCAGACCGAAAGCCGCAATGCTGGCCGTCATCATGACCGGGCGCAGTCTGCGTATCGAGCCGGTAATGACGACATCTTCTATTGCCATGCCGGTCGCGCGTAACTGGTTGAAGTAGCTGACCATGACCACACCATTCAGGACGGCAATACCCAGCAAGGCAATAAAACCAACCGAGGCGGGTACGGATAGATATTCACCCGACAACCATAAGCCAAATACGCCGCCGATCATGGCCAGCGGAATATTGGATAACACCAGCGTGGCCTGTCTTACTGAGCCGAAGGTCGAGAACAGTAACAGAAAAATCAAACCCAGGGCCACGGGGATAACAATGGTCAATCTGGCTGCAGCCCGTTGCTGATTTTCAAATTGGCCGCCGAACTCTACAAAATAGCCGGCCGGCAGTTTCACTTTTTCGGCAATCGTGCGGCGCGCTTCATCAACAAAACCGACCAGATCCCGGTTGTCCACGTTGCTGCGAATCACGACAAAGCGTTGCCCACGTTCCCGTTCAACTGACACGACACCTTCGATGCGCTTTAAATGCGCAACGGCTGTGATGGGCACTTTTTCGCCACTGGGTAACGTGATCTGCAGGCTTTCAAAATTAGCTGATGAACTGGCGCCGCGTAAAATCAAGGGCGTCCGTTTGATGCCTTCTTGCACAATGCCGAGATTTAATCCCTCTATCTGAGAACGGAGCAATGTTTGCAGACTGTCGCCGTTCAGGCCTAGACGGCCCAAGGCTAAGTTGTCCAGTTCAACCGATAAAAACTGCATCCCCTCGTTTTGTTTGGCAAAGACATCGGAGGATCCGGAGATATTTTTAAGTAGAGTAACAATTTCCTGGGCTTTTTCATTCAGAAGAGCCAGATCACTGCCGAATAATTTGACGGCCAGATCGCCGCGGGTGCCGGTCAGCATTTCGGAAACCCGCATTTCAATGGGTTGTGTAAAGCCATAAGCAATACCCGGCGTTCCGGCCATGACTTTACGTATTTCGTCGATCAAGGCTTCCTTGCTGTCCATACGCCACTCTTCCTTGGGTTTTAAGACGAGGAAAGTGTCGGTTTCGTTGAGGCCCATCGGGTCCAGACCCAATTCATCCGAGCCGACGCGGGAGACTATTTTGACGACTTCAGGAACATTTTTAAGAATATTCTGTTGCACTTTACCGTCCAGCGTAACCGACTGGTCTAGCGTGATGGACGGCAGCTTTTCCAATTGAATGATGATATCGCCTTCATCCAGTGTCGGCATAAAGGTACTGCCTATCTGGCTGAAGATGAAAACAGTGATGACCAATAAAATGCCAACACCGCCAAAGAGTTTTTTAGCATTGATCATGCACCATTCCAGCATGGGCCGGTAAAGCCGGATCAATTGTCTGGGTAGCCAAGGTTCTTCGTGTGATATTTTTTTTAGCAGGTAAGAGGCCAGCACCGGAATGATGCTTAATGACAATAATAATGAACCGCTCAACGCGAAGACAATAGTCAATGCTACCGGTCTGAATAATTTGCCTTCCAGGCCTTGCAGGGTCAGCAAAGGTAAAAAGACGATGATGATAATCAAAATACCCGAAATGACAGGTGCGGCAACTTCCCGGGTGGCTCTGTAGATGACGTGTAATTTAGGCAGGCGTGAGGCTTTTTCCTGGTGAGCCAAATGGGTAATGATATTTTCGACCACCACTACCGCTGCATCCACCAGCATGCCTATTGCAATAGCCAAACCGCCCAAACTCATCAAATTGGCCGACATGTCCATGCCCCGCATTAGGATAAAGGTCACCAGTGCCGCCAAAGGCAGTGCCAGCGCCACAGTAAGTGCCGCGCGTAAATTTCCCAGAAATAACAGCAGCAAAATAACGACCAGTACAATGGCTTCAACCAGTGCCTTGATGACGGTATGAACGGCTTTACCGACCAAATCGCCGCGATTGTAGAATACGTCGATATGAACCCCCTCCGGAAATGCGGAACTGATATCGTCCAGTTTCTGCTCAATCAGGTTGATGGTTTGCTGGGCGTTGGCCCCGCGCAGGCTCAAGACCAGGCCGGTAACCGATTCGCCTTTGCCGTTTTTACTGACAGCGCCATAGCGGGTCATTGAGCCGGTCCGTATTTCTGCGATGTCGCCGACTCTGATCGGGGTTCCCTGGTCGTCGCTGACCACAATGTTACGAATATCTTCCTGGGTTTTGATGCGGCCTTCGGCGCGGACTATCAGAGCCTCTTCACCTTCCGAGAGACGACCGGCGCCATCATTACGGTTATTGTGTTCCAGGGCGTTGATTAATTGATCGATACCGATATGCCTGGCTGACATGCGGGTGTTATCGGGTACTACTTCAAAGCTTCTGACCAGACCGCCCAATGAATTGACATCGGCAACGCCGGGCACGGTTCTCAACGCCGGCCGGATAACCCAGTCCAGTAAACTGCGCCGTTCCATCAAACTGAGATCGCCGCCCTCGACGGAAAACATGAACATCTCGCCCAAAGGAGTGGTCATTGGCGCAATACCACCCTCAATGCCTGAGGGCAATTCACCCCAAACAGTATTCAAGCGTTCGGCAACTTGCTGACGCGCCCAGAAAATATCGGTGCCTTCTTCAAAATCCAGCGTGATGTCGGTCATCGCATACTTGGCGATGGAGCGCAGCATGGTTTGATGCGGTATGCCCAGTAATTCGACTTCAATCGGCGCGGTGATCCGGCTTTCGATTTCTTCCGGCGTCATGCCGGGTGATTTGACAATGATCTTGACTTGCGTCGGAGACACCTCAGGAAAGGCATCGATGGGAATATTGCTGACGGCATAATAGCCGCCTCCCGCTAGCGCTACCATCAACAACAGCATCATGATGCGCTGTGAGAGGGCAAAACGAATCAGGTTGATCATCAGTCTGCATCCCCCAAGCCCAGCCAATTGGCTTTAAGAGCGGCTGCACCGCTTAGCGCGACAACAGATTGAGCCGGTAAATTACTGCTGATAAAAGATTCGCTCTCCTGCCTGCCTATGATCTGAGCGGGGGAAACCAAAAAGCCTTGCTCATTTTTGATGAATATAAACGCCTGATCCTGGTGTTGTGCAATCGCTTCATTAGGCAGCTTGAAAGCCGCTTGTTCAAGCACTTTGATCACATTCACCTGTAAACTTTGGCCGGGACGGACTTCGTTCTGGGGTGACTGAATGACTGCGCGGGCCGTTATGGTCTGGTTCTGATCATTGACGCTCTGACCCAACAGGCTTATCTTGGCCGTCACCTCCGAGTCAGTGATAGTGACTTTGTCACCCAAATGAATCGTGTTAATTTTCTCCTGCGGAATACTCAGTTCTAACCACAGTTCGGTGAGGTCGGCTAAATGGAATAAGGCGGTCTGATTATCAACCCGGCTGCCGGTGACGCTTTTACTTTCGAGTACGACGCCTGAAATAGGGGATACCACATTCAGTACGCTGTTCAGTTGCCGGGTTGTTTCCAGTTGTTTGATAGCGGCCTCGGTCATGCCGGTTAAGCGCAGCAGTTGCCGGGCTTCATTGGTTTCGGCGCTTAACGAGTCATAGCGGCTGCGTGATTCTTGCAAACGGCTGTTCGCGATGATGCCGCTGTCAGCCATCTTTTTGTCACGCTGAAAAACGGATTCGGCCAGACGCAGTTCATTGCCCGCTTTAAGATATTGCCGTTGCAGGTTCAATAATTCCGGGCTGTTAATTTGCGCCAGTAATTGACCTTGGCTGACTTTGTCGCCTATCGCGACTGCAATTTTGGTTATCAGTCCACCTTGAGCCGCGCTGACCCAATTTTCTTTGTTAGGCGGAATAATGGCTTTGGCCGCAGCTTGCAGCAGAGGAATTTCCTGAACCTTTGTTAACTCACCTGTTTTGATGCCCAGCGCCAGAATTTGAGCTTCGGAAATTTCAATCTGTCGGGTTTCTTTGCCGGTTTCCGGTAATGGAGCCGGTGCGCTGACGGCCGCTGCGTTTGTTTCAGGTACTGTTTCCGGTCCAGGCGCTATTTCATCGGCAACGCTGTTCATCGCGATCAGGCTTAAGGTCAGAGTAAAGGTTTTAACTAATTTCATGGCAATACTCCTACCGCCTGGTTATAAAGGGCAATGTCGCGCTGGAGCATGACCGCGCGTTCGTTGGCATAGAGGATGGATTGTTGGGTGCGCGCCTGGATTTTAAGCAAATCCATCAGATTGATTTCACCGGCCGAAAAGCTGAGTTCTGTCATTTCTAAATGTTCTTCGGCCAGTTTTTTGAGCTGGTTGGCATTACCCTGTTCGGCACGGTTAACTTCCAAAGCATGTTCTGCCTCATGATGCGCCAGCTCCAGGTCTCGATAGAGCTGGTCGCGTTGGGTAATCAGTTGATTCAATTCCACGTTCACTGCGGCAATCTGGGGTGCCATATGAGCGCTGCCGCCAAAGGGGACGGAGACGCCGATATTGAAACTTTCTGTGTCATTACTGCGAGGGTCGTTGTTGCCCCGGTCGCTGTTAATGCCCACCGCCAATTGTGTTTGGCCCGAGCCGACCCGCCGGATGGCTTCAAGTTCGGCTTGTTTGCGGTCAATTTGACTGTTTACAGCCACCAAGTTCGGATGGTTTTGTTTGATTTCAGTCAGTTCCGATAAGGATTCCTGATAGCGAGCGGGAATTTTAGAGCTTTGGGTAATACTGATATAGCGTTTTCGGGCGTGCATGATTTCCGCTTCCGCGAGGGTCAGCGAGGATTGTTTTTGCAGCAATTCGCTTTGGGCCAGCAACAGATCGGATCGGGCTAAATCGCCCAATTCATAACGTTGCCGGACTTTATCCAGTAAGGCCTGGGTGACCTCTTTGTCCGTTTTAGCCTGATTGAATTTGATGTTGGCCAATTCTATGTCCCAGAGGGCGGCTCTGATCAGGCCGGCAATTCTGAGTTTGACCGCCGATTTTTGGGATTGCGCGCTGTTTCCCGCTTGTTTTGCCAGTGCCTGTTCTGCGTCGCGTTGACCCGGATTCCATAAAGGTACCTGGACTGCCGCATCCAGAATATGCAGCGTGCCGCTGGTTGCTTCCTGGAATGCCAGACCTGCGCTTGCAGCCCCGGCTGTCCAGCTTTGGCTGCGCTCGGCAATGGCGGCAGATTCTTCTTCCAAAGCATTGAGCCATGACGCGTCGGGGTAATTCTCCATCGTGGCATCAATAACCTGGCTTAATGTCAAACCGGTATCCACTTCGATTGGATCGTGATGTCCGGGGCTGGTTAGCGATTCCGCGTGTCCCAACAGGGCAGTGGTCTGCAGGCTAATCAGCAATCCGGCTCTCAACAGGTTGAGGGCAAACATAGTTAACTCCAAAAGCGGTTAGGTCACGAAATGCACAAAAGACACTCTTCGAATGACGCACTGAAATGAGGTGTGTCGTTTAATACAATCGTGTTTTTACTCCATCTGGAAACCGGGCGTATTTTCGACCAGTTAGGAGTACTGTTTTTCGTTGATTAAATCATTATTCGTAACTAGTTCGTGGAGCAACAAAACTAAGGTGATGCATCGAATAATTACGACTATTTTAAGATTAATAAGACAGTCATTAGATCAAGTCAGCATGAAACAAAACTGAAAATCAGGGCGCCAGCAACTTTAACTTTATGCTGTGCGGGTTTCAGTCTGTTTAAAGAAAGGCAGGGGGGGCGCGCGGGGAATGTGGGGTCAAAAACGCTCTATGAGCCGGTTTGGCATGAGCGGTTAAATGAACGGTATAGCAAAAAGCGCCGGCATAAGTTAAAAAGACGAATGCGGCGGTAATTAAGGCCTGCACGTCATGCTGGCCTGGCGATGAGCCGTGAAGGCCGAAGTCTATGACGATAGGCAGTTCATCGCCGGCATGATCGGGTAAAGCGTCCGATGAAGGCGCTTCGGAAAAGAAGCTGTACTGTTCCAAACCGGGTATATGGAGTCCGGTTGCGGGTTCAGGGGATGAGGTGTGTGCATGTAACAAAGGCGATACCAGTTGCAGTATCGCCAGCGTAATCAACAGCCAGCGCCAGACCATCAGGTTGAGTCCTGATCGGCGTTGAGTGCTGAACACATCAAACAGCATAATTGGCCATCATTTTACCCGCATGCCGGGCACGGCACCCTGGTCGGGTGACAACAGCCAGATATCCTTGCCACCGGGTCCTGCGGCTAATACCATGCCTTCGGACATGCCGAAACGCATTTTGCGAGGTTCTAAGTTTGCGACGACCAGTGTCAGTTTGCCGATTAAATCTTCGGGTGAATAGGCTGATTTGATGCCGGCAAAGATATTGCGGGTTTCATCGCCGATATCGACAGTCAGTTGCAGCAGTTTGTCCGCGCCTTCGATAGGCTCGGCGTTGATGATTTTGGCAATGCGTAAATCCAGCTTGGCAAAATCGTCAAACGTTATCGGTTCGCTGACAGGGTCAAATTTTCTGGGTTTCGGTGTTTCAGTTTTTTGCAGATTTTCCTTCGAAGCGTCAACGACAGCCGCAATTTTCTCAGGATCTACGCGTGTCATCAGCGGTTGGAACGGATTGATGGTATGTCCGGTTAGCGGTTGGGTTTGATCCGGCCACGCCATTGGGTCAATATTCAGAAAAACTTCAGCATGTTGCGCCATCACCGGTAGAACCGGTTTCAAATAAGCGGCCAGCAAGTGGAAAAGATTGATGCCCATTGAGCTGACTTCGTGCAGTTCTGCTTTTCGCTCCGGTTCCTTGGCGATAAGCCAGGGTTTTTTCTCATCGATGTACTGGTTGGCTTTGTCGGCCAAGGCCATGATCTCTCGCATGGCTTTGCCGTATTCGCGGGATTCGTAATGTTCTGCGATGGATGTGTTGGCTTCGATAAAAAGCTTGAACAATTCAGGTTCGGCGCAGTGATTCGATAAAAGCCCGCCAAATTGTTTATGAATGAAGCCGCTACAACGACTGGCAATATTGACGACTTTGCCGACCAGGTCGGAATTGACCCGTTGCGTGAAATCATCGAAGCTGAGGTCGATGTCATCGACACCGGCACTGAGTTTGGCTGCGAAATAATAACGCAGGTATTCGGGGTTTAAATGATCCAGGTAAGTGCGGGCTTTAATGAAGGTGCCGCGCGATTTGGACATTTTTTCGCCGTTGACGGTCAAAAAGCCATGCACAAAAATCGCACTGGGGGTTCTGAAGCGCGCACCTTTAAGCATGGCGGGCCAGAACAGGGCGTGAAAATAAACAATATCCTTGCCTATGAAATGATAAAGCTCGGTAGGGCTGTTTTCGCCCCAGAACGCGTCAAAGTCCAATCCTTCGCGTTCACAAAGATTTTTAAAGCTGGCCATATAGCCGATAGGCGCATCCAGCCAGACATAAAAATATTTACCCGGCGCATCAGGAATTTCAAAGCCGAAATAAGGCGCATCCCTGGAAATATCCCATTCATGCAGGTCGCCTTCCAGCCATTCGTTGAGTTTGTTGGTCACCTCATGCTGCAAATGCCCGGCCTGGGTCCATTCTGTCAGCATATCTTTAAAATCACCCAGTTTAAAAAAGTAATGTAGCGATTCTTTTTCAATGGGTTTTTCACCGGAGACTACTGAAACAGCGTTTTTGAGTTCGGTGGGTGAATAAGTCGCACCGCACGCTTCGCAACTGTCACCGTATTGATCTTTGGCGCCGCATTTCGGACACTCGCCTTTAATAAAACGATCCGGCAGAAACATGTTTTTAACCGGATCATAAGCCTGAACGATAGTGCGCGAACTGATATGACCGGCATCACGCAGACGCTCGTAAATCAGTGTCGATAAGACCTGATTTTCTTTTGAATGCGTACTGTGGAAATTATCGAACGCTACGCCGAATGCCGTAAAATCGGCCAGATGCTCTTCCCAGACACGGCCAATCAACGCCTCGGGCGTGATGCCTTCGCTATCCGCTCGCAGCATGATCGGTGTGCCGTGAGTATCATCGGCGCAGACGTAATAACAGGTGTTGTTTCTTTGTTTTTGAAAACGCACCCAGATATCGGTTTGAATATACTCCACCAGATGACCTAAATGGATAGGGCCATTGGCATAGGGCAGGGCGCTGGTAACGAGAATTTTTCTATCAGGCATGATGTATGATATCGAACGTACTAAAGCATAAATTAATGCGGCATTATGTCACAAAACCCTGCCTTTCAGAGTAGGTCAATATCAAAAAGTGCGTTTTCAGTAAAAACAGGTAAAATGGTTTAATCCTGAGTAAATTACTTGGTTATTTCTTTTATCTAATCACAACGGAGTAGACATGACAGCAATTAACCGGGCAGATGTGGAAAATCTGCTGCGAACCTTTATTGATCCCAACACCGATACGGATTTGGTGACACAAAAATCCGTTCAACAGATTTCTATCGATGGTGCTGATGTTCATCTTTCGCTGGAGTTGGGTTATCCAGCCAAGCGTTATGCAGAGCAATTTAAAGAAGCGGTACTGGCGCATTTAAAAAGTTTGCCGGGCATAGGTTCGATTAAGATTGATGTGTCGGTCAATATCATTTCGCATGCTGTTCAGCAGGGCTTGAAACCCATACCCCAGGTAAAAAATATTATTGCGGTAGCTTCCGGCAAGGGGGGCGTCGGTAAATCGACGACCGCAGTCAATCTTGCCTTGGCCTTAGCGGCGGAAGGGGCAAATGTCGGCATTCTCGATGCTGATATCTACGGACCCAGTATCCCGACGATGTTAGGTATATCGGGCTTTCCTGCGAGTGAGGACGGTAAAACCATGCAGCCCAAATTGTCCTTTGGTTTGCAAACCAATTCCATCGGTTTTCTTGTTGATCAGAATCAGCCGATGATTTGGCGCGGACCTATGGTAACCAGCGCCTTGCAGCAACTGTTGAAGGAAACGCAGTGGTCTGAACTGGATTACCTGGTTATCGATTTACCCCCTGGTACCGGGGATATTCAGCTGACGATGTCGCAGCAAATTCCGGTCAGCGGTGCTGTCATTGTGACGACGCCTCAGGATATTGCATTACTGGATGCCCAGCGCGGCTTGGGAATGTTTGAGAAAGTCAACGTGCCTGTGTTGGGGATTGTCGAAAACATGAGTATTCATATTTGCAGTCAGTGCGGTCATGAAGAGCCGATTTTCGGTTCAGGCGGCGGTGTTGCGATGGCGGAAAAAAACAAAGTGCCACTGCTGGGGTCGCTTCCTTTAGATATTTCAATCCGGCAGTTTGCCGATTCAGGCAGGCCTATTGTTGTGTCTGAGCCTGATGGAAGGCCCGCAACTATTTATCGGGAAATTGCGCGGAAAGCAGCAGGACGGCTTGCAATAAGAGCCAAAGACTTTAGTTCCCGGTTCCCGAATATCGTGATACAAAATAACTAACGAACTGATCGTTCTAACTAAATCTATTCAGTTAAAGTTGCGGCCAATTAATTGTCCGGGCCGGGTATATCGGGGGGCGGTTCATGCAGTTTTCTGATTGCATGAACTACCCCCGTTTCGCGATCAACTATTTTTTCTCTGATTCGAATGTTGACGAAAATGACGAATTGGCGTTACAGCCGTCTTCACCACACCAGAATTGATCGCCGCAACCGCTCAGTAACAGCGTGCCCAAAATAACAAAAATAGCTTTAGTGATTTTCATGATGGTTCCCCGGTTTTAGTTATGTTGATTTCCGGTAAGTTAGGATTCCATGCTACCCGATAAAGTCAAGGCTAAGCTTAAGCTAATCGTGTTTTCTGTATTCCCTTATCCAAGTGGTCATTATGCGGAAAGCTGCGTCACTATTTTTCCAGATCCTACAACAGGTATTGCTCGGGGGGGCTGATCATGCGACAACGACGTTGACGTTTACTGAAACATTTGCGTATTTAGTAGACTCACAGAGCTTTAATTGGCGAATTATTTCAGGTGGTAGCCAATACACCGAAAACATCCAGTACCCGCATGCAGTAGGCAAATTCGTTATCATGCATGAGTGCCAGCCCAAGTTGACGGCCGTGCGTCAAGGTCAGGTGATTCATTAGGATGATGACCGAATAAGGTGTGCCGAGGAAATCAATACTCGCTTTTTCGTGTCCCCATGCGCCGGAATCGCAGTTGATGATACCCTGCATTTCCTCCGATTGAGCATAGTGATTGAATAATTCAATGCATTCCTCTCGTGTCGTTGGTCGTGATAAGTAGGCCGTCACGTCTAATGCCGACACGATGGCGGTGGGAATGCGATACGAAATGGAATCGAGCTTGCCGGCCAGTGACGGAAGCACCAGTTCTGCGGAATTGGCCACTTGCGTGCGTGTCGGTAGAATGGACGTTGCGCATGCCCGGCCTAAATGCGAAGTGGAATGATATCCGTCCAGGACGCGCTGGTCGGATAACAGCGGATGAATGGTGATCAGTCGGGCATTCTCAATTCCGATATGTTTTTCAAGAATGGCTAATACCGGTGTTACCGCATTGCCTGTGCATGTGCTGGCAGAGATAACATGATGGCTATCCGGGTTATAAGCTTTGTGGTTCACACCATAGACCAGGCTTAAATCACAGCCCGGGAGATTGATGGTACAAACAACCTTTTTGGCTGTCTTGTGGGTTACCAGTGACCGTAAATTATCGATTGACGCAGTGCCGGTTGCATCCAGTAGCACATCCAGCTCAAATTCCCGCAGGTGTCCAAAGCTGTCTTCTTCAGGCAGCGGGCGCCGCCTGTCAACCTGTCGGTAGGCAATTGGCTTGCCGCCTACAATCAGATGAGTTTCATCGCATTCAACAGTGAATGGGGCTGCGCCATAGGTGCTGTCGTGAGCCAGCAGGTAGGCGACTTGATCAACTGTCATCACATCACAGATCACTTTGATGTCGAACCGGCCTTCCGGAAATTGACAGTAGTTGGCTCTCAAAACGCCGCGGCCAATCCGGCCAAGTCCGATAATGCCTGCTCTTAAAGTCATGTGAATATTCTCGTTCAAGGGTATGGGTCTATACGCCGCGGAGGCGTGTGGCTGCTTTTATAAAGAGCTTGCTGAGCGTTTCTCAAATTTCCTGTTAATACTAGGTCAAATTTCAAGGGTTTGAAGAGCGTTCAAGTCTGCCGGACAAATTAATCGGTATTGATCTTGTTGCTGAGGGAAGATCCATGCCATTTAATCCGGGCTGGCGCGTCATAAACGCGTTAAAAAACTTTCTTTTTATCCGGTTTATTTTCCGCTGTGTCCGTATGCTTGTGTTTTTGGGGATAAATTAAGTTATAATTTTCGCCCTTTATTACGGAATCACAGAACCGTCGTGTCTTCAACAAACTACGATTTATCAACGTTTCAGGGTTTAATCCTCGCTTTGCAGGAGTATTGGGCGAAGCAGGGATGTGTACTCTTACAACCTTTGGATCAAGAGGTTGGCGCGGGTACTTTTCATCCGGCTACATTTTTGAGAGCTATTGGCCCGGAACCCTGGAATGCCGCTTATGTCCAGCCTTCGCGCCGTCCTACCGATGGCCGGTACGGCGAGAATCCCAACCGCCTGCAGCATTATTACCAATATCAGGTCGTTCTCAAGCCGTCGCCGGATAATATCCAGGAGTTGTATCTGGGGTCTTTGCGTTATTTGGGCTTTGATCTGCTGGAGCACGATATCCGGTTTGTAGAAGATAACTGGGAGTCTCCGACGCTGGGTGCCTGGGGTTTGGGTTGGGAAGTCTGGCTTAATGGCATGGAAGTGACCCAGTTTACCTATTTTCAACAAGTCGGCGGATTGGAATGCAAACCGGTGACGGGTGAAATCACCTATGGCATGGAACGACTGGCCATGTATCTTCAAAGCGTGGAAAGCGTATTCGATCTGGTTTGGACGGATGGACCTTTCGGTAAAGTGACCTACGGCGATGTGTTTCATCAAAATGAAGTTGAGATGTCGGCTTACAATTTTGAGCATGCCAATGTCGAGTTTATGTTCAGCTGTTTTGACACTTTTGAGCAGGAATGTCAGGCATTGCTGGAACGCGATTTACCCTTGCCCGCTTATGAGATGGTTTTAAAAGCCTCGCATACCTTTAATTTGCTGGATGCTCGTCATGCCATTTCGGTAACTGAACGGCAGCGTTATATTCTCAGGGTCAGAAACTTATCCAAAGCGGTTGCCGAATGCTTCTATAACCGCCGAGAGGCTTTGGGATTTCCCATGTTGCAGCAACAGGAACAAGGAGTACCTGCATGAGCCACTCTAAACACCTTTTATTTGAGTTGGGTACGGAAGAATTACCGCCTAAAACCTTGCTTACGTTGAGCCGGGCATTGCAAAACAATATGGTTCAAGGTCTTGCTGACGCCGGTTTAAGTCATAAGACTGTTAAAGCTTACGCGACGCCAAGACGGCTGGCAGTTTTTGTCAGCGATCTGGTGACGGCTCAACCGGATAAAACGGTAGAGAAGCGCGGGCCGGCCATACAGGCTGCATTTATGCCTGATGGAACACCCAGCAAGGCGGCGCAGGGCTTTGCAGTCAGTTGCAACACCACGTTTGATCAGTTGGAGCGTTTAGTCACCGATAAAGGTGAATGGCTGGCTTATCATCAAGCCATCAAAGGCCAGGCAACAGAAAATTTGATTCCGGAAATCATCAGCAAAAGTATTGCCGATCTGCCGATTGCCAAAAGAATGCGTTGGGGTAGCTTCGCTACTGAATTTGTCAGGCCGGTGCATTGGGTCGTGTTACTGTTTGGCGAGCAAATAATCGATGCTGAAATATTGGGATTGAAAGCGGGTGCACACACTCGAGGTCACCGTTTCCATGCGCCGCAATCCATTTTATTGGAACGGCCTGAAACTTACAGTGATGTTTTATACCAGCAAGGTCATGTAATCGCTAATTTTGAAACGCGTAAAGACATCATTCGTCAGGCTGCCCATGAAGCGGCTTCCAATGTCGGTGGCATTGCTCATATCGAAGACGATTTATTAGAGGAAATCGCCGCATTGAATGAATGGCCGGTTCCTGTTGTAGGGCATTTCGATCAGCGTTTTCTAGCGCTGCCTGCCGAGGTGCTGATCACCACGATGCAGACCAATCAGAAATATTTTCCGGTCAAACGCGCTGACGGCGCTTTGCTGCCTCACTTTATTACCTTCAGTAATATCGAAAGCAAACGTCCGGCATCAATACAGACCGGAAACGAGCGGGTTATTACGCCGCGCTTGTCGGATGCCGAGTTTTTCTGGAAACAGGATAGAAAAATGAGCCTGGAAGACCGGATCGAAAGTCTGAATTCAATTGTTTTCCAGAAAACGCTGGGTACATTGGCCGATAAAACGCATCGGGTCAAACAACTGGCTGATTACATTGCGGCGCAATTAGGCGCGGACAGCGAATTGGCAAAGCGGGCGGCAATGCTGGCTAAAACCGATCTGATGACGGATATGGTCGGCGAGTTTGCCAACTTGCAAGGTACCATGGGCCGTTATTATGCTTTGGCTGATAATGAACCTGAAGAAGTGGCGCTGGCTCTGGAAGAGCAATATTTTCCCAAGCAATCCGGTGGCCCCACGCCATCCAGTGTTACCGGTCAAATTCTGTCCATCGCTGAAAAAATCGATACATTGACCGGTATTTTCAGTGCCGGCCTGATACCCACCGGAGATAAAGATCCCTATGCGCTCAGACGGGCGGCATTGGGTGTGTTAAGAATCATCATTGAACGCGAGCTTGCACTGGATTTGATCGCTGTTGTCGAATTCGCATTAGAACAATTCGTTCATGAATTTAACAAAACAGAGACTCAGGACCGCGTTATCGATTTTATTTACGAAAGATTGCGGGGCTACTGCCTGGATAAAGGCTACAAGCCCGATGAGTTTGATGCCGTTTATACGATTATGCCGCGTGAGCCTCTTGATTTCATGCAAAGGCTTCAGGCCGTCAAGTTATTCAGGCAACTGCCCGAGGCGGAAAGCCTGGCTGGCGCCAACAAACGGATTCGCAATATTCTGAAAAAATCCGGCGGCGATGCAGTACTTGCGGTTACCGGTTTGGTAGAGATTCAGGAATTGAATTTACTGGCTGCCGCGAAGGAATCGGCAGAGGCTATTCAGCCTCTACTGGAGCGCCGCGATTATCAGGCAGTGCTCAGCAGGCTGGCAAGCTTAAGAGACGGGGTTGATGCCTTCTTTGATCATGTTATGGTTATGACGGATGATTTGAACTTGCGTAACAACCGTTTAGCTTTGCTGGAATTGGTCTCCGGACAGTTTTTAACCTGTGCCGATATTTCCAAGTTGCAATCTTAAGCACGACTGGATGAGTAAACTAATGATTAACAACTGTAATGTGTGCGATGACTGATATCGATCAATTTACGCTATTCAATAAATGCCGGCTGTATGTTGGGTCAACGGTGTTATTTGTTTGTATTTTTGTTACTGCGACAATGGTTGGCTTCCTTATTTTGCTGTCGACACCTTTCAGTTATTGGTTAGGTTATCAGTTCGCCAGATACTGGTGCGCATTGGTCATCTGGATGGCTAAATTCTTTTGCGGACTCACCTATGATATTCAGGGGCTGGAGCATCTCAAAGAATGCCCTGTCGCGATTGCCCTGTGCAAGCATCAATCGGCATGGGAAACATTGGCGATGCGTTGGCTATTGCCGGAACAGGCGACATTGTTAAAACGATCGCTGTTGTGGTTTCCTGTATGGGGCTGGGCTTTGGGTATGTTAAAACCCATTGCAATCGATCGAAAAAATGCAGTCGGTGCACTCAGGACATTGATAGAAAAAGGCACCGTCTATCTAAAGGAGGGCAGTTGGGTCGTTATTTTTCCGGAAGGTACGCGAACAGCTCCGGGTGAAAAAATAAAGTTCAATGCCGGCGGTGCCATGCTGGCTCAAAAGACTGGCGTTCCGATTATTCCGATTGCGCACAATGCGGGCGAGTTTTGGCCCCGCTACAGTTTTTTGAAGTATCCCGGTTGTATCAAGGTTGTCATTGGGCCGCCAATCGAGAGTGGCAATCGCAAGGCTCAGGATATTAATGCCGAAGCCGAAGCGTGGATTCACAATGCCATGAAGAAAATTAGTTCGGTACCCATACCGGATTGAATTTTAACGAGCGAGCACGAAATAATCTGACTGAAAAATACCCTCAATTGACCGGCAAATGGTTTTTAAAACCAATTGTATTTGGACCAGGAGTCCGTTAATTTTGGGTTATTTCGTGGTTGTTCATAAATTTTATATCACTTTGGCGCAGATTCCCTGCTCAATTTACCTACCCAAAATCAGACTATGAAAAAACTATTATTCCTATGTGGCGCTGTCTTGTTGTTGTCAGGATGTCAGGAAAGAACGGCCTATGAACAAGCTGTCATGGAACAGATTAAAAACGAGCAGGATGTGAAGGATTATAAGCTTGATCCGGAAGTCGTGACGCGTTGCATCGTTGACTTAAGTTCAGCCAATATGGGCGGGATTTTCAATTACGATCCAAGACGTCTTGAGGCCTATCGTAGTTATGCAAAAATGCTGACTTTGAAAGATTCTAAAAATCCTCAACAAGTGATGGAAGAGTTGCGGACAGAATTCGGCTCGCCTAAAGGTTTGGCCGAAGCGCATAGAAACTATACGGAAAGCACGATGAATTGCTTTGCCTCCCTGATTATGAGCAGTGAGGAAGAAGTCAGCGAGCCTGAGCAACCTGAACAAAAGCCGGTTGATGATAAAACAAGTGCTCCCGCTACTGAAGTTGCACCATCGCTTTCAACGCCGGTTACTGAAAAATAAATCCGGTTTCTGGGTCATTGCTGTCATTCAGTCGATTGACAGTTCTTCTGTCAGCGCTGATTTCCTTCAGCGCTGTATCAGAGGCGGTGAGTTTCTATTGAAAAACCTGCAGACTGGTATTGTTTGTAGCGAGCCCGTCCTGCTGCTTTTGCCGTCTCATCATTTTCGATAATTTCAATGATACGGGCATTTTGACTGTCCATATCCGGGCATTTTTCAGAGAGATTGACCAGCAAGGTTTGCTGATCATCAGTGGCGGGCGCTTTCCCTATCAATACTCTGGGTGGATTAGCTTTGGCTGTGGCGGGCATTTTGTCATGAGGAATAAAACTTCCGGGACGAAAACTCCAGAGCAAGTCGTCCATGATTTGGCTCTGGCGATCATCTTTTGTCAGTACAAAACTGAATTGACCCCGCCGGTAGGCTTTTTCGATCAACTTGCAGGCAAAAATATATTTTTCCAGCTCAGTTTCTTGTTCCAAAATATAAAAACTGACTCCGGTCATTTAGCGGGCTGCGACTGCCGAACTTCTATTCAATAAATATTGCATCAACAAAGGCACGGGTCGGCCTGTAGCGCCTTTGTTAGGACCGGTACGCCAGGCCGTTCCTGCGATATCGAGGTGAGCCCAGCGGAAGTTTTCGGCAAATTTGGCCAGAAAACAAGCTGCAGTAATGGTTCCAGCGTCTTTTCCGCCTATGTTGGCCATGTCGGCAAAATTGGATTTAAGCAGTTCCTGGTATTCTTCCCATAACGGTAGGCGCCATAGGCTGTCGCATGAGGTTTCGCTGGCGGCCAGCAAGTCATTACACAGAGCGTCATCATTACCCAGCAAGCCGCTGGGCACTCGTCCTAAGGCAACCAGACAGGCACCCGTCAGTGTCGCCATATCGATTACGACTTCAGGTTCGAAGCGTTGGGCGTAAGTCAGTGTGTCGCAAAGAATCAGGCGACCTTCTGCATCAGTATTGAGGACTTCGATGGTCTTTCCTGACATGCTGGTCAAAATGTCGCCGGGTTTATTCGCATCGCCATCCGGCATATTTTCCGAGGAAGCCACCAAGCCGACTACGTTTAAGGGTAACTGAAGGCTGGCTGCAGCTTGTAATGCCGCGACGACGCTGGCACCGCCACACATGTCGTACTTCATTTCATCCATGCCCAGGCTCTGCTTTAACGAGATGCCACCAGCATCAAAAGTCAGGCCTTTGCCGATCAATACAATGGGTCTGCTGTTCTTTTCGCCGCCCTGGTAGTTCATGATGATCAGTTTGGCGGGCTGGCGGCTGCCTCGTGAAACGGACAAGAAAGAACCCATGCCCAACGCGTGCATGTCTTCTTCTTCCAAGACATCGACTGACAGCTTTGAGAGCTTTTTACCCAAGCTTTGTGCTTGTTCTGCGAGAAATGAAGGTGTGCAAATATTGCCTGGTAAATCACCCAGATATTTGGCCAGAGCCACGCCATCGGCAATTGCCCGACCCTCGGTCAAACCTTTTTGCGCGGCAGTCAACTGATCCTCGGGTACCAGGACAGTGATCTGTTCCGTTTTGAATTCATTTTCCACGACCGACTTGCATTGTTTAAATTGATAAAGCGCGTCGCCGAAAACTTCTATAATCTGTCTGGTTTTCCAGCGCCAGTCGTATTGAGCAACAGGCAACTCTGCCAGCGTGCACACTGCGGATTTGATTTGAGCATCTCTAATTGTTTTTATGGCTGCGGCTAAAGTTGTTCTGTATTGCTTGCCGGTCAGGCTGTCCTGTTTGCCCAGTCCTACCAGTAGGACCCGGTTAATGGTCATGTCCGGTAACCAGTTGATCAGTAAAGCTTCGTTAAGCTTCCCTTTGGTATCGCCGCGTGCGGCTAATTGACTGATCGCTCCTTTTAAGAGCTGATCCAATAGCGCGCCGGAGGGGCTGAGTTGGAGATTTTCATAAATACCGACAATGAGGCAGTCACATTGCAGTTTTTCTAATGGCGTGCTTTCTATAGAATAGTCCATACTTTTTTCGATTAAGTTGAGTCAGGTGAGTTTCGTGTCTAAGGGATGCGCCAAAATCAGCGTATAGTCATGTTTTGTATTATACAGCAAGTCATTTTTTACAAAGCGTAAAAGTTGGGCAACCATCTGTATTGTCTGGAAAAATGCACAGTCAATCGGGTTTGAATAATAAACTTATCACTTTATAGTTAAAAATCAAATGTTTACGCGTGTTATGAGGGGAAGAGTTTGAGCGAAATAGTGTCCCAGCGCGGACGAAAAAGAAGGCCGCCGCTGGTTAGCGTGTTGGACAAAATGATCGTGCTCGATTTGGCAGGAACGTTAATCTCGGTTTTGTCGGTGATCGTCGTTATTATCGTCAGTAAACGGTTTATCAAAATACTGGAAAAAGCCATTGAAGGCGCAGTTTCGAGTGAGACGTTAATCCATGTTTTAGGGCTGAAGATGATCAGCGCTGCTATTACATTTCTTCCTGCAGCTTTATTTATGGCAGTATTGATGGTGGTCGGGCGCATGTACCGTGATCAGGAAATGGCGGCTGTGTTTTCGGCGGGAGGCAGCTCAGGAGTCATTTACCGGTCTCTTTACGTGCTGGTTTTGCCTTTGATGCTGATTTCATTTGCGCTGTCATTTTATACAGGACCCTGGGCCGAAGCGACGGTCAATGAGCTCATGCATGAAGATGAAAAATCAGCCGATATCAGAGGTATCGCTGCTGGCCGGTTTAGCGAATATCAGCACGGTGATCTGGTCTTTTACGTTGAAGATCTTGCTAAGGATGGAATAATGCATCAGGTGTTTGTCCAGCACAGACAGGGTAACAAAGTCAGTATATTCAATGCCGAATCGGGCAATTTGGAAAACCGGCCCGGAGGTCTTTACATGATCCTTGAAAATGGCACAAGGACACAAGGTATTCCCGGGCAAGCGGATTATGTTATCGAAGAATTTGCCGAATATGCCGTCCGGCTGGAGGAAAAGGAAACGGTCTTGAATTACGACCATGAGTCGATAGCTACCGCCAAACTCCTGGGCTCAACTGAAGTCAGGGATCTTGCTGAATTGCAGCGGCGATTTTCGATTCCTGCGGGTGTGTTTGTTTTGAGTCTGCTGGCTGTTCCTTTGGCTCAAACAGCGCCCAGAGGGGGTGTTTACGGCAATGTGCTGGTGGCATTTTTAATTTATTTTACTTACGGCAATTTTATTAGAGTGAGCCATAGTTGGGTGATAAAAGGCCAGATTCCTGTCTGGTTGGGCGCCGTTTGGGTTCATGTGCTGTTAATGATTTTGGCGATTTTTCTTTTGATGCGGCTATTTGGGTGGCGTTATCTTAAAGACAGGCTTAAGGGGAAGTTGGGACTGTGAATGTATTGACACGCTATATCGTAAAAGAGGTGCTGAAAGGATCGTCCTTAGCCGCCTTGTTTTTATTAACCTTGTTTAGCCTTTTTACGTTCAGTGATGAATTAAAAAGCCTGGGAAAAGGCAGTTACAACCTCAAGGAAATTGTTTATTACGTAGCGCTCACCTCGCCCCGAGTTTTTTATGAATTGGTGCCTGCTTCCGCTCTTTTGGGCAGTTTGTTTGTGCTGGGCGGGATGGGTAATCACCGTGAACTGGTGGCTATGAGAGCCGCAGGCGTTTCAGTGTTTTCGATTATTAAGTCGGTCATGCTGGCCGGCGCCATTCTTGTGGCAGTCGCTATTGCTGTCGGTGAATGGATTGCGCCTAATACGGAGCAAATGGCACAAACACTGAAGTCAAAGTCCCGTGCAGACCAAATCATGATTAAAAGCCTCTATGGGTTATGGTTAAGAGAGGGGCAGACCTTCATTAACGTCAAGAAAATTGAAGAGAATGGTGATTTGGAAAATATCTATACCTATGAACTGGATGAAAATAACCGCTTGTCCAAAGCGATGTATTCTCAAAAAGCTCTGTTCAAAGGAGAAAATCAGTGGGAAATGGAAAATATTCAACAAAGTGAAATTTCAACAGTCCAAGTCAAAGTAACGAATTTAACCAGCCTACCCTGGAAGTCATCAATCGATCCCAAGCTGGTAAATGTTGTGGTGGTGAGTCCTGATAACCTGTCGCTTTACGATTTGAATACGTACATCAGATTTTTAAAAGACAATAAACAAAAGTCGCAAACCTACGAATTTGCTTTCTGGGGGCGTGTGGTCAATCCCTTTGTGACTTTTGTCATGCTGATGATTGCAACACCTTTTGTTATAGGCGTTAAAAGAGGTGTGAGTACCGGTGCGCGAATGTTGATTGGTGTGGTGATCGGGCTCGGATTTAATATCGGAGATAAAATCATAGGCCATATGAGTTTGATCTATGATCTTAATCCGGCCATCATGGCATTTGTACCCAGTTTGATTGTTTTTACTGTGGCTTTGTATGCACTTCGCCGAGTTCAGTAGACGTTATTTCGGTGAGGTGTTGAACAGATACGTTTTAGACAAATGGTCGTGCCAGCTGTTGTTGTCTTTATCCATAAGGACCCACAGGAAACCAAGACCTAAAGGAAGCCACGATAACAATGCCATGCAAAAACGCATGGCGGCCTGTTTCCAGCCAATCGGTTTTCGATCATCTGTCAACACCGCTAATTTCCAGGCTCTAAGCCCGAGTGTCTGGCCGCCGTGGGTCCAAAACCAGCCGTAAAAGATAAAGCTGATGAAAAGCAGGTAGGCAGGATAAAAAAACTGCGTGGGTGTAAACGCTTCGCCATCATTAAAAGGGAGAATGATGGCAGTAGCAACAAATAATACCGCCAGCAACAGAAAAAGGTCGTAGGCTTGTGCCGCCATTCTCCGCCAAAAGCCGGGGTGCTTTTGGGTTGGTTGAAGTGAGTTGTGAGTTACCAACGAACAAAATGCCCTGTCGAATTCAGTTTTTGAACAGAGACAGTTTTTGTCCGAAATACATACTCATTGCCAGCAGAGCGCCAAACATAATCACTGAGAAAAGGAAGGGTGGTCTATGAAATAGTAAAATCCCCAAATCCGTTACAAAAAGGCTTGTTAATAAAGGCTTATCAATTAAAGCTATGATTATCTTTTTGAACATGATTTAACTCCGGTATGTTTTTGGTGAATAAAGCGCTAAACGTGTAGCCAAAGTGCCGATTGGTTGATAAGGCGAAGAACGTCTCGCTTGTTAAATTTATTTAAATTCTACTATAAAAACTGGTATCTAAAAAGAAGCGTGTTGATTGAGCAGCAATTCTCATTTTAAAACCCTATCCGGAGTCAGGAATTGTGCCGTTAAGCCCTTTAAGCATAAACTGCATTAAATGATCCCAGTCATCGAATGGAAGATACTGCATTAAAGCGCGAAGATGTTCAAAAAATGTCCGCCGTGAGGGTAGCAAGCCGCGCACGGCACGGTAATAGGAATCGACCCAATCCAGCGTGGTATGAAGCAAATAGGCGAGTAGCACCAGGGTGGCCATCAAATTCGCTAAATGGTGTTGACCG
>Ga0208244_100477_pt1 | contig 38560 bp, 33 predicted proteins | sample SubbioCR12Aug_5A_FD_184828 | JGI IMG/M metagenome (GOLD analysis project Ga0208244, IMG submission 184828) | Serpentinite rock and fluid subsurface biosphere microbial communities from McLaughlin Reserve, California, USA - CR12Aug_5A (SPAdes) | ecosystem: Environmental > Terrestrial > Deep...
AAATCAGTGGATCGAATGGCGCAAACGTGATGATTTTATGCGGTTACTGCCGTCCAGTGGCAATTATACTCGGCATATTCCTGAACTCCACATATCCTCGAATATGCTGAGCTCAGCATATTCGAGGGGATGGGCAAAAATAGCCGTTTATCTGTCGCGCCATCCAAATCGGATCAAAGCGATTGTAGGGGGTTGAGTTTTCTTAATCCTTGTTGTTCTCACAGCCTATGATGTCGCTTTATTTTGGCCGAAAGACGATATTACGTCGTAACCTTTTTTCCTCTTGGATTCTTCTATCTTGGCGCCTGCATCGAGCGCTTGTTCAGGCGAAGGAAACCAATCCTTTTTTACCATTCCAGGATGACCAATTCTTCCCCATTGGCGCACAAGCGACCAGTCTCCGAATATACCGGGTGAAATAGTCATTGTGTAATAGCGGTGCATATTCTCAAGATCATTGTGTCGAACTAGATAAGCTTGAGTCATAAGGTTAATTTCAAGAATACTTAAGGAATTATTTTTCTAAATAATAGCCTAAACAACTGAATTTATGGTCATAAAAGATTATATAAAAAAAAGGCCGCACCTTGTCAAGAAGGCGGCCCTTTCGTCTACAACTAACAAAAAAGGGTACCGCCCATCGGGGGTGATGGGCGATATATCTGGAATTACACCAGAGCGGCAACAACACCGTTGATGACGTTTGGACCGTAGTACAGAGCCAACGCACCACCGATGCCGATAACAACAGATACGATAGACTGGTTGACGATGCCGGCAGACAAACCCACCATGAACATGCCCAAGGCAATGATTTTTCCCAAAGTACCTTGAGTCCAGCCAACCAACAGGGTGTAGATGTCGTCGAACTCACTACCGCCGGTACCGGCCATTGCTTCAGGAGCAAGCGCGACAGCAGCAGCAACAAAAATGGCCAAGAATAGTTTAGATGTAAACAGTGCTTTCAATTTGTTCATTTGAAGAACTCCAAAAATAGGCTTGATGAGGGTTGTCAGCTATTTGCAATTCACTGACCGAGGTTCTGTTCCGGAACACGGTCATTGTCAACAAAAAATCAGCGGTGTATAAGCGCGAAAGACCAGCCTATCAGGTGTTCTTTTGATGGACAGACGAAAGGCAGCCTATTTCGAACCCCTTTCTGCGCGACGGGCAAAAAAAACCGGACTTTCGTCCGGATTATTTTTTTATCACCTCGGCGTTCTGTCCGACAAAGGCGATATGGCCCTCCCCGGGGACCGGAATCGCTCCCCAAGATGCCATCGCCTGCTTTCGATCTCTGTATATAAGTACCCATCAGCATGCAGATCACCGTCATCATCCTCCCATGGCGCCACCCATATCCGCATGACTTGCGCTTGCGTCCGAATGGGTACTGGTTGTTCGATACTGGGAACGGCTACCTGGCTATTCCTGGTTGCGTTTGAATGAGCCAGAACGCCACGAGATCCGCTGGCACTGCCTTTGTCATTCTCATCTAGGGTTTTTACGTAATCCGAAGACTCTGTTGCTTGATAGACTTGCCGGGCTGACATACAGCGCACGCCTTCAATGCCGCCGGGACAGGAAAAATCGCCTTGCCCTATACTCAAGAAAGAGCAACCGTTTAAAAGCAGAACAGTTGCCGTTAAAAAAGCCAAATTTAAGTAACCCTTATTTACCATTTAATTCATCCTCAAGGTCTTTTTCTAAGAGGGTTTTGAACGATTTCACTCCACCCTTGAAGGTGTTTTTCGAAGGCAGAAACACGAATGGCACGCCCTGAATATCCAGAAGTTTCGTTGCCACTACCGCTTTTTGCAGCGGTTTTAAGTCACACGAACCTTCTTCCCTGACCAACGCCGGCAGCGTTGAATAATCCTTTGCGATCAGTGCTTTTAATGACTGCTCTTTGTCTTTATTGCAGATCAGTTTTTTACTGATTTCTGCCGATTCCTTGCCAAGCACGGGGATCAATACGAGTTTGAATGCGTATTCATTCCCCAGTGGCTCAAGCTGTGCAATCAGCTCGTGACAGTAGTTACATTGAGGGTCTACGAATATCGTAACTTCCTTTTTTCCTTGTCCTATGGTCAGTGTCGAAAGTTCATCCGGATTGAACCCTATCTTGCGCAGATCGACTTTTTCTATTCCCTTCGTGTCCGCTACGGAGCCAATAATTTTACCTTGCCACATGTCGACCAATTTAAAATTACCGGCTACGACGAAATGTCCATTATCGGTAATCAAAAATGTCTTATCTCCTGCCTTAACCATCGACAGTCCGGTGACGGGTAACCGCTTAACTTCGTCCACGCTGCGCATGACGTCTTTGACTTCAGCTGTCATTTCGGTGTCGGTTTTCCTTGTTTCAAGCTGAGAACTATCCTGGCCTGCCGCCTGGATAACACCACTCAACGTCAATAAAGCCGATACCCCTAATAACTTTTTCACCATTTTTGTCTCCCTATTATTTTTTATTGAACGGTTATCTAACAAAGCCGCTCATTCCACCGTAACCGCCGTATCCAACCCCGCGAGACCCACCGCCAAATCCGCCTGAGCTTCGTCCGCCGTAACCTCCCATGCCACCGCCGAGGCCGCTCATTGAGCCTTGGCCAAAGCCATCTTGGTTTGCGCTATACAGGTTGTTGCTGTTTCGTCCGCCGCCTTGTAGATTGGTGTCAGCACCTGATTTGGATTTTGTATTAAGAGACATTCCTCTTATCATGATGAAATCTATCTTTCTCCCCGCATCCACTTCGACGATTGGGAAAATGTTTTTTGCCATATCAAGATAGTAGTCAGCAATTTGTTCCGCAGCTCCCTTGACCCCCCCCATGATTGCCTGCCCCCCTAGCATTTCAGGCGATGGGTACTGAAATTGCTGCTCTTGCCCAGGTATCGCACCTGTTTGCAGAGCTCTTACTTGCTGAGGTGCAAACGCTTGAGCAATTCCAGACACAAATCCTGAAAGTAACGCATTCCCTATGATTTGTCCGTTTTTGCTTACCAATCGGCCTCTTACCCCAGCCTTGCCATCTTCGCCAACTGAATAAGCATCCATTGCCGTTTCGATGACTGCGCCATCTTTCTTTACGCAAGAGATACGCTCCGCTCTCATGTAAGCTCTTTCTGCACTCAGGTCGCCATAACCACTGGCAATCAAGAAACACTCTCTAATGTCCATCCTATAACGGTTAGGTAAAATTGCTTCATGCTTGATCCGTAACAAAGCCGGAAAGGGATCACTACGAGATTGATTGGAAGTAGGGGCATCAAGACCTGTCACCAGCGTTCCACTTAAAATACTACCGGCCGGCAAAAACATATCGGGTACCCCGTTTTTGCTTGACGCCTTTTTTATGTTCACGAACTCCGTGATTTTTTTTCCTCCATTTTTTTTGCTGCTATCCTGGTCATAAGCTGATGCCGCACCCTTATCGCTCTTTTTTCCTTCTTCACCTGAACCGGTCACAACTCTGATTTTTGGCCCTGTTTCAGCGGGAGCCACATCGCTTTCAGCTATTGCCGGTATCTTTTGACCGATTAACTCCGGTTCAAAGGCATCTTTCCCTTTTTTTTCTTTCCTTTTTTTATATTTCCCACCACCAGCGTCATCCATCGGTAATTCCGGCAACGGCACTTGGCTTTTTAACGTCTCTTGAGCGGCATCAATCTTTTGGTAAAGCTCCGTCGTTTGCAGTGCCAGCTTTTCTGTTCTCCTGTTCAGTTCTTCCGTTTGCTCCTTAATCATTCTCGAAGCGTCCTGGATTTTGGCGTCCTGAAGCTGGAAACTCATTTTGATATCGGAAAAATCCTCCGTCAGTTTTTTGATTTTTCCGCCCATTGCATCGATGGAAACATCCCGTGGACTTTTCCCGGTGAAAAGTGTGTATTCCACTTTTCTCGGTTTCTGCATGAAGTTTTTGGAATTGTCATCGGATGTACTGACAATCAGAATGGCCGCCACGACAAAAATCGCAGCTCCACCCCCTATCTGCGTGACTTGTTTGCGTTTCGACGGATCAAGTGTTTCATACCATTCGATCAGTTTTTCCTTGGCGGTCTTCTTTTCCAGATCAATCACAATGTTTCTCCGTCAATTACAGCAATGCAGGTCTGATTTCTTCGCCGCTTTTACCTTCAGGCAATCGCAACAGAAGGTAGATTTCTGTTTTTTCCCCTGGCTCTATCCTCACTCTTGGCCACGCGGCAACAGCCATTGTGTCTTCATTCGCACAAAATGCCTCTTCAAAAATCACCGCGTTATTGCCATTGTTTTGACCAATCAGAATAATGATTCTGGAATCATGCCCAGACAGTAATTGACCCGCCCAGTAAGTCAGGTTGGGATCATGACAAAAGGCTCGGTCTCTTAACTCTTCGGTTACTTCTTCCATCGTAAATCCCTGTGGGATTTGTTGTTTTCCAAGGTTTTGCATGATTGCTTTTACCTCATTGATATAAGGTAAGTCTTGACGGAAAAGCCTGTCCGTTTTCGAGGATCCGACTTCGCCTTGAGCGCCCTTTGCTGCATCGCCTTCAATACGAATTTCAACAGGCGTAATTAATTCCTGCGGTGAAAGTTGCAGTGATGCAGCATCGCCAGTTTCTGCGTCAGAAATAAACAGGCTCACCGGTGTTTCTGAGTCAGTTGCAATATAAATTGCTGAACCATCAATTTTCGTTTCCACGTTGTCTACCGTCAGGACTTTGGGGTCTGCATAGGGAGTGACTATTCGATTCAGCTTGCCTTTTGCAACGATCACACTTTCAGTGCTTCCGGGTTTGGGTTTGATCGTAATACCTGATTGCATTCCAAGATCGAGCTCTTGTTTATTCATTGCGCGATTTTCTTTGGGTGGTTCAGGTGCCTTATCAATAATCTTGGGTCTGTTTTTAAGTTTGGATCTTTCTTCAGCGACTGGCCCCGGTGCATATTGCCCATCATTGGCGACCTGCTGATCCCCTTCAGGCGGATTAGCCGTAATCGTTGCTGTCGCCGATTCAGGCTTGCCATTGATCATCCCGTTCGGGTATAAATCGCCACTTTGATTGTCGTTTTGTGGGTTCTCCAAATCCCCCGCAAGACCTTCCTGGTGTGGGCTTAACGACGTTCCATCCAATGCTTGAAACGGCAGTTCTGGCGGAAGTTCATTCGCCATCGTTGCTGATGAAATCAAGATTGATACAACCGATAGAATCAATGGTTTTAATTGCATGCAACGCTCCTATTTTTTAATTTGCTTTTGACGTTCTTCTTGCATCTTTTGCTTTGCCTCTTCTTTCTGAATGATTGAAAGCAATTTAGGCATGCCTTTATACGAGGACATATGCGTGATGATCGGCGAATATTGTTTAACGTCTATCTTGAATTCAAAGGTTTGCTCCGTAGGACTTGATTTGCCGCCGACGCCGGTCATTCGGTTTTTACCAGTAACAAACACCTTGTCAGTTTGGGGCTCATAAGTCACCTGCACGATATCAAAGCTCGACGACACTCTCTCTTGTTTAAGCGTTTCAAGTTCCTGAGCAATTTGTTCTGAAACGATTGATCTGATTTCGCCTGTTACCATGCCGCTAAATGACGCCAGGACGAAATCTGCATTTTCCGGTGTCACATTACCGATTAAAGCCGCTGTATACATTCCCCACGATTTTTTATACCCTTCGGATGCTTTGTTTTTGGCTACTTCCGATTTTTCCGATAGACTCGGCGGAATCAGCACTATTGCGGTGTCTTTCTTTAGCCAGCCAACCAATGTCAGTAGATTAAGCGTCAATAAAAAGATGCAAACAAATTTCAGGAATCTGTTTGATTCATGGAGACTTAGCCATGTTGATGCGAAATTTTTATAGAGCATTCTGATTTCCTAAAAGAATCGACGGATAAACGACAAGGGTCTCGATGTGGGTGTCGTTTCATAGGACCCCAGACTCACATACCAGTAGAGGGCGTGTATCAAAAAGCCATTCGCCTGTCTGTCCTTGAGCTTTCTGTATAACTTGATGCCGACCAAGCCTAAAGCGAGCAGTACACCCAGATAATCCACCAAGATGCCAACACCAAAAGCGATAGCCATCAGGATGAACTCGTCGAATTCCCAAAAAAGAATTTGTTGTGGATCGTCCAAATAATTAGGAATGTCTCGCATTTCTATCTCTCCGTTATAGGAATCAATTCTGCTCTTCGATTTTTCAATCGCCCTTCTTCCGTGTCATTGCTTTCAGCCGGGGAACTTTCACCCAATCCTTCGGCCGAAATTTTTGACGCGGCAACGCCCTGCTTAATCAGGTAATTGCGTACCGAAATCGCACGCCTGGTTGATAACTTTTTGTTGTATTCACTGGACCCTTTTGAATCTGTGTGTCCTTCAATGCTTACATGCATCATCGTTGACGGTGGAATTCTTTGCAGAAAGTCATCTAGCTTCTGAGTTTCACTGACTGACAGATCCGCTTGATCAAATTCGAACAAAACCGACTGAATTTCAGGTAAAACCGTTTCCAGTACCGGAGGAAAGGGGAACGTTTGCAGCGAATAATTCGACATTGACCCACTCTCAGCGGGAACGATTTCCTTTCCAGGTAGCGATAGCGTGTGCTCAAACCCTCCCTGGATAATGGCCTGATCCCGCAGCCAACCCACCTTTTGATAAGAAAGATCACTGACGACGGGCGGCAAATAGATTTTCACGGTGATTTCTTCACAGCGATCGCTAGACAGACTAAATGGACAATCCTGCGTCGTCGCACAAGCTGTCAATGCAATCGTTGTTGCTATTACGATAGGGATTTTATTTAAGTTTCTCATTGATGATTTTCTCGAATCGCTCTACATGATTTGCGTAACTATTGCCGCGAACGGCATTGGTGGGTGCATGATAATCGGCGACAGTTTTTCGAATGTCGTTCTGCGCACGCAGTGCTTTCAGATAGCTTGCCGCGACAGTTATGTTGGTTTTTGGGTCGAGCAAATCGAGTTCGTTGGAAACCTGGTTTCCATGCCAATACAGGTTCACTTGCATTATTCCGACATCCACATTCCTGATTCCTTGCTCTATGAGCGCTTTCAGTGCCTGTTCTGCTGCTTCTTTATTTGCGTACCGCCTGGGACCGGCTTTGATACCCTTTTTGCTTTTATTGATGTTTAGCGTCCAGGGCCACGGACGAAAACTTCCATCTCGCCAACGCATTCCGCTCTCTTGGACGGCTATCCCATAGAGTGTTGCCACGTTGATACCCGCATAACTGGCAGCAACACCCCAAACGCTGTTGTCCAAAACAGAATTCGAATTGGCGTTAACTGAGATGGATAACGTCAAAATTAATGGCACTATTTTTTTTATGTTCATACTGCTGATATTAAACGGCCACAAAAATTTTCATCCGGGCGAAAGACGCGCTTTTTCGGCCTGTTTCGATTGTTTTGGCTGATTTATCCAAAAAAATTGGGCTTAACCCTTTTAATTACCTGTCCCGGATCCTTATCTGTCTTGTCTTTACTGTCGACCCCAAGAATCCGGACAGCCGTTTAAGCTATGCCCTGACGGGAAATGAAAGATAGAAGATGAGCGAAAGCAAACGGAAGATAGTGACAGGCGTCCAAAAAGCCAAGGTAGCCTTGGCAGCGGTGAGAAGGCACGAAGACGATCAATGCTCAGAATGATCCGGACCGGTTGTATGCGAAGATCGGGCACCGCAACATGGCGCTGGATTGGCTTAAAAAGCAGAAAAAGCGATTATTGAAAGGCGTTGATTAAAATGACTTTCTATTTTTGATGTAATTACTTACAGATTGTCAATCAGATACTGCCGTTGTTCGTCAACATTGGTTTCATTGGTTTGCTTGTTTAACCTATCAATTACACTGTAATTATTAGTGCCAGGCAATTTGCCTACTGTTGAGTACTGAGGGCTGTACCTTTCTTCTATTTTCGCATCATTTATTGCCATAATACCGGATACTTTCAACATATTAATCCATTCACCAAAATTCATTTTATCGAAATCCAGGGATCCAATTTGACTTAAACTTAATCCCTCGCAACTCGGTTCTTTGGGTTTACCAAAATTCATATTCAACTGTCTTCTTGCTTGTTGCTGAAATATTCTTGCAAATGGACTTGAAAAACAGCAGTAAGCCTGTCTTCTAGCAACGCACACCCCTAATATCTTATCGGAACAATAACTGCCTATTTCACCGCTAGCAGTACAAAGTTTTTGATCTTTGTACATCTGCAGCTTCATTTCATCCTCCGTGCATGCAAACACCATCTGCACCACCATTTTCGCTATCTGATAGATCGCATAAATTATCCCAACAGCTGTTATGACAGATGATAGGAGTGATCCTGCCATTGAATAGGTTGTTGTTACTGCTGTCCCTGTTCCCGTTGTTGTTGCTGATAAAATTGTTGATGCTGCAGTTTTACCGAATGTTGATGCTATCCATTCTCCAAGCCATTGAACAGCCTGTGCTTTTATTGTTGATATACTTAAATTGGTAGAGACTTCCTCCCCTAGCATCGATACAACAGAATCATACATTGATGTAAATGTATCTGTAATTCCGTTATATATCTCTGTCATCCCTGTTACTGGTGTTTGAAACACCGTTCCATTAGTCACTAGACTCCATGCACCTGTGAGGCCATTATTGGCATTTTCGAGTCCAAATGCGTATATTTGGGCTGATGTATCCGCTAAATACCAACTGTCTGCCGCTAACATTATGTAATCGATCCAACTGCCCTGTATAGGCATATTACAACAATCAACTGATCCAAGAATTGACAGGTCAGCCATTCTGCAGGTGTATCCTTCCCCTTCAAAAAATTGACATACCCCTTGATTTGGGTCGCATGACATCTGTTTTTGTGTTTCGTTTAAGGTTTGTATTGCGGTTGCAGCTTTTATAAAGTCTTCGTTTGATTCCTGCTTAGGGCTTACACATTCCCCCCCCATGCATCGGATATCAGCATCACAAATAGTGTTTTCTCCATTATTGCTAATATCGCATTCTGTGTCATGATTAGTTCCACAATCATATGTGACAACAAAATCCCTACATGCACCCGTTACAGGATCTATTGACTCATTGCCATTTTCATCTTTTTCGCATTCTTCTTTGACATATGCACACGACGATAATGATTCACAGGTGTTGTTATCTTCCAAGTCATAATTGTATTGTGGGCAAACCTGATAGCCTTGATAATCCGTATAGCACTCCAAAGATATCAGTCCCGGCCTTCGTGTTTCAGCTGAATAGCATATGGGCGCTGGCGGCGATTTTGGCGCATCAGGCAGTATATCCTGACCACCTATATAGTTTGAATAATTCTCCGGCGTAATCGTTATAGGACCAACCACTTTGCTATTTGATGCATCAGTACATTGCCACCATTCTGTTGATGCTTGATCGTTTAATGAGGTTGTTTTAATAAATGGTGGTGCAGTCCCATCTAATGGCCAGGCATTAAATAATCGCTGACGACAACCCACCGGTTGATCAATGAAATCTTCTAAGAAATCACCATGTCCAGGCTTAGATCTGACTACGAACCTTGCGTGCCCTTCCCCGCCATCATAAACGACGACGACCTGTTCTATTTTCACTACGGATCCAGGAGCAAGGGATTTAAAATGTTCAGTGACATTGGTTCCAGGGCTATGCGTCCAACTTGTCGATTGTTCGCAAGGCCCGTTCCATCCGTTTCTACCGGTATAGATGAGTTTGTCGTTTATAAATATTCGAGTTTTATCATCCCACCTAACAAAATTAAGACTTACAGACTCAATTGAATCAGGTCTTGGTATCTGAAAACTAGCGGTTATTGTGAAGGTTTGGCATCTTTTTCCGATACGCCATTGGTTGTCAGTATTAACGCCAATACTGATAACCGTGCACCCTATTCCACATGGAGATACGCTGCCATTACCGCTGATGAAACCAATGATCGGGCTATGCGTCACTGATCGGTTGACGGTACACTTTTCTGTCGCTAATTTTTTTTTACATTGCTTAATATCTTTGATATGGATAGAGCAGGCTGTATTTCCCCAGTCTGTTGTTTTTGTACAGCCATTAAACATGTCATTAATTAATGGCGACTGTTGAGAAAGCACGTTGTCTGATTGATTCCATATCGGATCATGTAAAAGATTTGGCATTGCGGTATTTGCGCCCATTAGTGTTTGGTACGCATACGAATGCTGAGTCGGTTGTGAATTTAGATTGCTAACGGTGTTATTGACATAGGCTCCTTGGGCTGATGCATTTCCAAAAGCTGCCGCCGCCTCATCCATTGACCCCGGCTGAATTTCTTGAAACAGCTCGTTTTGTTCGATGGTTTCGCCCGCAACAGCGCCATTATTGAGTGTTATCTTGCCTGTTGAACGGTTGACATCAGGTACCGTAAAGCCATTTATCAGTGATTCGCCTAATAACCCACCTTCAGCCGCTTTATCTAAAAAAGCATCTGCAAATGCTGGAAATGGGACAAAAAATATAACCAACGTTGCCAGATAAAATGCAGCAATAGCATTGTGAAATAGACAAACTATTAATAAGCCAGCTATTGCTCTTTTTAATTTATTCATTGCTTATTCCGAATAAATTAGACAGCAATCCGTATACCTCCAAATTAGATATACAAAATCTTCGCCAATACCCGGTATATTTCTCCACTCTCCCCATTTGAATGTAGATTCCCCTATAGAGTGACAACAATTTTCTCCGGGGATAACTTTATCAATCATCTCAACCTGTCCATTTGCTCCCATTACAGTATTTCCGTTAGCATCCTTTTTTTCGGCCTTTTCTTTTTCTGCTTTTGCTTCTGCGATAGGGAAGACCATGCTTAACTTATACTGTTGCTTCGGTATCATGGGGTATATCGTTCCTCCGCACATAGCGTCATCACCATAGGTCTTGTGCGCTAATCCTCTTCTATGCAAGGCCGCCAAAACTCTTGCCGACAATAAACTTGAATCTCTTGGGGGCGATCCGTCCGAGGCAATATTACCCACGAATGGATATAGATTTCCCCAGCAACCCGCACACCACCACAATGATTTCAGTGGTTGATAAGCCGTTGTTACTGCGCAATCTACTGTACATGCCGCTACAGCCAATGGGTTAGCAAATACAATTGCCTCGGGGTTTGTGAAAAATGCCAATTCATCGATATTCCATGTTGGATCAAGTTCTGACATGTACATCAGATCCATATTTCTGAACCCCCCAGCATTGCAAAAAGACTGGGTAAATAAATCCAAAATCATGAATAACGGGTAAGCCCAATAATGGTAGTTGTAGAATGTTTTATCACTACCATCACCCTCAACCTCTTTATGCCCGCCCCAGAGCCTCACCCCGTTATTAAATGAAATGCCCCCCAATGACGGTGAGCAGTAAGGTTTTCTTACCACTTCTATCAGCCTTGCCGGCATCCATGCTCCTGCTGTCATTCCTAGTTTCGGCGTGTCTCCTTCTTCATTGCAAAAACAAAAACTTTCTTCTGAGGCACCATCAGGAATTTCATTGTCCATATCGTATAATGTCATTCCCAGCAATCTAACCGGGAACAGACAACTCCAACAGATCCCCGTTATCATCTTTTTTCCCCATATATCAGCATCCGGACACAGCAATTTTTCAACTGATATCTCATCAGTCTCCGTTGTGTTGATCGTTTCATCGGCTATGGAGGCTTGTGATACAACCAGGATCACTAATCCTAAAAGAATGTTTAGTCGCATTAGTGAACCTCGCCACTTACTATTTCCTTTACGACTACATGATCACCTTCTCCCTCAATGACGCTTGGCAATGCTTCCAATTTGAAGCGATCGACAATGCTTTTATTGAGTTTGTACAATCGTCCATTCACGAGTTCGCCAGTCTCGTTGTAGTGATCCCAGCCACGCTGTTTATCGATCTTCGAAAACAGATAAATTACCGGCTTTCCTCTCTTTAGAATTTCATCGCCCGCTTGCTTGGCAATAGCTACTTGTTTTTGACTTGTTGCATCAAATACGATGTAAGCCTGTCTCATAGGTATCATTGCCAAGGGGTTTATCCTGTCGCCTTTTTTGATGACCAATCGGCCATCCGGATGAAAAATATCCTGAGTTGAAACGATGGTCATGTCCACTGATCGTTCCTTGTTCTTTTTCGCGGGGCGTAAATTAAATTCTTCTTGGTTTTTCCAGAAATTTGCGATTGCCAGTGATTTTTGCTTATCCCAATCGATATTTGCTGCTCGACGCTGAATTTCCTCAATCATGTCAGGCTCCACGATGCCGTAAATCGGCCCTCTTTGCCCTTGATCCCCCGGTTCTTGCTTGCTAAGCCAATTGAAACCAGGCAATCCACGAGCGCTACGTGTTTTTCCTTCACTATCCGTTTCAATCATGGTTGGCACTGCTGTCACATTGAACCGGGTAAACAAAGTTGGGTCTATGACTGTCCCGGGAACTGGTTTAATGCGCTTTACGATAGGCAAAAGCTTTTTTGTCATCATTGTCGTATTTTGGTCTTGCTCAACCCCGCGAAACACTAGCATCGCTTTCGTCTGAGCAGCTTCTTCAGCGGCTGCTTTCAACTCCTGCGTTGGCATTCCAAAAGATACGAATATCCAACGCCCCTGAACCGCTTTCGCTAACGATCTCTGCCCGTTAATTGCCTCTTTACCTGAAGATCCTCCTTGAGCTGCCATTTTGTTACCTTCTTTAAGAATTTTTTCCAAAGCAGGGTTTAAATGTATCGGTTGGGTTTGTAACCAATCGGGTAATTGCCTATTCATACTAGGTTGTTGTTGCTTCATAATTTCCTTGATAAAAAAATCGTCCTCACCTGCCCACGCGGACGAGGACGACAGGTGCAGTATCATTACTGCCAGGAAGCGACTAGAAAATCGGGTATGCGCTGCCAATGACATCTTTTTCATCTACTAATCCAAGCAGGTTGTATCGAGAATCCAGACTGTATTCATGATCTCCAGCCACGAAGTACTTACCTAATTGGATCGTATTTTTCCCATCATGCAACTCATCATTTGGGAATAGTTTTTTGAGGCTTAGTCCGACCTCTTTCCCAACCAGAGTCCGGTCGCCGACACTGAAATCCCTTCCGTTTTTAGTGACAATCTCCCCCGGTCCGGCCAGCAATCTCTTTGTGAAGGTATAGCCATCTGGATAGGGTGCGCCGTTGTGCCATTTAAAGGCAATCAAGTCGCCTGTTTCGACTTTTTTATCCAGACAAATCAGCAACAACGAATAAGGCAGGCTGGGTGTTTGATTGATGGCCAGTCGGTAGTTGGAATGGATTACCCAGTAGAGCGAGACCACCATAATCCAAGTAATTCCGTGTGATTTCAGGTGATTAAGCAAAATCGGACCAAAAGTTTTAGTTCTTTCAACGAATACTGGCAGCGTTAAAGTTTCTGGGTTATTCAATGTTGACATAGGCTTCCTCGGGGGCACTTAAAACAGATTGCGCATCAAAAATGACCACGCCACGTTGAACTAGCTCTTCAGTTGATTCTTTTACTTTGTTCATTAGCGCCTTGGCATCGTCTTCCGTCTGCGCTTGGTTCTTTTCGACGGCTTTTTTTACCAAGCCCTGTAAATCGACAATTGCAATTTGCGCCGGCACAGGTGAAAAAGAGGCGGCGTAATAGCCGCCAAGACCACCAGAAATGAAACATAAAACGAGAAAAGCCATCATTTTTATGGGTGTCAAGGTACTCATGCATCTAGACCATGCATCCTTGAGAACTCGCGCAAGCCGCCCTTGATGCCTCGACCGATTGCTTTAAATTTCCAATCACCTTGATAACGATATATTTCGCCGAATATCAGCGATGTATAGGTTGCGGTATCTTCCTCTTCACTCAAGTCATATCGCGTTAATTCTTCATTGGTTTCTTCATTTACGACCCGAACGTAAGCGTTAAACACTTGCCCGAAGTTTTGTTTCAGTTTTTCAGCATCATATATCGACACAAATATGATTAGTTTCTGTACATCTTTAGGCACCTTATCTAAAAACACATTAATAGCTTCATCGTCACCATCGCCTTGACCCGTTCTGTTGTCCCCGCTGTGGTTGATTGATCCACAAGGTGATTTTTGATGCTCCTTGTGGTAATACACCAAGTCTCGTTCATTTCGTGCTTTTTCGTTTTCTCCCACCATCAACATCGACAGGTCCACGTCAAATGTTTCTTGGTCGCTTTCTCTAACATCCCAACCAATTCCCACGATGATGTTCTTTAATGAATTGTCTGCTTTTGACAGATTGATATTTCCGCCCTTGACTAAACTTAATGCCATTTTTTTACCTCACGCTATTGTTAAGAATTTTTGTTGATACTTGGGTATCGCTCTTTGGGCGATTCAGTTGGAGCCAACAAAGCTTTCTGCTTGTTGTGATAGATTGATGACCAAAGCGATAACCCTATTACAAGGGCTCCCGTAACCCCTGTTATCACTTCGGGTATTACTTTAACGATGCTTCCCAGCATAAGTATCGCCAGCGCAAGAATCGCATAGTGAGCCCCGTGTTCGAGATAGATGTATTCGTCCAGAATCCCTTTATTAACCAAATAAATCGTCAGTGATCTAACGTATAAAGCACCAATCCCTAATCCAATCATAATGATCTGTACTTCTTTAGAGATTGCAAAGGCACCTATTACCCCATCGAATGAGAACGAGGCATCCAGTAACTCCAGGTACAAGAATCCAATAAGACCTCCTTTTTTAACGGTCTCGCTCATTGATACTTGTTCATCTGAGACAGCAAACAAGCTATCTAGGCTGCTGACAAATCCAAACAGGAATATCCCCCAAATTCCACCGGTAAGTACCGACATCTTCATTTCGCCAGGCACCATTGCCGTAGCACTCAGCAAAGTACCTAAGGTTATAGTCGTGTTTACTGCGTCAATTTTTCCCAGCGATTGCAGCCGTTTTTCAATGGATCCGACCCACAATACGTCACGGGAATCATCAAGCAGGAATGATAATCCGACCATCATTAGAAACGTCCCGCCCAGTGCCGCAATCATGGGGTGAGCCTCATGTAGATATAGGGCATATTGATCAGGTGAATTCAGTGCCAGCAGGACGACATCATTCGCAGACATGCCTGTCGCAAGGGCGACAACCATCACTGGAAATATCAACCGCATTCCAAAGACTGCAATCACCATTCCCCATGTCAAAAACCGTTGTTGCCAAATTTCTTCCATGTTCTTCAGAACGCCTGCATTAACGACAGCATTGTCAACCGATAGGCTTATTTCTAGTACAGCAAGTACCAGCACTAAAAAAGCTGCTTTGATTCCACTGAATACCAGGACAATCAACAAACTCGCCACCAAGATGGCGTGGGTTCCATAGAAGCTGCGCATAATTAATTCCCTTTATTCGCCCAGAAAAGCGTGAGGTCTTTGGAACTCTCATTTGCTTCCGACTCTTGGATTTGAGCTGTAAATGTCGTCGCTAGAACGGTCACTACGATCATATTTTTCTGTTTCACTTATTTTCTCTCCGCTTGACGTTGAGAAAATCTTACGAGAAACATTTCTATTTCATCGAGGTGAAAGACGCGGTTTTTCGGCCCCTTTCGTTTTTTTTCGCCAAAAAAAGGCCGCACCTTGTCAAGAGGGCGGCCCTTTCGTCTATAACTAACAAAAAAGGGGTACCGCCCATCGGGGGTGATGGGCGATATATCTGGAATTACACCAGAGCGGCAACAACACCGTTGATGACGTTTGGACCGTAGTACAGAGCCAACGCACCACCGATGCCGATAACAACAGATACGATAGATTGGGTGACGATGCCGGCAGACAAACCCACCATGAACATGCCCAAGGCAATGATTTTTCCCAAAGTACCTTGAGTCCAGCCAACCAACAGGGTGTAGATGTCGTCGAACTCACTACCACCGGTACCGGCCATTGCTTCAGGAGCAAGCGCGACAGCAGCAGCAACAAAAATGGCCAAGAATAGTTTAGATGTAAACAGTGCTTTCAATTTGTTCATTTAAAGAACTCCAAAAATAGGCTTGATGAGGGTTGTCAGCTATTTGCAATTCACTGACCGAGGTTCTGTTCCGGAACACGGTCATTGTCAACAAAAAATCAGCGGTGTATAAGCGCGAAAGAGCAGCCTATCAGGTGTTCTTTTGATGGACAGACGAAAGGCAGCCTTTATGGACGATGAGCCAAAAAAAAGGCTGTCCCCAAGTATTTAAGGACAGCCTTTGGTTCTTTTAAAATTCAATCGGGAAATCAACCTCAAAGCATTAGAGCCAACTTTGAATGTAGAACAAATTTCGGCTGTTTGCAAAAAGAGGTTGGAATGAAGGCCGACAGTCTTGATCGCTGAATTTGATCAACTGGTTGGAATTTGACTGTCGGATAGCTCTTGGCTTGGTTGGGTAAGATTTGATCGTCGGCAGCCGACCCATTTTTGCCAGTCGCGCTTCTCCTAAGCTACCGGTCAGCCAAATTCAGTTTTGCGGAGTGGAAGTCTCCAAAGCAGTCATTGGCGACCTTACCCTATCGGCCATCAAGAGACAGTCACCCATTTTCAGCAAAGGACAGCTAACTGGCTCATTGCTGTCACTGATTTAGCTTGGGTTAAAAATCCAACGGGCTTTTAGCTTCTTTAATCGTCACACTGGGCACCGTGTGGTTGTAGATCATCGTTGTTTTCAAATTGCTGTGGCCTAGCAATTCTTGGATGGTGCGAATATCGACGTTGGCCTGTAAAAGATGACTGGCGAAGCTGTGGCGAAAGGTATGCGCCGACGCCCGTTTGGCGATGCGTCTTTTTTGCACAGCTAGTTTAATCGCACGTTGCACATGAGTTTCGTGCAAATGCCAACGCCGGTAGTCTTCACTGCCCGGCACCAAAGTCAGCGATTTGGCTGGGAACAACCATTGCCACGCAATTTCCCTGGCGGCATTTTTATATTTGACATCCAGCGCACTGGGTAAAAACACCCCGGCAGTCTTCGCCGCCAAATCTTGCTCATGCAAGATCGCCACTTGCTCAACTTGTGCAGCAAGTTCGGCAGTCAAAGTTGATGGCATCGGCAGGGTCCGATCTTTTTGGCCTTTACCGTCGTGTACGGTCAACACCTGCATGTCGAAATTCAAATTCTGCACCCGTAGTTTCAGGCACTCGAACAAGCGCAGGCCGCAACCGTACAATAATTTAGCGATAAGGTCGTAGGGCGGCTCCAGTAAACCGATTATCCGATCCACTTCCGGGCGCGACAAGACCACCGGAATGTATGGGTGTCGTTTGGCCCGCACCACACCCTCGACTTTGCCGAACTCCTATTTGCAAGACGTTCTTGAATAAAAACAGTAGCGCATTGAATGCCTGATTCTGGCTGGACGCGGCGACCTGTTTGTTAATGGCTAGATGACTCAAAAAGCCTTTCACATCATTCATATCCAGCAAGCTGGCATCCTTGCTTTTAGTGAAGGATTGAAACTGCTGTAGCCAATAGCGGTAGGCTTGCCATGTTTTATTCGAATAATGGCGAACCTTGATGGCTGTTTGCAGGCGCTCGTAAACCGCTTCCCAATTGGCACCGGTCAATTTCAGTCGCACTTCCTGTTTTGTTGCTGGCAGACCAACCTGGCTGGAAGAGTCCGGATTCGACGCGCCTGGTGGCGTCGATGGCTGAGGATTCTTAGCATTTTTAGCGGTTGAATAGCCTGACGGTGCCGTCTGTGATTGAAGGGTGCCGATCATTCGGTAATAAATCGCAATAGCCCGGCGAGCTTCCATTCTTTGCGCATCGGATTGCCCCTTGATCTTCAGTTTTTCGTCAAACCCGGCAAAACTAGCGGTAAGCTTCGGGTCCGAAGCGTACTTTGCGCAAAAATCCAGATAAAACCTAAGCCTCTTATGACAATCGCGGCGCTGCTGATCCGGAATATTGCGTAAGCTAAGCTGCGATTCGAACGATTGACTCAGGGATGCGGGAACAGTCAACATGACACCCTCCAATTTCACCTATTGGTTCAGTTTGGATGATATACGGAAGGGAAAAATCCTTGCAGTTCACAAATTTATTGTTGCGACTCAAGTTTCGTGGTAGATATACCGTTAACAGCTTAATAACTTGTTAGCCTACTCATTCCGAGAAGAAAATTTGAATAGTGAAATTTGGTGGGAGAAAACAGTCGAATACGCATTTGTCGTTGCAGCCTCTCAGGAAGGTAAATTTGATTTTGCCGCTCCATTTGCCGGCAGACATGAAAGATTGGCAGCTGATGCAATGTTCGCCAAAGCTTCTAAATTTGTATTAGTAGAGTTCAAGCGTAATAAGGATGAAATTCCAACGGAAAAATCCTTATTTCATTGTTACGAGGACGCAAAAACTAAACTGGCGAATTATTATCATCACAATATAGTGTTCGCTATTATTTCTGAGGGTACGCTTCAGTTGGCAGCTCAAACGTATTTCTCTGCCAAACCTTGTGGTTCGGCGCTTGATTGTTTGAGTTCTGGGGTTGATGAATCTACATTCCTAACCTACCTTGGACTTCTTGCTGAACTAAAAAAAGAAGATGGCCGAAGTTCATCTGGTCACATTTCGCCTGAAGCCTTATCGACTGTCATGGGAATCACGGAAAACGGAAAAATAGTTGATGCCAGACCTCTTTATGAATATGCACCAGCTCTGTTCCCTGCTCAGATTTATCGCCCTGACCACTCGGAATCATCAAGCCCATCACCAGGGGGATAATGGCTAACATCACGCTCAAGCGGGACGCGCCTTTTCGTGGCGGCTTTGAGTGTTTTTTGTTTTTCCGGCTTCGGCGGCTTCGCCAGTCTCCCGTGACAGGCGCGCCCCTTACCCCGTAACGTTAGGGCTAAAGATACTGTGATGCCAATTACACAGAACGAAATAAACCAGATTGTTGCTCGGATTGTCCCGATCTTTCAGCAAGTACTCAATGGGTATGACTTCAGAAAATATCCAGCGGCTGACTATGCACGGTTCAAGGCTTCGTTCACCGCTCTTGCCAACCCGAACAACGACATTGCCGACGCAATGATTTGGAAATGGGGTCACTGGGGAAAACCCAACTACCCGCAACGCCACCAAGATTTAATTACCGAAATACAGGAACTTTGGCCGCAATACGTTGCCTCCTTTAATAACAATACTTCTGAACAGACGTTCCAGTGGTGGCGTGAATACCTCAATAGGCAAACCACATACATCACTGTTGCATACATCACTCATTTGGTTCATCACCAAGAGCCACTTCCAATAATTGACCAACACAACTTCCGGGCGATGAACTCTTTGTTGGGTTGTGTACGACCGCCTGCGCGCTCTAAAAAGAAACCTTCAAATTGGAATGACATTATTGCGTTAAAGCATTTCATGACATCTATTCATGCCGCTTTGCCCCAACAAACCTTTAGTGAACTCGATCGCTTCCTGATGATGTATGGAAGAAACTATGCAGCGCGTTAGCCCTAACAAAACGGTCAAAGGGACGCGCCGCCCGTTGGCGGTTTTGAAGGTTGGCTTTTTAATCGGGTTCGCTGGCTTAGCTGGGCTTCCTTCAGCGGCGCGCCCCTTACCTTTACGTTGAATGTCAGCCCATTGTCCGCCTGCCGACATTAAACGCAAACCTTCGACCGTCAACTAGGGGTCGCCAGGTGTCTGTCTTCTCTTCAGATTGATCGCTGGAAAGCTGTCATTGAATTCCGATTCCTAAAAGCGGCCATTCGTAACCGAGTTCAATCGACTCCTATGTATAGTGCCCAACTATGTATAGCTGTAAATTGATATTGGCGGCAAAACTTGGTTTAACTGACATGTAGCCAACTATCAGTCAATAAGCTTTACATAGTTTTGCCGTTGTTCTATGGCTGAAATTCACTCGCCTCAAGAGATTTTAATGAACTCCGCCTACCACCCAAATTAATCTGGGTTCCAGAGTGCCAACTTGGACTCTATGTGGATGCTTTGACGTCGCATTGGTTGGCTGTAGCTAAATTTCAACACAATTGATTGTTGTCATCTGGTTGGTGAGAAATTGATGCGGTTTCTCCAAGCCTCAAAACTATGCGTAGCGCACTATTAGTAATGTCTGGCCCCATATTTGCCGGTCGCGCTTCTCCAAAGCTGCCTGTCAGCCAATCCAAACGCTGTAAACTGGATGTCTCCAAAGCAGTCATTGGCGACCTCATCCTATCGGCCAATTTCTGCCGGTCACGACTGGCCGCTTTATGGCGATGAATATGGCAGAATGAAGTTCGGCAATTGCCATGACTTGTCATTGGCGCTATGTTTCCGAATGTCCGCTTTGGAATGATTTAAAGGGGAGTTATTCAGGGCCTAAATATCTATACGAGACCCAGGTCGAGAAAATTACAAGAATAATGAAAGCGATCAGCCCATAGGGTAAGCTAAGTATTCCGAACCAGTTATCCTTACGAAATCTATTCTTCTGTGTCTTCATAAAATGTTCCAATTTCTCTTCATCCACCATAGCAGATTCGGCAAACAAATCAGATCTCGGTTTCATTCTATCGATCGGCGCATCTGGGTCTAGGCCTCGCATCGCAGAAGCAGCTATGTCGTGGCCATGCTTCATCAGATACCAAATTAGTTTGGGGTCAAACCTGTCGAGATCAGTTCTAACGAATTTTATTCCATGCTGGATCGAGGACGATTGGGTCTCGTATCTATAACCAGTTTTCGTCTCAAACGATGGCGGAGCGTAACTTATTGGAAGGTAAATAATCCGATCAGCTTCGTATTCCTTTTCCTTAAGTCTGTTTTGCAGGGCGATCAATTCAATGTCACGCTGAGCAAGTCTTGACATCATAATGTCAGTAGCGCGAGAAGTACGAGAAACAATTGACGCAAAGCAGTTGCTTTTAGCATTGTCAAAAGACGCTGATGCATCACTGACGATAACATAAGACGGTCTTTGTGGAGAGTCCTCAGAGTCCTCTAAAGTGGTATACCCAGCTTTCATTGTCGGTTTGTTAGGAGGCTGAGGCCCCACGCCGAGGTTATTTAGGATGTGGAAAATTTGTGCGACTCCGAGGTTATCGAAAATGCCGCCATCAGTCAGGTAGTGTGTTGCATGGAAGAGGACTTCAGCTTCCTTTGGAGGCCCAAGACCAGTTGCTCTGATCCTGAAGGGAGGGAACAATGGCGGAAATGCTGCTGATGCGCCGACCACACGCGAAAGTTCCAAATAATCCGATTTAACACCGGCGAAACTAGGCCCACCATCGATCGCACTTATCGCTATCCACTGATCCTTACTGAAACTGCAAAGCTGACCGCTTGTTAAACTTGTCGCCAAGAAATGAAATTTCGGCTTTTCAGGCAGATGCCCAAGCTTTGCGCCGTTGTAAAGAGTATTTAGAGATGATTGAAAGAGTTGTGTCCTTCCTAGCAGGAACGGTATCCAGCGGCGCAATATGCGTCCCCTAACGTCTATTTGTCCAAACTTAATAAGCTCATCTGTGACACGTTGAAACTCGTCATCATCCGGGTTCAAATATGATTCCCAGTTCAATGCCATGTGGGCAGCCAAGATACTCCCACCTGAAACAGAAAAAACGTGAGTAATCTTGTTTAGCCAACCAGCCTTTGCGAGCAGTCGAACAACACCAAGGTGATAAAAGGTCGCTCTAAATCCCCCCCCCTGATAAACATAAAACTATGGGAGATGATTCTTCACTCTTTTGAGTAGTATTGGAAGACATTCCTGCACCTCGAATGGGATGAAGTTTCTATTGTACATCCAAGCGGACGTTCGTATGTTCTATTTGTATGACGTCTAAAGATCGATAATGCTACTTTCCCAATGACTGGTATCGGGAAGCTTAAATCCATATCCAAATGTCTTAAAGGGGTCGGTTCGCGTCGATAAGATTTTTTTTAGGTGAATGTCTGCAATGGAGCACAGTCAGAATAACTTTCTGCCGTTATATTTGAGGCAATTCGGTCCAATGTTCATCAGGTTGACAAGCCTCGTGATTAGCCTATAATCGAAATAGCTAGAAAATATGATTTCACTTTGTTTACCAACTCGATGTTTCTTCTGTAGTCCCTCGTTCTGTTCTTCAATTAGTAATTTTCAAATTTACCAGCCTTGTTAAAGTCTTATAATTAAGTTTCATTGTAGACCGCATTAACAAGCTTTAATAAAGCTAACTGACTTTGGCCGGTAGCTTTTCCCTGTTTTATCGTAATACTTCCCATTTATAACAAAAAGAGACGCATGACCCCTTCCAGCAATTACAGTGCTTACTTTCAAGCACAACTTCAAGTCGTCCCCCAAAAAATAGTCCAGCCTGCTAAAGAAAAATCTAAAGTGGTTATCCGATACAAGCGTAATTGGACAAAAGAGCGGCCAGTGTAAGCTTTTTATAAGTTGCTCAAGTTATTTCGTGCTCGTTCCTAAGCTGATAAACCGCCAAAAAATATCTGATCAGCCCCTCTTGCCACTTCAAATAATGTACGAAAACTATTGTCAGATTTAATCGGGGTCCTGGGTGATTAGACCTGCCGAGTCGCCTCAGCAGGCCCCTCCTCAGAACCGGACTTGCAAAACTATTGCATCCGGCTCCCGATAGATCAGTGTCCCCAACACATATTCAGTGCGCTAGAACATCGATATGGTTTTCCATGTTTTCGGAACACCAATTGCATTAAGGCCACGCAGAAGTTTATTCCACGACACGCGACGTTTACCTCCACAACGGTTTAGCCATTGCAAAATTATACGCTTTGACCGTTCCAGGAATTGACCAACACGCCTCTTGTTATCAGAGACACCATGATAATTGATCCACCCCTTAATAACCCGAATAACGGTTTTGAGGACACCAAGCGTGTCCTTCGTATTCAGGTTTTCTCTCAAGAAGCGTCTCATGCCCTTGAGCTTAGCCGCAAATCGATCTCTGCGACTCGTGAATTTCAGTCGCCAGAAACCTTTCAGCGCTAAACCCCAATAGCAGGTATTGCGCCGGTCTGCTTAAGTTCTTGGTGCAAAATTAAAGATTTTGATTTTCCGAATTATTGATATTGTTAAGCGAGATGCGGAATTAACTTTCGGCTTCATTTTTCCTTGATTTATCCGTAACATCACTGCTTTGCATCACACTGTTTGTGCTGCGACGATTAAATATCATTTGTAGAGCTTTAATTAATGTTCCTTCAGAAGAGTCCACAGCTCGTTTATTAAGCGCATTTATTGCGTTGACCATTGCTTGATCAATAATTTGACTTGACTTTGCTAACTCCTCAAAAGTGATTTGTTGTTTTAGATAATAAAAAGAGAAGGTATGGCTAGTTTCGAGTACTTGATGCACGTAGGCTATAAAAGCAGCGTTCGCAGTAGCAAGGTCCGTTACTGCTTGGCGTATTTCCTTCAATGGCCCGGAATAGATGATCAAGAGCATCGTGCCTAAGCCTGAGCAAAATGGAATCAGGGTGTTTAAGTTCACGCTATTGTTGCCATCGCCAAATACCATCTGCCCGCTGGAAAACAGAAGAAGAATTATGCCAACTACGAAAACGGCCCCACTCATCCAGAGCCTCATCCGGAGGCCAATGTGGGCGGATTTGATAGCGTTACCCCAGGATCTCCTTGTATCCTCGTTCAATCGGTCGATTGGAATTTGGAAGTGAGTTTCTAAATCCTTTTGTAGGACCCCGATTAACCCGCTGAGAGCAGATGCCCCCCCCAGGTTTTTGCGCAGTTTTTCCAGTTCATTCGCTGGCACTTGATGATCATTCTGGTACCCATTGATCCGGTGTCCAGCCAAAAATTGATCGCCACCTTCAGACTCTTTCAACAACATAGCGAGCACACCCGCAACACGTTCATCCTGATTTCTTGAAGCCTCGATGAACACTCCCCCAATATTGGCTAAACGCCGACTTGGATTATCTTCTTCTCCACCAGAAGGCATTAATGCCTTTACAACGGCATCTGCCTTAACCTCGCTACTGTTGAGGGAAGACTTTTCTACCAATTCTATAAAAGCTTTACATTTTTCAGTCCAAGATAATTTAGGGAATTCTCGCATTGCTTGAACTAGGGCTGGTTCGCCGCTCTCGATAACACCTCGAGCCAAAGGCTCAACTGCCTGTGGCAATCGAGTCTTTGCCAGGGCCAAGAGTACTTCAACCCGTTGCTTTATGCTGAGGTCTTCTCGATTTGCAAGGTCGAGCAAAAAACTCAATGCATCGGCCCCCAATCCCGTTGATCCAGAAAGGACGGCAAGGCCAGTCAATGCGTACTCGAGCTCTTCTTTCCATTCTTTATCAAGATGGGCTTTAACGGCATTTTTTAGTATGCCTATTGATTGCGCTTTCCCTTCGTCATTAAGACACCATTTACATAAAGACACAATCCATTCCACCGCTCTGCAGCGAATGCTATCGTCATAGCCAATTGCTTCGAACTCTGCACCATTCTCAATAAATTTCTTCAGAAACTGGAGAGCCTCAACCGGACCATCACTCTTAACGGCTTGGTCGAATTTTTTGAATATTTCCAATGAACCCGGTCTTAAGCTTCTGCCATAGCCTGGTCCACCATAGCCACCATCGATTATCAATCTTAGTTGCTCGGGTTGTAAGTATTCCCATTCATTTATTGTATTCATATTCAAATCCTTGACCATTTAATTGAAAAATGGGGTATTTTCTATTTATCTTATTTCCTGAATCCGTGTTGTTTTTTGCAAAACCTTTGAATATCAATAGCCTGGGTCGTTTTTTGATTCACCCAGAACAATTCTAATCTGGAATGTAACTATACGAATTTCATTGAAAACACCTAAAACCAACACGGATTCAGGTTATTCTGAAAAGATATTTTTCTCACACTAATATTCTGCGTACCTCTATACCACCGTAATTTTCAAACAATCGGTTAGATGGATATGTAGTCTGCAGCATTTATTCCGGTTTCTTTCATCACCCCATCTATAGAGCTGTTATTTCAGAAAAGACTTTCCCACCAGCTTGATTTGTATTCCGTGCATCGCGGATTCATATCAATTGTTGCGTTGACATCCGGCGATTTTGAAGAAAACGTATTGAGATTGACATTCAAGCGAGTCAAATCCATTTTCCGCAATGGCGTTTCTTCCGGCCCATAGAGTAGTTGCTGGCTACCGATCTTGATCTGAGTATCCCCAGGTTTATCAACGTAGGCGTTAATTAGCCAACCCAGCACTTCGCTAGCTCGTTGATAAGTTCTAAATTGAAGCAGTTCATTCCGACTGCCTGACATCTGGACTCGTATAGATGCATCGCCATCTATCTGAAGGGTAGATATCCCGGATTCGGGACGTGCTAAGGTTACCGGCAACAATTCGGCATGCACTGGCCCAGCTGCGCACAGCAAGAATTAAACCAAGTCGTCCCCTTCGTCTACCGTATCATTACCGCTAAGTACGCGACGGACTATGAAGTCAATTCGAGCATCCATAATAACCGGCAACTGATCGACTGAGGGATATCGCTCTTCTTGCCAACTTAGCTTTACCTGTTTTGGCGGAAATGCACGCCCATCGGATTGGTAGAGTTGATTCACATCGAAAAGGACGAATGGCACTTCTTGGCTATTCTGAACTTCAATTTCGACATCAAATGTAACATCGTCAGTAAGATGAGTTTCTCCGTGACCCGTGAGAGAGACTATTGCCTTGTTTGGACTAAGCACCGCCGTTGACCGCGCGAACTTCCGCTTAAGCTGCTTTTCTTCCTCAATAGAACGCCCGTATTCGACGCTCCCACCCATTTCAGTTGCAGGTATTGAACTGGACTTTACATCAGCGTTGGCTTTAAACTCCCGCTTGGTCCGAAAAGTCCCTAGGTCAATCGTCTCCCAATTGGTTGATAACCTGTCCCAAGATACGAATCTCGAATTATTGTTAATGGTCAATGTAACCGTGGCTTTAGCGATACGATCAGCTTCTATTAACGGGCTGTCAACCAAGCTAATAAGGATTCGTCGCTTGAATCTCGACTTATCGATTACTATTTGTGGCTCTGCCGCTGGCGCAAGTGGACGTACAAGTGACGCTAAAAACGCATCCCCATCAGAATATTTAGCAGCTAGTGCCTTAACCGCTTCGGCCTGTCCCGGCCCTGACAATGTCCCAATTGTTTCCTTCGCAGCGTCTTGACCAACCTTTTGGGATGTCACTCCAAATATAAAGGCACCTTCAGTTAGCCATGGAGATTTGTTTGATAGTTTAGGTTTAACGCGGTCATAGTATTTAATCTCGCTGGTACAGCCGCTAAGAGCAAGTGTTATGGCTCCTATACTAAAAATAAAAAGCTGGCGAAAGCTCATTTTGATGAGCCTGTCGGAAGCATTAAGTAGATGCCTCCCTTAAAACTTTTTCCCGTTGGCTCATAGATCATAGCCGTATGATTCTGCAATTGTGGCTTGTAAACAGAACGAGAAACCAAATCTGGCATGGTGTTGAAGCTACCCTTCGATTCAGCCTCAGATTCACTGTCTGCAGAGTATGTAATCGGCCAGTCGTTGGGGTAACTCGCCAAAAAATCATTCAAAATGACGCAATACTTATTATCGTAAACTCCCATATTAATTCTCCTATAGAAGATGTGTGTTAAGAACCAAACTGGTTAACATACTGCAAGCTTTGGTCATCTAAACAGTAACTTTAACCGGAATGGTCTGTGCTATAACGATATATTCAGGATCATCTGCTAGGCGCAATATACCCTCTGCCATAAGGTCCATTCGATGATTATTCTCTCCGTGGTAATCAAAATGAGATTGCACGATATTTTCAGCTGGGACCTTTTCTAAAAACTTAGGCCAAGTGGCTCGCAATATTTGAAGTATATCGCCCTTCTGAAATACCGCTTTACGGTCTGCGGGCTCATTCATATTCCGCAACCCGTCAAAAATGCGCGGAGAGCTGTTAAATACCAATGCATCTAGCCCACGCCATACAGAGACCGAAAGTGCGAGACCGCCCCCAAGAGAGTGTCCTGTCAGGCTTACGTTTCGCCGAGGATTGAGTTCTATGTATTTGCAAACTTGCTTCTTGGCGCTCTTGTACGGCACAGAGATTCCCAGCACGGCATTACCTACCGGCCAGTCAATTTTCTCATCAGTTCCTTTAAAGGCAATTATCGTTTCTTCAGAATTCATCTTTTCCCAAATGTCGAATTGAAGACTGGAAAATATCCGCCCTAAGAAACAAGGTGTGTAGGAGTTTCGGTCTGCGGGAACGGGATTGCCCGCGATGTCGACTTTTTTCCATCCCAAGCCTTCGACGGGAAATTGCGTGCGATCTGTATCGCGAACGTAAGCACGGGAGCACATCATAGCCTTTAGCGCATATTGGTTTGCCATTTCAACAGTCAGATCGTTTGTCATTTTATTTCCTGTTTAGAAAATTTATGTTGCGCAGCTCCCTTAGAAATGTCGATTAACTAACTATTAATAGGTCTGCATCGCTCATCAAAAAAGATATCAAAATGGGTCAGGTTATATTGTTGTGTTGGCATGAGGCCATCTTGACAGAGAAAAGTAACCTGACCTTTTTTGACCGCGTTCTTCGCGTCCGTTACCGATCATGCCCAAAATCACCGTCATGATCTGACCGATGATGGCGGTGGTGCCAGACGTGACCTGGGTTTTCGTCCAGCTCGAACTGATCGGTGCCGACGTGATTACCCCAGCTGACCGTCAAGGTGGCGCCGTTGCTGAAATCAGTGCCCGCCAGATTCACCCGTTTTGCTTCGACAAACAGGCTTTGTTCCGCGAGGTCGATGCGTACCAATAAGTCCCTTTTCAACAGCAGATAGACGTCGCCCTCGCGGCCGGGTTTAAACTCGGCAAAACGGGCTTCAAACAAGGTCACACCATCCAGCTTGACGGCAATCAAATCGTCCGGCACCAGGCTGCCAAAGCCGACGTCGGCCCAGATAGAGACCTTCGCCTTGCGCGCGGCGTGATCGCGCTCGCCAACCACATGGATCTTGCGGGCGGTGACTTGCGGCGCGGCGGCAACAACAACGTCAACGCTGGCCGTCACTTCATCTTGACCATCAGACACCGTCAGCTTGGCAATATAATTGCCTTCGCTGTGGTAGACGTGCATTGGGTTGGCCTCTGTGCTGGTGTTATCGCTGCTGGCTGCATCGCCAAAGTCCCATGCATAGGTGAGCGAGTCGTTGTCTGGATCGGCGGCGTTGCTGGCAAAAACCACCGTCAGCGGCGCGGTGCCGTTATTGGGAGTGGCGACGGGGCTGGCAGTGGGCGAATGGTTACCCGGCAGTGACACGTCGACCACCAACGAGTACGCGTCCTGCTGATTCGCGCTATCTGTTACTGTTAGCGCAACGGAATACGTTCCAGCCTCCAGGTAGACATGTGTTGGCGACACATCCGAGGACGAAGGCGATGCATCTCCAAAATCCCACACGTAGCGTAGCGGCAACCCCTCCGGGTCAGAACTCACTGACCCATCGAATGCGACTGTGAGTGGTACCGAACCTGTCAGGGGGGCCCCGCTAGCGATGGCCGTGGGCGGCTGATTCTGCACGACGTTGATCGTCACGCTGGACGGCAGGCTATAGTCTTCGCCATCAAATGCGACCAGCGTCAAAACATAACTGCCGACCGTGTATGCCGCAAAACTCGTCGACGCCGCGGTCGGGTCATCAATAGATCCCCCGCCCCCATCCGGCGCACTCTCCAGCGTCCACTGCCACCCGACAATCGCATCCTCGTCCGCATCCGTCGCCGTGCCATTCAAGTACGCTGGTTGACCGAAATAAATCGTCTGATTTGGCCCGGCGTTGGCTTCTGGCGGCGTGTTGCCGGGCAGCGTTACATCCACAGTGAGAGAATAGACATCCGCCTGGTTCGCGCTATCGATGACATACAGTGCCACCGCGTACGTACCTGGTGCCTCATACACGTGGGTGGGTGAAACGACTTCGACGGGCAGAGAGTAGTCCCCGAAGTCCCAACTGTAGCGTAGCGGGAGTCCCTCGGGATCGGAACTCGCTGAGCCGTCGAACATGACAGTCAGTGGCACCGGGCCCGATAGCGGAGCAGCAGTCGCCACGGCGTTGGGTGGCAAATTCTGCACGATATTGATGGTCACACGCGACGGAAGGCTGAAGTCGGTGCCGTCGAACACGATGAGGGTCAAAACGTAGGTGCCGACTGAAAACGGTGTCAGGAACGTCGACGCCGCCGTCGGGTCGTCAATCAACCCCCCGCCCCCTCTGGCGCACTTTCGAGCGTCCATAGATAACTGAGGTTAATATCGCCGTCCGCGTCGGTCGCAGTGCCATTCAGAATCGCTAGCTGGCCAAAAAAGATGGTCTGATCCGGCCCGGCATTGGCTTCAGGCGGTGTGTTGCCCTCGGCGGAATACGCTATGGACGCTAGGCTCAACCATGCCAACGCTACCATTAGGGTCATAATTCGAGTTAGGATTCTCATAGCACGCTCTCCTTCATGATGGTCATGATTGCCGGTAGGGTGGGTTTGTATGCTTCAACTAGCCCAAGACAACGACGACGCTGTTTTATGGATACTTTTTGTTTTTCTATTTGCTGATCCTTGGGCTTCTATCTGCGCTGTATGGACGTCATCGCCTACACCAGCATCTATTGTCCGAAGGGATATCAGCATGTGCCCTGTTCTGGCCAATAAAAAAGCCGAATTACCTGACAGAACATTATCGATGTCCTGTTCGGCAATCCGGCTTTCCTGAATCTCTTTTATTCGGGATCCGCGACTTTCTGCCCTTACCTTGCGATAAGTTTAGCGGCTTAACTTGAGTGTTTATATAGCGCAAAAACCAAATGATTTCTACTGAGGATTTTGGTCAAGATTTTGATGGTTATGAATATTAGTCGTCTGCTTTCTGTCGGCTTGCCGCCGCTTGGGAATTTGGGGCCAATGACGCTTATGGGTCGGCTGCCGACGATCAAATCTTACCCAACCAAGCCAAGAGCTATTCGACAGTCAAATTCCAACCACTTGATCAAGTTCAATGATCAAGATTGTCGGCCTTCATTCCAACTTCATTTTGCAGATAGCCGTTTATCTACCATCGCCTTTTCGTTCTCTTTGATAGGCGGCCCTGTCATCTTCAAAAGCGCTACCGATACTCCGCAAGCCATCAGTAAGTGATTGAACCTTTTTTTCTTCGGCATGCGCGGCTTCAGGATCTTCAATCAAAACAGCGCGAAAACCCTTTTTCATAAAAGCTTCAATCCGTGCTTTGATCACAAGCGGCAATTGCATGGCGAAGAAATCGAATTGCTGTGAAGCGCGTTCGATTAGGGTTTGCGCCTGATTATTTTCAGAATCAGGAGCGGCTCCCTCATTATTTGCCATTGCCGCTCCTGCTATCAAAAGTAGCGATAAGATTAACCCGTGATTAATCAATAAAACAACGCCACGGCTCATCAATAATTAACATGAATAGAGACCGGAACAGATAATTCCTTGGCGTCATCCATAGCGGTGATAGTCACTTTGGCAGACTGGGGTTGTCCGGATTTGCTGAAACTGATCCGGTAGGATGTTGAGCCAATCGGTTGGTCGTTTACCCGCCACGAATAACCAATAACTTTGCCGTCAGGATCGGTGCATTTTGATTCAACATAGACAACAAATGAATTTGGTTTTGAGATCAATTCACAGGTGGGCAATTGGTTTTTAGTTAAGTGAATATGTGCATTAGAGGTCATGGTTTTACCCATTTTGCTATGCAGCGTGTAGCTAATGGTGTGGTCACCAGGTTCAGCAATAGTGGTGATCATAAAAGGTCGATTCTGATACTCATCAATGACTGCTCCATCAACAGACCAAGATTGGGCGATAACAGAATCCAGCGGATGACCGCCGGAAACAGTAGGCCTAACCGTGATTGACATAGGGGCCCGATCAGCGAGATTGGACTTTGCAAGCCTGAGTTGAGCTCTATAAGGCACCGGTTCTTCTGCTGAGACCTGCTGATTCAATACGGTTTGATGGCCTCGTTTATCCTTGATGGTAATGGAAACAGTGTACTGACCCGCCTGTAAAACTTGGACCATTGCCCTGGAAGGGGAGGCTTCATTACTGCGACCGTTCACACTTTCTGGATATGACCAGTGATAACTAAGCCCCTCAAAGCGGGTATTCATTTTTGGTGCGTCATGAGTGACCTGCAAAGCAAGGTCTGAGGGCGCTTGTGGCGTAAATTGTTTAACGGACACGGTGAAGTTTGGCCAGACATATTGCCATGGCACGTATTTTATAGTGGTTTCTTTAGACGTAGTCTCTTTATAGCCGCTGACCCATGATCGAAAAATCAATGGTTTGGTATCAATCAAATCCTGAGTAGTCGGCGTCCAATCTAGCGTTCGTCCCGATACAGTTTTACCATCAGGTAACTGCCATTCGGTAATCAAGTTATTGACACTTTGGATTGAACCCCATGACGGCCTGGCAGTGCCAGTATAGCGATAAGTCTTGCCCGTTTCGACATTGCGCGGTCCTTGTGCGTTAATAGTCGGGCTGCTCGGGGCTGTAATACCGAGATGGCTACGGATTGTTGTCCAGGAATTAGGGTCTGTTTCACTGGTATTTGAAGGTCTGGATCGTAAGGTGAGTGAGACCTTTCCTTCTGATTGCGGGGTAAATGTAATCGTTTTTCCGGTGAATCTTTCTCTGCCTGTTGACGAGTCAATCGTCCATTGATCAACAGTATCCCGAATGGCTGAACCATTATTTAGATGCTCTGCTGAAAAAGTAACCGGTTGATCTGGGTGGGCGTGGCGAGGGCCTATAATCTTTGCGACAACCTTGGCGTAGGAGAATAATTCAACCGGATCAGAGTAACTTTCTAACAAGGTGTTCTTATTAACCATTTTAACCCGGATCAACTTTTTCCCGGGCGAATCCATAGCCAGGCTATAGGCGAACGTATTTGCAGGATTGTAGTTTATCCACGTAGATCCCTCATCATCACTTTCATACCAAGTTGCACTCTGGAGAGCGGCACGGTTGTCTAAAGTCATGTTCAGTTTTAAACGGAATGCTTTGGGCCAAGGTGCTTCACGGGTATTTGCAACTACAGTTCCTTGAATAGGAGATCCCTTAACGACTTGCACATAACGCGTTGGTGAAAGCAGTGTGCTTTCAAGCCCCTCAACCGAAGAGACTAACTCGGCAGCAGCGGTTAATTTCATGAAATGATGCCCCGATGGATTGATACGAAAAGTAGCAACTCCATCAACCAAATCCACAGATTCAGTCACCGCCTGTCTATCAGGATCATTGTTGGTCTCGGCTAGAATTTTAACGCGCCAATTACCCATCGTCTCCGGGGTGTATTTAACGCCGTTTTTTAATAACTTACCCACCCTGACCCTAACGGTAATCATTTCCGTGTCAGGCGTTTTTGTCGGCGTGTCGATAGACAGCCGCAGGTTACTTTCAGTCCCGCCTACCGCCGTGATCAGGTACTCTTTAAATAGCTGTGGGTAATCTTGCCAGGCAACCCGCAACCTTAAATTCCTTTCTTCCAGCAATTTAAGCTCTGGTGTTGTAACCCAGTAACCGGCGCCATTAGAAACGTTTTCACGCTCGAAATTTTGAGCGCTATCCTGGATGGAAATTTTCATCTTGGCTGCGGTTGTGACGCCCGCTGAAACGATTGCTCGTGTTACCGCTTGGTTGAGGGGAACGTAGTATTTATTGGCAATGATTTTTTGACCCCCTCTAAAGGTTAATTCGGGAGGGGGTAGTTCATTAACGGAAACATCAAAGTGGCTGTTTTGTAAGATCATGCTAGATCCGTCGGGGAAATAGCGTTTTATCGATAAACCCAGGGTCGTTCTACCTATCTTATTTAAAGAGCCTTCTAGTTTATACTGATTAAGAGACAATTTTTTGGTCAAACTGTCTGTGCCGGTAGTCGTGACAAAGCACGCCCGTTTACCCCTTGATGCTTCTATTTCAGCCGTTTGTTCGTTGTCAAATAACACACACAACGGCCCTGATAATTGCTTTAATGTTAAATTCAGTTTTTCAATGCCAATGAAAACGTTATTTTTTCCAGTAAATTCGAATTGAGATTGGATAACAGCGGTTACCCTGATGGTTTTAGTGATGGGTTTAGCGTCGTAGCGGACGCCGGATGCCCAACGAGATACCCTCGCTTGTAGGGTGTATTCACCAACCACGTAAGGATAACCCGACAACGTGGGCAAACCTGACGCATCAAAATTGGCTTGCATAGCTTGAATGTTCGTAGTTAATGTCACATAACATTTTTTTGTATCATTCTCGGCTTCGGATTGGACGCTGGTTAATGAGCAATTGGTATTGCGTAATGGCTGAAGACTCGCCTGAAGATGGACTTCCCCTTGAGGAATGACTTCATGACTTACCTTTAACGCGGGCAAAGTAACGTCTTCAACAGAGAAAGCCTGGGTTTTAAGCTGAGTTCCGGCTGCACCCGTAATGCTGAGTTCAGCGGTGTAGTCACCGACGGTTAGACCGGTTCCAGAGCGAGTCAAGGTGGCATTGTCACCATGAGCAAGCGATGATAAAGGCAAGGTCTCAACCGGTTGAAAACCCTTTTTAATGACTAACGAACCTGTCAAAGGGCCATTGCAGGAATAGGCTTTATAGACGGCTGAATAACGGGGTATCTCGTTGGGCAATAATTTGGGAATATCCAGGGTATTAATAACCGGCGCGGCACAAGACACCACGGTGTTTCTTATCACTTGACCCACCTTAACCATGGCGGTGCCATCGTGCTTAAATACTTCCGCGATGACGTCATAGTTTCCGGCACCGCTTATAATTCCTGACAGTGCGGGCAAGTCCCCCGAATTATCCCGCTCTAATCCAGGCGCTGAAGAGTGTAAGGTCAGATGACACTTAGACGGATCCGTCATGGCCGCAGCCAGATCAGTGGTAAATGGACAATTGATCTGCGTTGGGTGGGTTAATTTAGCCTGTACATGGGTTTCATTAATGATGACCTGTTGCGATGGCGATACCGTCAGATTCGGTAGGTTGATTGCATTAACCGTGAGTAGGGCGGTCCTGCTCGTTGATCCTGAGTCACTTGCTGCGGTCAGGCGAACGATATAAGTTCCGAGGGAAGCTATACCATGACTGAGGAACGGTCTGACTTGGTTAATACCTTTTGGGGTCGACTGGTTAATCCCTGAGACGACCTCGACGCTATTGCCGTCAAGCACATCCAATTTGACGCGACTGTTAGTCGAGCATTCTGGAAAGGAATAAGTGGCATCGGCATAAAAGGGCGCTGCTTGCAAAACCGAACTGACTGGCAGCGATAAGGATGAGATGGTTGGATTATCGCAGAGTACATTGATAGTCCCATTACTCACCAGAGTCGCCCCACCCTTATCAGTGACTCTGAACTTAAAGGATAAAGTCCCAGAGAATTTACCGTCGGCAGGGGGCGTGTACAGGAAACTGCCAGAGTCGATAGACAGTGTCCCCGCCGTAGGTTGTTCTGTAATACTGTAAGTAAATGCCTCTGATTTGCCGGCTGTGACATTGGGGTCGATGATTGTTGGGAGGGTAAGATCGCTAGCGACTGTAGATCCAGCCGATAATGTTAGCACCGCAGTGGTGGGCGGTGCATTGGCCCACCCCTCGGCTAGATTGCTTTGGGGACCAATGAGTGAGCCGACGATTACTTTTAACGTATAAAAGTAGGAGGCAACACCTTGGACTGTTGAGTCTTGGTAGCTACTGACGGGTACCGATGTCAGCGTGGCAATCTTGGTAGGGGGCGCTGTTGGACTCGAAGCCCGCCAGATTTCGTAACCCGTTGCATCGGGATGACTGGGCCATTGAAGTCTGATATTGCCGGTTGATGTTCCTTGGCTAGCCGTGACATCAGTCATGATCGGAACAATCTTGCCAAAACCTACGTCTTGATCAGAGTCCGGACTGAATAATATATTGCCTGGTTGCTCATCATTTTTTGCTACGACTGTATAGAATTGGTGCGTACTGCTCAAACCTGTGTTATGAACAAAACTGGCGGATGTTAAATTAGAAGCCAACAAGCTGCCTTTATCGCCGGACCTGAACGATCGATAAAGATCGTATTTTGTCGCATCCGGGCTCGGCGTCCAGGTAATTAAAATGCGACCATATTCCGTTCCATCGGTTGCATTAAGATTTTGAACTTTGTTCGGTCTGATTAATCCAGTTCGTGTCCAAAATTGAGTGCCATCAGTATGACTTAGGCCGTGCAAACCCGTTGGATTGTCTCCCGTAACCCAAATAGTGCCGTTGGTCCTTAACGCGAGCGAATGGTAAATGCCAATTGAAGTAAAAGAAACTTGATCGGAAACTTGTTTCCAGTAAGGGGTAAAAGTCGATCCATCACCGTTTTGTCCGGTTGAAGTTCCTCTGCCGGCGGACCAGAGAGAGCCGTCATTCAGGGTAGCAAGAACCACATTGTTTACCGACAAAGCGCCTTCTGTTGCGGAAACATCCTTAACATTATCCAGAACTTTACGAAATGCCGTTGTTGTAAAACGACCCGAGCCATCAGGTAGATTGGTATTACCTCTGAACGCCCACAGGCTGTTGTCGTATCGTAACGACAAAATCACATAACTATTAACGCAACTAGAGCCACAGTTCCCATAGACGACAGTTTGTATCTTTTTAATACCGGTTGATCTTTGTGTTGAGCCTTCGAACAAACTACCATCATTTCTGAGGGTAACAATAACCGGCGTGGTGCCCGATAGCACAGAGGTGATTTGCTTAATATTCGTATAGAGTGTTGGTGCCCAATTTGTGGCCTGGGTACCGGTATAAGCAACGCCTGAAACAACGGCCCAAAAAGTTGATTTATTGTAGTTGGTATGCAGGGATGAAACGCCAGTCAATATTTGCTGCCAAGTGTTTGAATAACCGCTTCCTGTCGCCCAGAGTGTGCCGTTGGTTTTCAACGCGAACGACACGGAGGCTCCGGCAAGCATATCGGAAACACCGGTCAATACGGGTTTGAAAACGGTCGATTGAGACACTGTTCCGTCGCCCAGTTGACCGTTAGCATTTAAACCGGATGCAAACAATCGTCCGTCCGCTTTTAACGCTAAACTATGATGATTACCTGCAGAGATTTTGGTGTATCCATTAGCAACGGTTGGACCTAATGATTGTGCGGGTAATTTTTGATAGCCATAATCGATATTACTCCACCTTCCAGCTGCGTTTCTAATTCGGTAGCCATAGGTGACCCCCTTATCTGCAGCAGTATCCTGGTAGGTTTTAGTAGTAACCGTGGCGATTTGCGTCATGATCCCATTAACCCCCAAAGCCCGATAAATTCTATAGGTGGACGAGGCCGTGTCTTGCCATTGAAGAGCAATGCCGTTAGCTTGGCTACCCTTTGTTGCCGTTAGACCGGTAGGCGCTGCATGAGCGGCAAACGAGTAACAAGACGTCAATAAAAGCAGAGCGGCAAACAACCTTGCCTTATTGACACACTTTAAAACACGCACAACTAAGCTTTTTTGCATGGCGATACTCCAACAACCTTAAATCATCTATTAAGCTTCTATTAAGCTACACAATTTGATTTTCAAGTGGGTTGAAAGAGGTGCTTTTTAGTGCGCCTTTTGAGGGCGCAAAGTGATTAAAAGTCTTGGCGTAAAAAAACCGGACACTAAAAAATCAGCTCCGGTCTTTAGGTTGGGGTCATCAGCACTAATACGCTTGCTCAATCTTCGACTTGCTTTTTTCGTCCAACTCATTCCACACCGCCATTACCGCCCTTCCGATTGCGGCCTGTTCAGCCTGTTCTCTACCAAACAGCCAATACGATCCGTAAACACTGATTGCCGATGCCGTAATGGCGATTGTCAGAGCGATTAAAACTTGCGATCGCACTGACAAGCCGTCCGCACGTTCTACCTCATTGACCATCCGATTGACGGTTTTGGTCACGGCCGTATTCAGCTTGGCTTCGAAGACTTTTTTTTCCCGGTCGGCCACCCTGGAAAATTCGGCCTGTTTTTCGAGGGCATGGCTGTCTACCCGAGCAATCGAAGCGACCAGCTTATTTTCCAGTTCAGCAACGAGAGGCATGAATTTAGCTTCAACTTCGCCGATCTGTTGAATCAGGATGCTAATTTCATCAATGGCTTCAATAAGCAGTGCTGCCCTTTTTCCCCGTCCAGGCCTTATCTCGTTCACGCTCATTAGCCAAATAGCTCGGCGAAACAGTCGTCAAGATTTTTGCTAACGTGCTTAGCAAGGCATTTCAGCCCATACATATCGATCCAGTGATCACGTTGTTTTTGATCCGCCTCTTTGTTTTCGCGCAGAAGCGCCCTGTAATCCTTGTTATCTTCCTGCAATTTTTTAATCGTCATTTTTTTTATCGCCAGTTCGTCAAATAGCTCACTTTCAAAAATAAGCGCTTTGTTGTTGATTGGTATGTTATTTTTTTTTGTGTAATTCAATAATACGAGAAATTCTTCTTCAACATTTGATTCTACCCGGTTAAATATGAGTCGTATTTTACTGTCAGGTATGCCGAATTCCTTTAGCGTCATGATCATCGAAATGGTTTCTCTCTGCTCCTTCGTGCCGCTTGTCACCGGTATAACAAAGAAATCAATTTCCTCATGCGTCGCACTGAACCGATTCATTCCATTAAGAAAGTTTTCGATATTCGATGTCCCTACATCAATAATCGGCGCATCCGTATCAATTATTTTCCTAAATATATCTTTAAATTTATCAGCCTTAATTTGATCAACTTTTATTCCAATACCGGCTGCCGATTCATTAAAACTTTCTACCGCAATTATCGAAGAGTTATTTATGCGTGGCAGGAGCAAATGCGAGGCGATTGTGGTTTTTCCAACAGTACCAGTGTAATTCATAACGACGACTTTCATTTATTGATTACCTTTATAAAATTTAAAAATATTTTTATAATTAAATGTTGCTCAATCATAATTACCATTAAGATCATCATCTAATTCTTTTAGCGTTTTTTCTCTAATTTTCCTTATGTCATCCGGAGTATGATATTTTTTAGAGTCATCTTCTTTAATATCGACTCTATCATTGGTATTCTCCTTATCCATAAGATAGGCTTGGTCGCTTATGATCGATTTATCATTATTTCCATTATCAACATATGGATATACTTGATTAATAATATTATCTGATATAAGGTCTGTATAACTATTTTTTCGAGTAACGCCCTTTTGTTTTCTTTCTTTTCTGATGCGGTATAAGTTTTTGTCGAAGGATTGAAGAGTTATCCTTCGATCATAAGTTTCGTTCAGCTTTTTCAGTATTATTTGGCTCTTCCGGATTTCCCGTGGAGACCACAACATATAGTATGCCAGAGGACCGAAATCGGAGTCTGATATAAAATGCCGGAAAAACACCACTTTTCTTTGAATACCGATGAATCAACCGCAAATCCA
>Ga0208244_100478_pt1 | contig 38557 bp, 39 predicted proteins | sample SubbioCR12Aug_5A_FD_184828 | JGI IMG/M metagenome (GOLD analysis project Ga0208244, IMG submission 184828) | Serpentinite rock and fluid subsurface biosphere microbial communities from McLaughlin Reserve, California, USA - CR12Aug_5A (SPAdes) | ecosystem: Environmental > Terrestrial > Deep...
GTGCCTGCAACGCACCATCGACCGCCTTTACCAGCGTCTTCTGCTCAAAATCCTGCTCACCCATTGGGTGACCCTCCTCTTCAGCCGTTATCCCGCTCCAGCATTGAGTTTGCCGCAGTTTTTACAGGTTCAACTGAGGAAAATAGGATAAACCTTCATCGAAACTGTCGCCACCATCAGCGTGGCCGGGCAGAACTCTTTTGCAAGGCTGGCAAACACCCTCATGAGCGAATTGTTGGCCGACAACGCCAGACATTTCCGGTTTGACCGTTTGCAGGAACTCAAGGCGATGGGCGAGTTGCCATCGCCCAAGGGGGCGGCTTTGGCGGTCATGCGGCTGACGCAGAAGGATGATGTCACCATCGCCGAACTGGTGCGCGCGGTGCAAACCGACCCGGCGCTGGTTGGCCGCCTGATCAAGGCGGCGAACGCGCCCGAGGTCGGCGCGGAACGGCCGGTCGCGGCCGTGCAGGATGCGCTGATCCTGTTGGGCGCGCCGACGGTGCGCTATCTGGCGTTGAGTTTCTCGCTCTTGAGCGGCCATCGCAGCGGGTTGTGCGCCAATTTCAATTACGGCCGTTTCTGGTCGCACTCGCTGGCCTGCGCCGTGGCCGCGCAGGCGGTCGCCGCCCAGGTGCGCGCCGCGCCGCCCGAGGAAGCCTTCAGCGTCGGCCTGCTCTGCCGCATTGGCGAATTGTCGCTGGCCACCGTGTTTCCCGAGGAATACTCGCGGTTGCTCGGGCAGGCCAGGGACGATCGCACGGTTGCGCTTGGCGCCCTCGAACAAAACGCCTTCGCCATGACGCACGTCGAATTGACGGCGGCGATCTTGCAGGACTGGGGCCTGCCGCGCATGTTTGTCAATCCGGTGTTCGCGCACGAAGCGCCGGAGGGTGCCAATTTCCCGCCCGATTCACGCAGCTATCGCCTGACCTGGACGCTGACCCTGGCGCGACTGATCGCCGATGTTTGCCTGGCCCCCGAGGCGGCGCGGCGCGGCCTGATGCTCAAGCTGTTCCTGGTGGGCAGCAAGCTCGCCCTGAACAGCGCGGCGCTGACCGCGCTGTGCGACCGCGTGGTGCGCGAGTGGCAGGAATGGGCGGCGCAATTGAGCGTTGATGCCACGGACATGCCGCCCTTTGACGAGTTGTCCAAGGCGCCGGCGGCGCCCGAACTGTCGCCCGCCGGCATGCCCAGCGCCCTGGCCGTCGAAGGCAATCTGCGCGTGCTGGTGGTCGACGTCGATCCGGGCGTTCGGGCGCGGCTCGTCGCCCTCCTCGCCGCAGCAGGCTATGCAGTGTCCGAGGCGCAAGGCGGCCAAGCAGGTTTCGACCGGGCGCTCGAAGTCCAGCCGCATATCATGATCGCCGAGTGCGTCATGCCCGGCATGGATGGCGTCGAACTGACGCGCGCGCTGCGCGCGACCAGGCTGGGCCGCGCCATCTACATTCTCATCCTGACGACGCTGGATACCGAGGAGAAACTGATCGCGGCCTTCGATGCCGGCGCGGATGACTTCATGAGCAAGCCGCTCAATGCCCGGGTGCTCGGCGCGCGCTTGCGCGCCGGCCAGCGCGTGATGACGTTGCAACAGGAAATCGAGCGCGACCGCGAGGAAATTCGCCGTTTCGCCGCCGAGCTGGCGATCACCAACAGCCGTTTGCAGGAAGCCGCGCTCACCGACGTGCTGACCGGCTTGCCGAACCGCCGCTACGCCATCGAACGTTTCCAGCAGGAATGGCAGCACGCCAATCGCAGCAAGCGGCCGCTGGCCTGCCTGATGATCGACGTCGATAACTTCAAGGCGATCAATGACACGCATGGCCACGATGTCGGCGATGCGGTGCTCAAGCAGACTGCCCAGGCGATCAAGAGCGGGCTGCGCGTGGAGGACGTGATCTGCCGCACCGGCGGTGATGAGTTCATCGTCATCTGCCCGGAAACCGATCTCGCCGCCGCGCTGCTGTGCGGCGAACGCGTGAGGAAAGCCGTTGTCGATGTCAAGCTGATTACTGGCGCGCTGGACATTAAATCCAGCATCGGCATCAGCATCAGCGTCGGCGTCGCGGCACGCGGCATGGATACCCCGGATATCGACGCCCTGATCAAGCGAGCCGATGAGGGCGCTTACCAGGCAAAACAGCGGGGCCGGAACTGCGTGGCGACCGTTCAGTAGTGTTGGTAATCACAAAAAACCAATTCAAAACATGAGATAAGACAGCTTTTGTAAGGTTTTTTCTTACAAGAGGTGACTATCCTATTCTTACAAAAGGATGGTCTTTCCATGGATTTTCTTCTTGTCAAAAATGCCGTTGAATGCCATCACTGCCAAACAGGCATGCGCGGAAAGCCTCCGCGCCCTGGGGTGGCGGCAATGCAAGGAGCGCAAAGATGAAACCGACTGACACCTACAACGACATAAAGGAAGTCAATCTTGCCTACCTGATGCTGGCGCAAAACATGGTGCGTTCCGATCGGGAAACCGCCGTGTTTCGCCTGGGGATCAGCGAGGAGATTGCCGACATTCTCGAAACCCTGACACCGGGACAGGTCCTGAAAATGGCCAGCTCCGACATGTTGCTGTGCAGCTTCCGCTTTGACGATAGCTTGCTGATCGATTTGCTGGCCAACCACCAGCGCGAGCGCGGCGTTGGCCACATCCACGCCGCCATTCTCGCCGCCGGCCGGTCAGTCGCGTCGGTTTCCTGATAGTCGATCCAGCGTATCCAGAAGTATTCAGGAGGTTTGCATGCGTAATAAATCAGTCATCTCGGAGGCGCGGGATATTCGCCTTGCCATCGAACTCATCGAAATGGGCGCTCGCCTGCAACTCCTTGAGGCCGAAACCAAACTGTCCCGCGAGCGTCTGCTCAAGCTCTATAAGGAAGTGCGCGGCGTTTCCCCCCCCAAGGGCATGCTGCCCTTCTCGACCGACTGGTTCATGACCTGGCAGCCGAACGTGCATGCCTCGCTGTTCATGGCCTACTTCAATTTTCTCGGGCGCCACACCGGTCTGTCCGGCCTTGAGCGCATCATCAAGGCCTATCGCCTCTACACCGAGCAGGTGGGCCGCTCCAACATGGAGAGCGTTTTGTCCCTGACCCGCGCCTGGACCATGGTGCGTTTCTTTGACGCGGGCATGTTGCAGACGACCCGCTGCAAGACCTGCGGCGGCGAGTTTGTCGCCCATGCCCACGACCCGAAGCGCGATTATGTTTGCGGTCTGTGCCACATGCCGGCCCGCGCCGGAAAAACCCGCCGGCCAGTGCAGGCGGTTGCCGTGGCAGCCTGATCAATTCCCCCCCGGCGTTTTGACGGGCATCCTTTCCTCCTGAACCGGAGGGCGGGATGCCTTCCCAGTTTGCGCAAATCTGGCGTGCCATGAAGCGGTATTTGCCGCTATTATCCCGGCTGGCTTGCCTGCGCCCTGCCCGCGCGGGCTGAACAAACAACCGAGATATCCCATGTCACTGCTCGTCGGCTACGTCATTGTCCTGCTCGCCTCCATCGGCACCTATTCGCTGCATGGTAATTTGGGTGCCCTGTGGGTGCCGCTCGAATACGTCGCCATCATTGGTCTGATGATTGGCGGCTTCATCGCCAGTAACGGCAGCAAGGCGGTCAAGGCGACGCTCGCCGCACTGCCCAGCGTCCTGAAGGGTTCGAGCTTCAGCAAGGCGCTCTACATGGATCTTCTGGCGATGCTGTTCGAGGTCTTGGCGAAAGTGCGCAAGGAAGGCCTGATGTCGATCGAGAACGATGTCGAAAACCCCGAGGCCAGCCCGATCTTCTCGAAATATCCCGCGGTCAGTCACGACCACCACGTCATGGAATTCATCACCGACTATCTGCGCATGATGGTCGGTGGCAACCTGAACGCCTTCGAAATCGAAAATCTGATGGATATCGAAATCGAGACGCACCACCAGGAAGCCCATGTTCCGGCCCATGTCATGACCAAGGTATCCGATGCCCTGCCGGCCTTCGGTATCGTCGTCGCGGTGATGGGCGTGGTGAACGTGATGGGTTCGGTGGGGGAGCCGCCCGCCGTGCTCGGCAAGATGATCGGCGGCGCGCTGGTCGGCACCTTCCTGGGCATTCTGGCCTCCTACGGCTTCACCGCGCCGATCGCCAGCCAGCTCGAACAAAAGGCGGAGGAGGGCGGCAAGATTTATCAATGCATCAAGGCCGTGCTCCTCGCCAGCATGAACGGCTACGCCCCGCAGGTCGCCGTTGAGTTTGGCCGCAAGGTGCTGTTCTCGACCGACCGCCCGAGCTTCACCGAGCTCGAGGAAGATCTCAAGGCGCGCAAGGGTAAATAAGTAGAGTATGAGCGACGACAGTCAGCAGCCGATCGTAGTCAAGAAGATCAAGAAGGGCGGCGGTGCCGCGCATGGCGGCGCCTGGAAGATCGCCTATGCCGACTTCGTGACGGCGATGATGGCCTTCTTCCTGTTGATGTGGCTGCTGGGCTCGACCTCCAAGGGCGACCTGAAGGGCATCGCCGACCACTTCCAGACGCCGCTGCTGGTCGCCATGTTCGGCGGCTCGGGCGCCGGGGATGCCTCTTCGATCATCCAGGGCGGCGGACAGGATCTTTCGCAGGCCCATGGCCAGGTCAAGCGCGGCGACACGAAGAGCGAGCGCAGGATCAGCGAAAAGCGCATGAAGGAAGAATTCGAGCGACTGGAGAAAGAGCGCCTGCAAGGGCTGAAGGTCGACATCGAAGCGCTGATCGAGGCCAGCCCGACGCTCAAGCAGTTCAAGAACCAACTATTGATCGACATCACCAGCGAAGGCCTGCGCATCCAGATTGTCGATGAAAAGAACCGGCCGATGTTCGATCTGGCCAGCTCCGAGCTCAAGCCCTATACCAAGCAGATTCTGCGCGAGATCGGCCCGCTGCTCAACAAGGTGGACAACCGCATTTCCCTTTCGGGACACACCGACGCGACGCCCTATGCCGGCGGCGATCGCGGTTTCGGCAACTGGGAACTCTCCACCAACCGCGCCAACGCATCGCGCCGCGAGATGATCACGGGCGGGCTGGACGACGCGAAAATCATCCGCGTGCTCGGCTTCGCCTCGACGGTGCTTTACGACAAGGCGCAGCCGCAAAGCGCCATCAACCGCCGCATCAGCATCGTCGTCCTCAACAAGCGCACCGAAGAAGCCATTCTCGGCGACGGCAAGGAAGCCCCGGCGGCCGAAGTGACCGATGCCGGGGAACTGGTCGAGCGCGGCAGCGTGCCGCCGCCGGGCGCTGCGCGTTGATGTCGCCGGTGTTGCCGCCCGCGGCGGCGGCCGGCCGCGAGTTCCATTTCACCGCGGCGGACTTCGAGCGGGTGCGGCAGTTGATCCACAAGCATGCCGGCATATCACTGGCGCCAATCAAGCAGGACATGGTCTATTCGCGCCTGGCGCGACGCTTGCGGGCGCTCAACATGACGAGCTTCGATCAGTATCTGGCCTATCTCGAACAGGGCCATGCCGCGGAATGGGAAACTTTCGTCAACTCCCTGACGACCAATCTCACTTCCTTCTTCCGCGAAAATCATCACTTCGAGATGCTGCAAAAGCATCTGTTGCGGCTGGCGCGGCGGCCGATCCGCATCTGGTGCTCCGCAGCTTCCACCGGCGAAGAGCCTTATTCGCTGGCGATCACCGCCTGCGAGGCCTTCAATACCCTGACGCCGCCGGTGCAGATTCACGCCAGCGACATCGATACGAATGTGTTGAAGACCGCCGCGCACGGCGCGTATCCGCTCGAGCGGATCGAGCGGCTGGATGCCGAGCGGCAGCGCAAATATTTCATCAGGGGCGCGGGCGTTCCGGCCGGCCAGGTGCGCGTGCGCCCCGAACTGCAAAAGCTGATCGCCTACAGCCGCATCAACCTGCTCGATGCCCAATGGCCGTCGGCCAAGGGACCGTTCGATGCCTTGTTCTGCCGCAACGTGATGATCTACTTCGACAAGCCGACGCAATATCTGATACTCAAGAAATTCGTCCCGCTGCTGCACCCGGACGGGCTGCTCTATGCGGGCCATTCCGAAAGTTTTCTGCATGCGACCGACCTGTTTCGTTCCCTGGGCCGCACCGTCTATGAGCGTACTGATCGCCGCGAATAATGGCGTTGACTGACTGGCTCATCGCCATCGGCGCTTCCACGGGCGGCACCGAGGCGATCAAGGAAGTGCTCGTGCGCCTGCCCGCCGCGGTGCCGGGCATTGTTATCGTCCAGCACATGCCCGCAACCTTCACGCCCGCGTTTGCCCGGCGGCTCGACGGCCTGGGCGCGGTGCGCGTCGTCGAGGCGCAAGGCGGTGAGCGCATTCAGCCCGGCCACGCCTATCTCGCGCCCGGCCATTCGCACCTGACGGTGAAACGCAGTGGCGCTGGCTGGGTGACCGCGCTGGAAAAAACGGCGCCCGTCAATCGCCATCGCCCGGCCGTCGATGTGCTGTTCCATGCCGTCGCCAAAGAGGCCGGCCGGCAAGCCATCGGCGTCCTCCTCACCGGCATGGGCAAGGATGGCGCGGCCGGCCTCCTGGCAATGCATGGCGCCGGGGCGTGGACGCTCGGCCAGGATCAGGACAGTTGCGTGGTTTATGGCATGCCGCGCGAAGCGGCGCTGCTCGGCGCGGTCGACGAGGTGGTCAGCCTCGACAACGTCGCGGCGCGTCTGCTGGCGCGCCTGCGTGTCTGAAAGAGTCGGCGCTGGCGGGACGGCATCGACTAAAATGCCGCCGACGGGGGCGACGCCCCCCACCTATGAACAAAGGAGTAATCCAGCATGACGTTACGGCAGCGGATGTTTCTGGTACTGGGTGTTCTGGCGATCACTGCGCTGGTCGCCAATGGCTTTACGTTCCTCATGTATTTGCGGCTGGCCGACGCGGCCGGACGGCTCGATCCGCAACTCCTGGCGCAGGCCGCCGGCACCCGCAACTGGATCATCGCCGTCATTCTTGTCTCCTCCGTGGCCGGCCTGGCCTCATTCATATATCTGCTGCGCCTCTTGCTGTCCTTGCTCGGCGGCGATCCGCAGTATGCCGTCGACGTGGTCAAGCGGATCTCGGCCGGCGATCTCTCCGGCCGCATCGAACTCAAGCCCGGTGACAGAGCGAGTCTGCTGGCGGCGATTGCCGGCATGCAGAACAGCCTGCGTGACATGGCCGGCGGCTTGACGGACGCCTCGGTCAAGCTGCACGGCACTGCCGCCGCCTTCGGGCGCATTACCGGCGGCATGCAGGCGAGCACGGTCGCGCAGACCGCTGCGGCGCAGGAGACTGCCGGCGCGGTGGCGCGTTTGTCCGAGGGGGTCGACAACATCGCCGCCCAGGCGGCGGAGGTCGACCAGTTGGCGACCACCAGCCTGGTGCACATCCAGGATGGCAACGAGAGCCTGTCGCGCATGATCGGCGAGCTCGACATGGCAGATGGTTCGGTGCGCGAGATGAGCGGCATGGCGCGCGAATTCGTCGCCAGCGCCTCGGCCATCACCAGCATGACGCGCGAAGTGCGCGATATCGCCGACCAAACCAATCTGCTGGCGCTGAATGCCGCCATCGAGGCGGCGCGCGCCGGCGAGCAGGGCCGCGGCTTTGCCGTGGTGGCCGACGAGGTGAGGAAATTGGCCGAAAAATCCGCCAAGACGGCCAGCGAGATCGACCAGGTGACCCGTGGCCTTGAGCAACAGGCGGCAAAGGTCGAGTCGTCGCTGGAGTGCGGCCTGGCATCCCTGGGCACCTCGCAGGAGCACCTGGAAACCGTCGCGGTGACGCTGGGCGAAATCAACCAGTCGGTCGGCCAGACTAGCGAGGGCATGGGGCGCATCAACGCCGCCGTCGGTCTGCAAGCCCAGGCCAGCAGTGAAATTTCCACCAACCTCGAACGCATCATCGCGAAGGCGGCGAGCTGCGACGTCACGGTCGGTGATGTGGTGACGGGCGCGGAACAACTCGAGGCGCTGGCCGGCGAGCTTGAAATCGCCGTGCAACGCTTTCGGCTGTAGAGAATGGCGTAGTATTCCCCACGGAACCCATTGGATAGTCATCGCGGCACCGGGCCGCCAATCCCGAAAAATCTTCACCGCCCAGGATAGTCAAATGTCAGAACTACTGAAGAATATCGATGCGCGCACCCGCCTGGCGGGCACCAACAAGCTGGAGATTCTGCTGTTCTCGCTGGGGGTCGACCAGCGCACCGGCCGGGAAGAAACCTTTGGCATCAACGTTTTCAAGGTGCGCGAGGTCATGCGCACGCCGCCCGTCACCTCGGCGCCCGACATGCCGAACGCCGTCAAGGGCATGGTGTCCCTGCGCGGCGTGCTCGTGCCGGTGATCGATCTGGCCGACTTCATCGGCATGCAGAACGAAATGCCGCGCGAGATCATGATCGTCACCGAATACAACGGCCATACGCAGGGCTTCCTGGTGCAATCCGTCGATACCATTTTGCGTCTCGACTGGTCGAAGATGCGCGTGCCGCCGGAGATGTTGACCGCCAATCTGGGCGGTCTGGTGACCGCCGTCACCGAACTGCAGGATGGTCGACTGGTGATGATGCTCGATGTCGAGCGCATCCTCTCCGAAACCGCCAAATACGATGACGACATGGTGTTCAATGCCATCCAGCCCATCGGCAAGGAAGGTCTGACGGTGGTGTATGCCGACGATTCCTCGGTGGCGCGCGGCCAGATCGAGCGCACCCTGAAGGCCATGGGCGTGCGGGGGATGGCCGCGGTGAATGGCCGCCAGGCCTGGGACGAGCTGCTGAAAATCGCCAACTACGCCGACGCCACCGGCCGCAAGGTCAAGGAGATGGTGCAACTGGTGCTCACCGACGTCGAAATGCCCGAGATGGACGGCTACCTCCTGACCAAGAACATCAAGGCCGACCCGCGTTTTGCCGGCGTGCCGGTGATCATGCATTCATCCTTGTCGTCGATGGCCAACCAGCAACTCGGCCGTTCGCTGGGCGTCGATGATTATGTGCCGAAATTCGAGGCGCAGCGGCTGGCCGAAACGCTGGGGCGATTCCTGCTCAAGGGCGAACCGGCGGCGCTGGCGACCATAGCGGCCGTTGCGGCCTAAGGAGAGCCATGATGGGTGAATTTTCCGCGCTGACGACTGGCCAGAGCCAGGCTTCCATGATCGACAGCGTCGATGCCCGCACCAAGCTGGCGGGGTCGAACCGCATGGAGATTCTGCTGTTCTCGCTGGGCACCAACGAGACCTTCGGCATCAACGTTTTCAAGGTGCGCGAAGTCAGCAAGACCCCGAGCATCACCAAGTCGCCCCACATGCCGAATGGCGTCGAAGGGCTGATCAGCCTGCGCGGCAATGTGATTCCCGTGGTCTCGCTGGCGCAGGTCATGCAACTGGCCGACGCGCCGCCCGGCCGCGGCGGCTCGATGATGGTGACCGAGTACAGCAAGCGCACGCTTGGCTTTCTGGTGCACGATGTCGATCGGATCATCCGCGTCGATTGGGACCGGGTGCGCGCCCCCGAGGCCGTCACCGGCGGAACCCACGCCTACATCACCGCCATCACCGAACTGGATAACGGCAAGCTGGTGTCGATCGTCGATGTCGAACAGATCATGGCCAACACCTTCGGCGAAGCGCTGGTCGGCCAGATCGACAAGGTGGGCGGCGACGCGGACTACGAAATATTTTTTGTCGACGATTCCGCCGTGGCGCGCAAGAAAATCGCCGAAGTGCTCGACAAGATGGGGGTCCGCCACAAGCATGCGCTGAATGGCATGGAAGCCTGGACGCGGCTGGCCGGCATGGCGGCGCACGCGCAGCAAACTGGCGGCAACCTGAAGGACGAGGTGAATGTCATCCTCGTCGACGCCGAAATGCCCGAGATGGATGGTTATGTGCTGACCAAGCACATCAAGTCCGATAAACGCTTCGACGGCATCCCGGTGGTCATGCATTCCTCGCTGTCTTCCGAAGCCAACCGCGCGATGGGCAAGAGCGTCGGCGTCGATGCCTACGTCGCCAAATTCGATGCCGAGGCGCTGTCCGACACCTTGCGGCCGTTGCTGCTCAGGTCGCAGCGCGACTGACCACCCATTCAACAGCCTCACCCGGAGAAATTTGCATGCCAGCAGATCCCAGCAAAATCAGATTCCTTGTCGTGGATGACTTTTCCACGATGCGGCGCATTGTGCGCAATTTGCTCAAGGAACTGGGTTTTACCAACGTTGACGAAGCCGAAGATGGCGCGGTGGCCTGGCAAAAGATCCAGGGCACGCCCTTCGACTTCATCATCACCGACTGGAACATGCCCAACATGGACGGGCTGACGCTGCTGCAAACGATTCGCGGCCATGCCACCTACAAGACACTGCCGGTGCTGATGATCACCGCCGAGGCGAAGAAAGAAAACATCATTGCCGCCGCGCAGGCCGGCGCCACCGGCTACATCGTCAAGCCGTTCACGGCGGCAACGCTCAACGAGAAAATGACGAAGATTTTCGAGAAGCTGGGTTGGTAGGTGGACATGGCTAAACCTATCAAATTCGACGAATCCGGCGATTCGCAGGACCTGCAAGCGCTGTTCGACACCATCGCCGCCGGCCCCGCCCCCGTGCCGCCGCCGCTCGCCGCCGAGCCCAGTCCCGGCGGCGACTCGGACGATTTGCAGAGTCTGTTCGACAGCGTGGCGGAACAGGTCTCCGCAGGCGCCGCCGCCGCGCCTGCGGCCGAGTCAGGCGTCGCCGCCCCTGTCACGCAGGAAGCCACCTACAACCGCCTCGGCCAGATGGTGCGCAAGCTGCACGACAGCATGCGCGAGCTCGGCTATGACAAGGGACTGGAAGAAACGGCGCGCAAGATTCCCGACGCCCGCGAGCGTCTTGCCTATATCGCCCAGATGACCGAACAGGCGGCGAGCCGCGTGCTGAACGCCACCGATATCGCCTTGCCGGTGCAAAATGAACTCGAACACCAGGCGCGGCAGATGGGCGCGCGCTGGGACAAGATGTTCGCCAACCAGTTGTCGGTCGACGAATTCAAGGCGCTGGCCGCCGACTCGCGGAGCTTCTTTGCCGCCGCCCCGGGCAAGCTCGACATCACCAACGCCCAGCTCAGGGAAATCATGATGGCGCAGGACTTTCAGGATATCACCGGCCAGGTGATCAAGAAAGTCGTCGAACTGGTGCAGGGCGTCGAAACGCAGTTGTTGCAGGTGCTGATCGAGGTGATGCCGGAAGAGAAGAAGGCCGAGGCCCCGGTTAACCTGATGAATGGCCCGGTGATCAGTGCCGCCGGGCGCACCGACGTGGTGACCAGCCAGGCGCAGGTCGACGATTTGCTGGAAAGTTTGGGATTCTGAGGGAGTTAAGCGATGAGCGATTTTGCCGGAATGGAAGACCTGCTGCTGGACTTCCTGACAGAAGCCACCGATTTGCTGTCGGATGTCGACAACAAACTGGTCGACCTCGAAAAAAATCCGCAGGATGCCCGCCTGCTGAATGACATTTTCCGGGGTTTTCACACCATCAAGGGCGGCGCGGGCTTTCTCAACGCCGCCGAGCTGGTGACGCTCTGCCACCTGACCGAAAACCTCTTTGACAAGCTGCGCACCGGCGAACTGCTGCTGAACAAGGAGATCATGGACAGCATCATGGCCGCCACCGGCACGGTGCGCGACATGTTCGGCCATCTGGATAGCGGCATGCTGCCGCCGTCGGCCGATGCCCGTCTCATCGCCAACCTCAAGGCCACGCTGGCCGGCGAGCCCGCTGTGGCAACTGCGGCTGCAGCCGTGCCCGCTGCGGTTACCACCCTCGTTGCCACGCCGGTTGCCACTCAGGTAGCCGCCGCGCTGACGGTCGGCCCCGACTGGAATCAGCTCTATGGCGCCGTTGCCGGAACCAGTTCCACAACCGCCGCCGTCCCTTCGCACGACGGCGTCGCCGTGGCACCGACTTTTGCGGCAGAGCCCGGAATGCACACCCAGGTCGCCGATCAGACGCCCGAAGTCATCATCCAGCACGCCGTCGGCCGCCGCGCCACCGACAAGCCGGGTGCAATTTCTGCTCCGGTGGGCCGCCGCGACAACGAAAAAGCCCGCGACAACTCAATTCGCGTCGACACCTCGCGCCTCGACCAGGTGCTCAACCTCTCGGGCGAGATCGGCCTCACCAAAAACCGCCTCAACGCACTGCGCAGCGACATTCTCAACGGCCGCTCCGACACCGACACCCTGCATGCGCTCGACCAGGCCGTGAGCCAGCTTGATTTGCTGGTCTCCGATCTGCAAAACGCCGTGATGAAGACCCGCATGCAGCCGATCGGCCGACTGTTCCAGAAATATCCGCGCATTGCCCGCGACCTGGCCCGCAACCTCGGCAAGGATGTCGAACTGCTGCTGGTTGGCGAAGAAACCGAAATCGACAAGACCATGATCGAGGACCTTTCCGACCCGATCATCCACCTGATCAGGAACGCCGTCGATCACGGCGTCGAAGGCCCGCAGGAGCGGCTTGCCGCCGGCAAGCCGGAGAAGTCGCAAGTGCGGCTTGAAGCGCGCCAGGAGGGCGACCACATCGTGCTGATCGTCGCCGACGACGGCAAGGGCATGAACGCCGAGAAGTTGCGCGCCAAGGCCCTCGAAAAAGGCATCATCACCGATGAAGAAGCCAACAGCATGGACGAGCGCCAGAGCTTAAATCTGGTGTTTTTGCCCGGCTTTTCGACCATGGAAGTCGCTTCCGACGTATCCGGCCGGGGCGTCGGCATGGACGTGGTCAGAACCAACATCCAGAAGCTCAATGGCAGCATCGAGATCAAGTCGCTGCCCGGCAAGGGCACCTCGTTCGTCATCTCGCTGCCGCTGACCCTGGCTATCCTGCCAGTGCTGTTGGTGCAACTTGGCGAGCAACCCTTCGCCGTGCCGCTGTCGATGGTGCGCGAGATTCTGCCCATTCAGATCGAACAGGTGCAGGAAGTCGGCGGTCGCGCGACGATGGTCGTGCGCGGCGAAGTCATGCCGATCTACCCGATCTGCAACCTGCTCGGCTGGACGCCGGTCCAGGTGCCCGAATACGGCGTGCTGATGCAAACCGCCGATCACGCCTTCATCCTCGCCATCGACGGCTTCATGGGCCGCGAAGACGCCGTCATCAAGTCGCTCGAAGATTTCCGCCCGAAAGGCGTGGCCGGCGTCACTACCCTGTCCAACGGCCAGATCGTGCTGATCCTCGACATGAAGGAACTGCTCGCCGACATGGGCGAAAACCGCGGCGTGCCGCGTTCGGCGCTCATCCCCGAACAACGCGCGGCAGCGTAACCCTGCGCGCCGTCCCGCCAGCGCCGACTTTTAGCGTGGCAAGGTGCGGATTTCGAAGTGCAGCTCGGCCAGGTCACCCATGATCCAGGTCGCTTCCGGTGCGCCGAGTCCGGCGACGGTGCCGGGGTTGACGAGCCAGGTGCGGCCGCCCTTGACATTCGGTTCCTCCTGCAGCTTTGGCACATGGCTATGGCCGCAACAGACCAGGTCGTAATCGCCGGTGCAGGCGAAAGCGCGGCCGATGTGCGGATAGTGGGTGACAAAGACGCGGCGGCCGCCCAGCTCGATGCTGGCATCGTTGCCGTGGTAGTGCAGCAACCCTTCCGAATGACAGGCCAGCCGGGCAATGGTCACCGGGTCGCCGAGGTTGTTGCCATGCACGGCATGAATCGGCAGGCCGAGCTTCAGCGACGCCTTGAGTGTGTTGGTGCCGATCAGGTCGCCACAGTGGATCACCGCCGCCGCGCCCTCGGCCTTGGCAATCTCGATGGCGGTTGCCAGCAGCGGGCCGCGATCATGGCTGTCCGAAACGATGCAGATTTTCATACTTTTCATACGATAAGGGGCGGGAAATACTCCTCGCCATCATTGGCCTTGCTGAAATCGACCGCGTTCATGCCCGAGCGCAAGCTCATGCGCTTGCGCTCATGGTCGGACTGCACCTGCAGCAAGGAGATCACGCAGTCGCCCAGGGTGTCGTAATCGTCCTTGCCGGTGCCGAATTGTTCGGCTTCGATGTAATAAAACTGGCAACGGAAGCGGCTGTGGTTCTTGTCGCCGGTCTTGAAAATCACGAAATGTGCGTCGCGTTCAACCCAGGTCAGGCTGGGACAGGGCGTGGTCGCACTGTCGAACGGGTCGAGCAACAGCTCGGCCTCGGCATTTTCCACCGGCACCGGCTTGCCATAGCGTTCCTGCAAAGTCTGGCTCACGAGTTGTAGTTCTCTGGCGGTGAAATCGGGGATTGAATTGGGCATGGCGGGTTTCCTGAAGATGTTCCTGAAGGTATTGGGCGGGACAAAAATCCGCGAGATATACAGCGTCGGAGCGCAAGAATATCGTAAGATTCCGGCGGTGCTGCCGCATTATAAGTTTTCACGATTGCCCCAGCAGCAAAAGAGGCATATGATTCCGCACCAGAAATGTTACAGAAATGTTAACCAAGCCTTCAACCACTCATTACATACCGGAGGATTCACAATGAATTTTGATAAAGAGCTTGATGCCCGTGGCCTGAACTGCCCCCTGCCGATTCTGCGTGCCAAGAAAGCGCTCGGCGAACTGACCAGCGGCCAGGTGCTGCGTATCCTCGCCACCGACCCCGGCTCCGTGAAAGACTTCGTCGCCTTCGCCAAGCAAACCGGCAACGAGCTGCTCTCCAGCGCCGAGAACAACAAGGAATTCGAGTTCTACATCAAGCGCAAATAAGCCCAAAAAAAGGCGCCGTGCAGCGGCGCCTTTTTTGCGTTTGGCATATAAGCATTTCAGTCTTTTAGACTTTTCTAAAACTCCAAGCCTCTGTAGCCTCCGAGTGATTCAGGAGAAAACCATGACCGACACCACCAACATCGACGAACTGATCAACCAGCGCCTCGAAGCCCTGCTGCCGCAAAAACTCGAAGCCCTGCTGCAGGCGCGCGAGGAGGCGAAGACGCCCTCGCTGGCCATCATCGCCACCAAGGGCACGCTCGACTGGGGTTACCCGCCCTTCATCCTCGCTTCCACCGCCGCCGCGCTGGGCTGGGATGTCACCATCTTTTTCACCTTCTATGGCCTGCAACTGGTCAAGAAGGATATTTCCGACCTCAAGGTCAGCCCGCTCGGCAACCCCGGCATGCCGATGAAAATGCCCTTCGGCCCCGACTGGTTCAAGAGCATGAACTGGAACATTCCCAACATCGTGCAGGGCAACGTCCCCGGCTTCGAGAGTCTGGCCACCGCCTTGATGCAACAAACCATCAAGAACAACGGCGTCGCCAGCCTCACCGAACTGCGCGAACTCTCGCAAGAAGCCGGCGTCAAGTTCTCCGTCTGCCAGATGACCGTCGAACTCTTCGGCTTCGACCACAAGGACTTCATCGACGGCATGGAATACGTCGGCGCCGCCTCCTTCCTGCCGGTCGCTCAGGTGGCCGATGTGACGCTGTTTATTTGAGAAGTTGTCGTATCGCCGCAACGCGGAGGGCTTGAGGTGATGGGTGAAGGCAGACAAACCGTTGTCACCCGCCGCCAGAAAGCCTAAAGTAGCCTCGACTTGTTGTCGTTTGTCAGCAAATATCGCTAACTGCTTGAATTCAAACCAAAAGGGGGAAACATGAAACTCAATAAAATCGCCGCACTGCTCGCCGTCGCCGGACTGTCCACTTCGGCTTTCGCCACCAACGGCATGAACATGGAAGGCTACGGCCCGATCGCCACCGGCATGGGCGGCGCTTCGATGGCGTACGACAACGGCACGGCTGGCCTGGCTAACAATCCTGCAACCATCAGCATGATGAAAAGTGGCACGGCGCGCCTGGATCTCGCTATCGGCGGCCTGCATCCCGACGTGAATGCGAGAATGACGGGCATGCCCGATGCCAAGTCGGGTGGCGATGCCTACTACATGCCCGCAGTTGGTTATGTGCGCAAGGATGGCAAGCTGACCTATGGCGTCGGCGTATTCGCGCAAGGAGGCATGGGTACCGAATATGCAGCCAATTCATTCATGGCGGCGGGTTCCGGTACCGATGCGCGCTCAGAGCTGGGTGTCGGTCGCCTGATCTTCCCATTGGCCTATGACGTCTCCCCCGACTTCACGGTCGGCGGTTCGGTCGACTTTGTCTGGGCGACGCTGGATATGAAGATGGCGGCTTCGGGCGCACAGCTTGGTGGCATGGTAACTGGTGGGAGCGGAGCTATCGCTGCCGCTGCTGGCGGACTTGTTGCGGCACCCTGGGCCCGCATTGATTTTTCAGATAACAACGACTTCTCGGGTTCGGCCAAGGGCACGGGCTGGGCAGGCAAGCTTGGTTTCACTTATCGTGCAAGCAAGCAACTGACGGTCGGGGCCGTGTATCAGTCCAAGACCTCACTGTCCGACCTTGAAACCGGTGCAACCGGTGCCGCGATGACGGCGACTGGTGGTTTTGCCGACAGTGGCAGGATCAAGGTCAGGAATTTCCAGTGGCCGGAAACCTACGCCATTGGTCTTGCCTTCCAAGCGACGCCGCAGTGGCTGATTGCCGCCGATGTCAAGCAGATCAACTGGTCTGGGGTCATGAAGGATTTCAAGATGACCTATGAGAGCGCTGGCATGGGTGGAAGTATTGATTTCACGCTGCCGCAGGAATGGAAGGACCAGACCGTGCTGCAACTCGGCGCGACCTACCAGATGAACGAGCAGCTTGCTCTGCGTTTTGGCGTCAATACCGCGCGTAACCCCGTGCCGGATACCTATCTGAACGCCCTGTTCCCCGCGATCATCAAGGAGCAATATACCCTCGGCGTCGGCTACAAGTTCAGCAAGACGGCGGACTTGAACGGTTCGCTGACCTATGCGCCGAAAGTCACCCAGGCGGCAGCCTCTGGAGTCACCAGCGAGCATAGCCAGACCAACTGGCAGTTGATGTACAGCAATCGCTTCTGATCGCTAACAGCATCGAAAAAGGCCGGCAGGGTTAAACCTTCCGGCCTTTTTTATAGCTCTACCGATAAATACGACTGATCCTGCGTGAACAAATTCAAGGAGGCATCATGAAAAGAGTCTTGGCTGGTGTTGTGCTTGCTGTGTTTTCGCTGCTGGCGCATGCCTTGCAGCCCTATGTCACCGCCGACAAGGTGGCGGGGGGTGATCTGAAGGCCGTGATGGCGGCGGCGGAACGGAAATTGACGGCCGAGGGGTTTGCGGTGATTGGTCAGCATCTGCCGGCGGGTTTGCCGCAGCATGGCGTGATCGTAGTGACCGAGCCGGGCTTTTCGGCGGCGCTGTTGCAGATCGGCGGTTCGGCCGTGGTCGGGTTGCCGATTCGCGTCGGCGTCAAGGCGGATGGCACGGTGTCCTATCTCAACCTCGAATACTGGCAGCGCGCCTTTTTGCGCCAGGATTACGCCAAGGCCGAGGCGGCGGTGAAGGCGACCACGGCCAAACTGCAAAAGGCGCTGGGCGCGGGCAAGGCATTTGGCGGCGACGTCAAGGTCGAAAACCTGCCGACCTATCGCTACATGGCGGGCATGGAGCGCTTTGCCGACAAGACCGAGTTGAAGACCTATGGCAACTTTGACGAAGCGGTGAAAACCATCCGCGACAACCTCGTCAAGAACGTCGCCAAGACCGCCAAGGTGTATGAAATCGTCAATGTGGAGAAGAAGCTCGCCGTGTTTGGCGTGGCGACCAATGATGCCGAGAATGGCGAAGGCTGGTGGGCGAAGAAGATCGGCTCCGACCATATCGCCGCCCTGCCGTGGGAAATCTTCGTGGTCGATAACAAGGCTTACGCCCTGTTTGGCCGCTATCGCACCGCGCTGGCCTGGCCGGAGCTGGGCATGTTCCAGTTCATGGGCATCTCCAGCCATCCGGACAGCACGGCCGAGATGATGACGAAGGTGGCCGGCGGCACCTATTCGGCGCCGGGTAATTAAGTAGTAACAACCTTGCCTATCCGGTTGATTGCCAAAGTAATTGAGAGCGCCAAGATGCGCCAACAGACTTCGTAGGGCGGATTAGCGCAGCGTAATCCGCCGAATGTGCCAGCCATGCGGCGCAATGCCCTTCGGTTATTGCGCCCTACAGGGGTGGGTTTTGGCAATCAACCGGATAGGCAAGGTAACAACAAGCGGCAAGCCCGTCATTCCGGCCCGCGCCGGAATGACGGTTCCCGTTTCAAGCCGCTGGGTGTAATTTTGGCGGTTGAATAAGGCACTCAGCAGGTATGCCGAGTTTCTCGTGCAGCCTCCAGATCATTTTCAGAGTTAGCGGGCGCTTGTGATTCAATACCTCATAGACCCGGTTCAGGCGGCCGATGACGGGCACTAGATCCTTGGGTGTCATCCCCGCCTGATCCATGCGGAACTTGATTGCCTCCACCGGATCGGGCAGGATGATCGGGTAGTGTTTGGCCTCGTAGGCCTCAATGAGCGTCAGCAGGATTTCGAAGCGGTCGCCGTTCGGCGTACCGGGGACGGGTTCACGATCGAAGAATGCCGAAACTTCGCGTAGCGCGGCCTGGTAGTTTTCTGCGGTGTGCAATGGACGTAAATGCGGGCGAATTTCCATGTCAGTCCTCCATTTCTACAGTTTCGGCGTCTATGGCATCGTATTCTTTGTGAGTGCCGATGAATTTCACATAGACCGCTTGATATTGATAGGCAACGGATACCACCAAGCGGTAAGCGTTGCCTTTGATGTTGAACACCACGCGGCGGTTCTTCAGGATGCTCGCGCTCCGGTGTTGCGCCTTGATTTCGGAAGGCTGCGTCCACGTAGCCTTCCTGGCTTCGTCAACCCAGGACTTGAGCGGTTGTTCGGCGTCTGAATGTTTCTCCCAGAAGACCCGGATGAATTTAACGGCAACGATGTTCATGCGATCATTATAGTCCCATTGTGGGACATATCTGCCTTTCCACGGCATTTGGATAGTGTCGCTCGCGTGCCATCAGCCGTCATGGGCCGGGCTTTATATCTGGAACGCGTGCACGACGCCAATAATGTCGCGATAATGCGTTAAGCGACATTGCGTGGTTATAATGTCGCAACTCAAGGTATTCGCGACAGGATGATTGATGGCCAAGCCTATCCAGACACAAGCCCACGAGGCTGTTATTGAAGCTGTCGGTCAGTTCAATGACGGCGCAAGCATCGAACACGTCGAAGCCAGGCTCGTTTCCCCGCCTAACCGGCGTACCTTGCAGCGCTGGATCAATAATCTGATCGTTCAGGAACGCCTGCGCAAGGAAGGACAGGGGCGTGCAACCCGCTATCTGAAGGGAAAAGTCGGGAACGCCAAGGCTCACGCGACAGCGCAGACCTCGGCAAGGGCGCATGCAGAAATCCTGATTCCCCTGTCCGCGGAAGCCAGGGCCGTCGAGGCCCAGGTTCGTCAGGCGCTGCAAATGCGTAGGCCGGTTGGGTACAACCGGGCTTTTCTGGACAGTTACCGACCTAACGAGTCTTATTATCTGCCGGAGTCAGTTCGCGCTGAACTGAGGGTTCAAGGGCAGGCGGTCGATGCCAACGAGCCGGCGGGAACCTATGCTCGGCAAATCGCCAATCGCCTGTTAATCGACCTGTCCTGGAACTCCAGCCGCCTTGAAGGCAACACCTATTCTTTGCTGGAGACAGAGCGCCTGCTTTCAGCGGGCGAGGTGGCTACCGGAAAAGACGCGCTGGATGCCCAGATGATTCTGAATCACAAGGAAGCCATTGAATTCCTGATCGCCTCGGCGGAAGAGATCGGCTTCAATCACTACACCTTGCTGAACCTGCACGCCCTGTTATCGGACAACCTGCTGGAAGACCCCACCGCCTGCGGACGCCTGCGCTCGATTCCCGTGGGTATCGGCCAGACAACGTTTCTGCCGCTGGAAGGACCGCAACGCATCCAGGAGTGCTTCCAGCAGGTGCTGGATACGGCAGCCGCCATCCGTGATCCGTTCGAGCAGGCTTTTTTTGCGATGGCGCACCTTCCCTATCTGCAACCATTTGAAGACGTCAACAAACGCGTCTCACGACTGGCTGCCAACATTCCATTGATCCAGCACAATCTCTGTCCGCTGTCCTTTGTTGATGTCCCGAAGCAAACCTACATCAGCGCGATGCTGGGTATTTACGAACTCAACCGCATTGAACTGCTGCGGGACGTTTTCATTTGGGCCTACAAGCGATCTTGCGCCCGTTACTCAGCCGCGAGGCAGTCACTCGGCGAGCCCGACCCCTTTCGGCTTCAATACCGCCAGATGATTTTCGAATCGGTCGCCGCAGTGGTGCGCCGCCGGTTGAACAAGGTCGAAACGGTGGAATTTGTGCGGCGTTCCGCAGTGGAGCAGCTACCAGAGCAAGATCGCGAACGCTTTATCGAAGTGGTCGAAACACAGCTCCTCAGCTTGCACGAAGGCAGCATTGCGCGTTACCGTCTGCGACCCAGCGAGTACCAGGCTTGGCAGGCAGTGTGGAAATGATCCAACGGAACCCCGGCTGGGCGCTGATCTGCTTTGCGGGCGCGGCTGATCTTCCACGGCTCGCCAAGACTGGCGCAACTGTGGTTAATCCTGGTGCTGGTAACGGCGCTGGCGAGTCTGTGGCCACGTTTCTCGAGCTTGCGGCGACCCGCACTGTTTCTGCTGGCGGTGTTGGTCCTGACTTCGGGCGTGGCGATTGCTGTCCTCAAGGATAATTGGGGACGGGCGCGGCCCAACCAGATTGTCGAGTTCGGTGGTGACAAGCGGTTTACGCCAGCGTGGATGATGACCGATCAGTGCGCTGGCAACTGTTCCTTTGTCAGCGGGCATGCCGGCGGGGCTTTTTCCTTGCTGGCGCGCTGGGTCTTTTATCGCCCGGGGGCGCCGCCCCGACCTTGGTAACCCAGGAAACCGCGCACCCGCCAGGCGGGCAGGGCTTCATGGCCTTCTGCCCGGGGGACGGTCAGGGGTGGTAGTGCTTCCACAGCCGTGAATTCCTTGCGCAAGCGTTGCGGATCGAATTCGCCGACCAGGATGGCGCAATCGAAATCACGCCGCGCTATGTCGGCGGTCAGTTCGAAATGGTTGCGGATGATCCCGGCGGGGTTGTAGGCCAGCGGCGTGACGGGCGCCATCAGGCTGCGGCGGGCGTAGTAGGCGAGTTGCACCAGGGTGGCGCGCTCGGCGGCGATGAGGGCGCGACAATCGCTGGCGCGCAGCAGGCCGGCCAGTTGCGCGCCTGCTTTGTCCCAGCCGCGCAGCGGATGAAAGGGGTCGGCGCCCTTGCGCAATTCGATGCCGACGGCGGGGGCCAGCCGGTGCCAGTGATAGAGCGTTGCGGCGAGCAGCAGGTTGAGGGCGATGGCGGCGATCAGCCAGCGCCGGTAGCCGCGCCGCAGCAGCAGCGACACGGCGAGCAGGGTGGCGGCGACATAAGCCGGGGCGGCCCAGTTGGCATGGGAGCGCGCCAGCAGCGCGAGGACGATAAACAGGCCGATGACGGGCAGTGAAAACAGCGCCAGCAGGCGGTGGCGGGGGTCGCCGCGCCAGGCCGGGCGATCGGCGGCGGCCACAATCAGCGCGGGGAATAGCAGCGGCCCCATGATGCCGAACTGGGCGAGGACGAAGCTGAGCAGCGAACCGGGGTTGAACAACTGGCGGTCGAGCTGCGAGATTTCGGCCGTGTGGCGCAGCGTGGCGAACTGGTGGTCGAGATTCCAAAGCAGGTTCGGGATCAGGAAAGAGAGCGCAAGCAGCGCGGCGACCCAGGGTTTCGGGCTGGCCAGCCGTTGCCGGTGGTCGATCCAGAGCACGGCCAGCGCGCAGACGAGAAACAGGCCCATGGTGTATTTGGCCAAGAGGCCGAAACCGACGGCTGCGGCAAGGGCGAGCCAGTCGCGCCAGCGATCCGCGTCGAGGGCGCGCAGAAACAGCAGCAGCGCCAGCGACCAGCAGAACAGCAGGAGGGCATCGGTGGTCATCACCCAGGAATAAAAGCTGGCGAGGATCAGCGTGGCGAAGGCGATGCCGGCCCTCAGCGCGCTTTGCGCATCGAACAGCCGTCGCGCAATTGCCGCCACCAGCAGGCTGCTGGCGGCAAACAGCAACAGGGCGGGCAGACGGATGCAGGTTTCGCTGTCGCCGCACACGCCGACGGCGGCGGCAATCGTCCAGGCGATCAACGGCGGTTTCGAGAAATAGCCCCAGGCGGGGGCCTGTGACCAGAGAAAATATTGGGCCTCGTCGATCGACAGATTCAGGCCGGCGTCCTGCGCGGCGAAAAAACGCCAGGCCAGCAGGGCGGCAAGCACCAGGGCCAGCGTCAAGCGGGGATGATCAGCGGGCTGCATGGCGGTCAATCAGGAAAAGCGGCGCCCACAAGGCGCCTTGCAGCGTGACGGCCAGGCCGTGCAACAGGGCGCCGGCCACGGCGACATCGGCCGGCAGGCCAGCCAGCAGGTAGTAAGTGGCCAAGGCTGCCTCGCGTGTGCCGTAGCCGCCGATGGAGACCGGCAAGGCGGTGGCGATGAATACCGGCGCGGCGATGGCGGTGAGGTAGAGCACCGGGACGTCGGGGGTGACCGCGTTAAGCGCCGCCCACAGCGCCGCGATGGTGGCGATCTGGACGATAACCGAGCTGACGAAGGTGAGCTGCGCGAGGCGGGCGGTTTCGGACAGCAGGCGCAGCAGGCGTGCCGGTAGCCGTTGCGGGGTCAGGTTCAGCCGGGCCCCGAGTGCGCGCGCTGCAAAGGGCGCGATCACCGCCAGCGCAATGCCCGCGAGGTGGGCGTGGAGTGTCGCCGGGGCCAGTCCGGGTTGCGGAACGACGGCGAGCGCAAGCCAGGCGACCCAGGAGATCACGCACAGTGCCCAGAGACCCGAGAGCCGGTCGAGGGCGACCGAGGCGGCCGCCTTGAGCATGGGATTGCCGAGCTTTTGCAGAACGATGGCGCGGTAGGCGTCGCCGCCCAGTGTCGCGCCGGGCAGCACGGTGTTGAGCGCCACGCCCCGGCCATAAGCGGGCAAGAGGGCAGCGGCGCTGGCGGTGAGGCCGAGGTGGCGGGAAATGATAAGCCAGCGCCAGGCCGAGACGACGTTCGCGAGAATGCCGAGGACGACGGCCAAACCAAACCAGCGAAAGTCGGCGCTGGCGAGACGGCGCAACAAGGCGGCGCCATCGACGGTCCAGGCGATCAGGCCGAGCAGGGCGACCGATATGAGCAGCCGGACGGCCAGCCGGAGCGCGGGGTGTTTGCTCACTGCACGGGGGGGTGGGGTCGTGGTGTCTGGCGAACGAGATACTGCGAGCGGCCGTGCGGCTCGTGGTAAATGCGCACGAGAATTTCGCCCAAGAGGCCCATGCCGACCAGTTGCACGCCCATCAGCAACAGCAGCCCCCCGCCCAACAGCAGCGGGCGGCCGCCGATGTCCGCACCGCCCAGTTTGAGCGCAAGAAGATAGGCGAGAATGGCGCCGCCAACCCCCATCAGCACCGCGCCGATGCCGCCGAAGAACTGGATCGGCCGTTGCAGGTAACGCAGCAGGAACTGCACGAGCAGGAGGTCGAGGATGACGCGCAGGGTGCGGTCGATGCCGTATTTGGACGTGCCGTGTTGGCGCGCGTGGTGTGTCACCACCACTTCCTTGACTCGGGCGCCGAACTGGTGGGCGAGCGCGGGGATGAAACGGTGCAGTTCGCCGTAGAGCCGCACGTTGGCGAGCGCCGCGCGGCGATAGACCTTGAGCGAGCAGCCGTAGTCGTGCAGCGGCACGCCGGTGACTTTCGAGATCAGGCCGTTGGCGATACGCGAGGGCAGCTTGCGTTTCAATGCCGCATCCTGACGGCCCTTGCGCCAGCCGGAGAGAATGTCGATGTCCGGCTCGTTTTCGAGCATGGCCAGCAGGCGCGGAATGTCGGCCGGGTCGTTTTGCAGGTCGCCGTCGAGGGTGACGATCACCTCGCCTGCGGCGGCGTCGAAACCGGCCTGCATCGCGGTGGATTGGCCGTAGTTGCGCGCCAGGTAGATCGGCTTGAGCCAGGGCCGCGTGGCGGCGAGTTCGGCCAAGCGCACCCCCGTGCCGTCCTTCGATCCGTCGTCGACGAGAATGGCCTCGAAGTCGATGCTGGCCAGGCTCTCGGCGAGGCGGGAGATCAGTGCATCGGCGTTCTCGATCTCGTTATAGATGGGGATGACGATGGAGACAAGAGAGTTCATGGTCGGGAGGGTTGCGTTTGGGTGCGTTTGACGAACAAAGGAAAGAGAAATGCCAGCAATGCGACGAGCGCGACGGTGCGTTCGACCCAGCGAGCTTCAAGATAGCCGCTCTGGAAGCCGGTAAGTAGCCAGAGCGTGCTGGCGGCAAACAGGGCGAGCGTGAAGTAATGGACGGCTCTCGACTGGCAAATGCGGCAGTAGGGGGCGAGATGAAGCCCTGCGAAACCAGCCAGCCAGCCGATCAGCATGCCGGCCAGCACGTCGGTCGGCCAATGTGCGCCCACGGCAATACGCGAAATGCCGACCAATGCCGCGGCCAGAATGATCGGCAGAAATTTGTACCAGCGCAGCGTGTATCCGCCAAGCAATGCGGCGACAGTAAATGCTGCAGTCGTATGCCCGGAGGGAAAACTGCGGCTGCCGAGTTGCGGTCCGATGGAGTTGATCAGGTTAACGTCGAGGACGGCAAGCGGCCGCGGCATAGCGAGTAAATATTTCAGCCCATGGGTGCCGAGTGTGGCCAGCAGCACGGCGAGGATTGCGGCGGCGGCGGCGTCCGGTCGCCTGCGCAAGAAAGGAAGCAGGATCGCGAAGGCCACCAGCGTATCGCCGAGCGAGGTGGTGCTGGACCAAAAAACGTCCGGCAAGGCCGCTGCAAGCTCGTTAAAGGCGAGAAACATCTGCTGATTGACGCCGGAGAGCGCCAGCAGAGCCAAGACGAGAAACGCGCAACCGGGAATAAGCCAGAAGCGCGGTGAAGTAAGGGATTCGACGCGGGGGCTGGTTGAGTGCGCGTCCCAAAGATGCAGGCCCTGGGCGGGGAAGTGTTTGGGCATTATGGTGTGATCATGATGAGTGCGATGTTCTTGCTGCGGAAAAGCAACTGGTGTGGCGGCAGTTCGGCCAGGCGGTCCGTTTGCGTGAGAGCGACCTCGCCCGCTTGTGGCAGGCGTCGCTGCACCACCTTGCCGGCATAGACGCCGAAACTAGGCGTGTTGATGCCATGCATGACGAGAGGAGCATTGATGTCGCGCCCGATCAGGCCGGCTTCCTTGATGGGTTGTTGCAACACATTGCCGAGGGCCGGCAGGAAGACGAAGGACAGTCCGTAGGCGGTCATCAAACCGGTGACGAGCAGTTTGGTACTCATGGCCAGTTTGCGCTCGATCATGAAAACGACGACGGCGAGCGCGGCGCAGATCAGGCTGACGCGGTAAGCGAGGCCGAAATGCAGGTCGAGGTCGACCAGCATCGTCTGGTAATAAGGATTTGCACCTTGCCGCGCTGCATCGAGGGCTTCCGGAATGAACAGCAGGCCGATAAACAGCAGCAGCGGCGGCAGTAGCAGCCACGTCGAGCGGGCCGCGCGCAAGTGTCTGGCGAACAGTACTAACAAAGCGGAGACGCCGTACAAGAGGTAATGCGGCAACTTGTTGGCGGAAAGCGAAAACAGCACAAATACCAGGGTGAAGAGGATCAGCGCATAGCGGGCAAAATCATCTTGCCAAAGGCTGCGCAGGCGTGCGGCCAGAGGGGCGAACAATGCCGTGTAGGGCAGCGTGGCGAGTAACGCGACCGGCAGGTAGTAGAAAAGGCCGGAGGCATGGTAGCGGCCCATTGAGCCCGAGAAGCGGCCGACGTTGTGGCGAAAGAAGAAGGACTCGATGAACTCCGGCCCCTTTACCCAAGTGACGGCAACATACCAGGGCAGGGCGATGGCGAGGAACAGCAGGACAGCCCGCCAGCGGGTGACATAGGTCATGAAGTCGCGCCACCTGCTTTGGCTGGCGCAATGGAGAAACAGCGCGGCCAAGGGTAGCGCCACGGCGACCGGGCCCTTGACGAGGAAGCCCAAACCCATGGCGGCCCAGGCGAGATAGAGGTCGCGCGACCGGCCGGAACGCAGCCACAGATACTGGGAGAACACCGCAGCGGCGATGCAGGTGTCGAGCAGGGCGTCCGCGATGGCCAGGCGGGTGATGAGGCTCGTGCCCAGCGTCGTGGCCGTGATCAGCGCAGCGGCGACGGCGGTCTCGACGTCGTACAGTCGGCGGGCGAAGCGATACGCCAGCACTGTCCAGGTCAGTCCCGCGAACGCGGAGGGGAGGCGCAGCGCGAATTCGTTGAAGCCAAACAACCAGGCAAAAAGCGCTTGCAGCCAGTAGGTGAGGATGGGCTTGTCGTAGCGGGGCTCGCCATTGAGATAGGTGGAGAGGAAGTCGCCACGAACAAACATCTCCACGGTGGCGGCGGTGAAGGCGCCCTCGTCCAGGTCAATTAGAGGGGTCGCCCCCAGTCCGGCAAAAAAGCTCAGCCCGGCCGCGACGAGCAGTAGCCCGTTGGCCCGGCCAATTGGGCCATTCGCGCTCATGCCCCGAGCCGCGCCTGCTGCACGGCAAGCTTTTCAAGCAGGTCCCGGAAACCGGCCAGCCGCTCGCGTTCCTGCGCCACCACCGCCGCCGGGGCGCGGGCGACGAAACTTTCCGTCTCGAGCTTTTTCTCGGCCTTGGCGATTTCACCTTCAATGCGGGCGAGCTCCTTGCCGAGCCGTTCCTTTTCGGCGGCGACGTCGACTTCGATCTTGAGCATCAGACGGAAATTGCCAACGATCTGCACCGGTGCGTCGCTGTCGGGCAGGGTGTCGACGGCGGTGACTTCGGACAGCTTCGCCAGTGCGGCGAGATAGGGGGCGAATTCGTCGAGGGCTGCCGTGTCGCCAGCGCCGATGAGCGGCACGCGCAGCGCCGGGGAGAGGTTCATTTCGCCGCGCAGGCTGCGGCAGGCGGTGATCAGCGATTTGAGCGCGGCGACCCAAGCTTCGGCAGATGCGTCAATACGCGACGGATCGGCCGCCGGATAGGTTTGCAGCATTATCGTCGCCGTCTCGCCAGCGCCGACTTTAATGGCCCCCCACGCTCGCAACCCCGGCTCGCTGCCCCCCGCGGGTGGGCTGACGTCGGCTTGGGACGGCCCGGCGCCGACTTTTGCGCGTCCGGCGAGCGGGGCGACGGTCTGCCATAATTCTTCGGTAATGAAGGGGATCAGCGGATGGGCGAGCCGTAGCACCGTTTCAAGAACGCGCAGCAGCGTGCGCCGGGTGGCGCGCTGCTGCGCCTCGTTGCCGTTCTGGATTTGCACTTTGGCCAGTTCGACGTACCAGTCACAGTATTCGTCCCAGACGAATTCGTAGATTGATTTTGCGAGCAGGTCGAAGCGGTAATCGGCGAAGTGTTTGGCGGCATCCGCCTCGACGCGCTGCAACTGGCTGACGACCCAGCGGTCGGCGGGCGAGAAGTCGCGCGGCGCCTGCTCGTCCAGGCCGCAATCCTTGCCTTCGCTATTCATCAGCACAAAGCGCGTGGCGTTCCACAGCTTGTTGCAGAAGTTGCGATAGCCCTCGCAGCGCTGCATGTCGAACTTGATGTCGCGGCCGGGGCTGGCGAGGCTGAGGAAGGTGAAACGGAGCGCATCAGCGCCGACGCCGGCAATGCCTTTAGGATATTTCTTGCGGGTGCGCTTTTCGATCTGCGCGGCCTGCTTCGGGTTCATCAGGCCGGTGGTGCGCTTGGCGACCAGCGCGTCCAGACTGATGCCGTCGATCAGGTCGATCGGGTCGAGCACGTTGCCCTTGGATTTGCTCATCTTCTGGCCTTCCGCGTCGCGGATCAGGCCATGCACATAGACGTCCTTGAACGGAATCCTGCCGGTGATGTGCTTGGTCATCATGACCATGCGTGCCACCCAGAAGAAGATGATATCGAAGCCGGTGACCAGCACCGTCGAGGGCAGGTAGAGGTCCAGCGCGGCGTTCGATTTCGCCGGCCACTCGGGCGTCCAGTCGAGCGTCGAGAAGGGCCACAACGCCGACGAATACCACGTATCCAGCACGTCCGGGTCGCGCGCCAGTCCGCCCGTGTAGCCGTCCTGCCTGGCCAGCGCGTAGGCTTCGGCCTCGTCGTGGGCGACATAGATGCGGCCGTCGTCGCTGTACCAGGCGGGAATCTGGTGGCCCCACCACAACTGGCGCGAGATGCACCAGTCCTGGATGTTGTTGAGCCACTGGTTGTAGGTGTTAACCCAGTTTTCCGGGACGAACCTGATCTCGCCCGATGCCACGCATTCGAGCGCCTTGCCGGCGATGCTGGTGCCGTCCTTGCCGGGTTTGGTCATGGCGACAAACCACTGGTCGGTGAGCATCGGTTCGATGGCCACGCCGGTGCGGTCGCCACGCGGCACCATCAGTTTGTGCGGCTTGGTCGAGGCGAGCAGGCCTTCTGCTTCCAGGTCGGCGACGATTTGCCTTCTGGCGTCGTAGCGATCCATGCCCCGATATTTTTCGGGGGCTTGCTCGTTGAGGCGCGCATCGAGCGTGAAGATCGACAGCGGGATCAGCCCGTGACGATGACCGATCTGCCAGTCGTTGAAGTCGTGCGCCGGGGTGATCTTGACGCAGCCGGTGCCGAATTCGCGGTCGACATATGAATCCGCGATGATCGGAATGGTGCGGTCGCACAGCGGCAGCCGGACGTGCTTGCCGATCAGGTGCATGTAGCGCGCGTCGTCGGGATTAACCGCGACAGCGACGTCGCCGAGCAGGGTTTCCGGCCGTGTCGTGGCGACAGTGAGCGCGCCCTCGCCATCCACAAAAGGATAGCGAATCTCCCACATGAAGCCGTCCTCTTCCTCGCTGACTACTTCGAGGTCGGAAACGGCGGTAAGCAGTTTCGGGTCCCAATTCACCAGCCGCTTGCCGCGATAGATCAGGCCTTCCTGGTGCAGGCGCACGAAAGTCTCGGTGACGATCTTTGACAGGCCGGCATCCATGGTGAAGCGTTCGCGCGTCCAGTCGGGCGAAGTGCCGAGGCGGCGCATTTGCTGGGTGATGCTGCCGCCCGAAAATTCCTGCCACTCCCAGACTTTTTCGAGAAATTTCTCGCGGCCGAGTGCGTGGCGGCTGACGCCTTGCGCGTCCAACTGGCGTTCGACGACGATCTGCGTGGCGATGCCGGCGTGGTCGGTGCCTGGCTGCCACAGCGTGTTGGCTCCGCGCATGCGGTGGTAGCGCGTCAACGCATCCATGATGGCCTGGTTGAAACCGTGGCCCATGTGCAGCGTTCCCGTGACGTTGGGCGGCGGCAGCAGGATGCAAAAATTATCGTTCTTCGTGGTGTCGAGACCGGCGGCGAAATAGCCGTTCGATTCCCAGACGGGATACCAGCGCCGCTCGATGGCGGCGGGTTCAAAGCTTTTGGCGAGTTGTTCCATTTTCCAGTATCTCTAGCAAATGCGGCAGCAGGGTGTGGCGTGCCTTGGCATCCAGTTCGGCGAGGATGTTCTGGCTGGCGTTTGCCACGGCGGCGGGCAGCACTTCCACCAGCCACGCCGACAGTTCGATTTCAACGTCCGCCCGTAGGGCAGCGAGCACCGTTTCAATGTCGGGCGGGGTGGTTGCGGGGGCATCGACCACCTCGGTCAGCACGGGAATATCCGTGTCATTTTCGACGCTGTCCATGGCGGCGGATGCGGTTTCATCGTTTGTTGCCTCGATAACACGCGCCACGAAGCTGCGGTGGCGGCGCATCAACGCGTCGGCCTGAGTGATCACGTCATTATCCCGAGACATCACAGGCCCGCGGAAATGTCGCGGCTGTCGACGGCGTAGCCGCGTTCGCGATAGAACTTGAAACGCTCGCGGGCCGGCAGGCGGTCGGCGTCATCGATGCTGACGATTTCGACGAGATGTTCAAAACGTGAAAACGTCGCCGGCAGGGTGTTGCCCAGATTGAGCAGGCAGTTTTCCTGCAACGCTCCATCCAGAGTGTCGGTCAGCAAAATCGGCGTCTCGCCGGCCAGCGGCGAATCGGCCCGGCAATGCGGCAAGAAAGACAGTGCCGGCTGCGTCCAGAGCAGGCGATCCAGCCGCTCGGCCTGTTCAGCATCAGGGACGAAAACCAAAACTGCCTGCCGCTCCGACCATGCCTGTTGCAGCCACTGCGCAGCCGCCTGGATGCGGTCGGCCGCGCCGTGGAGAAACTCGATCCTGGTCACTGCGCCGTCTCGCCAGCGCCGACTTTTTTAGCCGCGCGCGCCAGCAGAAAGTGCGTGAGCAGCGGCACGGGACGCCCGGTCGAACCTTTCTCCTTGCCGGAACGCCAGGCGGTGCCGGCGATGTCGAGATGCGCCCAGTTGTATTTCTTGGTGAAGCGCGACAGGAAGCAGGCGGCGGTGATCGTGCCGGCCGGCCGACCGCCGATGTTGCCCATGTCGGCGAAGTTGCTCTTCAACTGTTCCTGATAGTCGTCGAACAGGGGCAACTGCCAGGCGCGATCCCAGCTGTCCAGGCCCGCCTCCTGTAGCTCGCGCGCCAGCGCATCGTGATTGGCGAGCAGGCCGCTGACGACGCCGCCCAGGGCAATCACACAGGCGCCGGTGAGCGTGGCGACGTCGATGACGCAATCGGGATGGAAGCGCTCAACATAGGTCAGCGCATCGCACAAAATCAGCCGGCCTTCGGCGTCGGTGTTGAGGATTTCGATGGTCTGGCCGGACATCGAAGTGACGATGTCGCCGGGACGGATCGCGCCGCCGCCCGGCATGTTTTCGACGGTCGGCACGACGGCGATGATGTTGAGCGGCAGCTGCATCATGGCCGCTGCTTTTAGCGTCGCCAGCACGCTGGCGGCACCCGACATGTCGAACTTCATCTCGTCCATTTCCGCGGCGGGTTTCAGCGAAATGCCGCCGGTGTCGAAGGTGACGCCCTTGCCGACCAGCACGATGGGCTTGGCATTGGCCTTGCCGCCCAGATGCTTGACGATGATGAATTGCGGCGGTTGATGCGAGCCCCGGGAGACCGCCAGCAACGAATGCATGCCGAGTGCTTCCATGGCGGCGCGATCGAGCACCTCGACCGCCAGCCCATGTTCGCGGCCCAGGGCCCCGGCCTGCTCGGCCAGATAGGTGGGCGTGCAGATATTGCCGGGCAGGTTGGCCAGGTCTTTCATGTAATTCATGCTGCTGGCGATGGCCTGGCCTTCCGTCAGCGCCTGTTCGGCGGTGGCCAGCTCGGTGCGGCGTTCGACGCAGAAGGTCAGCTTGCGCAAGGGGCGGCGCACGTCGTCTTTTTTCGACTTCAACTGATCGAAGCGGTAGAGCGTTTCCTCGGCCACCAGCACGGCCTGGCGGACGCGCCAGGCGACGTCGCGTTTTTTCACCGGCAGTTCGGTGAGATAGAGCGTGCCGTCGAAGCCGCCGGTTTCGTTCAGCGTGCGCACCGCCGTGGCAATGGCGGCGCGATATTCCTTTTCGCGGAACTCACGTTCCTTGCCGAGGCCGACGAGCAGGACGCGGTCCGCTTCCGTTCCCGGCACCTTGTGCAGCAGCAGGGTATTGTCGGCCTTGCCTTCCATGTCGCCGCGGCGCAGCAGTTCCGCCAGATAGCCGCGCGCGGCATTGTCGAGCAGTTCCGCCGGCAAGGACAGCTTGCGTGATTCAAAGACGCCGACAACGACGCAGGCGGTACGCTGCTTTTCCGGGCTACCGCTCTTTATGCTAAATTCCACCGCGTTCACCTCCAAATTTTGGAAAACGTGGAGTTTAAGCAAATTTCACGGCATTTCCGCAACTTTCCGTTGAATTCCAGCATTTTCCTGCAGCCCAGACAATGATCTTCCTGCGCGCCGCCCAGCGCGAATTTGCCCAGACAGCCGCCGCGGTATTTGTCGCCCTGTTCGCGATCATGCTGACGACCCAGTTGATTCGCCTGCTGGGTCAGGCCGCCGGGGGGCGCATCGCTTCGGAGGCGGTGGTTGCCATGCTGGGCTTCACCGCGCTCAACTATCTGCCGGTCCTGTTGTCGCTAACGCTGTTCATTGCGATTTTGCTGTCCTTGTCGCGCGTTTATCGCGATTCGGAGATGGCGATCTGGTTCTCCGCCGGTGTGCCGCTCACGGCCTGGATGCGCCCGGTGTTGCGCTTCGCCCTGCCGATTGTCCTGGTCATCGCGGGGCTCGCTCTGTTCCTTTCGCCGTGGGCGATTTCCCAGCGCGCCGACTACCAGGACCGCATGGACCGCCGCGACGACGTGGCGCGCGTCAGCCCCGGCGCCTTCAAGGAATCGGCGCGTGGCGACCGCGTGTTTTTTGTCGAATCGGTGACGGACAGTGATACCCAGGAAAATCACGTCAAGAACATTTTCATCAATACGCTGCAGCATGGCCGGCTGGGGGTCGTGGCGGCGGCGCAAGGCCATACCGAGGTGGCCGCCAACGGCGACAAATTCATTGTGCTGACGCAGGGGCGGCGCTACGAGGGCGTGGCCGGGAGTGCGGAGTATCGGGTCATGGCGTTCGAGCGTTATTCCATGCGCATCGAAACCCATGAAAACCGCGGCAGCGACAAATCCACCAAAAGCATGCCACTCCGGGAACTGCTGAAGGACCGCAACCCGGCCAGCCAAGGCGAGTTGCTGTGGCGGATCGGCGTGCCGTTGTCCGCCCTGACGCTGGCGCTCCTGGCGATTCCGCTCTCGTTCGTCAATCCGCGCGCCGGACGCACCAACAACCTGCTGTTCGCCTTGCTGACCTTCATGATTTACAACAACCTGCTGTCGCTCAGCCAGGCCTGGGTGGCGCAGGGGCGCTTGCCCTTCGAGTTCGGCGTCTGGGCGGTGCATGTGTTGATGTTTTTTGCCTTGGTGCTGCTGTTCTGGAAGCGACTGGCGGTATTTTCAGTGTGGCGGCTATGGCGCTGAAAGTGTATGAGCGCCATCTGGCGCGGGAAATTTATGGCGCCACCTTGCTCGTGTTGGCGGCGTTTCTGTCCCTGTTCGCCTTTTTCGATTTGATTCAGGAGATGGCCGAGGTCGGCAGGGATGGCTATCGGTTCCAGCATGCGCTCGCCTATGTCGCCCTGACCCTGCCGGGCCGTGCCTATGAAATCTTTCCGATTGCCGTGCTGATCGGCTCACTGTATGCCCTGACCCTGTTGGCGCGGCATTCCGAAATCACCGTGCTGCGCGCTTCCGGCCTGTCGACCGGCGGGTTGCTCCTGACCCTGGCGAAGATCGGGGTGGTATTTGTCGCGCTGACTTTCGTCTTGGGCGAGTTTGTCGCGCCGTCGGCCGAGCGGGCCGCGCAACAGTTGCGGCTGACGGCGATGAGCAAGCTGGTGGGGCAGGAATTCCGTTCCGGGTTGTGGGTGAAGGATGGCCTGTCGTTCATCAATGTGCGCGAGGTGCTGCCCGATGCGAGTCTGCGGCAGATCCGCGTGTATGGCTTTGATGAAATGTACCGTTTGCGCTCGATCAGCGAAGCGGAGGAAGGCCGATTTCTCCCGCCCAGCCACTGGCGGCTGACCCGCGTAGTCAAAACCGAATTTGACGCCGAGCCCGGTCAGGAGCGTGCGCGGGTGACGCGCCAGGATGAACTGGTGTGGCAATCGGCGCTCAGCCCGGACATTTTGGCGGTGTTGCTGGTGGTCCCCGAACGCATGTCCCTGATTAACCTATACCAATACATCCGGCATTTAAGCGACAACCAGCAGAATACCCAGCGTTATGAAATCGCGCTATGGAAGAAGCTGATTTATCCGCTGGCAGCCCTGGTGATGATGGCGTTGGCGCTGCCCTTCGCCTATGCCCACAGCCGCATGGGGGCGGTGAGCGTCAAGGTCTTCGCCGGGGTAATGCTGGGCATCCTGTTTCACATGTTGAATGGATTGTTTGCGCATCTCGGGGTGATCAACCACTGGCAGCCTTTGATGGCCGCCATGACGCCCAGCGTCATTTTTCTGCTGGCGGCGGGGACGATGCTGTGGTGGGTTGAACGCAGATGATGACTGTACCGGCCAGCCGGTCGTGCAGGAATTGCCGGTCGCGGTCGAACAATGCCCAGAGCAGGCCGAGGCCCGATAGCACCGAGGGCCAGGCCAGCAGGTAACGCAGCAGCGCGCGTCGCGTCGATGGCGGTTGGACGCTGTCCTTTGCCACGATCTGCAGCCGCCAGGTTTTCATGGCCAGCGTTTGGCCGCTGCGGTGCCATTGATACACAAAGTAGAGTCCGGCGGCGGCGACCACATTCAGCCAGATCGCCCAACCGGGCAGGGCGGCCTGCCAGATGACGCCGATGAGCAGATGAGGTAGCAGAACCAGCGCCGAAATAACCCCCAGCAACAGCAACGATTCATAGAGCATGCCGGCGAGCCGTCGGCCGAGACTTGCCGGGGGCTGAGTTGCCGCGGTCAAGATCGGTTACTCCTCGGCGCAGGGCGGGCTGGCCGGCGTGCTGGCCGCCGGATCCGGAGGCGCTTGCGAGGCGGGTGTTTGCGGCACCACCAAAGGGCTCCGCGGTGTCTTAAGTGGCGACAGCGGCGAGCGGGTTGAATTCTCCGGGGGGGCGGTGGGTAGCGCTGCCTGACTTTTCGTGCGTGCCGCCAACGGATTTGCAGTTGAATTTGCGGCCGAACCCGTGACTGGCGGCTGGGTGGGTGTTTTGGGTGGCGGGCGTTGGGCCGCTTCCTTTTTCAGGCGATCCCTTTTTTCTTGTGAAAGGGTGCTGTATTCATCCCACTTTTGCTTGACCGCCTGGCGCTCTTCGGCCGGGTATTGTTGCAGGGTCTTGAACTTTTCGCGGGCAGCCTTGCGCTCGGCGGGGGCGAGCCGAGCCCATTCTTTCATGTTGCGTTGCACGCTGGCCTGTTCTTCCGCGGACATGCCGGGATAGCGCTGGGCAATGCCCAGCCATTTCTTGCGCCGGAAAGACTCCATGGCCTTCCATTCGGTCGCCAGCGGCGCCAGAATGGTTTTTTGTTCTGTCGTGAGCGCCGCCCAGTTGGGTTGATCGAGGGGCGTTACGACTACCTTGGCCTGCCATTGCCAGATGAGTCCGGCGCAAAGCAGACAGAAGGCTATTCCCCAGCCGGCGAGTACTTTTCCAGCCATGCCTGAAAGCCCCGGTCCAGATACGCGCTGGGCGGCAGATCGCCGGCCAGCAGAGCGCTGTCAATTTCTTCATTTACGCTTTCCTGCGCAAATCCGTTCCAGTAGTAGGCCAGGCTAACCCCCAGAAGCAACGCCAGGATGGGCAGCAGAGTACGCAAGGTGCGCCAGCCGCTGCCAAGCCAGCCGGACTGCAACACCGCCGCCCCCGCGTCGCCCCCGGCACCGGCGATCGAGAGGGCCCGAGCCTGAGCCGGAACGAGTTGCCGCTGCAGTGCGCGCTCACGCGCGGCACGCAGGCGCTCGGCAACCACCGGCTCGATGGAGCGGGTTCCCAGATCCAGGACGCGGCAGATCTGCCTGGCGAACTGTTGTTCCGAGTGCATGGTGGCTGAATTCGTGGCTGAGTTCATGGTTAATCTCCTTACGGCCTGACATCTTTCGCTTTGAGCGCGCTCGCCAGGGCGTTGGTAGCTCGCGAACAGTGGGTTTTGACGCTGCCTTCGGTGCAACCCATGGCCAGGGCTGTTTCTGCTATATCTAATCCTTCCCAGTAACGCAGCAGGAAGGCTTCACGTTGACGCGGCGGTAAATTTTGGAGCGCTGTTTCGATCAGGTTCAGGGTCTCGGCTTGCAGCAGGGCCGCATGCGGGGTGGCGAATGGATTAAGTTCTTCAGCAATTTCAAGGGTTTCCAACGGGTCGGCCAATTCGTCGTCGAGCGGCTCAAATGAGGAAAGCTGCACCACATGCCCCGCCCGGGTGCGCGAACGACGATACGAATCACGGATGGCGTTTTGCAGGATACGCTGAAACAGGGGAGGCAATTCTTCCGCCGGTCGATCGCTGTATTTTTCCGCGAGACGCATCATGCTGTCCTGCACGATATCGAGCGCGGTTTCCTCGTCACGCACGGCGAATACGGCCTGCTTGAAGGCGCGCCGCTCGACACTGGCGAGAAAATCGGAAAGCTCGATACGTGAAGCCAAAGCGTGTTTTCAGTCGTCTGGATGGGGGTTGGCCCATCGCGGTGGTGTGTGTCAAGCCGGTTGAATCCAACCGGAAGCTGATCGGAGGCCTTGACCATTCTTGGTTCTGTCAAGTATTGTTGCGTGTTTCGGGCTTGGGCCCGCTTATTGATGGACACACAACAATGCAATTGACGGGCGCTGAGATTGTAATCAGGTGTCTCCAGGAAGAAAAGGTCGAACATGTGTTCGGCTATCCTGGCGGCTCGGTTTTGTTTATTTACGACGAATTGTTCAAGCAGGACCAGATCAAGCACATTCTGGTCCGGCATGAGCAGGCGGCGGTGCACGCGGCGGATGCTTATTCGCGTTCCTCCAACAAGATCGGCGTGTGCCTGGTTACTTCCGGGCCGGGCGTGACGAACGCCGTGACGGGGATTGCCACGGCCCACATGGATTCGATCCCGCTGGTGGTGATTACGGGCCAGGTGCCGACCGCCTACATTGGTCAGGATGCCTTTCAGGAAGCGGACACGGTCGGCATCACCCGCCCCTGCGTCAAGCACAATTTTCTCGTCAAGGACGTCGCGGACTTGGCGGTGACGATCAAGAAGGCTTTTTATCTGGCCCAGACCGGTCGCCCCGGCCCGGTGTTGGTGGATATTCCCAAGGATGTCACCGCCAAGAAATGCGAATTCCACTATCCGAAGACCATTGCGATGCGTTCCTACAACCCGGTGGTCAAGGGGCACACGGGACAGATCAAGAAGGCCCTGCAACTGTTGCTGGATGCCAAGCGGCCGATGATCTACGCCGGCGGCGGCGTGATTTTGTCCGACGCGGCCAACAAGTTGACCAAATTGACGCGCCTGCTGGGTTTCCCGATCACCCAGACCCTGATGGGCCTGGGCGGCTACCCGGCGACCGATCGCCAGTTTCTCGGCATGCTGGGCATGCACGGCACCTACGAGGCCAACATGGCGATGCAGGAGTGCGATGTGCTCCTGGCCATCGGCGCGCGTTTCGATGATCGCGTCATCGGCAACCCGGATCACTTTGCCAAGGTGTCCCGCAAGATCATCCATGTCGATATCGATCCGTCCTCGATTTCGAAGCGCGTGCGCGTCGATGTGCCGATCGTCGGCAACGTGCCGGATGTGCTCGATGAACTGATCAAGCAGCTTGAGGCCAGCGAAGCCAAGGCGGAAGCGAAGGCGCTGGCCGCCTGGTGGAAACAGATCGAAGGGTGGCGCGGCAAGGATTCGCTCAAGTACAAGATGGGTTCCGATCTCATCATGCCGCAGTATGTTGTCGAAAAGCTCTACGAAGTGACCGGCGGCGATGCCTTCGTCACCTCGGACGTCGGCCAGCATCAGATGTGGGCCGCGCAGTATTACAAATTCGACAAGCCGCGTCGCTGGATCAATTCCGGCGGCCTGGGGACGATGGGTTTCGGGCTGCCCGCCGCGATGGGCGTGCGCTTCGCCAACCCGAAAGCCACCGTGGCCTGCATTACCGGCGAGGGCTCGATCCAGATGAATATCCAGGAACTCTCGACCTGCAAGCAGTTCCATCTGCCGGTCAAGATACTCTGTCTCAACAACGGCTATCTCGGCATGGTGCGCCAGTGGCAGCAGATGTTCCATGGCAACCGTTATGCCGAATCCTATGTCGATGCCTTGCCGGATTTCGTCAAGCTGGCCGAAGCCTATGGCCATGTCGGCATGCATATCGACAAGCCAGCCGATGTCGAGCCGGCCATCCGCGAAGCCTTGGTCAAACACAAGAACGAGCTGGTTTTCCTCAACTTTCTGACCGACAAGACCGCCAACGTCTTTCCCATGATCGCGGCCGGCAAGGGTCTGTCGGAAATGATCATGGCGGAGGAGCTGTAAGCATGCGCCACATCATTTCCATTCTCATCGAAAACGAAGCCGGCGCCCTGTCGCGCGTTTCCGGGCTGTTCTCGGCGCGCGGCTACAACATCGAATCGCTGACCGTCGCGGCGACCGAAGATCCCACCCTCTCGCGCATGACGATCGTCAGCAGCGGCTCCGACGACGTCATCGAGCAGATCACCAAGCAACTCAACAAGCTGATCGACACCGTCAAGGTGGTGGATCTGTCCGAGGCGGCGCACATCGAACGCGAGCTGATGCTCGTCAAGGTGCGCGCCACCGGCAAGGATCGCGAGGAGATGAAGCGCGTCGCCGATATTTTTCGCGGCCGCATCATTGACGTCACCGAGTCGACCTATGTCATCGAATTGACCGGCAATACCCACAAGATGGGAGCGTTCATCGAGGCCATCGATCGTTCGCTGATTCTCGAAACCGTGCGCACCGGCGTCTGCGGCATCGGCCGCGGCGAGCGCATTCTCAGGGTTTGACCCAGCCCTGTGCCGACCTGTTGGCCCTCACCCCCTGAAGGGGGCGACACCAGCAGCCCGGCAGAGCCGGTTCAGCGGTGTCTGCT
>Ga0208244_100479_pt1 | contig 38449 bp, 36 predicted proteins | sample SubbioCR12Aug_5A_FD_184828 | JGI IMG/M metagenome (GOLD analysis project Ga0208244, IMG submission 184828) | Serpentinite rock and fluid subsurface biosphere microbial communities from McLaughlin Reserve, California, USA - CR12Aug_5A (SPAdes) | ecosystem: Environmental > Terrestrial > Deep...
GCAGGATTCCGCCTATTTCCGTCACACCCTGATCGACCTCCAGCAATCCTGCGAACAGGCCGTTGCACTATTGACCGAGGCCCTGTCACGGCAGATAGACGCAGCACGTCTCGCAGAAGACATCCTCCTCCTGCAGCGGGAATCCGCAGCAGAAGCGCCGAATCCGACCCGCGACAGGATGTTGAATGCCATGCGTGAGCGGCTGCGCCCGCCAGGGGCCTGATGCCGGGATAGCACCCTTCTGACGCACCCCTGTCTGTTGATTTCGACAATCAACCTCTTACCATGACCACCCCCCTGCTTTCTACTGCAGACGCTTTTGCACACAAGTCAGCACACTACCCTTCAAATGACTATCGCCTCAAAATGACGTTCGGCAGAATCGTCACGCGCCAATAGAAGGCAACAAGGGAAATTTGCTTTGGGAAGAAGAAATTGGCGCGCCCGAGACGATTCGAACGTCCGACCCCTGCCTTCGGAGCCCCTGCTTTACCGTAGTTGGCGAGTGGCAAAGAGGCGGTGCAAGAGGCCTAATTCGAGCTTGGAACGTGTAGCACTTTGACCTAATTGCTTTTTTTGATTGCCACTTTGTGACATGCTTCGCCGGTCTTTCCCGCTCGACCACAAATTCCTGTCACAAACCAGCATCCAATCGTTTCGGGCGGCATCAACAATCCCCAGCGAAATGTGACGATTACCCGCCGGAATCCAGCCACTCATGTGATTGCTTGGCATCTTACGCCGAAGTGCGATTCCGATGTCAATCCGGATCGGCACGAGCGATCCGGATAACATTGGACGAGATGTTGGTTCAATCGACATATCCAGGTAACGTGTCGAATATTCGTGTATTGTTCGACATATGAAATTCCGACCGAATCAGCCTTGGAATGACCTGCCGCCACTTCCACCAAAGGCCGAAGTCGAAACGCGCGCCGTTCTGAAGGCCTGTATCGAAGCACACTCGGCGCTGGGCGAACTGAAAATGGCCGGGGAACTCATCCCCAACCAGGGCGTGCTGATCAACACCATCCCGCTGCTCGAAGCGCAGGCCAGTTCCGAAATCGAGAACATCGTCACGACCGCCGATCGCCTGTTCCGTTTCGCCGGCGATACCGGCGGATCGGCCGACGCCGCCACCAAGGAGGCGCTGCGCTACCGCACCGCGCTCCAACAAGGCTTCGATTCGCTGAAGAAGCGCCCGCTGAGCACCGCGACCGCCGTGCGGATCTGCCAGACCATCAAGGGCGTCGAGATGGACGTCCGGCGTACGCCGGGAACTGCGCTGGTCAATGACGCCACTGGGAAAGTCATCTACACGCCGCCGGAGGGCGAAGCCAGGTTGCGCGACATGCTCGGCAACTGGGAGCGCTTCATCCATGAGGACGAAGCGATCGACTCCCTCGTGCGCATGGCGATCATGCATTACCAGTTCGAGGCGATCCACCCCTTCTCCGATGGCAATGGCCGTACCGGGCGCGTGCTGAACCTGCTTTATCTTGTCGAGAAGGGCCTGCTTCACATTCCCGTCCTCTACCTGAGCCGCTACATCATCGCGCACAAGGCGGACTACTATCGGCTGCTGCTGGCGGTGACAACGGACAGGCGATGGGAGGACTGGATACTATTCATGCTGGCCGCCGTGGCCGACACGGCGCGCTGGACCACTGCAAAGATTCGAGCGATACGCGAACTGCTCGAAGCGACCGCGGAGCGTATCCGCACAGAGTCGCCACATATCTACAGCCGGGAACTGGCGGAGCTCATCTTTGTGCAGCCCTATTGCCGCATCGGCAACGTCGTCGATTCAGGACTTGCCAAACGCCAGACGGCGTCCGTGCATCTGAAACGCCTGTGTGAGATCGGCGTGCTCGAGGAGGTCAAGGTCGGGCGCGAGAAGTTGTTCATCCATCCGGCGTTCCTGAAACTGCTGGGGCGCTGAGCGAACGAGCCTCTCAGTTTCTGCCGAGAAGGCATTAACAGGCTGTTGAAAAACGCCCCGGTGCTTCGATACGGCGGCAAAGCCGCCTACTCAGCACGAACGGAATCAGTACGTTACCGCTCGCCCTGAGTAGCGCGAAGGCGGGGAGGGTAAACGTTAAATTCCATTTTTCCAGAAGCTTTGTCCAGTCGTTTGAGCCAGGATAAGCCGCTCAGAGCTCACCGGATGAGACTGATCTCATCTAAAGTCTTATCGCATCTCAGCGCTACGGGACGACTCACAAACTTCTGTACCACAGTCCAAATGCATTGTCTGCGCTATCTTCGAACGTCAGGGGCTCGTTCGCTTCCGCAGCTTTCCTGCATCCAGATATGAACTGCCTTGTTAATTCCACATGCCTCCTGGCGTCGAGGTCGTGGGCCTCTTCCTCCAATTCCGGAAGCAACGCCCCCAATTCAGCCGCAATCTTGGCGCATACCTCGGGTTCAATCCATTTATCGCTGCTATTTTGCGATAGAAACACCGTAAGGCCTGGATGCCCGCCCGGATAGAAATAGCCCATGTTGTATTTCCTTCGATATGCCGCAACAACCGCCAGCCTGAATCTCCGGAAGACCGCGTACGATCCGCTATAGGCATCATGCGAAGAAATGATCGTGAAGTCATCGTTTGCGCTCATATGGTCTCCTTCCCGATCGAGCCGCCTTCACCCCCCGGATTCGCCGCCGGACATATTGCGCCTACTCTATCGGAAACACCCCGTATTTGCCCTGGTCGCGGATGACCTCCTCGATCAGGCGAACGTCGATCTTCGCCGCCGCGCCCGAGAAGCCATAGACCAGCGCGGTATCGCACAGGATGTTGATGGTGCGGGGAATGCCTCGGCTCGCCTTGGCGATGCGCACGCAGGCCGAAGGAGAGAAGAGCGGCGCCTCGCGGCCGGAAACCTTCAGGCGATGCTGGATGTAGCGCAGCACTTCCGGTATCTCGAGCGGAGGAATGAAGAAATGCGCCGACACGCGCTGGACGAACTGCTGCATTTCCGGGCGGCGCAGCACATCCCTCAGCTGCGGCTGGCCGACCAGGATCATCTGCAGGAGCTGGTCCTTGTCCGCATTGATGTTCGACAGCATGCGCAGCGATTCCAGTGCGCCCGGGCTCAGGTTCTGCGCCTCGTCGACGATCAGCAGCACCCGCTTGCCGGCGCCGTACTGCGCGATCAGGAAACGCTGGAACTCGTCGTACAAGGCCACCTGCGACGTGTTCTGATAGGGCAGGCCGAACGCCAGCAGCACCCATTCCAGCAGATTGGCGACGTCCTGATGCGTGTTGTACACGAGGCCGACATTGAACTCCTGCCCGAGGTTGTTGAGCAGGTGCCGGATCAGCGTGGTCTTGCCGCTGCCGATCTCGCCGCTGATGACGCAGAATCCCGCCTTGTTGCGAATGCTGTATTCGAGCGTCGCATAGGCCAGGCTGTGCCGCTTGCCCATGAAGAGGAAATCCGGATCCGGCTGGATCGAGAACGGCTTTTCCTTCAGGCCATAGAAAGCCTCGTACATGCTGTCTTTGTCCAGGGAAAGAATCTTATAAGCCCTTCAGCGCCTGCCTGACCTGCTCTTCCTCGAGGAAACCCTTGCCCTCCCCGAGCGCCAATGCCTTCTCGAGCTCCTTGCGCGCCGCGTCCTTCCGGTTGATGGCGAGATAGCTCATCCCCAGGTGATAGCGAAAGACCGGCAGCTCGGGCATCTTCTTCGAGGCATCCTCGATCAGTTGCACCGCCTCCTCCGCCTTGCCCAGCTTGTAGCTCGTCCAGCCCAGGGTGTCCTTGAACTGGGGGATGTCGCTGCGCTTGAAGCGCTGCGCCAGATCGTGCGCGCGGTTCAGGCTGGCCTTGTCGGTGCGATGATCGCTCAGCAGGCTGGCCAGGTTGTTCGCGACGACGTCGGCATTGGGGCGCTCCTTGAGCAGTTGCTCGTACAGCCCGATCGCCTCGTCGTAGCGTCCGGTGAGTTCGTATATCGCCGCCTGCGTCAGGCGCAGCGAGAAGTCGCCGGGAACAGCCGCCAGGCCCTGCTCGACCGTCTTGCCGGCCTCGTCGCGTCGCCCTTCCTGCATGTGCAGGTTGGCCATGTTGATATAGCCAGAGGGATCTTTCGGCTGCTGACTGACGACGGCCTGGAAAGTCTTCGCGGCTGCCGCCCGGTCCCCCTTGATGGCCTGCAGCTGCCCCAGCATCAGGCGCGCATTGGCATTGCCCGGGCTGGCCTGTACCACCGCGTTCAGGAAGGCCATCGCCTCGCCGGTCCTGCCTGCCAGCAGATAGGTGCGCACCAATGCCAGCATGGGCTGGGTTTCCAGGGGTGCGGCATCGTAGGCCCGCTTGAAGGCGGCGATGCTTTCCGCGTAATTCTTCTTGCCCGCGAACACCGCCCCGCGGATCTGATCGGCGGCCTGCCCCTGCGCATCCAGCTTGCGCAGGTCGTCGGCCACCGCCTGTGCCGCGACCCAGTTGCCCTGGTTAATGCGCGCCTGCGCCAGCATTTTCATGGCCGGCACGTAACCCGGCGTCTTGCGCAGCGTCTCCTCCGCCACCTCCGCGGCACGCGGCGCCTGGCCGCGCTTGAGCAGGAATTCGCCATACGCCATGCCGAACGGCACCGCATGCTGGCCGGCATTGAAGGCCTTGAGGTAATGCTCCTGCGCCAGTTCCGGCGATCCGGCCAGTTCGTGGGCCTTGCCCAGCAGCAGCAGCGCACGTGAGGAATTCGGCACATCGCGCAAAATCGTGCGCAGGTCGGCGATGGCCTGGTCCAACTGGCGCTCGTCGATGGCCAGGCTCGCCTTGAGCAGCAGGCCTTGTTCGTTGCGCTGATCCTTGGCGAGCACCTCGGCCAGCAGCGTTTGCGCCCCCGGCTTGTCGCCGCGCGACAGCAGCGCGGCGGCCAGCAGCCCCTTCGCCTTGATGCCGTCGGGTGTGTCGCCCGCCTTCTCGATGATCGACCTGAATACCCCCTCGGACGCCTTGTGGTCGTTCTGCGACTGGTACAGGCCGGCCAGCGCGAACTTCAGCTCGCTGCTGGCGGGATTCCTGGCGATCGCCGCCTCCAGTTCCTGCATCGCCGCCTTCGCACCCCTCACCGTGGCCACGAAGCGGACCACGTCCAGCTGGGCGGCCGCTTCGGTCGGGTTCTCCGCCGCGATGGAGCGATACTCGGCCTCGGCGGCATCCTTGCGGTCGTGGCTCAGATAGAACTGCGCCAGGATGTGCCGCAAGGCGCGGGTCTGGGGATAGAAGGCGATCAGCTTGCGGAATATCTCCTCCGCCGAATCCAGCCTGGCGAGCGACTCGTACGCCTGCACCTTGATCAGCTGCAGGGCAATGTTCTTTTCGTTCACCTTCAGGGCGCGGTCGAGGTACTCGATCGCCTTGGGCGCATCCGCCGCCGCCAGGCGCTCGGTCGCCAGCACCACCAGGGCATCGACGTTGTCCGGCGCCTTTGCCAGGGCGGCATTGGCCTGCTCCACCGCGCCCGCCTTGTCGTCCAGCTTGTAGAGCACCGCCGCCCGCAGGGCCAGCACATCCGCGCTGTCCTTCGCCAGCGCCATCGTGGCTTCGCTGGCGGCGAGCGCCTTGTCGAGCTTGCCGGCCGCCAGCAGCAGGCGTCCCAGCTTGATCTGCGCCTCCAGATGCTTAGGATCGTGGTCGACGACCTTGTTCAACAGGCCGAATAACTTCTGCCAGTCGCCCTCCCGCTCGGCGATCTGCGACAGGGCGTACCAGGCCGCCGTCATGTCCTGCTTGATCTGCAGCGCGTTCTGCAACTCGATGCGCGCCTTGACCAGGTCGCCCTCCTTCATCAGGGCCATGCCCTTCTCGTAATACTTGTTGGCTTTGTCGGTTGGCGAAGAACACGCTGCCAGGCCGGCAAGGCAGACGGCAATCAGCGCAGCGCCGATCCAGTTGCGCATCGAACTCACGCCTTTTTCTTGCTCAAACATCTTCATGGCATTCACTCCAGACACTTTCGGTTACTTGATTACCAATGAAACCCGGTCACAGTTGACGGCCTCTGCAAAGTAACCCCCCCTTTGCAAAAGGGGGCCAGGGGGGATTTGCAGCCGCTCGAATGCGCACACCCGCCATGAAATCCCCCTTGTTCCCCCTTTTGCAAAGGGGGAGACCTTCTCAGCAGCGCCCGCACCAAATGGTCCGAATTCATATGCAATTTGCCGAGATTCATTGATAGTCAGGTTCAATCAATGCGGCACATGCGGTGCCAGACGGGGCACCGCCAGCCGGGCAAAATCCGCCAGGCGCTTGTCGGCGGCCTGCGTCCCTTCAAAAGAAATGATCGGCGTCGTCACCCGCACCAGGGCGCCATCGCTGCGGTTGCGCAGAAGCGCATCGACCAGCAGGTACCACTTCATCCAGTACTCGTTGGCGATGCGGCGGCCGCGTTGCTCGAACCAATAGTAAACCAGCTGGCGCTGGCCGCCGCGCTCAATGATCACGCGATTCACCTCGAAGCGCCCGACATCTGCCAAATCGAGCGTGACGCGATCCAGGGCCGTGATCAGCCAGCCCCCGCCGGGGATGCAAACCTGCGGCGAGTGCGGCGACGCCCCCTTGCGCTGCGAGCCGTAGTAGGCCACGTAGAAGTTCACCACCTCGTTCTTGCTGCGCCGGTAATCCGCCAACAGGTAATCATCCACCCCAAGGCCGACCTCGACCTGGGTATCCAGCCGGCCTTCGTTGGCCTGCCAGCCCTCCAGCGCCAGGGGGAAGGCCGTGAGCTTCAGCCGCTCCGGACGGACTTCCTCGCGATGGCCGATAAGCTGCACCGCCACCCCGGCCGCCAGCAGCACGGCCAGAGCCGCCGCCAGCGGATGCCTGGTGAATTTGGGCGGTGTCGAAATCCCGCCACCGCCCTGGATGACGGGAACGTGCAGCACGTCGAGCAGGGGCCGACGCCGGCCGAACCGCTCGAACAACCAGATCTCCCCCAGCAGGATCAGCAGGCAGGCCATGAAGATGATCCAGCCCTCGAAATAGTGCAGGAACCCCTCGGCCATGCCGGTGCCCCAATGGTCGACCAGCACGCCCACCGCCGCGATGCGCAGGCTGTTCATCAGCACCGTGACGGGAGCCGTGCTCAGGAAAAGCACCACCCGCTGCCACAGCGGCGCCTGGTACATGTAGGCCATCAGGAAACCGATACCCAGCAGGGGATACAGGTAGCGCAGGCCGCTGCAGGCCTCCACCACCTGCAGGCGATACACCCCGAGGTCGATCACGTTGCCCTCGAGATAGACCGACGTGCCGACCGCGCGCAGCACCTCCACGCCGATCTGCGAAGACAGCAACTGCAGCCGCCAGGAAAGCTGCGAGTCCACGAAATACGGCAGCGGAATGGCGAAGATCAGCAGCGCGATCGGCAGCACCGAGACCCGGGTCAGCGGCAGCCCCCCCAGGCAGAGCACCAGGCCCAGCAGGCTCAGCAGGAAACCGTACTGCACCAGGATGAAGATCGCCGTCAGCTCGCCCAGTGCCAGCATGCCGACGGCCAGCAACAGCAGCAGCAGCCCCGGCCAAGATGGCGGCCCCATGCTCGCCCGCAGGGCATCCCGCCTCTGCCAAAGCAGCCAGAGCGTGATCAGCGGGATGAAGAAGCCGTGGCTGTATTCCTCCTGCTTGCTCCAGCGCGCGATCAGCTCCGCCACCCCGCCCGCATAGGCAATGATGGAGAGCGCCACGCCGATGGCGAACAGGATCGGCAGACGCCCGAAGCGATCATCCAGCGATTTATCCATGGGGGATAGTCACGATTGCGAATGCCCTAATCATACCCTTACCGCCGGCGAGTATCCCACGCCACAGCGGGAAAAGTCAGTCCCGGCGACACGGCATTAGCCCTATCGGCCTATTCACAAGCGATCCGGAATGCGTAACATGGCGACCATTGGACTGTTCATTCCAATCACGGCCGCAACCGGAGACAACAACTTGAACACTCGAATCCGCAAACTGACAGGCGCCATGGCATTGGCCACCCTGGCCTGGACCAGCCCGGCCGCATTGGCCGCCACCACCACCCTCGATTACCAGGGCTCCGCGTATGGCTATATCAGCGGCACGATCAAGGCCGATTTCAACGGCTCCCCGCTGACCCTGGAATCCAAGTCGGTTTCCGCCGGCGGCTTCAACATGCTGGTCACCGGCTCCAACCCCCAGCAATCCCTGATCGCCTGGTGCGTTGATGTCTTCCACTGGCTCGACCCCACCCCATTCGTCTATACCAACGGCAACGCCGCCACGCTCAATAACTACAGCGACCTGCAAAGCCTGGTCAACCAGCGCTACGCGCAGGTGACGGACAAGCTGACCTCGGCGGCCTTCCAGATCGCGGTGTGGGAAATCGTCACGGAGACCGGCGGCGGAGGCTACAGCCTGGCCAACGGCACCTTCCAGGCCACCGGCTTCGGCAACGCGCTGGCGCTGGCCACTTCCTGGCTGAACCTCAATGGACCGAATACCGGCAACTACAAGATCGCCTATTTCTACGACGGCATCACCGACAACAAATACACCCAGGACCTGATTTCCATGTCGCCCGTTCCCCTGCCCGGCGCCGCCGTGCTGATGCTCTCAGCCCTGGGACTCGGCGGGCTCCTCTCGCGTCGCCGTTCCGGCAAGGCCGCCGCCTGATCGGCAAACCGGCCGCATAAAGCAATGGCGCCTTCGCGGCGCCATTTTCTTTCCTGCTTCAGGCTTTCGTGCGGCTCACGCAGCCGATTTCCTACTCCCTCTCCCGCTGGCGGATGGTTTCCAGTGCCCGTTCCAGGATGATGCGGTCGGCCACGTCCTTGTCGCGCATTGTCTGCTTGGTGCGCAGCAGCCCTTCCAGATTGACCGTGCGGATCGGGATGCCCTCGAGATCGACTGTCTCGGCGTAGTGCTTCAAGGTCTCGTAGGTCTCGCCACAGGCATTGAGCATGATGTCCACAACAAAGGCGTCGGCGACACGGATGTTTTCGCCTTCTTCGAACCAGGCCGGATCGAGATCCCTGGCAGCCTGGTCTGGCAGAACCATCAATGCCTCGCGCACCTTGCGGCCGGCTTCCCGGGTTGCCGGGACGAGCACATCGATATCCGTGGTAGCCCTGTGATGTCCGTGTGCGAAGAGGGCGTAACCGCCGATCAGCAGGTAGTCCGCGCACTTCTCGTTCAGGGCGCGGATCAATGTCTTCAAATCATCCAGCGTGGCGGGGCGGCTGTATTCCTGCATCAAGAACGCTCCAGCGCGGTTTGTGCCATGCCGGCTACGATGCAATCGAGATCGTGGCGATTGGCTTCCGCGAAACTCTTGAAGCGATAGACGCCTTTTGGAATGAATGTCCGGTTGCCGGTCGGCAGCCGATGGATTTCATCGTTGAAGCGGGCGCCTTCGGCCAGCAGCCTGGCGGAGGCCGAGAAGGTGATTGGAGGTTCGGTGCGGCGGCCGATGGTGCGCATATCCGTTCACCTCTCCGCTATTTTCCGAACCGGTTGGGGTGCAAGAAGCATTATTCTGGACCGCTCATTATCGTTGCAATCAGATCACAGAACACGGATTTGCATTATATGAACAAACAACCGGCATCACCAACGACTGTTGATTTCCACGCAATCCTGACCCGGGGTTTTCAAAATCATCGCCACAGTGCAAGACGCAGCATGAATGCCGGGTTGCCTATTACGTAACGTTTGAATAGGCGCTTTGGCTCCAATAGCAACCTATAAAGCCACTCAAAACCCAGCTTCCGGATCCACTGGGGCGCTCTTTGGACCTTCTTGCCAAGAAAATCCAGGATAGCCCCTCCGCAAACGACGACAACTGGAAGTCCTGCTTCACGTATCAATGCAGCTACCCTTTCCTGTTTCGGCATTCCCATTCCCAGCACGATCAGGTCAGGCCTGATTTCATTCGCCAGTTGCAGATAGCGCTCAGGCTCTTCAAAGCCGTGATGGCATGATGCAACTTGCACTCCGAACGTTTCTGCACTGCGTTCGGCGGCGGCAGTCAGGTAAGGTTCCTCTGTACCCCAGAAGGCAACCCTTCTTCCCTTGAATGCAGCGATTATCTTCGGGATAAGGTCGGTGCCATTCATGTTGTTTCCATGCACCAAGCCACGGTATCGGTATAACAATGCCATTCCGGAGCCATCCCGCAACAAGACATCGGCCTTCATCAGGGCATCAAAAAAACCGGTGTTTTCGGCAATCGAATTCATGGCGTGCGCGTTAACGAAGCCGACCACCTTTGCCGAAGATGATTGGGCCAACTCGACCAGCAATTGTTGCTCTTCTTCCTGGTCAAGGACGATCCGAAGCTTATGGATGACCGCCTGCCACCGATCCTGCCAGGAAACCTGTTGATTCATTTTGGATCCCGCTTCGACCGCACCCACTCCACTTGGCGGCTGACGAGGAATTTCAGGTAAAGGGGTACTTTCAATGCTGCATACAGTGGCGCAAAGGCCAGGTTAGTCAAGGATATGACGTTTCGGCCAAAACCAGCCCATGCCATCAATATCGCAGACAGCAATAACGTGATGCCCGCCAATGAGATTCCAGCAGGCACCATCGCACCGCTTATGGCGAAAAAAACCAAACTGCAAGAGAACACCGCCATCACCAGTAAAGCAAGCAATGCAAGCGGCGGAACCAAGAGATCCAGTGTCATGGCCAGAAGATGTCCTTTGCCTTTAACGATGGCCTCTGCAAGCAGTTTGGGAGCATCGTTGACCATTACCCCTAGGTGGCCATGCTCCCAACGTGTTCTTTGGTCACGAACACCTTCCTCGTTCCCCGGAAAAACACTCGTAACCTTTGCATCTGGGCAGAAAAGCGGAGCCTTGCCCTGCCGACACAGGTCAAGCCCGAGTTTCAGGTCTTCCACGATATGTCCGCTGGCAAGATCAGCCGACTGGATGTCTTCCCATGGGAAAGCCATTCCCGTCCCCATCAACTGGCAAGGCAATCCGAGCTTTTGGTAACCAAGTGGTCGCACCTGATTCTTCACCACCCAGGCGAACTCCGCGATGCGCATTTTCAGGCCCGCACCCGGTGGAGAGCCCATCAAATACAGCGCCTGCACCGGACGCTTGGCCGTCACAGCCAGCCGCGCCAGGCGATCGATCGCCCCCGCCTCCACTTGGCAATCGGCATCGACGATCAACAGCACCTCCGGCGGATCAGCTTCAAGATGCCGCACGCCGAAATCGAGCGCGTACCCTTTGCCACGTCGCTCATGGTCGGTGCGCTCGTGCACCTCCGCCCCAGCAGCGCGCGCCAGGGCTGCGGTATCGTCGCTGCAGTTGTCTGCCACCACCAGCAAGCGATCGCCGGACTGCAACTGGGGCAGCAAAGTCTCCAGCGTGGCCGCAATCACCGCCGCCTCGTTGTGTGCCGGCACCAGCACCGCCACCTTCGGCCGCTTTCCCGTTGGGGCAACCGAAGCCCGCATGGGCAGCAGCGCCATCAGCACCTGCAGGAACAGGACGAGCACCGGAAATAACAGCAAGCCCGCCAATGCACCGATCAGGACTTCAATGACTATCAAGTGCCCAATACCTGTAGTCGCTTGGCCATGCCACTTGTGCCAGTCGGCATATCACCCTGCCCGTCCCGAAACAGACCCGCCAGCTTCGTCGCCTCGATATCGATGTCGTGCCGCTCCAGCACGCGCCGATAGGCCGCTTCCCCCATGCGCTCCAGCACAGCCGCCGGCTGTGCCAGAAAGTCCTCAAGAACCGCCGCCAATTCCTCGACCGATCCCGCTGGAAACAGCCAGCCGTTCTCGCCCGGCCGCACCAGCTCGGGAATCCCCGCGACATACGTCGTCAGCACCGGCCTGCGCAGTGCCATCGCCTCCATGATCACCACCGGCAGGCCCTCGGCAAAACTCGGCAGCACCAGACCCCGCGCCGCCAGGATCTCGGCTCGCACCTGATCGCTGCTGATCCAGCCGGTGATCCGCACTCGCCCGTGCAAACCATAGAGCGCGATCAGATCCTCCACCTCGCGCCGCATCTCGCCATCGCCCGCCAGCACGATCTCGAACGCAATGCCTTTCGCAGCAAGGCGCTGTGCCGCTTCTACCAGCAGCATCTGCCCCTTCTGCTCGCACAGCCGCCCCACGCACACCAGGCGCGGCACATCGGGCACAGGCACCGGCGCTACCGCGTGAAACGCCTTCTCCAGCCCGCAATGCACCACCTTCACCTTGGGCCATTGCGCATGCTCCACCCAGCGGAAGAGCTGACTGCGGCCGTAGGAGCTTATTGCCACGACGAAAGCCGAGCGGCGGATTTTTTCTCCGAGGTGAATGAACTGCGGCTTGTCGAATTCCTCAGGACCGTGCACCGTAAAGCTGAATGCCGGCCCGCCCAAGACATGGGCCAGCATCGCCACTTCGGCCGAGTTGGTGCCGAAATGCGCGTGCACGTGCGCCGCCCCGAATTCCCGCAACCAGGGCAGCATCCGGCACGCTTCGGCAAGATAGACCAAGTGAAACGGCCAGGGACGATCGGCATGCCACCCCATCCGCAGTGCCAAGCCCAGCGCGGAGATAAACCGCTGCGGGCTCGTCAGCAAAACCCGTAACGTCACCATCAGCAGGCCGAACAAACTTCCCTGCAGCACATAGCGGGTGCGCTCCCGCTCCCGCAGGTCCTCCGCATCCACCAGTTCGCCATCCCAGCCGCGCAAGGCAATGCGCAACACCTGGAAACCCTGCCGCTCCAACGCCAGAATCTCACGGCGGATGAAACTGTGGCTGACCTTCGGGTATTGGTTGATGAAATAGGCGATGCGCATGGTTTTAGGCTTCCTAATTACTGCGAGGTTTCACGACCGCCGGTATCCCGACCGCCATGCAATTGTCGGGAACATCCTGCATAACCACTGCATTCGCTCCGATCACAACATGGTTGCCGATCCTGACAGCCCCGAGGATTTTCGCTCCTGCCCCGACATCAACATGTCCGCCGATTTGCGGAACCCCTCCGCTGCCCCTGGTACCAATCGTCACCTGCTGAAAAATCAGGCAATTTGGGCCAACACGCACATCCGGGTGAATGACGATACCGTTTGGATGCGGCAATAGGAGCCCTCCTTCTATCTGACAGTTGATCGGTATATCTGCGCCTGTAACCATGCACCAGAAGCGATGTCGCAGCACAGCCACCTTCCGCCACAGAGCATGCCATGGCGAGCCTGACAAGGAATGACGCTGATACGCCCTTAAGGAGGCCAATAGAGACTTTGACGGGTTCCACGAAAAACGCGGCGCCACTTCTCGCGACCAGTCCGGAACTCCTGCCGATACTGCGTTCTGATCCATTCTTGATTACTTATATTCGATCAGCGCCGTCCTGCCGGGACTGACTTTTCCCAGCAAGTACTTAATCTGCCCCAGCATTTCGGGAAACTTGCCCAGCACAAGGAAGAAAGCCTGCCACCAATTTTCCCGGGGTGTTCGATTACCCTTGAGTGCCAGTCGCACAACCTGCAAGGGATACACAAGCAGCAAAATCAAACCGATCCAGCCCCAGAAGATGATTGCAGTGACAATCACCAAAGGAATCCCCAACCCCCACAACCATGCGCGTCTGGTTTCTCGCACCCAATGCCGTTCCGGCGGGACACCATGCAAAGATGCCCCTTCGGCAAAGGCGTACCCTCCCCGCAGGGTGCGCTTCCACCACTGGCCAAAGCGTGACAGCGCCGCGTCGTGCAGGGTCATCTCCTCGTCCAATCGCCAGATTTTCCAGCCCGCAGCCCGCAATCGCACGCACAGTTCCGGTTCTTCCCCGGCAATCAAGTCCGGCCGATAGCCCCCTGCGCCAACAAAAACCTCGGCGCGCATCAAGGCATCTCCGCCGCAAGCCTTCGCCTCGCCAATTGGCGTATCCCACTCCAGATCGCAAAGCAGGTTATAGAGTGAATGCTCAGGGAAACGCTCTCGGCGCCTGCCACAAACCACTGCCACCCCGGCATGCGTTTCAAGAAACGCCAGTGCGTTGGCAAGCCAGCCAGCAACCACTTCGCAATCCCCATCCACGAACTGCACGTAGGCGACATCCGGCATCGATGCCTGCAGGCGCGCAAATCCCTCATTGCGGGCACGCGCAGCGGTGAAAGGGATCGACATGTCGAGTTCCACGACCTCTGCTCTCCTGTGCCGTGCCATCGTGACCGAACCATCCGTGGAGCCGGAATCGACATAGACGATTTTCTCTACAAGCCCGGCAACGGATTCGAGGCAACGCTGCAAGCGTGCGCCTTCGTTGCGCCCGATGACTACTACCCCAACCGGCTTTCCGGTCATCGAACCGTCTCACGCGGTTTTACGACAGCCGGTACGCCAACGGCAATCGAGTTGTCCGGGACATCCGTCAATACCACGGCATTCGCACCAATCACCACGTTGTTGCCGATCCGAATATTCCCAAGCAGCTTCGCTCCGGTGCCGATATCAACGTTGTCCCCGATCACCGGCGCGCAGGGGTCATCCACATTCTTCAAACCCACGACTACGCCAGTACGGATACGGCAGTTATCGCCAAATCGGGCATAACCGCTGACCACAATGCCGCCGAAATGATCGATAACAAAATTTCGCCCAATCGTCACCTCGCAGGGCAGTTCAATTCCAGTCGCGATCTGAACCAGTTTGTATAGCACCTTGTAAATCAGCGAAAAGAATTTACGAAGCAAGGCCGGGCGCACCCCATATCGCCAACGACCGAAACGATAAACCAGCAGAGCCCAGAATCCTTGCGCCGCCCAGTCGCCGCTCTGTGCCCGCAAGTCGCCGCGTATGTTCTCGAACATGATCCCTACCGCGTCGGCCGAGTGGCGAAATGGGTATCGAGCAGCAAACCCCAGGTAATGCGGGCGTGCTGCCAGCATGCCGCAATCGCTGCCCGCCCGCGTCCTTTCAACATAGCTTTCAAGGCAAGAATCAGATCGCCCAAGGTCACCAGCAACATGTGCAGCGCCAAGCCGGCCCAGCCATGATGCTTCCTGAAATACAACAGCTCACTTTCAATCTGCAAAGCCGAAATCTGGCGCCCTGAGGCCGTGAGCTCGCCGGCCGATTTGGCGCTCTCGCCACCGAGATGTACCACGCTTGTATGTGGGTAATACACTACCTTCCAGCCGGCTTCCTTGACGCGCTTGCAGTGATCGATCTCTTCGTAATAGAGGAAGTAGCGAGGGTCGAACAAGCCGATCTGGTCTATCACCTCGCGCCGGATAAGGTAGTAGCAACCGGGCACCCAATCACACTCACGCTCTGTGGCATGATCCCAGCTCATATCATCTACCAGACGAACCCAGGGGAAGAATCGATCCAGGCCGGTTCGCGAAAGAAAAACATTGAATGGTGTTGGAAAATATCGGCAGGATGGTTGCATCTCACCGTCACGGTCCGTAAGCCGAACACCCAGAATGCCGCATTCAGAGTGATTTTCCATATAATCGGCAGACTTGGTCAGGGTATCGGGTGCTACGAAGGCATCTGTATTTAGTAGAAGAACAAACTTACCTTTGATATGCTCAACAAGCTGATTATTTGCGCGCCCAAAACCGACATTAATCTTATTCAACAGAAGTAATTCTTCTGAGTGATTCCTCTGTAGGATTTCGGCTGAAGCATCACTTGATGCATTATCGACAATCAAACAACGAAATTCGCCAGCATAATCTGAGTGATGCAAAGTAGAAAACATGTCCCCCAATAGCTTCGACGTATTGAAATTGACGACAAGTATGTCAATCGCCGCGTTCATTACTTCCTTCCAAGAAAAGAATAATACCTCGCACTCATAAGCAGTCTATTTGCCGCCCGTTATTACTCAGGCGGCCAAGTAAGGCGACAGGAATTGACTCGGAACCCAAATGAAACCTCATTTTGTTGCCCGATCAAGCGACTCCTGAGTAATCTGAACAAGCACCGCTTCTAACAAGTCAGTCGCATCATCCCAATTGTATCGAGTTGCAGTTTCCAAGGCCGCTTCGGACATACGCCGCCACGCATCCTCCGGCAGGGACAATACCCTGATAACCTGTGCAGCCAAGCCTTCTACATCGTCGACATCTACCAAAAACCCGTTAACACCGTCCTCGACAGTATCAATTGGCCCACCGACTCTAGTTGATACGACCGGGCAACGACAGGCCATTGCCTCTAGGGGTGGTAAATGAAACCCTTCACGCCTGCTTCCACAAACCCAGACATCGCATTCCGCATACAGATCACGAAGCGATTTTTGTTGCGGCCGAAAATGGAATTCAATGCCAGTTGGCAGGGGCGCACTTGCAATTTCAGATTCAGCTCCAAATGCGATCACCCGGAGATCTTGAAATTTCTCGCGCACCCGCTCTATCGCCCCCCGAACCACATCAAAGCCCTTGAGATGAAGGGTTGCATATAAAAAACCTAGCGTAGGCCTTTTCTGTTTGCCGCGAGGTTTCGCGTTGAATAAATCACAATCAACGCTGTTTTGTATCAGAAATACTTCTCCATCGGCAAACCGAGTTCGCGCAAAGTCGACCATCCATTTTGAGATGACAATCTTTTGCAATGGCATGCGCCACACCGCATCAATCTCATCATCTTCGTGCCCTGGCGAAGTCTCGTAACCCTGAAGGATTATTGCTTTAGCGCCCTTTCTACTAGGCAGACTGGAAACAATTGGGCCAGTTCGCCAAAATGTTGCCAGTATTACATCCGCATCTGGAAATGATTCTGGCCTTGGTGTCACACTATCCAAAGCGCGACGAGGTATATCCAATTCATCGAAGTGAGAGGGCTCAGTCCGAATGTCCTTCGGCCAGCCCCGACCCAAAATCAGCGACTTCACTTTGGCGCGGAATGTAGTCCCTAACTTGGGTAACTCCAGAATCCGAACCTGATGACCTCGCTGGTTCAAGCGTTTTGCGTAAATGGAAAGAACACGAATACCTCCAGACATATTTGGTGAAGGAATTAAAAACGTAATCCTCATAGACTTACGCCTGCCCTCATCCTGGTCTGGCCATATGAATAGCTTTGAGTTTCACTTAGAGGTGTGACGATGCAGGTAATCAACAAGTCTTAGAGCTAACTGCAAAATCGGCATAGTGGGGTTGCACGCACCTCCTCTGGAAAAAATGCTGCTTCCCGCCACGTAGAGATTATCTGTATTGAAGACTTTGCAGTTTTCGTCGACGACGCCATGGGTTGGCGTTGCTGTCATACGTGTCGTTCCCATGTGGTGTGCATGAGGATGGACAGCAAGTGTGGAGGAATCGCCGTATATGCTTTCATTTAGCTTTACATACCCAAGCCCTGAATCGGCAAACCGCTTGGCGACTTCGATTCCTATCGTTTTGATGGTGCGAATGTCTTCCGGACTTATTTCCCAATGCACATTGGCCTTGCGTACCCCGAGTTCGTCTGTTTCGTTGAGTAGTGAGATCCGGCTCGCCCGGTTTGGAAACTGTTCGATCAATGTCCCGATGTCCCCATCGCCGGGGCAATCGAATCTCGCTACGAATTTCACTTTATCCGCGAATCCGGTATTGCATGCGAGATTCTTGAAAAAATCCTTGATTGCAGCCGTTCTGCCATAGGACTTCACCTGCTCGACAATAGAGAATGTCGCATTCCCTTTCCCGGTGCGATGCTTGCGGATAAACGTATCAGAGGTGTAGTACTGCCGTGTGGAGGAATCAGATCCCTCCTTTAGTATGAAGGATCCGAGATCAACATTCAGGTGCTCCATGAAACAGCACCCGGCGAATCCATTCTTGTGGATAACTCCTCCTGAAGCGAGCGAATTGCTGTTCAGGAGTTGCCTTGCGTTCTCGACCGCTCCCATTGCGAGGATGTAGTTACTTGCGATTATTTTCCCGCGTCGCCTGTCGTAATCTGAAACAACTGCTGCGGAAAGGCGCTTCGTCCTGCTGTCGAATTCAAGATCGACGCAGTTGCAATTGATGAAAACATCCAGCCCCTCGGTTTCACGCAATTCCTTGGCATATTTTTCGGCAAACCGGGTCGGCGGACTTAGTAGAAACCTGTCGGCGATGAAGTCTTCGCCCTGAATGGCCGTATTGACGGCTTTGAAATCGGAGTCCTGCGGCAGGTCGAGAATGCGCTTGGCTTCCGGCAAATAGCGATCGATCTCGATGAAGTGTATGGGCCAGCCCGGTAGTCCACCACGAGGCGGGTCGGCAAAGTCTGACGGATCGAAAGGCCGGCAGCGACCGGCCCAATGATTTGACGTGCCACCAAGGTATCGCTGGCGCGACGCCTCTACATAAGCATCGCGGCCGGTCGACTTGGCCCTGTAAAGGGCTTGTGATCGTTCCGTATATTCGAGCCCACCTCCTTCGGCCAGAACGACGCGCCAACCATGGCCGGCAAGACGCAACGCCAAGGTAATACCCGCCGGCCCTCCACCAATGACGCAAAAATCGTAGAGTGCCCGAAAATGCTTATCCGACTGGTAGTTCTTAATCATCGGCGGGGTGGGCGAAATGGCGGGAGGGCAGCACCCAACCGCTGATTACAATAAAGTCCGCCTCTGCTCCAGGTACTTTTCGGAAAGCCCCGGTCACCGAGCAAACGATTGCGCCGATACCCGCCAATCCACATGCTTTCAAAAAGCGTCGCCGTCCGGCCAACTTGACTGCTTTGCCTTGAGTGTTCATGAACTGCCGCCTCGACTGGATGAAAGATGCGCCTCTGCAAGAGCACGACATAATCATATCAAAGCCCAACGAAGACTGCGGTCATGAGCATGCCAACGAAAGCGCCGGCTGCCACCATCGGCAACACCGCCAATTCTCGTCCGATATGGAACAAACCGAGGCGACGATTGACATAAACAATCAGCGCCAGCGTTGGCAGCGCGTGCAGGGCAATCCCCCAGATCGCATACTCCGGGCCGCCCAAGGCAAGCAGCAGGGGCAACAGCCCCCACAAGGATGCAAAACGGATGAGGTTGTCAATGGCTTGGTATTTCGTCAAACCCAACGCAAGCCATGCCTGATGGGCAACGGTAAAGCGCCAGAAAAACATTGCCAGCGACAGGATGGCCAGCATTTCACCCGCACGTGAGTACCGGTCGTCGTAGAGGAAACCGATAAGCATCGGACTTGCCGTAAAGAAAAAACCGCAGGCAAATAGCAGGGGAATATCTGCAGTAAGCCGAATGCGGTAATACAAAGCGCGAAGGCGAACTGGGTCGTCGATTCTTGAAGCCTCGCTTAGCGCCGGCAATACGACCGAAGCCGCCAGCTTTTGTACCCCCGTCTCCATGGCATTCAGTATCAATACGGCAATCGAATAGACCCCCAAATCCGTTACGGACATGCTGCCGCCGAACCAGATGCGATCACCATTCATCGCCAACACACCCACCGCCGATGAGAGCAGTATCCAGCGACCGAAGGCAACCAACTCCTTAACAGAGGAGCTGTCCCATTGGAGCCTGTTGCGCGATCCATCAAGCCAGATATGGCTGAGAACTGTACTTGCCGCCGACGCAACCAAACCCGCGGCAACCAGTGCCCAGATTGAACGGGTAAAGTAGCCAATGCCCAGCATTACCATCAGGCTGAGAAACTGCGCGGCTATTTCGGTGAGAACGACTTTTTTTTGCTGGAAGGAACGGAACGCCGTGGCGATTTTTGTCGACTGGAAGCCGGCGATGATGGCGGATAAACCTGTGACCGCCAGTACCAGGGGCAGGACTGGCGATGCATAGGTGGTATCCGCAGGCCACAGGCTCGCAAGTTGCGCAACCCACGCGAGTGCGGCGACAAGAAGAGATACGGCGTAGAGAATGAATCCCCTCACGATCTGCACTGTCCATGCGGTATTGAGGAACACCGGATCGTCGCCGCGCCTGCTTTGGATGATGTTCTGCCGCAGTCCGATATCGGAAAGCAGCGCCAGCACCACCGACACGGTTGTGGCAATGGCCATGATGCCGAACATTTCCGGCACCAGCAGGCGGGTCATGATCAGGTTGCCGCCGAAGCGAATTCCCTGCGTTGCCACAAGAGCAATCATGCTCCACGAACCGGCCGAAAAAGCGCGCTTGCGGAGGCTATCGGGCGAGGATCGATCTCTGGAAAACATGAATAGAAAAGCCTGACGGGCTGACCAAGGCGGTATGATAATCGCAATTGTGCCCGTGCCCCGCCTCCGACTGCATACCAACCAAAAACCTCATGCCTGAGCACCTGCGCGCACTGATCGTTATTCTTGTCCTGGCCAGCATCGTTTTCGCATTTGCGCGCCGGCCGGCAACCGACATCATTTCGAGCACGGACTTTGTCCGGCGCCGCAATCTGTGGTTTGGCTTGACGCTGCTGGCCTTCCTCTCACACAGTTTCTGGATTTATGCAGCCATTGCCTTCATCGTTCTGCTTGTAAGCAGACTCCAGGAAAAAAACCCTGTTGCCCTGTTTTTCTTCCTGTTGTTCCTGATCCCCTCTGTCTCGACCGAGATCCCTGGATTCGGGCTGATCAACTACTTGCTTGCCCTCAACCACGTACGCCTGCTGGCGTTGGCCGTACTGCTGCCGGCTTTCCTTGTCCTGTGGCAACGTCCCGGCACATTGCCTTTTGGCCGCACCTGGCCAGACAAGCTTTTGGCTGGCTATCTTGTTCTGGTCGCTATGCTTTATCTGCGCGAAACCAGTCTGACCGATACCTTGCGCCAAGGGCTGTACCTGTTCATCGACGTTTTTTTACCCTACTACGTCGTAAGTCGTGCCCTTCGAAATATGGCCGGCTTCAAGGATGCATTGTTCAGCCTGGTGATAGCAGTCTTGCTGCTGGCGATCATCGGCGTCTTCGAAATGCTGCGACATTGGCTGCTCTACAGCGCCCTGCTTGCTGCCCTGGATCTGAAATCCGGCTTTACGAACTATCTCGGCCGAATTGATCTGCTCCGGGCCAGCGCCTCCACCGGCCATTCAATTGCCTTGGGCTATGTCATAACGGTGGCTATCGGGTTCTATCTCTTTCTGCAAGAGGGCGTTCGCAGCAAAATCCACCGCTGTTTGGGTGCCCTGTTGCTGGTGGCCGGATTGTTCGCACCACTAGCGCGTGGCCCGTGGCTGGGTGCGGCCGCCTTGATTTCAGTCTATATCGCCACTGGCCGCGCTGCGTTGAAGCGATTGATGGTGCTGGGACTTGTCGGCCTCCTGTCGCTTCCCCTTCTGGCCATTCTTCCTGGTGGTCAGAAGGTGCTTGACCTGCTGCCTTTCGTCGGCGCGATAGAGGCCGGAAATATCACCTACCGGGAGCGCCTGATCGACAACTCGCTGATCGTGATTCAACGCAATCCATGGCTGGGCTCCATCGATTATCGAAGCACACCGGAAATGGAAGCGATGCGCCAGGGCCAGGGCATCATCGATATCGTCAACACCTATATCGCTGTGACTCTGGAATCTGGCCTCGTGGGTTTGAGCCTGTTTATCGGCTTCTTCGCGGCGGTGTTGCTGGGCATCCGAAAAGCCATGCGATCGCTCCGCGACAAGGAAGACGAGATGCACCGCCTCGGTCGCTCGCTGCTCGCAACACTTATCGGAATTCTGGTGATGATCTTCACCGTGAGCAGCGTCACCATCATCCCCGTGGTGTATTGGTCGGTGGCTGGGCTGGGCGTGGCCTATGCGCAAATGGTGCGCGAGAGGATGAAAACTGCCAATGGCTGAATCTGCCGCCGTCCTGCAGGGGCTGACTTTTGGTTTCGGGCCAAAACTATGAAAAATCATCCTGCATTTCATCTAGCCGTGGCGCTTCTCCTGGCGCTACCTTTGCTGATTGGCGCCCCGCGTCCGGCCCAGGCGGCGGACTGGGTAGCCAGCGTGGACGAGCGCACGGGCCTGCCGATGCTGTCGCGCAGCGGTAGCCATGCAGTGGCCCCCTCCTTCGCCTTCTGGGGCAGCAACTGGGCCTGGGCGGACATGCAAACCGGCTTCAAGGCTGTAGCGCCTTTTCGTTATGCCCTTGCAGGGAAGAACAAGGCACTGGATTTTGACCTGGTGGCCGATATCCGCAAGGAGAGCGAACGGCAGTTGGTCTGGCACTTCCGCCTCGACGCACGAAGCGCCAGGCCGGACGTCATCGGCGGCGGCATGGTGTACAAGTTCGACCTGGCGGGCTTCGGCGCCGAGATGGGTGAGCCGGTCATCCTGCCCGACAACAGGGGCTGGATCTGGGGCAGGGATGGCGGCCGGCGAATCGAGATGCGCTTCGAACCGGCGCTTGTGAGCGTGTATTTCGAACGCGGCAACAAGGCGGAGCTGCGTGCGTTTTTCTTCAATGGTGCCATTGCGCCCGGCCGGCAGGACTACACGGCGACGCTGACGGTTTCCGGCGATATCGCGCTAGGCCCGACGATCGGCGAGCGCTTCGGGCTGGCCGATACGGCAACTTGGCCCGCGGACGCTCTCGACTGGAAAACCTCGCCCGTCGATCTCTCTTTCCTCAACGAAGCGGAAAAGCCGGCCGGCCGGCGCGGCTTTGTCAAGGCCGCCGGCGACAGGCTGACGTTCGCCGACGGCACGCCGGCACGCTTCTGGGGAACGAACCTGTCGGCCTATTCGCTGTTCGGCACCCCCCGGGATGCGGTGAAGCTGCAGGCGCAGCGCCTGTCGGCACTCGGCTTCAACCTGGTGCGTATCCACCACCACGATTCGCCCTGGGTGAACCCGAACATCTTCGGCGACCAGAAGTTCGTGCGCGACACCCAACGCATCAGCGGCGAGATGCAGGACAGGATCGACTGGTGGGTCAAGTGCCTGAAGGACGAGGGCATCTACGTCTGGCTGGATCTGCACGTGCAGCGCGCCTTCAGGGCCGGCGACGCGATCTACGGCTTCGACGAGATGCGCAAGGGCAAGGAAGTCGCCGACCTGAAGGGCTACAGCTACGTCAATATCACCATCCAGCAGGCGATGAAGCGCTTTGCCGAGGCTTACGTCACGCGCGTGAATCCGCACACCGGCCTGGCCTACAGGGACGAGCCGGCCATCGCGGCGATGCTGATCACCAACGAGAACGACATCACCCATCATTTCGGCAACGCACTGCTGCCGGACAAGAAGGTGCCGGACCACAACAAGCTCTACATGGGCGAGGCGGAGGCCTTCGCCCGCAGCCACGGCCTGCCGAAGGACAAGGTGTGGCGCTCTTGGGAGCACGGGCCTTCGAAGCTCTTCCTCAACGATCTGGAGCGGCGCTTCAACGAGGAGATGATCGCGCACCTGCGCGGGCTGGGCGTGAAGGTGCCGATCGCCACGACGAGCACCTGGGGCCTCAACCCGCTGAGTTCCCTGCCGGCATTGACGGCCGGCGACGTGATCGACGTGCATGCCTACGGCAGCGTGGGCCAACTGGAGAAGAACCCGCTGTATGTCGCAGGCCTGGTGCACTGGCTGGCGGCGGGCCAGGTGGCCGGCAGGCCGATGACGGTGACGGAATGGAATGCGGAGCCGTTCCCGACGCCGGATCGCCACGCCCTGCCGCTTTACGTGGCCGGCGTCGCCGGCCACCAGGGCTGGGATGCGCTGATGCAGTATGCCTATTCACAGGAACGGATGGGAACAGGCTGGATGTCAGCATCCAACTGGCATGCCTACAACGACCCGGCCCTGCTTGCCACCCTGCCCGCCGCGGCCCTGCTCTACCGCCGCGGCGACGTGCGCGAGGCGACGACGACGTATGTATTCGACCCGGGGCCGGCGCTGTTCAGCCAGGCCATTTCGCCGGCCAACTCCCCCGCGCTGCGCACCGCCGCCGAAAAGGGCAGGCTGCTGATCGCCATGCCCCAGACGAAAGAGCTGCCATGGCTGGAAAGAAGCCGGATACCGCCGAATGCCACGGTATTGCGCGACCCGGCGCAGCCGGTCATCGACCCGAGGGCGACCGAGGCCGTATCCGACACCGGCGAATTGAAGCGCAACTGGGCCAGGGGCATCTACACGATCGATACGCCGCGCAGCCAGGCGGCGATGGGCTGGATCGGAGGCGAAACGATTGCCCTGGCGGATGTCGAAGCCAGGGTGAAGACGCGCAATGCCACGGTGGCCGTGCAGAGCCTCGATGCGACGCCGATCGCGCAATCGGGAAACCTGCTGATTTCGCTCGGCGCGCGCGCCGTGCCGAAGGAGGGCAACAAGACGCCCTTCCATGTCGAGCCCGTCGAAGGCGTGCTGTCGATCCGCGCGCCGAAGGGCCTGAAGCTCTACAAGCGCGGCATCCTGCAGGAAATGAAGGAGATTCCTGTGGCCTACCGGGATGGCCGCTACGCGATTACCCTGGATGATTCGCTGCGGACGAACTGGCTGCATTTGCGCTAGAGCGCTGAATAAGTCCAGGATCGTCATTCCCGCGAAAGCGGGAATCCATGCTTTCAACCAGTTGCTGGATCCCCGCTTTCGCGGGGATGACTTACTCAGCGCTTCCCTACCCCTGGACGATGTGTTCGGGTAGCGGCTTCGCCCGAGGCGGTGCGCTATCGCGCCGCGCCCCACATGGCCTTGATGTGCGGAACCAACGCGGACTGGCGAGCGCATTCCGCCTCTACCACCTCGGCGATCCGGCTCACCACCTCGCCCAGGGCGCCATCCCGGAGCACAGACTCGGCCACCCGTGGCAAATGGGTGCGGACGGCTTTCACGCCGCGTTCGATTTCCTTGCGCACCAGGCTGGGGCCGATGTGCGTGGCCGCGCAGAACTGCGCCCACTCCCAGGCCGTCAACTCTTCCGTGCCGAAGGCATCGCCGATGGCCATGGCGTAGGCCTGGCTCACGTTGTCTGCCTTGTAGGGCGCGCTGCAAACCAGGTCGTAGGCCGGCGCCTGTGCGGGTCCGGCGGCGGTCATGTAGAACGACAGGTTCTTTGCGTGGGCATCGGTATTGCCCAGGAGCACCTGGAACACCAGCCAGCGCAGCAGCTGCAAGCGGGCCCTGGCCGGCTGCGGGCTGTGCTCGACGGCCACGAAGAACCGCGCAAGCGAGGCGCCGTCCCGAATGTCCCGAACGTCTTTCCCGTCTCCGTAGGGTCGTTCGTACTTGAAACCGCTTTGCAGTCCCAGCAACTGGCAGCCATCGATGATGTGGCGGCGACGTACCGCTGCGCCCTCGCGGTATCGGTCGAAGCGCGCTATGCAGAGCACGGGCTCGGGCACATGGTGCAGTGCCACGGATGCAGCCTCCAGTCCGCAGGCAGCGGCCAGCCTCATGCAGAAGAATTCGTTGGAAGTAAGGCCGGCCAAGGACGGATTGACGGGGTCCGGCTTCAGGATGTGGGTGGATGCCAGGTCGGGTCCTTCCACCAGTGACCAGGCGCCCGCATCCTCCTGGACGGCCAGTTTGTCCTGATATCCGGCGATGGATAGACGGACCTTGCCGTCCCATACCGAAAAAGGCATTTGCGAACGGGTGCAAATCCGCTCCGATAACTCTTCCCGGGGCAGGGGCCGGCGTCGCTCCAGGTCTTGCTCCGGCGCATCCGGCAGCACCAGGCGCACGGCTCCGGCGGTTTCCCGCCCCAGGGCGATGAGCAGCCCGGTCAGGTTGGCCTTGGACAGCCGATAGGCGCTTGCCGCGTCGTCCAGGGCTTGGCCTTCCGGCAGCAGGTTTTCGAAGAACCGGCGCACCTCTGCGCTATGTGCGTCGGGGGTTGCCGGCGTTGGCGACAGGGGGAGCGCCGGTCCCAGGGGGTAGGCTTCCGGTCGATCCAGCCAGGAAGGCGCGTAGTCAAAGGCGAAGCGGCTGCTGCCCGGGTCATATGACAGCTCGCCTGCCAGATCCCGGTCCAGCCAGACTTCAAGGCGCATGAGCGGCGTCCTTGCCTGTCGTGTCCGGGCCTGCTTCTCCGGGCGCCTGCCAGCGCAACTGGATACCCAAACCTGCCAGTATCCTGAAAACCAGTTCCAGGGACACGGTGCCCCGGCCGTTCTCCACGTTCTGCAAGGTCTGCTTGGCCACCTGAATCGCCAGTGCGGTCTCCTCCAGCGTCATCCCGGCCGCGGTACGCACGGCACGCACGATCCGGCCGATGTCTTCTGGATCATCGACGGTCGGATGGTTCGGGAATGCGGTGGGCTTGACGGTGCGCATGAGTTAATCCTTTCCGGATAGGATTTTATTTTTCGCAGCCAGGAAAGTCAATATACATCCTGTTTTGGCAGGATTATAAAAGATTTTCTCAATTAGCTCGACATTAATCCTAATGTAGAAGGATATATAATGTCTTCAATGTTCGCAGTACAGCCCGGCAATGATTGAGCGGGTTGCGATGTTGTCACGCCAGTGCCGGCCTGGGGGAATTGCCGTGCTTGCCGTCAGTAGTAATAGGAACGCGGTTCCGCTTCCGCCTTGTTGAGCACGGTGCCGATGAGGTTGGCTTCGGGCAGGTGATGGAGGCTTTCCTCGATTTCCTGCGGGGTGCACATGCCATTGGCGACCACCATCAGGATGCAGTCCATCTTCGGCAGCACGGCGATGGCGTCGTCGGTGCTCAGCAGCGGCGGCAGGTCGAAGATGACGATGCGCGATGCGTAGCGCTCGCGCAGGTCGCCTATGAGCGCGCTCACCTTTGGCGATGAAAGCACCTCCGAGGAATGCGAAACCGGCCTCTTCGTCGGCAGGATGACGAGGCGCGGCAGGGCCGGATTGACCAGGACGTCCTGCAGTTCGGCGTCCCCCGACAGCAGGTCGTTGAATGACTTTTCCATCGGCAGGCCGAGATAGGCGCCGATCCTGGGCCGGCGCAGGTCGAAATCGACCAGCATGGCGGTCTTGGTCGTGTGGTGGGCAATGCTCATGGCCAGGTTGATGGCCACGACTGTCTTGCCGGCCTCCGGCGTGGGCGACGTGATGCCGAGCGTGCGCCAGCCGTTTTCGTCCATTTTCTGGAGAACCTGGGTGCGCAGCAGGTCGAAGGCCCAGCCCATCGGCGAGTTCTTGTTGTAGGAGACGATGCGGTTGCGTTCGAGGTGCTCCGCCTTCAGCGTAACCACCTTGGTCCGATCGTAATTGACCTGGCCGATCTCGGCGGTTTGCGGGGGTTGCGCTGCAGCCGACGTCTTGTCCACGGGCACGTCGGGCGCCTGCTGCTTGGCCCGCTCGATCGCTTTCTTGATTTTTTCCATCGCGGTCGCCTTAATCGAACCTGGCCAGCAGTTTCATCATCAGGATGTCCAGCGGCAGGTAGAGGAAATGCAGCGCTACCAGAAGTACGGCCACCGCAATCGTGACGGCAATGAGCACCCGCTTGAGCCATTTCTTTCTGCGTTCGGCCTCTCCCTGCGTGGCGATGTAAGGGACGGTCACCAGCACCCTTTGGCGGATCAGGGTGGCGAGCGCATCGGACCCGCGCACGCGCTGATTGAGCGTTTCCAGCAGCATGACCAGCCCGCCCGACCCGGCCAGCGCCAGGAAAAAACCCATCGCCGCCATCTTCTTGCGGTTCGGCTTCACAGGCTTGTCCGGCATCAGGGGCGGTTCGAGCAGGATGAAGCGCTCGGCCCGGTTCTCCTGCTCGAGATTTTCGGAGATTTTCGCGGACATCTGCTTGGCGCGGATTTCGTCGTACTTCTTCTGTGAGTTTTCATGGTCACGCATCAGCGTCACCAGCCCGCGTTCCACTTGCGGGCTCTGCAGCATCTGGCGCTCGTAGGATCCGATCTTGCCGCGCAGCGACTTGCTTTGCGCCACCAGCGACTCGACGCGCGCATGCGTTGCGGCGATCTTGGTCTGCACTCTGGCCACTTCCAGGCTGACGGGCGCGCCCGGCTTGTCCGCGCCCCCTGTCCCGTCCTTGGCGCCGGCGGCTTCCAGCGCCTCGATCTTGCGCTTGACGGCGACCACATCGGGATGGGCTTCCTTGTAAAGGGACAGGAGCCGGGTGTATTCCGCCTTGAGACTACCCAGATCCTGCGGGCTTTGCGCAGCGTAGGAAGCCCCGGTCCGCGGCGTGATGCCGGCCTTGGCAGCCGACAGTTCCAGGTCGAGGAAGCGCAGCTCCTCCTGCGCCGTCTTGAGGTCGCGTTCGACTTCCTTCAATTCCGCCTCGGTGCGCGAAATCATGGCCATCCGCAACTCCTGGTGCTGCGGCAGGGCGTCGCCATGCTCCTGCTTGTAGGCGGCGAGCTGGCCCTCGACCTTCTCCAGCTCGACTTTCAGCTTGTCGGCCTCCTGCGTTAGGAATTCGGTGGTCTCGGTGGCCCGTTCGGTGCGCTGCTTGATGTTCTCATCGAGAAACAGGGTGACCAGCTCGTTGGCCACCTTGTTGGCGATCTCGGGGCGGCGATGCTCGAAGGAAAGCTTGAAGGCGATGGCGGCCTGGCCCTTGCCCTTGATGTTGGCGTTCATCAGGGATACGACGACCAGCTCCCGCATTTCGTCGATCTTTTCGGAGACGGTGAGCGACTTGCCCTGTTCCGTGAAGAGACGATACTTGTCGATGATCCTCAGCAGGTTCTCGCGCGTCATGACACGCTGGCGGATGATCTCGATGCGCTCGTCGGCGTAGGAGTTGATGGTGGCGGCCACCAGGTCGACGGGGATCTGCTGGGACTCCACCAGGATGGTGCCGGTCGACTGATAAACGGGGGGAATGCCGATGGCCACCGCCAGGCTGACCGCGAGGATGCCGAAGAAAGCGCCCCCCAGGTGCCAGGCGCGCCGCTTGAGAATCGACAGGTAATCGCTGAACGTCAGCTCGTATTCAACGGCCATGGAGAGGGGTTTTCAAGGCGTCAGAAATCCGGGTGCGTGAATACGAGCGTCAGGCCCAGCACATTGCCGGAGGCGGCGGACTGCCCTTCCTGCCGGCGCTGCTTGTGCAGATAGTACAGGCGGGAGCTCCACAGCGGCGACAGTTCATGGCCGATCCAGGCCCCGACCTGCTGCATGGTGTTGGGCGCGGTGCCCCTGCTTTTTCGCACCGAAGCATCCAGCCCGGCGCGCGTCAGCGCGCCAACCGCATAGACCCAGGATCCCTTGACCTGGTCGGCCTCGACGAAGCCCCCTTCGCCGCTCGGGGCGACGGAACGGCCGATATCCAGTGAATACTCCGAACGCGCGCCGAGATAGCGCATCGTGAAGCTGCCCAGCCAGCCCGTATCGCTGGTGCGCGCGGACACCCTGCTCATGCCGGCCTGCGCCGTCCATTCCAGGTTCTCGGATGCCTTGAACTTCAAGCCGCCCATGGCGGTGTAGTGGTTGGAGGATGAGACAAGCGCGGAATCCGGTTCATAGCGGCTGGCCGAGACGCGCAGGAAAGGCTCGGCACGCGCGCTCCAGGCATGGCTGTAGGTGATGCCCGCCGACAGGTTGTTGTAGCCGGTAAGCGTGCCGCTATCGTAGGCAACCGCCGTGCGCTGGACATCGGCGGCGAGGCTGCTGCGCTCGCTGATGGCGGAGCGCCAGTTGCCGAGCAACGATTTTGTCGTGCGGGTGCCGTCCCTGACAACAATTCCCGTCTCTTCGAGGGCAGAGGAGCGCGTCGAGGCTTTGTCGTATTTCGCGGCAAGGCCGAATTCGCCGGTTTCCGTCAGGCGCCGCCAGCCCAGGGAAAGGTTGGGGTCCTGCCGGTCCGAACTGATCGCCTTGTTCGAGGGCCGCTCGATCATCAGGCCGAACCCGGCCTTGAATTCATCTACCCCGTAGGTACCCGTCAGGTTGTAGGCGGGAGCAACCCGCGCTCTCCACAACTCCGTCTCGTTCGTCGTTGCCAGGTTCGGGTTGGTATCGTATTCCAGTGTGATCGGAAGCGAGATCGACTGATGCCAGCCGCCGGCCAGCGCGGGCAGGCTGCCCAGACCGCCACAGGCCGCCAGCAGCAGCCAGATCGGTCTGCGCAATCCCAAGCAATGCATCCTGGTGACGTTACGGCACGATGAGCGTATCGCCCGACTTGAGCAGCAGGTTGCTCTTCATGTCGCGGCCGGAGATCAGGCTCTTGTAATCGACGAGCAGTATGTCCTGCCCGCCCGCCTTCGGTCGCACGACCTTGATGGCGCCCTCGTCGGCGAACTTGTCGAGGCCGCCCGCCATGCTCAGCGCCTGCAGCACGGTGACGGGGCCGGTCATGATCACCGGGCCGGGTTTGGGCACCTTGCCCAGCACGTAGGCCCGGTTGCCTTCGATGCCGGTGATGACCAGCGTGACGTTCGGATCGGGGATGTATTCCTTCAATCTGGCGGCGATCAGCTTGGCGGCCTCCGGGGTGCTGAGACCACCGACCTCGACACGACCCACCAGGGGGAAAGTAATGCTGCCGTCAGGCAGAACGCGCACTTCTTTCTGCAGCGCGTCTTCACGCCAGACGGAGACCAGTACGGCATCGCCCGGGTTCAGTTGGTAGGCCGGCTCGGCAGCGATGGAAACGGCGGATACCCACAGGGAGCAGGCAAGCAGCAGCACTTTTTTATGGCGGATCATGCGGGGCCCTCGCTGGAATTGTATGCAGTCGCGATTATCACCCATGAAAAAAGGGGGGGCAAGCGCCCCCCCTCTCCTTGAAGACTGGCTGATGCGATCAGGCGACGGCCAATGCGGCCTTCTTGGCAGCAGCCTGCTGCTTGCGGCGCAGGGCGCCGGCGCCCAGCAACGCGGAACCGAACAGCAGGGCGGCGCCGGGGAGGGGGACGGCTGCGTCTAGCAGAAGAGTGGAATCCAATTGATTGTCACCCAGGTTTGCGATGCCAAACACAATCGGCCCGTTGTAATTCGAGGTTGGCACCCAGCTGAAGTAACGCCAGCCGCTGTCTCCATAGTTACCCACTGTGGCCACGCTCGCCAGTACATTGTAGCCAGCGTCGGTGATCACGAACGAGGTGTCGTTGAAAGGCAAGTAATCCCCTGCGATGAAGCGCCACATGAAGTCGTAGGTCGTCCCCGCAATCAGACCGACGGTCTGGATCAGCGACTGGCTGCCAACGATCTTGCCCGAGTAATTGCCGGCAAAAACTTCGCCCGCAGTGTTGGTAACGGAACCCGTACCAAACCACGGCGAAATAGCACCGGTCTCAAAATCCATGTTTGTCACAGTAGCTGCCGATGCCATCTGCGAGGCCGCCAGCAACGCCACCGCCAAACCCAATTTACGAATCATCTTCATGACCTGACCTCCTTATTAGAAAACTCAAACCCTGCGCCTGTTGGAAACAAACATGAACCCAATCAACGCCGAACCAAACAACCAGACAGCCGCAGGAAGCGGCACCGGCGACAAATTCACCCCCACTACAAAATCGTCATAGTCCGCATCGAACTTGTATCCATCGTTGAAGCCGAGGATGTAGTCGAAGCAACCATAGTTGTTGCATTGCCCGGCCAGAATGGCGAACGAAGCAAAGTCGTTCTTGGTCGAGCTATCGGTCTTGGGATCAACGCCGTTCTTGACGACGGCGCCCTTGCTGTCCCAGAACTTGAAACCCAGCACGCCGGCTCCGACTTGCATGGAGATCGTCTTGCCCAGCGCATCCAGTTCAGTCAGCTTGAGGCCCTGGACCTCGAGAAACCTGAACTGGTTGAAATAACCACTTTCCTGACCGAGATAAGTGGCGCTGAACGTGCCGCCCGCCAAGGCAACCAGCGTGCCCAGACTGCCGCTCGTGTAGGTGCCGGTGACGCTTGCAGGCTGGCCGTTGTATCCGCTGAAGGTGATCGGCGTGCCACCGACGATCGACAGGGAACTGGCGTGCGCCCCGAGGGGCGCCAGCAACAGCGCCGCAATGGCCAGCAGCTTATTAATTGTCCGGAATGAATACAGAAAACCCATGCGCGCATTCTCAGGCAAGATACTTTAACCATCAATAGCCCGATCGGGCCATCGCCTAAAGTAATACGTTCAACAGGGGTATTGACAGTCTTGCGACAACCGGCCGAGCCTCATCAATAGGCGTTCTTGCCGGTAAGGGCGGCCGTGGTGCGTACGAGGATGGAAAGATCCAGCCAGAGAGACCAGTTGTTGATGTACTCGATATCGGACTCGATGCGCTGGATCATCTGCTCGATATCGCGGGTTTCGCCGCGAAAGCCGCGCACCTGGGCGAGGCCGGTGATGCCGGGCTTGATGTTGTGCCGGGCGAAGTAATCGGCTATCCGCCGGGAATATTCTTCGTCGTGCTGAATGGCATGGGGGCGCGGGCCTACCAGCGACATTTCACCCATCAGCACATTGAATATCTGGGGCAATTCGTCCAGGCTGGTACGGCGGATGAAAGCCCCGACACGGGTGATGCGCGAGTCGTTTTTTTCCGCCTGTTTGATCACGCCGTCTTTCGGCTGATGAACCACCATGCTGCGGAACTTCCAGATGCGGAAGATGCGGCCGCTCCAGCCCATTCTCTGCTGCCGAAAGAAAACCGGACCCGGGCTGTCGATCTTGATGGCAACCGCGATCAGTACCAGCAGGGGCGCAATCAGGATCAGGATGAGCGCCGAGAGCACGAAGTCCTCGAGGGTCTTGAGCACCAGGCGGGTGCCCGTCAAGGGCGTTTCGGAAAGGGTAAGGATCGGGATGCCGGCGATCTCGCGCACGCTGTGGTTGACCAGCCGCAGGGAGAAGATATCGGGCACCCAATGCACGGCGACATGCTTGTCGAGAAGCTTGAAGTAGAGTTCCTCGATGACTTCGGATCCATCAAGGGGAGTGACAAAATAGGCCGTATTGATGTTGTGCCGATCGATCAGGTCGTCCAGGTCAGACAGACTGCCGAGTATCGGCGGCAGCTTGCCCGGTTCGGCCGACGGTGCCGCCGCATCCTCCGCGCGGATCGGCACGCAACCGAGGACCCGTTCACCCAGCCATGGGTTGATGGAAATCTTCTGGAAAAGAAAATTGGCGAGCTTGCCCTTGCCGATGATGATTGCGTTCTCAGGCTGGTGCGCGTGTTTCAACAGGGTCTTTTGCAGCGAGCGCATCGCCAGGTGCAGCAGCAACTGGGCGGCAAATCCCAAAACGAAGTACTGGGCCATCAGGAGTCGCGAATAGTCTTCGCTCTTCTTGGTGAGAAAAGCCATCATGATCAGGAAGGCGAAGCTGGCGGTCCAGGCCTTGAACATGGTGAAGGCCTTGAGGGTAAAGCTGGAATTGCTGCGGTAGATCGCGTAGTGATCATAGACCACTGCGAGCGCCCCCATCAGCAGCAGAAGCATGATGATGTAGTCGGCCGTGAGCAGGCCGATGTTGGCATCGATCAGCCAGTATCCAACGCCGAGCACTGCCAGACCGTCGAGCGCCGCCTGTATGGTGTTGCTGATGCTGCTGCGCCGCTGCAGTACGGAACGCTTACCGCCGGGAGTCGAGAACATAAGGAACCAGAGAAGGGCAAGTTGGGAACATCAATCCGCCAGCCCGCGAAGTAGAGAAAAACAAAGGCGATTCTACAGTATCGGATTCAAGTAGTTCGACAGCAATCGGCTGCCCGTGTCGCGCAGGCGACCGACAAGAATCTGCATCAGCTTGATGAACAGTTTGTTGGCCAGGCGCGGATGCGTCAGGAGTATTTCGTTGAGGTCGGCGCGCGTCATGACCGCAAAATCGGTCGGTTCAAGAGTAATGCAACTGGCAAACCTGCGCTCCCCGTCGATGAGGGACATTTCACCCAGCGACATGCCGGGGCCGACCGACGTGATGGACACGTCCTCGCCCCTGGGGTTCCGCTTCATGACCGAAACCTGACCGCTCAGGACAATCAGCAGGTAATCCCCCTCTACCCCCTCGTTCAGCAGAACACTGCCGCGCGGGGCGGCAAAGCAATGCATGTACTGACAGAGCGCCTCGATCTCCTTGAGGCTGAAGTGCTCGAAGAGCGGACCCTTGCTGATAACGGCGTATACTTCGTCGATGTAGCCACTGGCCGCGCCCAGATAATCCAGATCTGCATAGAGGGGCGGGCGTGAAGTAATCCTCATGTTGCGACTGTAATCTGCAATCGAGGCCGCCACAATAGGCCGGAAAGGCTAATAAGCGGGCAAAAATGGCACTATTTCACACAATCGCCCTGACCCAATTGTTAGAATAGGCCCTGAAACCCAGCGGCATAAAACCCAGCAGCATAAAAAAACGGGTTGATACATGCGTCATTAGTTGTTAGCCATCGTGGCAGGCTCATATATGATTATCTTCGATTTGTTCTGCTTTTCCGGCTTGGGACGCTTCGCACGTCCGTAGCTATATGACATTCCTGTCCACGCTGTCGCAGAAGGAGGTCGATACCTTTCTCAAGGTCATCCAGGATTCGCTGTCCATCAGCCGCCATCAGGAATTGTTCCGATGGCTGAACAACGAAGTCCAGCTCTTCATTCCTCACGACATCCTGCTTACGGCTTGGGGCGACTTCTCGCTCGGCCTGGTACATCTGGATGTAGTTTCGAATCTCCCCGGACTACGCACCACGGAAGTAGGCAAGCAGGAGATGCTGCCTTTACTCATGAAGCTTTTTCAGCAATGGGTAGCGTCAGACCGCAAACCCTACAGGTTCAGGATTGACGGTGAGGCCCTGCACTTCGGCCACTCGAGGGAAAATGCCGATTTCAACAATGGCATCGCCAACATGCGCACCGCCTTGGTGCAGGGCATCAAGGATGAACGCGGCCGCCACGATTGTCTTTACATTGCGCTTAGCAGCAACCGCTGCTTCCATGAGCGCTCCATAGGGGCAATAGAGCTGCTGCTGCCTTATATCGATGCCGCTTTGCGGCAGGTTGCGCATCTCCCCGTGCAATACCCGGACACCTCTCTGCTAAAGGAAGAACTCGGAAAAATCCTAGAGGCCACCGATGCCGACAGCCATCAGGAAAACACGCCTACGGGCTTGTCGCAGCGTGAAATGGAAATCATGCACTGGGTATGCATGGGGAAGACCAATGCCGAGATCGGGCAGATCCTCGATATCAGTTTCTTCACGGTCAAGAACCATGCGCAGAGGATTTTCCGCAAACTCGATGTTCTCAACCGCACCCAGGCCGTTGACAAGTTCACGCGCCTGGCAAAAGAGAATCGGGCGCCAGCTGCCAGAAGCGTCAAATAAAGATGACCGGCCCGCGGACCAGATTTTCCGCGGCGTCGTTGGCAACCTGCAACTGCTGACGCGCCAATTCCATCCGTTCCTGGATTTTGCGCTTTTGCTCGATCGAATAGAGGAGCAGCGCATAGCTGATCGCAGCCACGCAGATGAAGTTCAGCGTGAAGAAAAGCAGGCTCGCGCGTACCGGCACTGCCGGAGTCTGGAGTTGGAGCATGAGCGGGTCGGCCAGATAGTAATCCACGCCGCCGGACAACGCCGTGAGCACTACCCAGGCAATGAACCAGCCCATTGATTCTCGTGCGCCGATGCACAAAATCGCGCCGATCGGCGCCAACAGTCCCCACAGGACAATGCCGCTCGATACGATCAGATTGCCTGTTGCCCACTGCGCACCATAGGGCAGGAAAAGGAACAACCCCAACTGGGTGACGCGAAAAAAATCGAAGCGGCGTGTTCCGATGAACAGGAACATGTTCCCCGCCAGCAGCAGCAGGAAGATCATCGGTACGTCGGTGGAAAATCGCAGGCCGAAGAACATATAAATCGCCAGCCACACCATCATCGCGGCGCACACCAGACCCGTCGCCAACATGAGCAGCGATTTGCTTAGTCGCAATTCCTCGCCATCGCCCGGCTCGATGCCGGCTGTCCGGAATCGGTCGAAGAAGCTGGGCGCGGCAAAAGCGGATATCGGTGTATTCATCGGTTGCATCCCGGACAGGTTGTATGCCAGCGTACGCGAGACAGTGTGCGCCGAATAATATATTTGGGTCAAGATGCCAGACACCGACAGTCAGGAGCTGGATATTTCTACTTCTGATCGGTACTGAAACGGGGTTAGCCTCACAAGTCACACGATCAGAATCTTCAAATGACTATCGCCTCAAAATGACGTTCGGCAGAATCGTCACGCGCCAATAGAAGGCAACAAGGGAAATTTGCTCCGACCTAGCTTCTAGTTCGACGACTGCCCTCCCTGAGACTTGGGGCAAGATACTGGCTTGGGCCCAGGATCACTCCGTTTCCGATGAGTTTCTTCAGGTCGTCAATTGCACTGGCCTGACCCGTCACCCACAAGCACTTGGTCGTGTTTTCGTCGCCCTCGATTCAAATGTTGCGAAGCTGACCCTCGGAAAATGGCGGACAGAGAGTGCGTACGCACAAATACTTCATAGGCTATCGGTATCGCGTTCGACTCTTGATCCCCGCCTTGCGGCCTATCGTCCTCTGACGGATGTGGTTCCGGCCACCACCCACATCACTGAGCACATCGCATCCTATTATTTGCTCGCGCTTCTGCTCGCCCGCCTTCCCACAGTTGAACCAGAAGAGCACAGGAACTGGTTCGAGCGGCTGCGTCTCTGGCTGTTTGTCCACTGCCTCGAGCGCGCCGCTTTGGGAAACCGCCAGGACAAGCATCTTGAGGTTGCGTGTTCGAAACTCCGGCTTGCGCACGATGGCAGCAAAGGATGGCTGGAACTCTTCGGGAAACTAAGAACCGATTCCCCCGGCTTTGAAAGCATTGGGGTCCATTTGGCATCAACCGCCCAGCAGATGCTGGGCGCCCAAGTGTATGAGTCGTCTTCCTTCAATGGCGCTACTTACCTAATCCAGGATGCAAGCAGTCACGTCGAGCGACCGATCGGATATGCCTATTTCATGCGGCTGTCTTGATCAGTTCATCCAAGGAAGCAGTGTTTCATAAGCGGATGCTTTGAACTATGCTGCTTGGCTGGAATTCGACCGTCCGGAATGGCCGATTATGCGTATCACTCGGTTATGTGGAGTAAGCGTATGGGGTTACCGCGAAAGCGGCGTGAAAGCGGTGCCCTAAGGTGTCGGCGCGCAGGCAACTCATCTGAAGAAGAAACTCTAAAACACAACTGCCACGTCCCAGGATTGCCATGAGGTTACTGTTTAAGCTTCAATGCCGCAGCTACAATAGGTTTCGCCCACTCGGGCGTCAGGGATAGGCCCCCAGGCCCAACAATCCCTCCCTTTTTCATTTCAAGCACAATTATCGGTTTCGGTTCCTTTCCTTGTTTTGGGTCAGAATCATGGCTATTGTCGAACACTCTTAGAAACTCTAGAAATGGAAGTATTCGAATTAGATTAAGCCGGCTGCTGTCAAAGCGACGACGGATATCCTCTTCGGGTATATCGTGCCCGCCCTTAGACACTCTTGATTGGACGCGTTTGATGCACATCTCAGGCGAGGCGAGTCCCACATACCAGACATAGACCTCGAAGCCGCTGTTAATTGCCTCAAGCAAGAGACGCGTTATGGTGGAACCACCCAGCGTTGTTTCTAAGGCAAAGTCGAGCCTCTCCGAAATCGCTCGCTCCAGCAACCTTCGGCCTTGGCTCCAGGCCATGCTGTTTGCTTCTGCCTGATCTAGGCCATGAAAGCGATTCTTGATGAGCTGGGCAGCTTCATCCGGATTGAAGTAGTCTGTTTCTTGCTCACGAAACATGGCGCCGCCGATGCTGCTCTTGCCGGCGCCATTTATCCCGGCGAGGACATAAATTCGTGCCGGGGATTTTCGGCTCAACGCTTTTTCCTGGCTGCCTTCACAGCCGCGCGTCCTGCGGCTGCCGGTGCGGCATGGAACGCGGCCTTCATGCTTGCCCGGGCCTTCGGCGTTTGCATGCCAGCAAGCAGCATGTCGAATTCCGCACTCAATGCCTCAATCGATGGGTTGCGGGTCTTCATCATCGCTTCGAATTCTTCATACGAAATCAATACGACCTTGGGAGCGTCGTGTCGGGTAATGGCAACCGCCTCCCCGTGGGCGGCGCGATCGAAGATGCTGCCGAAGGCTTTCTTGAACTGGGTGGCAGCCACGGTAGGCAGCTCGACCAATTCGCCCAGCCTATTACGAAAGGTAAGCGCAGACATAAACACCTCACATGCATGGCGTAGCGCTCATTATATGCGAAATGGTCATTCGGTACAGTATGTGCGAAAAACCAGCCCCGACGGCAGGGGTTCCTAGTGTTGAGTAGATTCCATGACAGACTTCGTTGTTGATCGGAATCTGATTGTTCTACTTCTGGGTGAAGGGCGGCTTTCGAATCGGATGCTGGGTGCGTACAATCGGCCACGACCTGCCATACGAGGTTCCGTCCAATTATTAGGCTACGGAATCGATTGGATGGCCGGTTTCCGGCAAGCAATTTGACATCCTCACCCATGGCACACCTCGCCGCTTGCCATGGGAATGCCAAGGCTGTCACCGGCGATGCGCATGTCACGCTCGATGGATTCCCAGATGTAGAGAATCTTGCGACCGCCAAAGGGGCGGATGTAATGCACGCCCTCGATCAGGACGCTGTCCTTCAGGCGCTCGCGGATGGTGCGGGGGTCGTACTTGATGCGGCCGGACAGTTCGTCCGTGG